>Ga0256834_1001080_pt1 | contig 18989 bp, 16 predicted proteins | sample 4281140metaG_FD_190536 | JGI IMG/M metagenome (GOLD analysis project Ga0256834, IMG submission 190536) | Hydrothermal vent microbial communities from East Pacific Rise, Pacific Ocean - 4281-140 | ecosystem: Environmental > Aquatic > Marine > Hydrothermal vents | place: Pacific Ocean: East...
TAATGGGGTGGGCCTGGGGGGGGGGGATAAATTTTATCTCAAAAAAGCACCTTTTAAGGTGCTTTTTTGGTTAATAGCAGTAAGAAAAACAGTGTGGCGACCATGACAATAGCGGGGCCCGTTGGGAGATCGGCAACGTAGGAAAGCCATAGGCCAATGAGTACGGACAGACTGGCAAGAACGAGACTGATCCAGAGCATTTTTTCAGGCGTATTGGCGAGTCGTCTGGCGGCAGCAGCAGGGATGATAAGTAGGGAGGTAACCAATAGTACGCCCACGATTTTCATCGAAAGGGCAATCATAAGCGCGAGCAGTAGAATAAATTGCAGCTGTACCTTTTTAACCGCCACACCCTCTACATGCGCCAGTTCAGGATTGAGTGTAATATTGAGTAGGTCTTGCCAGTGTTTTCGATAAAAGAAAAATATAAGTACACCAATTAAAGCGATAAGGCCAAGGTCGGTGGTGTTAATGCTCAGAATATCGCCAAATAGATAGCTCATTAAATCAATTTGTACGCTGTCTTGCAGGCTGATTATAATGAGGCCAAAGGCGAGACTGCTGTGCGCGAGAATGCCAAGTAGTGTATCGGATGAGAGTTGTTTGTAGTGACTGAGTTGAAAAATAGCCCATGCAATTAAGAGCGAGACGACCACGACGGTTAAGGTAAGATTGGTCTCTAAAAACAGTCCAATGCTTACACCAAGCAGTGCCGAATGGGCGAGGGTTGCACCAAAGTAAGATTGCCGTTGCCACACCACAAACACGCCTAAGGGCGCGGCAATGAGCGCCAGTCCTAGACCACCAATGAGGGCGAGAGTCATAAATTCGGGGAACCATGCCATGCTTCAGCCTGCCTTTGAGTCGTTGGGGGGGATTGTGTCTTGGGTTTGACCGTGCGTGTGTTCGCAGGTGGTGGGGTCGTGATGGTGTTCGTAAATCGCAATGCCTTCCGATGGCGTGGCAAGGCTGGAGAACAGGGTTTGGTATTCGGGCGATTCGCTGACCTTTTTGGGGTGACCCGAACAGCAAATGTGCTGATTTAGGCAAAGCACTTGATCGGTGTGCTGCATCACAATGTGCAGATCGTGGCTCACCATTAAAATTCCACAGCCGTATTGATGCCGAATTTGATTGATGTATTGATAGAGTTCGGCTTGCCCCTTAATATCAACGCCTTGCACGGGTTCGTCGAGCACAAGCAGTTCGGGTTCGCGAATGAGTGCTCTGGCAAGTAGAATACGTTGCATCTCCCCCCCCGATACTTGCTGTATGGGTTGCTTCAGTAGAGCGGATAAATTAAGTTCTTTGGTGATTTTTTTTAGTCTTGTGCTATCATAGGCCGCCGAAAAAAAGAGGTTTTTAAGGGCTTTTTTAAGCGAATGATTTTGGGCGTTGTGTGTTGGTTGATTAGGTTTAAAACCGAGCTTTAAAAAGCGTTCGACGGACATGGGCAGGGCGGCATCAATTTGGATTTTTTGTGGCATAAAACCAATTTTAAGCCCTTTTTTAACCTTAACCTGTCCCGAGGTGGGGGGGGTTAATCCAAGCAATATTTTAAGCAATGTGGATTTACCCGCGCCATTGGGGCCGATGAGTGTCACAATCTCTTTGGGATGAATACGAAGCGACACCTGACTTAATACGGTTTTTTGGTCAAACGTTTGGGTAATATTGATCGCTTCAATCAGTGGGGATGGTATTGCCATTTGACACTCTTAGGTTATTTATCAGGCTATTTTAGCGAAGTTCAGGCATAAAGGGGTTGAGTTAGGTGTTTTTTTGGGGAAAGTCTTTGTTTTTAAAACCTATTAGAGTCTCTGCTTTTTTTGTCTTGCTGTTCAGTGCCGTATTAAGCAGCACACCTTCTGCGATGGCGACGACTGTAACGGTCTCTATTCCTCCCTTGGCGGGCATTGTTGCGCCTTTATTGGGAGATGGTGATCGTTTGAATGTGTTGTTAAAACCAGGGGTATCGCCACATGGCTTTCAATTACGTCCTTCGCATTTACGTACCTTACAAAATAGTGATTTGGTGCTGTTTGTGGGCGGAGGAATGGACGCTTGGATTGAGAAGCCCGTGCAGTCAATGAAAAAAAATGCGATTGAAATGATGGCATTGCTCGCGTTAACACGACTCCCTGTCAGAGAGGGGGGGCTGTGGCAGAAAGAAGCGCATCATAATCATGCGCACAATGAAACGGATAATCATATTTGGTTGTCGCCTTCAAATGTGGTGTTAATGGTTAAAGCGGTGAGCCAGCGATTGCAAATTTTGCTACCCAATCAAGTGCAAGTGATTCAACAGCGTGAGCAGCGTTGGCTTGCTACGCTTGCCGCCACCGATGCACAGGTTAATCAAATCTTAATGCCCATTAAAAAACAGCCTTTTTTGGTCTTGCACGATGCCTTTCAGTATTTTGAACATTACTATCAGCTAAAGGGTGCGGGGGCGATTCGGCTAAACCCAGAGTTACCACCGAGCTTAAAGCGTATTCATCAACTGCGTGCCCAAATCAAAGCGGGCAATGTGCGCTGTGTTTTTAAAGAACCCCAGTTTTCAGAAAAACGCTTGCAGGCCGTTATTTCGGGGTTGCCTGTTCGGATTGGAACCTTGGATCCTATGGGGCGTTTTGCGCTGTCATCGAGTAGCAATCGTTTCACCGATTATGTACGGTACGACACATTTTTAAAACAGATGGCAGGCTCCTTGATTGAATGTTTGGCAGATAAAAAATAACGTGTAGAAAATGACCAAAACAGTGCTGATTTTGTATTGAAGTGACGTTACAAATTTAGGTGAGAGAGAGGATATTATGTGTCTTTTAGTTTAAGAAGGAATCTGATATGCATTAATACGTATTCTCATGATTATTAATGCTATCTAGTTGTTTTCTATCAAAAAAAATGTAAAGTTTCGTTTGTCATTTTCAATGGCTTTTAATGGACTTTTGCTCAATAACCTACTAAAATAGTCGGATATTAAAATTTAGGCGATTACGTGAATGCTTGACGAAAAAAACATCACCAGTTCAGGGTCTTCAGAGACGCAATATCAAGAGATTAACGATCTTCTGGATAAGAATCAGCACTATAAGGAGGGGTTCTTTACCTCTACGCACGTTGAAACCTTTGAAAAAGGGCTAAATGAGGCGGTGGTTCGTGCGATTTCGGCTAAAAAAAATGAGCCAGAATGGATGTTGGCTTTTCGTTTAAAAGCCTTTAAACATTGGCAAACCTTAGACGAACCGCATTGGGCAAAAGCAGAATATACCCCGCTGGATTATCAAGATTACAGTTACTATTCTGCTCCCACTTGTGGGTCTTGTGACACGGAAGAGGGGTCGGGTTCTGAGCAAGAAATTGACCCAGAAGTCGCTAAGGCTTTTGCGGAGCTGGGTGTGCCGATTATGGGAGAAGACGCCAATATTGCCGTGGATGCTATTTTTGATTCGGTTTCGGTGTCAACGAATAAACGTGAAGACTTGTCAAAATTAGGCATTATATTTTGTTCATTTTCAGAAGCGGTACAAGACTATCCTGAATTGGTTCAAAAATACATGGGCACGGTCGTGCCGTATCACGACAACTATTTTGCTGCACTAAATTCTGCTGTGGCCTCAGACGGTACCTTTGTGTACATTCCAGAAAACGTACATTGCCCGATTGATTTGTCCACTTATTTTCGAATTAACGAGGCCAAAACGGGTCAGTTTGAGCGTACTATTTTAGTGGCCGACAAGGGCAGTTATGTAAGCTATTTAGAGGGGTGTTCTGCACCTGTTCGTGATACCTATCAGCTTCATGCTGCGGTGGTGGAAGTGATAGTGATGGACGATGCCGAAGTAAAATATTCCACCGTTCAAAATTGGTACTCCGGTACGGATGACGGCGAGGGCGGAATTTTAAACTTTGTGACCAAGCGTGGTATTTGTGAAGGCAAAAATGCCAAGCTCTCTTGGACACAAGCAGAAACTGGATCGGCAATTACTTGGAAATACCCCAGCTGTATTTTGAAAGGGGATAATTCCATTGGTGAGTTTTATTCGGTGGCATTGACCAATCGACGTCAGCAAGCGGACACGGGAACCAAGATGATTCACATTGGTAAAAATACCCGAAGCACGATTATTTCTAAAGGTATCTCAGCCGGATTCAGTGACAACACTTACCGAGGCATGGTTAAAATTTTACCGAGTGCCGAGGGCGCAAGAAACTTTACACAATGCGATTCGATGTTGATTGGCGATCAGTGCGGCGCACATACTTTTCCGTATATTGAAGTGGAGAATGCAACGGCACAAGTCGAGCATGAAGCAACTACTTCGCGCATTGGTGAAGACCAACTCTTCTATTGCAAACAGCGCGGTATTCGAGAAGAAGATGCAATTTCGATGATTGTAAATGGCTTTTGTAAAGAGGTGTTTAGTGAGTTGCCGCTGGAGTTTGCGCAAGAGGCCGAAGAGTTGTTAGCCATTAGTTTAGAAGGGTCGGTTGGTTAATGTTCCGTTACCTACAACCATTACGTCATATTAAAATTAAAAAAGTATTTAACTATGTTATTAAAAATTGAAAACCTTCAAGCACAAATTGATGAAAAGCAAATTCTAAAAGGTTTAAACCTTGAGATTAATGCGGGTGAAGTTCACGCCATTATGGGGCCAAACGGGGCGGGAAAAAGTACCCTAGCCAGTGTGCTTGCAGGCAAAGACAGTTATGAAGTGACCGACGGTTTGGTGAACTTTGATGACCATGATTTATTGGATTTATCCCCTGAAGAGCGTGCGCGAAAAGGGCTGTTTTTAGCGTTTCAGTACCCAGTAGAAATCCCTGGTGTCAGTAATAAATTGTTTATGCAGACGGCCGTGAATGCGGTGCGTGAAGAGCAGGGGTTGCCTGCCCTAGATATGTTTGATTTTGATGAATACGCGAAAGATAAGATTGCTTTATTAGACATGCATCCTGACTTGCTTGAGCGTTCGGTCAATGTGGGCTTTTCAGGGGGGGAGAAAAAACGTAATGATATTTTTCAAATGGCGTTGTTGCAACCCAAGTTGTGTATTTTAGATGAAACCGATTCAGGGTTAGATATTGATGCGCTTCGTCTGGTCGCCAATGGCATCAACTCATTACGTTCGGCAGAGCGAAGCTTTATTGTGGTGACCCATTATCAGCGCCTGTTGGACTACATTAAACCCGATTTTGTACACGTATTGTACGATGGAAAAATTATTAAATCAGGTGGGTTTGAGTTGGCGCATGAGCTGGAAGCAAACGGCTATGACGAAATTATTAAACAGCACCAACAAGCGTAGTGGAATTGAACACCATGTCGAATAAGCGTACTCGAAAAATTTCACCGATGGCCACCGCCGCTGTTGAGCACTATGTGGGTTTGTCTAACTCATTAAACACATCTGAAGTAAGTTCAGGCGTGTTTGCCGCGCGTCAGCATGCGCAATCTCTGTTGTTGCAACTGGCATTTCCAACGCAACGTGATGAGCAGTGGCAATACACAAAGCTGGTTCAGTTTGTGCAAAATCGTTTTGAACTCCCTAATTTGAATGCTCAAAAAACAACGTTGAGCAAGGATGAACTCGAACAATTTACCCCCCCCTATGAGCGGATTCAACTCATTTTTGTGGATGGCGTGTTAAATTGCGATTTATCGGATGATTTATCGAGTTTGCCAAACGGGTTGCGCATTCAATCCATGCGTGATGAGCTTCAAAATAGCACCTCGGTAGCGTCTTGGTTTTCAGAGGACGCATTGGTTTTTTCAGAGCCGTTTGGTGTTCTCAATACCGCACTGTTTACGGATGGATTTGTGTTAAATGTTGCTGAAAATAGCGCCATTGAGCTGCCTGTATGGGTGTTGCATGTTCAGACGCAAGACAATCAAATCAGCACACTCACCAATCGTGTGCAGTTAGCGCGCAATGCCGAATTGACACTGGTTCAGCAGTTTGTGTCTTTATCGGAGGTACAAGCGTGTACCAATGTGGTGACCTCCATTGAGGTTGCAAACTCTGCCAGAATGCGTCAAGTGGTCTTACAGCAACAAGCAGAGGCCAGTTTTTATTTTCACAATCAGTTTGTGTCTCAAGCCTCTAATAGTGACTTTAATACGTTTTATGCAGGCATGGGCAGTGTACTTTCGCGTCACCAAAACCACTTGTCTATGGATGGCGAGCACATCGAAAATAGTCAAAACAGTGCCTGTTTAGCGCGTCAAAAGCAGGTTGTGGACTCTCGCACCCATACCTTGCACAATCAAGAGTGGGGCGCGAGTCGTCAGTTGCATAAGTATGTATTAGCCGATTCCGCTGTGGGCGTATTTGATGGCATGATTCGAGTGGATCGACAAGCCCAAAAAACCGATGGTCAAATGGATAATAAAAATCTATTATTATCAAATACCGCCAAAATGAACAGTAAACCTCAGCTGGAAATTTATGCCGACGATGTAAAATGTTCGCACGGATCCGCGACAGGACAGATCAATCCAGATCAAATTTTTTACTTGCAAGCACGTGGCATTCCGAGAAGCCAAGCCATTGAAATGATTACCAAAGCCTTTTTAATGGAACCCGTAGAGACCATTAATCGTTCAGAGGTCAAAAACTGGGTGGGCAAGCAACTTTCCAACGCATTGCTAACGGGCGGTTACTTTTCTGGGGGGGATAAATAATGTCAGAAGCTTTAGAAGAAAATTTAGACTTTTCCCTCATTAGAGCTCAGTTTCCTATTTTAGATCAAACCGAAAATGGTCATCCACTGGTCTATTTAGACAATGGTGCGACCTCACAAAAACCATTGTGTGTGATTGAAAGCATTGATACCTATTATCGTTTGCAAAATGCCAATGTACACCGTGGTGTGTACGGACTGAGTGAACGCGCTACCGAACTGTATGAGGGTGCACGAGAAACCGCACGAAGCTTTTTAAACGCGCGCTCCACCAAAGAGGTGGTGTTTGTTCGAGGTACAACCGAGGCCATTAATTTAGTGGCACAAAGTTGGGCAAGGGTCAATTTAAAAGAAGACGATGAAGTCATTGTGACCGAGATGGAGCATCACTCCAATATCGTGCCGTGGCAACTGTTGAGAGAGCAGTTGGGCATTCGCTTAACGGTGTTAAGAATCAACCAAAAAGGCGAAGTGTGTTTAAACGCGCTAAAAGGGTTGGTGTCTAAAAAAACCAAACTGTTAGCGGTAACGCACATGTCTAATGCATTAGGTTCGATTAATCCGATTAAAGAGATGGTCGAAATTGCCCACTCTGTGGGCGCAAAAGTGTTGGTAGACGGCGCACAAGCCACGCCACACATGGCGGTGAATGTACAAGATTTGGACTGTGATTTTTATGCGCTGTCAGGCCATAAAATGTACGGCCCCACGGGCATTGGTATTTTGTACGCCAAAGAAGCCTTGCTGGAAGCGATGCCACCGTATCAAGGCGGGGGCGATATGATCTACTCCGTAACCTTTGAAAAAACCGAATACAATGTGTTGCCCTATAAATTTGAAGCGGGAACGCCGCATATTGCTGGTGCAATTGGGTTAGCCGCGGCAATGGACTTTTTGAATGAGATTGGTTTAGACCGTATCGCTGCTTACGAAGCCGAACTGTTAACGTATGCCACGGAGCAACTTAAACAGATTGAGGGGTTAAAAATTATTGGCGAAGCTGAGCACAAGGGGGGGGTAATTTCTTTTATAGTGGAAGGCATTCACCCGCACGATATGGCAACGCTTATGGATCAAGACGGTGTAGCGGTCAGAGCCAGTCACCACTGCGCCATGCCCGTTATGCAACATTTTAATGTGCCAGCAACGGTTCGAGCATCATTTGGTGTGTATAACAATAGGGATGATATAGATCGTTTAGTGATCGCTATAGAAGAAGCCAAGGCGATGTTGTTGTAAATTTGGAACTTTATCCCCCCTCTGTCTATACGAGAGTGAAGGGGGGGGTAAAAATTAAGCTTTTTTAGCGCGACGAGCCGCCATAAAACCAACCAAGCCTAATCCACCTAACATCAACGCAATGCTACTGGGTTCTGGAACAGGACTTACAGCATTTAGGGCAACGTTATCGACTAGAAAAGCATCACCAAAACCTAATTTAAGTTCATCAATTAGACCCGCCTGAGCGCCGTAAAATTCATAACTGCCATTTAAGCTAGTATCCACGCTCCATACCTGTGCGTCATTGTTATATCCTTGAAGTGTGCCAAATAGGCTGTCTACTCCACCAGACTCTTTTGGCGTGGCCCACTTTTTTGCCCACAAGCCATCAAAGGTAAAGTCTTCTCCATTTTCTTCTGTGATGGTTCCTGTTCCCGAGTTATTATTTAAAAGGGCAAAATCACCACTTTTTGCACCGTAGTTCCAGTTTGGGGAGTCTTCAACGTTGATCCAATCAAGAGTAGAAGAAAAGTTAAATCCTTTATAGGTTGGCATGTCGCCATATTCGTCTTGAATACTCCCCTCAGGAACATCATCAAAGTTTAAAGTGAGGGTACTTGGGGCGGCATTCGCTTGGCTTGCAAATAACGACAGGCCAGCCAGTAGTAATAATGTTTTTTTCATGTTTATCTCCAAATTAATATGTAAAGGTTTAAATAAGCTAAAAACAAGACTTGAAAAAGGGTATTTAAATTTTATTTGGCACTTATTGTACGCTATCTTAACAGGTAGCATACGTTTAATTATTTGTTTAGCGGAAGTGGTTGGGGTATTGGAATGGCAACACTTTTAATGTGCCCGTGGCGAATGATCGCCATAGAAGAAGCTAAGGCGATGTTGTTGTAAATGTGGAATTTTACGAGAGTGAAGGGGGTTAAGCCTTCTTAGCGTGACGAGCCGCCATAAAACCAACCAAGCCTAATCCACCTAACATTAACGCAATGCTACTGGGTTCTGGAACTGGGCTTACAGCATTTAGGGCAATGTTATAGACTAGAAAATAATTACCAAAACCCAGTCTAAGTTCATCAATTGTCCCTGTCTGAGCACTGTAAATTTCATAATTGCCATTTAAACTTGTATCTACGCTCCATACCTGTGCGCCGTGTTTAGTCCCAATGTTTTGTGGTCAAAATGATTAGAATTTGGGTAATAACCTCCCCACTCATTTTTCAAAAGAGCCAATTTGGGATTAAAATTTTACCCCCCCCATCAACCCTACAAAGTCCGAGTAATTTCCCGAGTCCCTTCCAATGCCTTAATCGCCTCATTTGCACGCATAAACAACGTTTGGCTATCCTCCGATTCATCTCTTAGTTCGGTCACACCTGCGTGGCTGGTTAGGCAGGTGGTGATGTTGTCTTCCAGTTTGATGGTTTGGGCGGCGATGGTTTCCTGTGCCAGTTTGGCGATTCGAAAGGCGTCTACGGCTTTGATTTCGGGCAGTACAATCATAAATTGGTCGCAACTTAATCGGCCGATGTAGCCTAACCCATTTACTACATTTTTAATGGCGTGTGCGGTGCTTAAGATGGCTTTGTCGCCCGCTTCATGCCCATAGGCATCGGTGATGCGTTTGAAGCAATCTAGGTTGATTTTAATGAGCGAGAGCGCTTGGTTGTTTAGCCGTGCCTTGTTGAGCTCTTCGTCTACCAGCCCTAAAAAGAAATCACGGTTGTACAAGCCAGTGAGCGGGTCTTTGGAGGAGAGGTGTTCGATTTGCTCTTCCATGTGTTTTCGGCTACTGATATTGATGGCAAGCCAAATAACAGCGGGTTGGTCGTAGGTGCCTTCTTTGATGGGGTACACACGTGCTTCGTACCACTGTCCGCCTTTGGGGCCTTCGGTTACGCCGTCTATTTCATTGTTAGCGAGTTGGTATTCGATCTCTTGCAGGCGGTTGCTTTCGATGGCGCGTTGCACCACTTTTAAGAAGCGATTGGCCATGCCTTCGGGCAGTACGTCGAGGTAGGTTTTGCCAAGCAAGCTGGAGCCATCGGCATATAAACTGCGCTCTTGTCCACCAATAATATCCAAATAAGTGCCGTCCTGTCCCATCACAAAGATAGGGTCGGGCATGGCATTCGCAATGGCCTCAAGGTGTGATAAGGTGGTGCTTGATTCGTGGTTGGTTGAGTCCGTCATCTTTAATCCTTTGAGATCGGCTTATACTTAATGCGATGAGGTTGTGCCGCATCGGCTCCTTTGCGACGTTTGTAATCCGCCTCGTAGTCCGAGAAATTGCCTTCAAACCATTCTACGTGCGAGTCGCCTTCAAATGCCAGCATGTGGGTGGCGATTCGATCTAAGAACCAGCGATCATGGGAAATTACTACGGCGCAGCCTGCAAACTCCAGTAACGCTTCCTCTAAAGCACGTAGGGTTTCAATATCCAAATCATTGGTTGGCTCATCTAATAGTAGTAAGTTTCCGCCACTTTTTAGTGTTTTGGCAAGATGTACACGATTGCGTTCACCACCGGAGAGGGTGCCAATTTTTTTCTGTTGATCGCCGCCTCTAAAGTTAAAGCGACTGCAATAGGCACGGGAGTTGACCTCGATATTGCCAACCATGAAATTTTCTTCCCCCCCTGTGATCTCTTGCCAGACGCTGTTGTCGTCATTGAGCGAGTCGCGGCTTTGGTCTACAAAAGAGAGTTGCACGGTGTCACCAAATTCGATGGAGCCTGAATCGGGTTGTTCTTGCCCGGTAAACATTTTAAACAGGGTCGATTTACCTGCGCCATTGGCACCAATAATGCCTACAATGCCGCCTTGAGGCAGTCTAAACGTGAGGTCGTCAATCAGTAAACGTTCGCCAAAGCTTTTTGACAAATTATTGACCTCAATGACCTTTTGCCCTAAACGTTCGGCAACGGGAATAAATATTTCGTTGGTTTCGTTGCGTTTTTGGTGTTCGACACTGCTGAGTTCGTCAAAACGCGCCATACGTGCTTTGGATTTGGCGTGACGGCCTTTGGCGTTGGAGCGTACCCATTCGAGTTCGCTTTGAATGCTTTTCATACGCGCCGCTTCGGATTTACTTTCTTGCGCAAGGCGTTTCTCTTTTTGTTCCAGCCAAGAGGAGTAATTGCCTTCGTAAGGGATTCCTTCGCCACGATCCAGCTCTAAAATCCACTGGGCGGCGTTGTCTAAGAAGTAACGATCGTGGGTGATGGCCACCACGGTACCGGTAAAGTCGAGCAAGAATCGTTCTAACCATGCAATGGATTCGGCATCCAAGTGGTTGGTAGGTTCATCGAGTAACAGCATGTCAGGTTTTTCGAGCAGCAGTTTGCACAGCGCCACACGGCGACGCTCTCCTCCTGAGAGTTTGCTTACATCGGCATCCCAAGGCGGTAAACGTAAGGCATCGGCGGCGATCTCTAAGGTACGTTCAATGTTGTGGCCGTCTTTAGCTTGAATGATGTCTTCAATCTCGGCCTGTTTTTTGGCCAGTGCATCAAAGTCGGCATCGGGTTCGGCGTAGGCAGCGTATACGGCATCCAGCTCAGCCAGCGCATCGGTGACTTCGGCCACGGCTTCTTCAATATTGCCGCGCACGTCTTTGCTTTCGTCCAGTTGAGGCTCTTGTGCTAAATAGCCAATTTTAAGACCCGGTTGTGGGCGTGCTTCACCAATAATGTCGGTGTCGATACCCGCCATGATTTTAAGCAGCGTGGATTTACCCGATCCGTTTAACCCTAACACGCCAATTTTTGCGCCTGGAAAGAATGAAAGTGAGATGTCTTTTAAAATTTGACGATTAGGGGGAACCACTTTTCCAACGCGGTTCATGGTGTAAACAAACTGAGCCATGTAATTTTCCTGATATGTTTAATTTTTTAATGTGGGTCACTTTACCTAAAAATAGGCAAGAGTTAAAGCCTATAGCGTTACTTAGATTCTTACAGAAGAATAGGGAAGGGTTTCAATGGCATTGATTGCGACATGAGTGCACCGACTGTATAGTGTGTAAATATTTTAATATAATTTGAGCTATAAAGCATGGATAAGCATTTAAATTGGAAGTTTGATATTAGTACATTTAGGTTGCTAGGTAGAGAGTTAATAACGGATAGAATAACGGCTTTAGTGGAGTTAGTAAAAAATAGTTATGATGCAAATGCTACAGAAGTATATATAGAGTTAGTTAATACGAGCTCTCTTGAACGGGGTAGGATCATTATTAGTGACAACGGTATTGGAATGTCTTCTTCTGATATAGAAAATAAATGGATGGTTATTGGGACAAGTTCAAAACGAGATAAGAAAGTTTCAGAAGACCCGTTTAGAAGAAAATATGTTGGTGAAAAAGGGGTTGGAAGGTTTGCTATAGATAAACTAGGGGGAAAATGCCAAGTTCTTAGTAAGAAAAAAGGAGAGAATGTTTTAAATCGATTAAGCATTGATTGGATGACCTATGAGCAAAACACAATAACAAAGGATTTTAATAAAGTAGATAATACTTTAAAACAAAGAGAGTTTTTGTCTCATTGGTCTGGAGTAAGGTTAAAAATTACTCATATTCATGATGTTTGGACCAAAGATGATATTAATCGTTTGTTTAAAGAAATGTCTAAAATAGTTTCACCTTTGGCGAATTTGAATTGCCCTTTTAGTATATATGTGCTAGCAGGAGAGTTTCAAGAATATAGTGTACCTAAGTTAGTTCAAAGTACGGCTATAAAATTTGCTAGTGAAGAAATAAATCTTTCTTTTAATAAAGAGTTGGAATATCAAGAAAGGTTAAAGTTTGAACATGGTGAATTAACCGTTTCTAGATCAGAAAAACTTATATTTGGTTATATTAATATTCAGTTGTATTATTTTGACCAAGGAGCTAAGGGTAATTTTGCAAAAAACTACAAAGGTGCTGAATTAGAAATCGATGGAATAAAAATTTACCGAGATGGTATTTTGGCAACACCTTTTGCAGAGCATGAAGCAGATAGTGCGAAAAAAAGAGATATTTTAGGTATCGATAAAAGGCGTTATTCAGGTTTTTTTGATAAGGTTAGTTCTAGGGATTTGATTGGTGTAGTTGAAATATCAAAGGAATTATGTCCAAAAATAATTGATGCCACTAATAGACAAAATTTTCTTGATAATGAAGAATATAGGCAGTTAAAGGTATTTATTGTTGATCAGCTAAGAGAGCTAGAAAAGTTTTTAACTTTCAATAAGAAAAAAATATATGAGACATCGAAAAATAAGCTTGGTGACGCTAAGCGTCAGCTTGGAAATTTTTCTAGTGAATTAAAAAATCTTAAGAATATTCTGAAGGATGATAATCTTTCTACATCTGATGCGAATTTAAAAATTAAAGAGTTAGAAAATGCCGCGAGGCAAGCAGATATTGCCTTAAAGAAAGGAATTCAAGCTCAGAAAAAGGAACAGGAAGAAAGTAGAAGAAAAGAAGATATGTTTATGAGTTTGATGTCTTTGCAAAATTATGCATTGGAAATTACTCATATTATTAAAACATCATTGGGTGTTATTAAAAGAAGAGCTGAATTTAATAAAAAATATTGGGACAGTCCAAACTTAAAGTTACAAGTGGCTATTGAGCAGTATCACTCTGATATTGTAGATGAAGTTACTAAGTTAGATAAAGCAATAGATTTTATGTCTAGCTATACTCGTTCACATAAACATTGGGAATATTTTAGTGTGCAAAATGCAATTAAAGTAATATTTAATGCATATAAGCCTATTTTTGAAAAAGAACAAATTAAAGCAGAAATTTTTGTGGATAACAATGTGCAAATTAGATATAACGAAACTTTATTTGGAGATATTATTAAAAACTTACTAAGTAACTCAATTAAAGCTCTTTCTGGATTGGAAAATAAATTGATAAAAATATCAGCATTAGATCAAAATGCTCACCTAGAAATGATTGTTTCAGATAATGGGGCAGGAATTCCTGATGTTATGAAGGATAAGCTATTTGATATTTATCAAACAACGACTAGTGAAGATGGAGGTAATGGTATGGGCTTGTTTATGGTAAGGACAAACTTAGAAGCTGTTAAGGGAACGATTGAAGTCATAAAGCCTGAATTCAATAAAGGTAGTTCATTTAAAGTTTATTTTCCTTTTAAAAAGGAAGAGTAAATGAATGTAACTGAAGTGGTCATAATTGATGACAATATTAAGGATTCTGATCCTTTAATTTTAGAATTAGAGCAGGCTCAATTTGCACCCAAAGTGTTTAATGATTCTAATGTAGGTTTAAAATATATATTAGATAATTTACAAAAACGTATAGTGGTTATTTTAGATATACAATTAGGGAGTGATTTTCCTGATGGTAAAGAAGTTCTTAGTGAAATAAGGCGACAAACAAAGCTTTTACCTGTCATTATTTGGAGTGCACAAGCCGCTGATTTTAATACAGAGTATTTTCAAGATTTTATAAATAACCATGCTTTATTTTATGTAAACCAAACTGCGCCTTTGTTAGAGTTAATTAACCGAGTTAAAGAGGCAGATAGTCTTTTAAAGTTGGATGTGTCCACAGCTATTGAAAACTGGCTGGAAGAGGTAGAAGATAAGTCCCAAACCATGATTTATAGTAACTCTGGTAAAAAATTAAATGCTCAAGATATTATTGGTTTAATTAGAAGTCAATCAGATGAAGGCATTGAGCTTCAAGAAAATATATTAAAACTTACAATTGATCTACTTTTTAGAAATAAAGAAAAAATATGATTACAAATTCATTGCTTATATATACAGATGAAGAAGATCCAGATCTTAAAAATTATTTTAAAGATTGTGCAGATAGAATTTCTACTATTTTTGAAGGTCATAGCGGTGTCCATTTAACTATAGAGGAAGGTGGTCGCCTTTATGACAATTCTGTAAATCTAAGTGAATGTGTATTCCAGCAGTTTCAATCCCCTATTTTTTTATTAATACTTTCTCATGGTTCAGAATCTGGATTTTATAGATATAAAGCATCGCAAACTCCGTTTCTTAGCATAGAACCAGCAATACCTAATTGTCTTAGTAATGGTGTTTTATATTCCGTAGCTTGTTTGACAGGAAAAAAGTTTGGTACATGGCTGGGAAGTCATGAGGGTTCTTTTTTTGGTTATTTTCAGTCTGTTACTGTGGTGTATGGAGAAGAAAAAACTTATGCTTATCTGGATTCTCTCGGGGCGCATTATATTTTGACGGGAAAGACGCTAAAGGAGGTTAAAAGCCTTATGCAGGCTGCGTATACTTTAAAAATTGATGAAAGTATAAGTAATATTTTTCTAGCCAGTGCGCTGAGGAAAGCAAGAGATAGTATTTGTATTCATGGTAGAACTGATCATCGTTTCTTCTAGCTTAATAATTTGATCAAATATTATTTTAGCAAGTAATGGCGGCACAGCGTTACCAACTTGCTGTTGCTGATAAGATAAAGGGCCTGAAAATATAAAGTTATCAGGAAAGCTTTGTAGCCTAGCTGCTTCTCTTAGTGAAAGACCTCTGTGTTCTAATGGGTGAATCATCATACTTTTTCTATAATTTGAAATTGTGGGTGCAACTTCATCAAGTTTTAACCTTCTATAAATTCCACTATGAGTGTTTTTAGTGGATGAATATGTTTCAAGAAGCCCTTTATTTTTTGCCGCTTTCCAATTTTCTCCTTGTTTAATAACTTTATACCTCTCAATAATATGATCTTTATTTTGAGTGACAAAATTTTGTGTTGAGTTTCTTGAATTTTTTGTCATTAATTTTAAATAAGAGTGTTTTTTGGAACTTCTTTTATAAGGTAAGAAATTTTCTCTTCCCCCATTCTTTAAACTAGGGAGGTTTGATAAAGCTTCACCAACAGTAATTGTGGGTAATTTTTTTAAAGATTCAAAATTAAACTTTAATCCACCAAGTTTTTTTAAATGACCGATAATGAAATATCTATTTCGGTTTTGAGGTACTCCAAAATCAGCGGCATTTAAAACTTTAGAGCTTGTTTCATATCCAAGAAGGCTTAGTTTTTTTTCAACATTTAATGCAAAATCACCGTTATCAAAACTTTTAAAACCTTCAACATTTTCAAAAACAAACCATCTAGGTTGTAGTTCTTTAATAAATCTTAAGTATTCTTTAAATAGCCAGTTGTTGGGATTTTTTAAATTACGGCTTCTTGTATTTGCAATAGAAAACCCTTGACATGGAGGTCCACCACATAGAACAAAAGGTTGAAAATTAATATGTTCAAAAGGGTTTATTGTTGAAATGTCTTCTTGTAATACTTTAGATTCCGGGTGGTTTATTCGAAACGTTTGCGCTGCATGTTGGTCGATTTCAATTGCTAGTTTAGGGGTTATTCCAGCCATCTTAGCTCCTGTGCTCATACCTCCTGCACCCGAAAAAATATCAATTGAAGTTAAATGTGGATTCATGCTTTAGTTTATCTTTTATTTCGATGGTGTGCAGCATACATGTAAATATAAATATTTTCAATGAAAATATAAAAATACGAACATAGTTATGTGTGGAAGACCCATCTACGTTTTTATCAATTTGGGATTGAAGTTATTATTAATAAAATAGGTCATAATGTGAAAAATATTCAGTTTTAAGGGGACGTTTTAATTGGTTATTTAGACTAAAAACAGGTAAAATTAGCTTCTTTTAAATTTACCCATTTTCTGAAACGGAGAGCCTGAAAAATGTTCACAAAATCTATGACGATTGCTGGTTATGATGACTTAATTGCCGATGCCATTAAAGATGAAGAAGTGCGTCAAGAAACGCACATTGAGTTGATTGCATCTGAAAACTACACCAGCCCTCGTGTGATGGAAGCACAAGGCTCTTACTTTACCAATAAATATGCGGAAGGGTATCCGGGTAAACGTTATTACGGCGGTTGTGAGTTTGCCGATGTGGTTGAGCAAGCGGCCATTGATCGTGCTAAAAAGTTGTTTGGTGCGGATTACGCTAATGTACAGCCTCACTCTGGTTCGCAAGCCAATGCGGCAGTTTACATGGCACTGGTTAAGCCAGGCGATACCATTTTAGGCATGAGTTTGGCGCACGGGGGGCATTTAACGCACGGGTCTCACGTGAGCTTTTCGGGTAAAATTTACAACGCGGTTCAGTACGGCATTGACCCTGTTTCAGGTCAAATTGATTACGATGAAGTACAGGCCTTAGCCAATGAACATCAGCCTAAAATGATTGTGGCTGGATTCTCGGCGTATTCGCAAGTGATTGATTGGGCGCGTTTCCGTAAAATTGCCGATTCGATTGGCGCGTATCTGTTTGTGGACATGGCGCACGTGGCTGGTTTGATTGCGGGGGGCGAGTATCCTAACCCCATTGAACATGCACACGTTGTGACGACCACAACGCATAAAACCTTACGTGGCCCGCGTGGGGGACTGATTTTGTCAAAATCTAATCCTGATCTTGAGAAAAAATTAAATTCGGCCATTTTCCCCGGTGGACAAGGTGGACCATTGGTTCATGTGATGGCGGCCAAAGCGGTTTCATTTAAAGAGTGTTTGGAGCCAGAGTGGAAAGCCTATTGCCAAAACGTGATTAAAAATGCCAAAGCAATGGCAGACGTTTTTATGGCGCGTGGTTGTGATGTGGTCTCAGGCGGAACAGAAAATCACCTATTTTTAGTGAGCCTAATTAAAAAAGGCTTAACGGGTAAATTGGTCGATGCGGCACTGGATGCGGCGCACATTACCATCAATAAAAATGCCGTACCAAATGATCCAATGTCTCCATTTGTGACCAGTGGTATTCGTGTAGGAACGGCTGCGGCAACCACGCGTGGGTTTACCGAAGAAGACTGCATTAATTTGGCAACGTGGATGTGCGATGTGATTGATTCTTGTAACCAAGAGACCGAAAGTTGGGATGCGGATGTGGTGGCGGATGTTTGTCAAAAAGTGACCAAGCTTTGTGCGGATAAGCCTGTTTATAAATAATGACTGCCCCGTTAACGGGGGGAGCGTTTATTTTTAAATTGAAAAACCACCTATGCAAGTCATATTGCAAGGTGGTTTTTTCGTATATAGAAATTAAGTATTAATTGTTCAGTTAGAGGGGGGGAAGAAAAAATGCATTGTCCATTTTGTAATGCGCCAGAAACCAAGGTGGTTGATTCTCGCTTGGCAACAGAGGGCGCACAAGTTCGACGTAGAAGAGAGTGCATGGGGTGTGGTGAGCGTTATACGACCTATGAAACGGCGGAACTCTCTTTGCCACGCGTGGTGAAAAGCGATGGAAATCGTGAAAAATTCGACGAACAGAAAATTCGAAAAGGGTTAATTAAAGCCTTAGAAAAACGCCCTGTTGAAAGTGAAGAAATTGATCTTGTTGCCAGTCAAATTACCAAGCGTTTAATGAGTGAAGGGGTGCGAGAAATTCCATCTCAAACCTTGGGTGAGTGGGTAATGGAAGCCCTGCGCGATTTAGACCAAGTAGCGTATGTTCGTTTTGCCTCGGTGTATCGCTCTTTTCAGGATGTAAACGCTTTTCGTGAAGAGATTGAAAAATTGGTGCAAGCCACCGCCTCCAAAAATGAGTACAAAGGGTAGGGTGATTGTGTGTCTGTGAATGTGTTTTCAAACGTTGATTTTGAGTACATGCAACAAGCGTTAGACTTGGCAGAAAAAGGACGCTATTCGACTCGCCCGAACCCCAATGTAGGATGTGTGTTGGTCAATCATGGCAAAATTGTTGGCTCTGGTTGGCATCAGCAAGCGGGCGAAGCCCATGCTGAACGTCATGCTTTGACGCAAGCAGGGGAGCTTGTCAAAGGGGCAACGGCTTACGTAACGTTAGAACCCTGTTCTCACTTTGGTCGTACCGTTCCATGTGCCGATGGTTTGATTGAGGGGGGGGTAAAAAAAGTGTATATTGCCATGCTGGATCCTAATCCACTGGTTTCAGGGCAGGGCGTTCAGCGTTTAGAACAGGCGGGCATTGAGGTGTTTTTAGGGCTGTTGGCTAACAAAGCACATGCGTTAAACATTGGTTTTGTACGCCGAATGGAGC
>Ga0256834_1001081_pt1 | contig 18984 bp, 21 predicted proteins | sample 4281140metaG_FD_190536 | JGI IMG/M metagenome (GOLD analysis project Ga0256834, IMG submission 190536) | Hydrothermal vent microbial communities from East Pacific Rise, Pacific Ocean - 4281-140 | ecosystem: Environmental > Aquatic > Marine > Hydrothermal vents | place: Pacific Ocean: East...
TTGCAACAGAAGGGGATTTTACACCCTGAAGTATTACGTGTTATGCGCCTTGTGCCACGGCATTTATTTGTTGATGAGGCAATGGCAAGTCGCTCGTATGAGGATGATTCTTTTCCTATTGGGTATGGTCAAACTATTTCACAGCCCTATATTGTTGCGCGGATGACGGAGCTATTGCTTGAAAGTGAGAGTTTAGAAAATGTACTTGAAGTTGGTACAGGTTCTGGCTATCAAGCAGCGGTACTCGGGGCATTGGTGAAAGATTTGCACACTGTCGAAGTTTTGACACCGCTGTACCGACAAGCACGGGATTTATTATATAAATTGGGCTATCGTAATATTCGCACTCATCAAAGTGATGGTAGCTGGGGTTGGCCTGATGCGGCTCCTTATGATGCCATTATGGTGACAGCAGCACCCAATGAAATGCCACTGGTGCTGGTGCAACAATTAAAGATTGGTGGGCGCATGGTGATACCTGTTGGCTCACAAAATAGTGAACAAATACTACAAGTTGTGACGCGAACATCAGATTCAGAATACCAAGTGAAAAATCATGACTCGGTGGTTTTTGTGCCATTGGTGAGTAAGTAATGGGTGTACAGGTCGCAAATTAAAAATAGAGCAATAGATAGAGCAACAATAAATGAACGACTATATTTACACCATCATCCTGAGCATAATGCCCATTTTTGAATTACGCGGTGGCATTCCCTATGCATTAGCGAATGATATAAACCCTGTTACGGCTTATTTAATAAGTTGTGCGGCAAATATTTTAGCCTTCCCCATTGTTTATTTTTTCATGGGGTTTTTCCATGATTTATTTAATAAAATGCAATGGTACGCAACACTCTTTGACAAAATCGTTGTACGCACTCGCGCCAAGGTAGGAGATAAAATAGAAAAGTGGGGCTTTTGGGGGCTGATGGTATTTGTGATGATACCATTGCCCATAACAGGTGCGTACACGGGTAGCTTTGCGGCATGGGTTTTTGGTATCGAAAAGCGAAAAGGCTTTCTTGCTGTCTCAATGGGAGTATTAATCGCTGGTTTGATAGTGACGGCAATTTTTCTTTCAGGGGCTGAATTGTTTAGTTTCTTACTGAAGAAAGTGTAATAACGGTACGTGTAATGAATATATTTTTCTTTGTTGTTTAGCTGAATTTAAAAAAACCATATTAATCAGTGTCTTGCTATGCTCTCATATAAAATTGATTTAGTATTACGTTACAAGTACACTGTTACATACCGTATTTCAGAAAATTATAAATGTTTTTGAGTACACTGGGCTTATGAATGGTTGGGACCATTCATTAAAAAATTGGGGTTATGGGCTAGCTCGAATACGTTAAAAAATAGCGGTTCGACTATTGAATATCTGGGCAATTCTTGTCACAGGTCTTTTACCAATACCTTATTAATAGAATACTGAATAATCGAAGGGTATTTATCATGGATAAAAAAATTAAATTATTAGCGGCGGTTTCAGTGATTGCTGTTATGGCATCAGGTTGTAGTCGTTATGGTACAGGGCAAAGCGTAGGAAGTGATGGGTATGCTTCTAACAGTAGCAATGCGAGTACTAGTAGTACGAACGCAGGGTCAGGGCAAGTAGCACGTACAGGTCAAGTTTCAGGTGGTGGTTTGTTTGGGCAACGACGTTCATCAACATGCGCACCTTGCGCTGCAAATTCAGCATCTAAAAATACATACACTTATAAGCCAGCGGCAAAACCAGTTTACAAAGCTGCGCCAAAACCTAAGCAAGCAGGGCAGCATAACCAGCAATACTACATAGATAAGTGGAATCGCGAGCAGGCACAGCAAAAAAATAAAAATACTCAGAATTACACGGGTTACGGTAATACAGGCGCAAGTAATACTACGTATTATGATTATAGTTCTGCGGGTAAAACAACCACGCCAGCCCCAAATGTTAGTGCAAGCAATAAAAGTATTTACACAGGTAGCTATCAACAGCCAACGTACAAGCCATACCAGCCAACAACTTATTCTGGTGGTAGTGCGGCAACTACGAATACAGCCACGACTTATTCTGGTGCGGCAACAACATCATCTGGTGGGGGAAGCACTTATACAGTAAAGAAAGGCGATACAGTATTTGAAGTTATGCGCCAAACAGGTGTTTATTGGAAAGACATTATCAGCATGAACAACCTAGTTGCTCCTGCTTATACTATCAACCCTGGACAGACTCTACGTTTGAAGTAAGTTTGTTATCTTGGTTTAAAAAAAAGCCCTCATAATGAGGGCTTTTTTTTGCCTGTTTCTTTTAGAAAGGGGCTAAGAGGTGTAATAAAAGCCTACAAAAAATATAGTATTTACAGTGATGTATTTTTCTTATTTCTCAAAAATAGGTGGGTTTACATAATAATCTAAATCATCATAAGTAATAATTCCGACAAACTTATCAACAATTTCTCCTTTAGGAGAGATGATATAACTAGTAGGAATTGCCATTACAATACCAAATGCCAACATGGTGCTTTCTTGACTTGGGATTAGTGGGTAATGGACATTGAGTTCTTTTTTAAAAGCCTTAATGTCTGCGATGCTACTGCCTCCCGCGTCCATACCCAGAGCGACAAACTTATCTTTATTATTTTGTGCAAAGCGATCAATATCAGGAATTTCTGCAAGACAGGGAGGGCAATAGGTTGCCCAGTAGTTTACTAATACCCATTTACCTTTATAGTCACTGAATTTATGTGGTTTTCCTTGTAGATCGGTAAAGGAAAAATCTTTAACTTTATCTCCTGCAATCACAATAAATAAAGGCAAGAGTAAAAATATGATGAACAGTGTTTTCAATTTTTTCATCTAATCATAAAGCTCATAATGAAGAATAAGGTACACTAGCACTATCACGAATTTTAAGGAATAAATAATGTCAGATACAACTACAATCTACCATAATCCACGTTGTTCAAAATCTCGTGCAGCTATGGAGTTATTAACAGAAAAAAGTTTTAAATTTGATGTCGTAAAATACCTTGATACACCACCTAACAAAGAAGCTATTACAGAACTGTTAGAAATGCTGGGCTTGGAGCCGCGCGAGTTAATGCGTAAAGGTGAGCAAGAGTATAAAGACAATAATTTAGCCGATGAAAGTTTAAGTCGTGATGAGTTAATAGATGCGATGGTGAAGTTTCCTAAATTGCTCGAACGTCCCATCGTTGTAAAAAATGGCAAGGCTGCAATTGGTCGACCTATCCAAAATATTATTGATATTCTTTAATTGGTATTTTGATTAAGCGGTGAACTTCCTGAGCTAAAGGATCAAAAGTATGAAACAAGTTCTAGTTCTATATTATTCACGTAGTGGTGCAACAAGCGATATGGCCAAGCTCATCGCGCGTGGGGCTGAAGCTGTTGATGGTGTAGAGGCAATACTGCGTACCGTGCCAGAAATATCTGAAACTTGCGAAGCTACTAGTGCAAAAGTTCCAGATAATGGCGCACCCTATGTCTCACTTGATGAGTTAAAAACCTGTGATGCGCTTGCACTAGGCAGTCCAACACGTTTCGGTAATATGGCGGCACCGTTAAAATTCTTCTTAGAGAAAACTAGCGGGCATTGGTTGTCGGGCTCATTAGTTGGCAAGCCCGCTGGCGTGTTTACTTCAACATCAAGCTTACACGGTGGGCAAGAAACAACTTTGCTGAGCATGATGATTCCATTATTGCATCACGGAATGTTAATTAGTGGTTTGCCGTATACAGAATCTGAATTACTTACCACCACCACCGGTGGTACACCTTATGGACCATCTCACTTAGCAGGTGCAGAAAGCAATTTACCTATCAGTAATGATGAAAAAGCACTGTGCATTGCGCTAGGTAAACGCCTCGCAAATTTAGCGGTAAAGCTATAAATGGATATAACAACTTTTTGGCGTGCTTTAGCGGGCATCGGTATATTAGGCTTAATTATTCTGAGTGTCGTCTGGAATGGCTGGTTAACCCCTGTTCAAGATTCCCCTCGTTCTATCGAAATAGCCCTTTTAGTTGCTCCATTACTGTATTTTGTACGTGGTGTGCTACATGGAAACCGAGATACGTTTATTGCTGTAATGCTACTGTCATTCTTGTATATTTTACTGGGTATTTGGTATGCATTTTCAGCAGAAGAAAAGGTTTATGGTTATCTCATGATGGTATTTAGCTTGTTTTTATTCTTTGGAAGTTTGCTAAATGTTTGGATCTTAGATAAACGTGATAAATTGAGGCTAAAATAGCTTTTTTACTTAACCACCCCCCTATATTTTCGATGATTTGTACGAAATTTTAATACAAATCATCGAAAATATAGGGGGGTGGTTAAGTCATTAAGTGGTTTTTACGGCCTGTTTTATGAAAAAACGAGCATTTTTGCTCTCTAATTCTTCGATTCTGTGTATTTTTAGATGTCTTCTTAGTTTGCCTTTGCCTTCTAGTAAGTTTGAAGGGTCTTCAAAGGTGGCTCCGTGACTAAACTCGATGGATAAGTATGTTTTGTATAAATAAATACCCCCAATGAGTTTGTCAACATTATTAAAAACAACGCCACCGTATTTTATATCATCGTTTAGCTGACTATTTTCTTCAAAAAAAAGGGTTTGAATAGCTTCTATTGTTTCGAAGCTATCAGGAAAGGTTGATTGAATATCGACTAAGAAATCATTAACTTTTGTATTTGATGAAATCATAGTGGACTACCTTCTTTTTTTCTTCCCATATTTGAAAGCTTTATTTCGTTCTGCACGGTTTTTATATTCAGAATTTGATAAAAAGTTTTCTTCTTCCAATTCCATTTTTACTTTTACATAAAGGTTACGCATGGCACGCACGGGCAAGTTTTCATATTCACCTGCTCGTAGAGAACGATGCAAAACAATATCACCGTAGCGAATGCGTCTTAATCGACTAACGACAACATCTTGAGATTCCCATAAACGCCTTACTTCACGGTTTTTACCTTCATTAAGTACAACGTGATACCAGCTGTTAGCGCCTTCGCCCCCTTCAAATTTAATGCGGGTGAATTTGGCAATGCCATCTTCAAGCTCTACGCCTTTAGTTAGCCTGTCGATCATTTCATCGGTAACAGTACCCAAAATGCGTGAAGCATATTCACGTTCAATCTCGTAGGATGGGTGCATCAAACGGTTGGCTAATTCACCATCAGTAGTGAAAATTAATAAACCATCGGTGTTTATATCCAGTCTTCCTACCTGTATCCAGCGTCCACTGCTAAGTTTTGGTAAATTATCAAAGACAGTTTTACGCCCTTCTGGATCATTGCGAGAGCAAATCTCGCCAACTTTCTTGTGATACAACAAAACTTGAGGCTTTGCTCTTAATTTGGAAGCAAGTTTGATAACTTTGCCACGTATCGTGACTTTGTCTTCCTCATCAACTGCTTGCCCTGTCGTAGCGACTACGCCATTGACTGTTATATCACCAGCATTTACCCAGCGTTCAATTTCACGACGTGAGCCATAGCCTGCGCGTGCGAGTATTTTTTGAATTCGTTCTGCCATTTTTATGATTTCGGTTTTTAACTTAACTTAAATCATACAGAAGACCATGTTAAGCGTATAGACTTGTACTATAACTATTAACAAATGTATGTAAGAAGAAAAATGGAGAATAAAATGGTAGTAGCAAAAAAAGTAGCCGAAGAAAAACCAATATCAAAAGTAGAAGCAAAAAAGCGATTGGTTGATCTTACAGATTCAAACAAAGTAATGAATTCAAAAACATTTACCAAAGCGAGTGAGCTACTAAAAATTAGCAATGCGGCAGAAGAATATCCGTATTCGAAAAAAATGAATACTAAAGACTACGAACAAGAAAAACGCTTGCTACAGATAGAGTTACTCAAAGTCCAAAAGTGGTTAAAGACAGCAGATAAAAAAATAGTAACAATTTTTGAGGGGAGGGATGCGGCAGGCAAAGGTGGAACAATTAAACGATTTACTGAACACCTAAATCCTCGTATTGCAAAAGTTATAGCGTTAGAGAAACCGACAGAGCGTGAGCTAGGTCAATGGTACTTCCAGCGTTATGTTGATCATTTGCCAACAAAGGGAGAAATGATTTTATTTGATCGCTCTTGGTATAACCGTGCAGGTGTTGAAATTGTAATGGGCTTTTGTAGCAAGCACGAGCATTTGGAGTATATGCGTCAAGCCCCTGTATTTGAACGTATGTTGGTAAACTCTGAAACAATTCTTTTTAAATATTGGTTCTCTGTCACAAGGCAAGAGCAGCTACGCCGTTTTCATTCACGTAAGCATGATTTAGTTAAGCAGTGGAAACTAAGCCCGATTGATGTGGAATCATTAGATAAATGGGATGATTACACCCGAGCGCGTGAGTCGATGTTTTTTAATACTGATACTGCTGATGCGCCATGGACTGTAATAAAATCAGATGATAAAAAACGTGCACGTCTAGCGTGTATACGTCATTTTTTGTATAACTTAGATTACGAAAATAAAGATACCTCGGTTGTTTATCAGCCCGATGAATTGATTTGTGGCTCTGTTGAGAAGATGTACCCTGAAGAAGCTAAGGCTTAGTTTCGTTGAATGTACTTCTCGTCTATGCGAGGGTTCTTTTGTTAGTTTAGATGTCAATATCAGGAGTCCTTGCTTAGGTAGGGGAATTTCTTCTCAAAAACACTTGTAGAAAGTACAATGCTCTAATACCTAACAGAGCAATAATTGATGCACGCAATTCATAGTGAAGAAGATGTCCACGCTAATCGCCGTGATTTTCATAACCTTCGCAATTTACTTCCTTATCTCAGTGCCTACAAAGGGCGCGCAGTATTCGCATTAGTTTGTTTGGTGCTTTCCAAATGGGCAAATGTATCTGTGCCCTTAGTGCTTCGAGAAATCATTGATCATTTTGAAGGTAAGCAAGAGCAATTAGTTGTTGTGCCTATTGCTTTAGTTGTAGCCTATGGCGTTTTTCGTTTATTAAGTTCTTTATTTAACGAATTACGAGATTCAATATTTGCACGTGTGCGTTTTCATGCCATGCGTGAGCTTTCTAATAAAGTGATGAGGCATCTGCATCAGTTGTCGTTACGGTTCCACCTAGAGCGTAAAACAGGTGCGATAAGCCGTGATATTGAACGAGGTTCTCGCTCAATAGGTTCGTTGATGAATTATCTCGTGTTTAGCATGATACCTATTGTCATTGAATTTAGCTTGATAGCAATTATTTTATTAAGCCAATACACATGGTTTTTTGCTGTCACTATTTTCGCCACCGCTTTTGTTTATATTATATTTACACTTTTGATGTCAGATTGGCGTATGGATTATCGCCATAGAATGAATAAACTTGACTCCGAGGCTAATACAGTCGCCTTTGATAGCTTGATTAACTATGAAACTGTAAAGTATTTTAATAACGAAACGCTAGAAATGAAGCGCTACGACGAACTCATGGACGGCTGGGAAGATGTTGCTGTAAAAAGCCAAACAACGATGTCTATGCTCAATTTTGGGCAAGGCACGATTATTGCGGTGGGTGTCACCTTGATTATGTTTTTAGGTGTTAATGGGGTGAGCAATGGCACGATTTCGATTGGTGGTTTAGTGATGGTAAATGCGCTGATGTTGCAGTTATTTATTCCGCTTAACTCGCTAGGCATCATTTATCGTCAAATTAAATATACGCTTGCTGATATGGATTTAGTCTTCAAGTTGTTAAAGAAAGAGCCAGAAATTCAAGATGAAAAAAATGCGAATGATCTAATCATTGATAAAGGCGAAGTGCGTTTTGAAAATATAGACTTCTCTTATCAAAAAGAGAGAGGGATATTGCATGGGGTTGATTTTACAATCCCTGCTGGGAAAACAGTTGCTGTTGTAGGTTTTAGCGGTGGCGGAAAATCGACATTAGTGCGTTTGTTATTTCGCTTCTACGATGTGATAAAAGGAAAGATATTGATAGATGGGCAAGATATTAGTCAAGTCACGCAAGATAGTTTACGCAAAGCGATCGGCATCGTCCCACAAGATACCGTATTATTTAATGAGAGTATTTTCTACAATATTCAGTACGGTAACTTGAGTGCGACGACGGCCGAAGTAAAACAAGCCGCAAAAATGGCACACATTGATAAATTTATCGAAAGTCTGCCAGATGGGTGGGATAGTATTGTTGGTGAACGTGGTTTGAAATTATCGGGTGGTGAAAAGCAACGTGTAGCGATAGCCCGTACTATTCTTAAAAATCCATTGATACTTATTTTTGACGAAGCCACCTCTTCTTTAGATAGTACAACAGAGCAGGCAATTCAAAAGACATTGCATGAAATTTCATCAGAAACCACGACCTTGATTATTGCACATCGTTTATCAACGATTGTGGATGCGGATATGATTATTGTTATGGAAGCGGGTAAGATTATTGAAAGAGGCTCACATCAAGAGTTATTGGCTAAGAAGGGGCGATATTTATCTATGTGGGAATTACAGCAGGATAAAGTTTAGTAGCTAACACCTTGAGGAGAGGCAGAAGCCCTTTTAGCTTGTCACAGCAACTAGAAAATAACACTTTATCCTAAAACATAGACCACTTAATCCTACGTCACCAATCAACCACCGTTAATGTCATAAGCCATATTCAAAGTGAAAAAGCATTGTTATAGTTCTTCCCAGTTACAGCGAAAGCGAGTAAACGTAACAACCGAGCAATAAATATAAAATACTCCAAATTTTATTTAAAGATAGACGCAGATAGGATATACCAGTTGTAACCAAGGATTGGTTAAGGCGGTAAAGGTTGAAATACCTCTAAGTCGCTAAAGGATATTTACAACTGGGAGCCAAGGATGGCTCAACTTATTTTAAAATACCTCTAAAGATCTACAAGTCTTCAGGGGTATTTTTTTGTCTTAAAAATGGAGGGGGAAGGGGGCAAAAAATGTCGTATTACTTGCTAGAGTTGCTTTTAATATTAGTGAAGAATGATAAAGGAGTAAAATCGCCACTCGCCATTTTATAGTCTTTGTCATAAATAGTTTCTGATTCTTTCTTTTCATTTACTTCGGTATTTTCATCAGCGTTTTCAAAAAATCCTTTTGCTATCTCCTCATCATCACTTACTTCAACGCTACTTAGTTGAGCAGATTTTTCTTTAATATCTGTTTCAATTTCTTTTAATTCATCAAGCATAATTTTTGTTTCATCAACTCGGCTACGAATATCGGTAAACATATCGTGGGTAGAATCTAATGTGGTTGAAAGCTTCATTATCTTGGAGTAGTCAAGCAGTTCTAAATTCTTTTGAGTTTGTGTATTGATGTTATGGCTTTGTTCTTCGTGGCGACGCATGGTTTCAATATGCTTTCTACTTTCGTCAATATTAGCATTTAGTTCTTGTCGGGCTAAATCTGCTACTTGGAAAGTAGTATCAAATTGCTCATAAGCTTGTTCTTCATAAACAGTTAGCTCTTCGGAAAAACCTTTTAATGATTTCTCTGCGACTGTTTGGTGTTCTTTGAGTAGCTTTAATAGCTGCTTTGATTCTATGAAGGTTTCTTCAAGGGTTTCTGCAAGTTGCTTGGATATACTCGAATTATTTTTTATTACTGAATCTTGTTCTTGGTGTTTGCTTAAAAAATCTTGAAGCAGGTCTTGTGAAAGTTCTTTTTGACGTTGCATGGTTTCAATGCCTTCATCAACTTTGTTCAGGTTTTCATCTAATCCTTGTTGTACTTGACTAATGGTTGATACAGTTTCTTCAAGCTGTCCTTTCCAATAATCTTGGATGTCATCCATACGCGTACTGACGTGCGTTGTTACTTCTTTGAGTTCTTTTTCTCGCTTTACAATTTTCTCAGTAACCTCTAGTATTTTTTCGTTATTTTTATCTGCTACAGTGATCTTTTGAGTTAGCTCTTTAGCTTTGTCCTGCATGTCGGCAACTATATCGACGGTCTCTTTTTCTTTTTCACGGACACTTGCAGCCGCAGAAACAATATTATCTTTCTCTTGTTCTGCTTCAATTCTTAGCGCTTTGATGAGTTTCTTTTCTTTATTCGCTGCCCAGCGCCCAAGAAACATTACGAGTACAGATATAATTAGGGCAGAGGCAACAATACCAGCTACAACAAGCTCAATAATGTAAGAAAATGGGTTGCTAGAGTTAGTTTGCGAGGTGCCAGATGACTCTGTAGTTCCTGCAATTTGTGTTGAGTCTTCTGCCGTTGCAGATACATTTTGTAGGTAGTCTTGAAGCCCGACCGCAGATGCATCAAAAGAAGATAAACTGATAAGAATCAGAAAACTTAGATTTATGATGTACTTCATAGTATTTCCTTAATTTAGCGCCCGAGGTTGATACTATTTTTGTAATTATTATTTCTGCTGTATCTTGTACTGATTGGATAGTGTACAACAAAAATAATAGCGATTTAATGCTATTTATGAGTTTTTGTAGGGTTTTTATAAGTTTGGACTCCGAATAGCCCAATTAACTTTAGGCTATTCGGAATCAAGATTTTTATCCCTTCTTCTGAGGGCTGTCTTTCATAGCGATTAAATTCTTTTGATATCGCCCCTGTACCATTTCAACCACCACCATAACAAAGATGGCTAAATAGAATGTACCTTTGCTCATAGCGGTAATTTCAGCTCCAAATAAGTGTAAGTTAGCATCGTGTGCACCTTCGGAAAGTAACATCACACCAACTAGTAATAAGATGAATAAACCTACAACCTCATACATACGATTTTTTTGCAAAAAGGCAGTTATTCTATCGGCTAGGACAACCATTAAGATTCCACCAATAGCGATAGCTGTAGCCATGATATAAAAGTTTTTAGTTAATGCCATTGCACTTAATATTGAATCAAATGAGAAAATGGCATTCATGATAACGATAGAAAATAACACGCTTGCATAAGATGAAATTTTACGTTCTTTGTTCATATTCTCTTCGAGCATCATCATGTGAGAGATTTCTTTGATGGCGGTGTAGATAAGGAAGACGCCACCAATTAAAACAACAATACTTTTAAGGTTGAACTGCCCTTCAATAATGCCTTGTATATCGAGAGAAAATAACTCTTTTGTGAATGTGCCCAGTATTTTTAATAAGGCAAATAATAAAACGATACGTAAAAGAACGGCCAAACCAATACCCCATTTACGAATTGAAGCTTGCTTTGATTTTTCAACGCGTCTTGATTCAAGCGCGATGTAGAGTAAGTTGTCAAAGCCAAGTACGGCTTGTAAAACCACCAGCATCCCCAGTGTGAATAAATTTTCGAGTGTAAAAAGCCCTTCCATGTGTATTTCCTTTTATGTGTATGACCATTCTCCCTAGCTGGGAGGGGAATAGTTTATTCTTTAAGTTTAATTTTTAATTGCCCTTCTTCTACTTTGATGTTTTCAACACCATCAGAGAAAGATTTCCAAAAGCCCTCATCTCCGCCAAACTCTTTGACGAGATCTACATTTTTAAGATTTCCCAACCATGCATTTGGGATGGGTACACCCCACACGCTAACGCCTTTAAGGATAACGATAGGTCGCCCGTTGGCGTAAGCTAATTCTGCACCCGCATTGGCTTTGAGTGTTTTCCCGCCCAAAATAGGGAAGTCAGGATCAAGAGGAATAATCATCTTTACACTAGCAAGGTTGTCCGCAAGATCAATCGCTGCTTTATCAGCAAGGTCAGTATTTTTTGCTAGCATTGCATTGAGTTCTTTTTCGCTAAAGGTGATTTCACGTTTAGCACCAACTTCAGAGTAAGGTTCAGGTGTTAGATCATTAGGATTGCTATCGTCGGATGCTAACTCTGGCAAGCCAAAATGTTTTAGTTTTTGATTAAGTTTAGATTCTTCTCGCTGATTTAGCTCAACAGGCTCTAACTGCTTGGGAAAAAGGTAATAGTTGATTACAAAAACGGTAGCAATTACCGAAATTACGATGGTAATTAGCATGATGCCAAGTGTTTTTAGGCATCCGCCACTTTTAGGTTCTTCTATGTGTGTGTCAATGTTGTTATTCATAAAATAAAGCTATATTTGGACTTGATGAATATCATACAGAAAATTAGAGGCTTATGACAACCTTGCTACTCGACCCACTCGCTGATTTTCTTTACACTACCTTCCATGAGCCTAGATGTTAAAAACCTACAATGTATTCGTGGAGATCGTGAACTATTCACTGGTCTTTCATTTAAGTTGGAAGAAAATCAGCTGATGATGCTTGAAGGTGAGAACGGTAGTGGTAAAACGACTTTATTGCGCGCGCTTTGTGGGTTATATATGCAAGATGAAGGGGATATATTGTGGGATGGCCTTTCAATTAAAAAGCAAGATGAAGAATACCGAAAACAATTGCTTTACCTCGGCCACTTAAATGGAATTAAAGCAGATTTAACGGTACTTGAAAATTTACGCATCAATTCAGCTTTATTGGGCGACGTGATACCTATAAATATATTGATGGATGCGTTGGATACTATTGGGCTTTATGCTTTTGAAGACTTCCCAACATCGCAGTTATCTCAAGGACAAAAACGTCGAGTAGCGTTAGCGCGTTTATTAATCAGTAAAGCAAAGCTATGGATTTTAGATGAACCGTTTGTGGCGTTGGATATTGCGGCGGTAGAATTACTGCAATCTATTATTGCTAATCATGTCGATAATGGAGGAATGGTTATTTTAACAACCCATCAAGAAGTGCCTCTAACATCCGGCAAGATAAAACGTCTTTCACTTAATAAGCAATTACTTAACAATGATGGTGATAGCTAATTATGTTTAGTGCTTTTTGGATTCTTCTGAAACGTGATTTATTGTTGGCACTACGTCGTCGTAGTGAGATTTTCACGGTGTTGTTTTTTTTCCTTATCGTGATTAGCTTATTCCCGCTTGGGGTTGGGAGTGAAGATGCCACTCTCAAAAAAATAGCCCCAGGTGTGGTTTGGATCGCTGCATTGTTGGCATCAACTTTGGCCCTTGATCGTTTATTTTCAAATGATTATTTAGATGGGACGTTAGAGCAGTTGACACTAGCACCACAATCATTATCCATCATGGTTTTTGCAAAAATGATCGCTCATTGGTTATTAACGGGGTTGCCGCTAGTGATAGTAGCGCCTTTAGTAGGTTTGTTTTACCACCTGCCAACAGACACGATTGGGGTGATGATGTTAGTGCTATTACTGGGTACTCCTGTGTTAAGTATGATCGGAGCAATTGCAGCCGCATTAACCTTGGGCTTACGGGGGGGCGGTGTTTTAGTATCTTTACTGGTACTTCCTTTGTATATTCCTGTATTGGTATATGGCTCTGGAGCGATTTCGACTAGTATGGTCGAAGGTTTGAGTATTCAGCCTTATTTGTTATTGTTATCAGCATTTATGTTGCTGGCGCTTATTTTTTCACCTTGGGCGACAGCTTCAGCATTGAAAATTTCACTGGAATAAGGTTTAAATGCCTTGATGGTTGATTACTTTCTTAAATTTCAGTTTCACTTCAGTTCTAGCTGATAAGCTTATCTGTGGTGGCGAGAAAAAGAGATTAATTAGAAGTAAAGTGAAGTTGAAGTTATTGTTAACTTAAACATTCTGATGTGATTAATAAATATTAAGGATGTAGTGAATTAAATTCGCTAAAATGTGTCGAAAGTTGATATTTTATAAGACCACCCCCCCTCTTTTTCGGTGTTTTGTACGTTTATTTAAATATTTTAAACGCACAAAACACCGAAAAAGAGGGGGGGTGGACAGTAGAAAACATAAAAAGCTGTCTAAATATGAAGATAAATTGGTTCAAGTATTCTGCCCCCATGAATTTTTACCCCTTAGCGGGTAAGTTAATCCCCATTTTTTGGTTATTGGCCATCGCATTAATTGGTCTGGGGCTGTATTGGGGCTTTTTTAAGACGGCTGATGTTTTAAGTGATCAAAAACAGTATTATCGTATCATTTACGTTCACGTAGCATCCGCATGGATGGCGATGTGGCTTTACGCTGTCATGGTGGCGTGGGCGATGATCGGATTGATTTTCAATACACGCCTGTCATATATGTTGGCATCTGCGACGGCGGTGACAGGAACGGTAATGACTATAATTGCGCTAATTACAGGCGCTATTTGGGGTAAAACCAGTTGGGGAACATGGTGGGATTGGGACCCTAAGTTGACTACTTTCTTAATATTACTCTTTATCTATATCGGATACATAGCGCTTCAGGCCGCGATTGATGATACTCGTCGTTCAGATAAGGCTTCTGCACTATTAGCTCTGGTTGGCTTGGCGATAGTGCCTGTCATTTACTATGCCGTGAATTGTCCTGATCCCAATGAATGTGCTTCACTACATCAAGAGTCATCATTAAAACGCGTAGAATCTAATATTTTGATCGGTATGTTGGTAACTACATTGGGTTTTTGGGCATATAGTTTTGCAACGATACTCATGAGAGCAAGAAATATTATCCTTGAGCGTGAACGAAATACGACTTGGGTGTCTAAGTTAGATGAGGTGAAATAATGAGCGAGTTTTTCTATATGGGCGGCTTCGGTATTTTTATCTGGAGTGCAATGGCAACGGCATTAGTTTTAATGTTATTAGAGCCAATTATGCTAATAATGAAAAGGCGTTCGGTATTAGCAGATATTAAGCGAATTAAGCGTCTTGAAGAACGAAAAAACCGTAAGTAATAAAACGAAATAAGCAAAAATTTGAGTGAAAAATAATGAAAGCAAGAAACAAAAGAATCATTTTCGTACTACTCGCATTAGTGATGGTAGGTGCCGCATCTGCTTTAATCAGTCAGGCGATGAAGGGAAATCTAGCTTACCTACATACGCCAGAAGAAGTACTTACGGGTAAAGTGCCTAAAGATTCAGTTTTTCGTTTAGGTGGTTTAGTAAAAGAAGGAAGCCTTAAACGCAGTGAAACAGAATTAGAAGCACGTTTTATTGTAAGGGATAACCGTGGTAATGAAATTACTGTAGTAACCAATCATATACTTCCAGATTTATTTAAAGAAGGAAAGAGTCAAGTGTCACGGGGTAAAATGGGTGATGATGGTTTGTTCTATGCCGATGAAGTCTTGGCAAAACATGACTCAGAATATATGCCTGCGGAGTTAAAGGATATTTTAGATAAAGAACATATGTCAGCCCCAGCCAATGTGGATGGTTCAGAAATAAAGAAATTGACAGGACAAAAATCATGATTCCAGAGATTGGTCATTTTGCATTAGTATTAGCCTTGTCTGTTGCCATTGTTCAGGGTGTTTTCCCGCTATGGGGGTCACTCGCGGGTAAACCACAATGGGTTTCACTTGCAAAGCCAGCGGCTTATGGTCAGCTTCTATTTATGATGATTTCTTTTGGTTGCTTGGTTTATGCCTTTGTAATTAACGATTTCTCAGTCAAATATGTGGCTAATAATTCTAATAGTAGTATGCCTACAATGTTTCGTGTATCGGCAACATGGGGTGCACATGAAGGATCATTATTGCTTTGGGCAATGGTTTTGTCGGGATGGGGCGCTGCCGTGGCATTCTTTAGTAAAGGTATCCCGCCTATAATGCTTTCTCGTGTATTAAGCATAATGGGGCTGATTGGCGTTGGCTTTATGTTGTTCATTATTGTAACTTCAAATCCATTTTGGCGTTTGTTAGAAATTCCATTAGAGGGACGGCAGCTCAACCCCTTACTTCAAGACTTCGGTTTGATTATTCATCCACCATTACTGTACATGGGGTATGTAGGTTTATCTGTTGCCTTTTCGTTTGCAATGGCTGCAATGATAAGTGGAAAACTTGATGCTTCATGGGTGCGCTGGGCAAGACCTTGGACAAATATAGCATGGGTATTCTTAACGCTTGGTATCGCGCTGGGTAGCTGGTGGGCTTATTATGAATTAGGCTGGGGCGGTTGGTGGTTCTGGGATCCTGTTGAAAATGCATCTCTCATGCCTTGGATAGTTGGCACCGCGCTGATTCATTCATTGGCAGTAACCGAAAAACGCGCTAGTTTTAAAACATGGACGATACTGCTTGCAATTTTAGGTTTTTCTTTAAGTTTGCTTGGTACCTTCTTAGTACGCTCTGGTGTATTAACATCAGTACATTCGTTTGCAGCTGATCCAGGGCGTGGACTGTTTATACTGATTTTCTTACTCGTTGTAATAGGCTCGTCATTAATATTATTTGCCTTCAGAGCGCACAAATTTCGTTCAATGGGGACATTCTCCTTAGTGTCGCGTGAGTCAAGTTTATTGGTTAATAATGTAATCTTACTCGTTATGACTGCTACCGTCTTACTCGGTACGATTTACCCATTAATCATTGATGCACTAGGGTCGGGTAAAATTTCAGTAGGGCCACCATACTTTGATAGTGTGATTATTCCCTTGGGAGTTTTATTATTTTCAGTGATGGGTTTAGGTTTCTTTTTGCGCTGGAAAAAAGATTCAGCTTCAAGAGTACTGAAACAGGTTTGGATGCCACTGGCGGCAAGTTTGGTTATTGCATTTGTTTTACCAATGTTAATTGTTTCTGAGTTTAATGTTAGAACAGTAATAGGCTTATTTATAGGTAGCTGGATAACACTAGCGGCATTAATGTGGGTGGTTAGTCTTGGGCGTTCACCGTTTAAGTTACCTTTAGCAAGCTGGGGTTCAGTGATTGCGCATATTGGTATGGCGACGACAGTCATTGGTATTACCTTAGTTTCGGTTTACGATACAGAAAAAGATGTACGTCTTGAAAAAGGGCAAAGCTACGAAATGGCAGGTTATAAATTTTCTTTTGAAGGTGTCGAGGCGCACAAAGGTCCAAACTACATGGCTAATCGCGCAACGATGACAATTACTCAAAATGGCGAGCTAGTGACAACGGTTCATCCAGAAAAGCGTGATTATGGTCGTGATGCAATGCCAATGACAGAAGCAGGTATTGACGCAGGGTTTACCCGTGATTTATTTGTAGCACTTGGTGAGCCTCTAGGTAAAGATGCATGGAGTTTCCGTATTTATCATAAGCCATTTGTTCGTTGGATTTGGTTAGGTGCACTTTTAATGAGTCTTGGTGGTTTTCTAGCTGCGTTAGATAAACGCTATCGAAGAATGAAAAAAATAGTAGTTGAGCCAGTTGATCAACAGCCATTAAGGGAGCAACCAAAAAATACGGCGGGTGCAACGGTATGAAGTTTTTTATCCCGTTAGCGGCATTTGGTGCATTGGTTGCTTTGTTGCTATTTGGTTTAGGTAATGACCCTAAGGCAATCCCCTCTCCTTTTATTGGGCAGCCAGCACCTGCCTTTAGTTTGCCTCGTTTATACAAGCCAGATCAAAAAATATCTACTGATGATATGAAAGGTCAAGTATGGGTATTAAACCTTTGGGCATCATGGTGTGTATCATGTCGTGCAGAGCATAAAGTTTTGAGCCGTCTCATTGCTGAAACTAAAGTCCCTACCATTGGATTGAATTATAAAGACTATGGCACAGAAGATTATGGTGAAGAAGCTTTGCAGTGGCTTGCAACGCTAGGCAATCCTTATTATGCAGTAGCTGTTGATACAAAAGGCATGGCAGGGATTGATTGGGGCGTTGTAGGGGTGCCAGAAACCTTTGTTATGGATAAAAAAGGCATTGTGCGTTATAAGTTTACTGGACCTGTTTATGATGCTGCTGTTGAAGATGTACTTATTCCTTTGATTAATAAGCTACGTAAGGAAGAAGGATGAATATTTTAGTTAAGAGCTTAATGCGGTCGATAATATTATCGGCATTTGCATTAATTATGAGCCACTCTTTTGCTGTGCAAATTGAATTCCATAATTTTGAGAATAAACAGCAAGAGCAACTGTATTTACAGTTAGTCGCAGAGTTACGTTGTGTTAAATGTCAGAATCAAAATTTAGCTGAGTCTAATGCTGAATTAGCCCGTGATATGCGTGATAAAGCCTATGAAATGATTATTAAGGGTGCAAAACGTGAAGATGTGGTTAGTTATATGACAGCACGTTATGGTGATTTTGTGTTGTATAACCCACCCTTTAAAGCAAAGACCCTACTCTTATGGATTGGCCCTCCAATATTTTTATTTTTGAGTTTATTCATGTTGTTTAAACTCATCAGAGGTCAAAAAAACCAACCCAAAGAGTCACTCAGTGAAGCAGATCGTAATTCAGTTCGTGAATTACTAACTTCTAACTCTAAGAAATAAAAAACCAATAGAGATTTCCCCCTTATGATGTTTTGGATTATCAGTGCGATATTTATACTTACCGCTTTAGCTTTTATTTTACCTACGATGCTACGTAAACGCACTCATGTCTCTGGAGGCCAGCGAGAGCAAAATATTTTTATTGCCAATGAGCAGTTAAAAGATTTGGAGGAACGTTTTGAGAAAGGTGAAATAGAGAGTGAAGATTATCAATCTGTTCGTGACGAGTTGGAGCAATCATTATTTTCTGATATCGAAGATAATGATATTGGAGTGTTAGGAGATGGTGGAGGAAAGTCATCATTATTGAGCACGATTTTTATTGCATTATTGATACCTGCAATCGCAATTCCTGTGTATTTAAAGGTAGGTAATTTATCATTTACAACAATGCTCAACTCTAAAGCAGCAGCAAAGCAAGCCACTGATAAGTTAGTACCAAGAAATGCAGACGGTACTCCTGATATAGAAAAAATGATTGTTGGCTTGCAAAAAAAGATGGAAGAAGACCCTGATAATTTTACGGGGTGGACAATGCTGGGTCGTTCATACATGGTGCTCAATCAGTATCCAGAAGCTGTAAAGTCTTATGAACGGGCATTGAAACTAAAACCTAAATCCGTCAATGTGCTATTAGCAGTAGCAGATTCGTTAGCAATGGCTAGTAATGGTGAGATTGTTGGTCGCCCTGTTGCACTAATCAATAAAGCATTAGAGTTAGAACCAAATAATTTAACTGCATT
>Ga0256834_1001082_pt1 | contig 18972 bp, 20 predicted proteins | sample 4281140metaG_FD_190536 | JGI IMG/M metagenome (GOLD analysis project Ga0256834, IMG submission 190536) | Hydrothermal vent microbial communities from East Pacific Rise, Pacific Ocean - 4281-140 | ecosystem: Environmental > Aquatic > Marine > Hydrothermal vents | place: Pacific Ocean: East...
CCAATTACCCACCTAAGTGGGTCAATTTTGCATGCCAATTCACAATATATTATTTAGTTAGTTTGGCTAGTTTTATGTGTGTTTTTTGAGCTCAATCAAGATGTTGTAGGGCGCAGCATAAATGCTATGCAGCATTCAGCAACAGCATTTTGGGGCATTGGTTCCAGACATCAATCAACAAAACCTTATCACTTCCCAATTGCGAAGAAGCTTGTCACCTTTTTCTAATACCCCTGTCATGAACCAAGCCTGCGCGGACTTATCTCGGATAGTCAAGTTTCATCCCTGACAGAGAAGAAAGGCTTAGGGCTTAGGGCTTAGGGCTTAGGGCTTAGCCCTCAGCGCACTTCGATAAAAACAGATCGAATATAAAATTACGTTGTCGGTTCCCCCTAAAGGTTCCCCCCAACAGCGCAATTTTATTTCGCCGGTTTTTCCCTGCCGTTTGCACACCCATTCTCGCCGAAGGGCAAGGTTTCAGACGCGAAACCTAACCCCATTTGGAGGAAGAAAGATGACACAGCTATATGCACAACCCTACGATATTTCAGCTACAGGCTTTTATTTTGAGACAGCAGAGGAGTATAAAAAGAGCGCAAACACCCTGCGCAATGAATATGGCGACCCCGTCGAAGAATTTGAAATACAGTTTATTGATGGCGAAAATATTGATTGCGATTTAGCGAAAGCTATTGAATTAAACCAAGCAAACTTTGCGCGGTATTTTGAAATTGTTGAAGACTGGGAAGATTGGGAAAAGCGATTTGTTATTCTTGCCGTTGGTGAATGTGGCTATCAATTTAATGACGACACTAGCCCAACAGATTTTGACATTGAAATTTGCAAAGTGGACAGCATACGCGAATTGGCCGAGCATTTCGTCGAAGAAGGCCTTTATGGGGATATTCCCGACAATCTGAAATTCTATATCAACTATGACGCCATCGCCCGCGATTTGGCGATTGATTATTCTGAAACCTTTATCGCTGGTTCCCGTATCATTTATCGGTGCGGGTAAAGGGGGAGGTCATGGAAATCCGACACAATTTGTGAAACGATTGTCTGGCATGGTATTCACATAGAAATCACGCATGTGACTGGCTATATTAGCAGCAGTAAGTCAAATAATGGTCTATGTGTGAGCCATATTAGCGCAATAAGGATTATGTGTAACCCATATTGTGAATTGGCACATGGAAGCACTTACGATGATTTTAGTAAGTGTAATTCACAACAAATAGCTATTTAGTATCAAAATTCATTGCGAGTAAGCGATTTTCATGAGATACTTAAGAAAAGGAATTTTCAAGATAGGTAAGCATTTTTCATGGAGCAAGAACAAAAACATCAGTTTTCAGGGCGAGTAAGTATTTTTCAGGAGAGTCGGCTTCCTGAAACGGCTCTGCCTGTCGGTTATGCAGCCCTGATTGCGGCGTTTGATCTTCAAGTTCCGCTCCCGCTCATACTTTGTGCAATCGGTGTCAGACACAAGGTCTATGAGCAGAACGGCTGGCGTATTTATACGCCACGCCATGAACCATCCGCAACGCTTGAAGGCCACCTCATATTTGCGCTGAAATACGAAGGCCTCGATCTTGTCGTGCTCAAACGATTTTTTGAGGCTGTTGATCAGGCTGAACTGGAAATCATGATCCAAGCAAAACCGAACAGCAGTTACATGCGGCGCATTTGGTTTCTCTACGAATGGTTGCTGGACCAGCAACTTGATATTTGCGATGCAAAGACCGGCACTTATGCCAAAATTGTTGATCCCAAGTTGCAATGGGCCATCAAGGGTACGACCTCAACCCGTCATCGGGTACGAAACAACCTCCCCGGTTCCCGCGATTACTGCCCGCTTGTCAGGCGAACAGATGCCCTAAACGCGTTTGTTGCGTCCAAGCTGGATGAACAAGCAAAAGCTGTTATTGGGAAAATATCAGGAAATATTCTGGCACGTACCGCAGCTTTCCTTCTTTTGAAGGACTCAAAGTCAAGCTACGCGATTGAAGGTGAATCACCGCCGCATGACCGTATTCAACGTTGGGGGAAAGCGATTGGTGAAGCGGGAAAGCATCCGCTTGATGAAGATGAGTTTATCCGCCTTCAACGGATCGTTATTGGGAAAGATGACCGTTTTATTAAAATGGGATTTCGCAAAGAGGGCGGCTTTGTCGGTGAGCATGAGCAAGAGACGCGCATGCCACTTCCTGATCATATCAGCGCGCGGCACGAGGACTTATCCGATTTGATGCGCGGGCTTATCTCGTTTGATCATGATTATGCCTCCAAGATTGACCCTGTAATTGCAAGTGCGGTTCTTGCGTTTGGTTTCGTCTATATCCACCCGTTTGAAGACGGAAATGGCCGTATTCATAGATACCTTATCCATCATGCATTTACTGCTCGCGGATTCAATCCGAAAGGCCTTGTCTTCCCCGTGTCGGCGGCAATCCTTGATCGGATCGATGACTATCGCCGTGTTCTAGAAACCTATTCAGAACGACTGTTACCGCTTATTAACTGGAAGCCAACCGCCAAAATGAACGTGGAAGTACTCAATGATACCGGTGATTTCTACCGCTATTTCGACGCCACTCCGCATGCTGAGTTTCTATTCGAGTGTGTTCAGAGGACAGTCGAGCATGACCTCCCCGAAGAGGCGGCGTTTCTTGAACGCTATGATATTTTTAAAAACCGTGTTGAAACTATGGCCGAGATGCCCGCGTCCACAATCGATCTGTTGTTCAGCTTTCTCAAACAAAATAATGGCCAGCTTTCAAAGCGGGCACGCGCGAAGGAATTTCACAGTCTTACTGTCGATGAGATCGAGGAATTTGAGGCAACGTATCAGGAGGTTTTCCTGATTGAAACGGAATAAAAGGATAGTTTAGTTTCCTAAGTGTCTAATTAAAATCATCTTCGGACATTCAATTTCATATCCGATTATACTCGGTTTTCGGAATGTGCTGTTTTACTAGGTGTGGGCTTCATGATTGCTGGCAGTATGTCCGCTTTAATGTCCGCTAGGTTACGTACCTCTTTTTTAGGCCTGAAAGCACATATAAAATCTAACGTCTTGGCCCAGATCGCTTGTGCCTGTGATCCAGATGAAGGACAGATTGCTCAGCCTTACTGCCATGATTACGCTCCAACCGGCGCAAAGCAGTCGGTTCTGCGTAAAGTCGCATTTCATGCCTGTGGCGCGTCATGGCGACATAAATAAGGTGCTGATCCATTGTGTTGGAGCCAAGCACATAGGCATTATCAACCGTTGCGCCCTGTGATTTGTGGATGGTGCAGGCATAGCCGTGATCAAATGCGGTGTAATGATCTGGCATTATCGTGATTGATCTGGCTTTCTCTTTGCCGTCGATATCAAGACGCACCTGCAATTGCCCATTTTCAGAATTTTCAATTGTGCCGAAACTACCATTTTTCACGCCAAGGTCACGATCGTTGCGGGTGAAGATAATACGGTCGCCAGTAGCAAAGGCGCGCGGACCGTGGTCGGTTTGGAACAAAGTTTCCACCGACAAATCACCGCCCGATTTGCGCAGGGATCGAATGGCTTGGTTGATTGCATGCACATCTTTGCGGCGGTGGGTTAAAGCCAAGCGCGACACGTCAGAACCGTTCAATTCTATATCCGCCACATAATCTTGTGCCAGCTTGGTGATGGCCTCTGGCGTATCAATAGCAGTACTGACAAAGCCCTGCTGTCTGTAGGTGTCAATCGCATCGGCGCACCGCCTTTCTGCTAGATTGCGTGAAGCTTGGCGTTGCCACTCCTGCCTTTGGCGGCGAATTTCTGTGAGGTGTGCAGTTTCAGTATCATGTGCAATGTCCTTAAACGGCCTACCTGCCTGAATGGGCTGCAATTGCTCAGGATCGCCAACCAAAATCAGTTTAGCCCCGCTTTTCTTGGCTGCGCTCACAAATCGCGCTAGTTGTTTAGTGCCAACCATCCCCGCTTCATCAATCACCAAAACCGAATTTTTAGTCAGCAAATTATAGCCGTTCTTCCAGCTATACTCCAAAGAGGCCAAGGTTCGGCTTTCAATGCCAGAGGCACTTTCCAATCCATCCGCCGCTTTGCCTGAAAGTGCTGCGCCTATAACTTGCAGTCCTTGTTTTTCCCATGCATGTCGCGCTGCTGACAGCATTGTGCTTTTGCCAGCCCCCGCCAGACCAATGACGCAGGATAATTGCCCCGCACCAAGAACATGGCGGATTGCCGTTTCTTGTTCTGCACTCAGGCTTGCCCCTATTGATTTTTGCAGAACCGTGTTTTCTTTGGCTATGGCAGCTTTGATATGTTTACGCAAAACAGAAATGGTCGAGCTTGAGGCCATTATTCGGGAATTTGCCGCGAGCGTTGCTTTAGTACTCAGGAATTCTTGTGTTGAATAATGTGGTTCTATCCCCGTTTTTATTTTAATAAGATCAGGCGAACGCAAAGCTGCATCCGCTGCAATGCGCAGTTTAGTCGGATCAGGAATATACTGTACCAAGGCGCGCAAAATATCGCTACGGGTGAAAGCTTCATTCTTATCCGCGATCACTTCTAGAATATGCGTAGGATCACGACCAACTTTTTCAGCAATAGAAAGCGTGTCTTCATCGGGTTGAATGATAAGTGGTTGCGCAGGGTCATATTTAGGGCGCAAGGGAACCGGTTCAGGGATAAATTTTGTGTTCTGCAATCTTGCGCAAATCTCGCGTTGTGCTGATTTGGCGTTTAATTCTCGATGATATTCAAATTGTTCAAATTCATGTTGCAGAGCACGACGGGATTTTAGGTGGTTTTGAATAAGGGTTTGTTGTTCGCAGCGATCATGCTGCAAAGCGTCAATGATCTGCGCTTCATTATCCGCACAGATGCGTTGATATGCCCCCGTCACCTTTGCCCATGTTGCTTTCAAACCTGTTGGCAGGCGTTCCATGCGGGCAGTGGCCTCCGCAGCAAGACGAGCCTGCTGCACATTGCGCAGGTTTTTACGCTCACCACGTTGTTCTGCGACCAAGGATAGACGCTTTTGTTCCAGTAGTTCTTTGTGCCGTTCATCTTGTGCGGCAGCTTGTTGTTGAGATTGAAAATTTTCAGCGTCAAAGTTGCGGGATAGAATAGCAATGGCTTCTTCAACATTGGGCAGCCCCTCAAGATCACCCAACTGCGCTCGCACTTCCTTGGTTTTTACGCCAACCCAACGCGCAATGGCGTAAACTTCGCCATTAACATCTACAGCAACGAACCCACGTCGATCCCCACGCGCCAGAACTAGACCTTGTTCTTTTAGGGCATGCGTGAATGCAGCGCGGGAATCTGATATCTCCCAACACTTCTGGAACATTGCTTTCAACGCTCGGGTATCGCGTTTAACACGCTTGGCCTGTTGCGCTTCAGCTTGGGAATAATTTAGCGGATCACGATCAGCAAAATCTTCCAATCCACGCGGCATATCCCATCCCTGTTCCAGATAAATTTGACGGGAAAGTTCGGTTAATTTTAATTTGAAATGCGGCAGGTTAATCGCCTTCATTTTTGCCGCATCAATTCGTGACCAGACACAATGGGCATGCCTGCGCCCCTGTTTTTCATGAAAGACAATTGCACGAGGCTGGCCAGCCAATCCCATTTTGACTTCAATCCGCGCAATAACATCTTCAAAAACTTCCACCGGAACATTTTCCAGCCCCGGCGGGTTAAGGCTCAGAGAAAACAAAAACTGCTTGCAGCGCGTCCCTTTGGAAATTGCATAAACCTCTTTGAACGCGCCCGCCAAATCGTCAGCGACAAAACCGTTGATCTCATGCAATTCTACATGTTCGTTTTCGGGTTTCAGCAGATGCACCGCCAGTTGCATCCCACCGCCACGCTGAGAGGCTTTCAGGATCATGCGCCTAACCTTCAATCAGGCCCAGCGCGGAAATAAGTTCATCCCGCATAAGGCGCACATGAGTATAGGTTTCGTCAATTTGCGCGCAAGTGTTTTCATCCATGATCAAGGAGCCAATATTTGCCTGATGCGCTAGCTGGTTCAGGTTGTTGGCAATCCGTGACGCGCCCAGCAAAGCCAAAGCTTGCGCCATAGCTTCTTGATCCTTTACCGGCATGTGCGATTGACGTTTCCGCCGCGCGGCATCGCCTGCAAAAATGCATTTACGGATATAAGCACTGATGGACATTCCCGCAGCCATAGATTTTAGATGTTTACGTTCCTCATCCGTCACACGCAATGTTATTGGAGATTGTGTAGGCTTTTGTTTCTTGGAAGTGGCCCGCGCTTTGCCCTGAAATGCAGACCTAACATCAATCGCTACGTTGAAGTTTTCTGTATGTTTCATAATGATGGCCCCCGCAAACGAGGTGCCCAAGGTGTTCGGGATTCTGAGCTGGGGATATCAACCTCAATTGCCTTGAGGTGGCTTTCCCATTCTTCTAAAACTTCAAAGATGGAGTTCGAGGTCACACCCTCCAACTCCGCCATTCTTATGTCATCATCAATACTACTAATTATCTGAAATCATTATATATTTAGCTATATTCTGTAACATAACGGAGAGAATTATCTTGACTTGTAGCACAACTTAGGCTAAAAGGCTTTGATAATGACTATTAGTAAGCGTGAACATGGTGGATCAACATATCATTTGCGAAAACGTGTGCCTGCACGGTTTAAGAATATTGAGCATAGAAGACACATAGGGATAAGCCTTCACACTGATAGCTGGGATCAAGCACAGCAAAAAGCATCTGTTGCATGGCGACAATTACTCGCTGGCTGGGAAGCACGACTTGCTGGAGACACATCAGACGCAGAAAAACGCTTTGCTGCGGCTAGACAATTAGCACAAGCTAGAAATTATAGATTTTTACCCTCAGATCAAGTTGCCGCCTTAACCACCATTGACCTGTCAGAGCGAATAAACATAGCTTCTGTCACTAACGGTAATCATATAGATAAAATTGAAGCGGCGGCGGTACTTGGCGGCGCAATCCAGCCATAGATAAAAGCAACCCGAGCGTTAGAATTATTTTGGACATTTGCCGCTGAAAAAACTTTGGGCAAAAGCGAAAATCAGATTAAGCGCTGGCGCAATCCATATAAAAAAGCCATAGCAAATTTCATCTCTGTTGTTGGTGATAAGTCACTAGCAAAAATCACTCGTGAAGATATGCTGACCTTTAGGCAATTCTGGTTCAAGCGCATGAAGAATGATGGGTTAACGGCAAATAACGCAAATAAAGATTTAATTCATCTATGCAGCATTTTTAAGAATGTAAATGAGATGAAGGGGCTTAATATAGACCTGCCCATACATGGCTTAAGTTTCAAAGAAGGTGAAGCAAAACAGCGCCCCTCTTTTTCTCAAGATTGGATACAAGATAAATTGCGGGCAAAAGGCGCTTTAGATGGGCTTAACACTGAGGCAAGGTGTATTTTGCTTGGAATGATAAATACTGGTTATAGACCAAGCGAAGCACAAGGGCTTCTTTCTAGTCACATTAGACTTGATACAAATATTGCGCACATATCAATTGAACCTGATGGACGACAATTAAAAAGCGTAAGGTCACGGCGCATTATTCCTCTTACTGGAATAAGCCTTGAGGCATTCAAGCAACGCCCAAAAGGATTTCCAAAATATCGCAATAGTTCCAGCTTATCTGCAACAGTGAATAAATTCTTGCGAGAAAACGGGCTTCTTGAAACCTCAGATCACACTCTTTATGGCCTGCGACATTCATTCGAAGATAGAATGCTAGCGGCTGGTATTGATGAAAGAATTCGGCGTGATTTATTTGGACATCGTTTAAACAGAGAAAGATATGGAGCAGGCGCAACATTAGAGCATTTACATAAAATCATTCAATCAATCGCCCTTTAACAAGAAATAACCCTAACCCGATCAATCATATCACCAGACAAAGCCGCTCAAAAATTAGCTTATAATTTTGACCAAACACTCTATCGCATAAAATATTTAGAAACATTACTAAATAGACTAAACTGCAAGAATCAGCTTTGATAGAAAAATGATTGGGAAAGCAACATGGCAAAAGAAAATAAGCTAGAATCAATAGAAAAAAATTATGGGATGCCGCCGATAAACTTCGTAAAAATATTGATGCTGCAGAATATAAACATGTTGTGCTTGGGTTGATATTTTTGAAATATATCTCTGATGCTTTTGAAGAATTATACGAAAAACTTAAAACTGGCGTGGGTGAATATGATAGCGCTGACCCAGAAGATAGAGATGAGTATAAAGCGGAGAACGTGTTTTTTGTTCCCCCCTCTGCTCGCTGGTCATATATGCGATCTCGTGCTAAATTGCCTGAAATTGGTAAAGATATTGATGATGCAATGGAGGCTATCGAAAAAGATAACCCATCGCTAAAAGGCGTTTTGCCAAAAATTTTTGCTAGGGGCAATCTTGATCCTGTTAGTCTTGGTAAATTGATTGATGAATTTAGCAATATTAATATTGGTGATGCTAAAGCTCGCAGTGCTGATATTTTAGGTCATGTGTTTGAATATTTTCTTGGTGAGTTTGCCCTAGCGGAGGGAAAAAAAGGTGGGCAGTTTTACACACCGCGCTCTGTGGTGCAGTTGCTTGTAGAAATGCTAGAGGCCATATAAAGGGCGGGTGTTTGACCCCTGCTGTGGCTCTGGTGGAATGTTTGCTCAGTCTGAAAAATTCGTAGAGGAACATCAAGGGCGGGTTAATGACATTTCTATTTATGGGCAGGAAAGCAACCAAACCACATGGCGTTTGGCAAAAATGAATCTTGCCATTCGTGGCATTGATAGCTCGCAAGTAAAATGGAATAATGAAGGCTCATTCCTCAATGATGCTCATAAAGATTTAAAAGCCGATTATATCATCGCTAACCCACCGTTTAACGTTAGCGATTGGAGCGGGGAATTGTTGCGTGGCGATGGTCGCTGGAAATATGGCGAGCCACCAACTGGCAATGCTAATTACGCATGGATTCAGCATTTTCTATATCACCTTGCGCCAAGTGGACATGCTGGTTTTGTGTTGGCAAAAGGTGCACTTACTTCAAAATCTGGTGGTAAGGGAGATATTCGCCAAGCATTGATAGAGGCAAAATTGGTAGATTGCGTGGTTAATCTGCCCGCAAAATTATTTCTAAATACGCAAATTCCAGCCTCTTTATGGTTTTTACGTCGAGGCAAAACTTATCGCAAAGAAGAAATATTATTCATTGATGCGCGCAATCTTGGTCATTTAATCAATCGCCGAACTAAAGAACTATCCGATGAAGACACCCAAAAAATTACCGATATATATCATAATTGGCGATCGGAAAATGGGGAATATGAGGATATAAAAGGTCTGTGTAAATCTGCCAGCATAGATGAAGTTGCTAAACTTGATTATGTGCTAACTCCGGGGCGCTATGTTGGCTTAGAAGAAGTGGAGGACGATTTTAATTTTGCTGAACGCTTTACGTCTTTGCAGGCAGAATTTGCAGAGCAGCTAAAGGAAGAAACAAAACTTAACCAGCGTATAATAGAGAATTTAGCGAAGGTTAAAGTTGATGAGTAAAGATCTAACAATTAAAGATGAATTGAGCGAATTTTTGCTTTATAGCACACCAGATGGTGAGGTTAAGGTTGAGGTTTTACTCAATGATGAAACATTATGGCTTACGCAGAAGCGTATGGCAGAGCTGTTTAATGTTGATCTATCAGTAATTAGAAAACATTTAAAAAATATATTTGCCGATAAAGAATTGGATGAAAAAAGCAATGTGCAAAAAATGCACACTGCTAATTCAGATAAACCAGTCAGTTTTTACAATCTTGATGCTATAATCTCCGTGGGTTATCGGGTTAATTCTTCGCAAGCAACACAGTTTAGAATTTGGGCAACTAAATTGCTTAAAGAATATATCATCAAAGGCTTTGCAATAGATGATGAACGCTTAAAAAATGGTCGTTATTTTGGGAAAGATTATTTTAAGGAGCTGCTCGAAAGGGTTCGCTCTATCCGTGCGAGCGAACGCAGGATTTATCAACAGATTACAGATATTTTTGCAGAATGTAGCATTGATTATGATAAAAATCAGAAACAACTCGGCAATTTTATGCCCATGTGCAAGATAAATTTCATTTTGCGATAACGGGCAATACTGCTTCGGAAATTATCTATAAAAATGCCGATGCAGGCAAGCCGGCAATGGGCATGTTAAGCTATAAAAATTCTCCCGATGGTAGGGTGTTAAAATCTGATGCTGGCGTTGGAAAGAATTACTTGTGCGAAGATAAAATTAAAAAACTAGAGCGCACCATCACCGCTTTTTTTGATTATATTGAGGGCATAATTGAGCGGCGCAACAGTTTTACAGTGGAAGAATTTGCCAAAAGTGTGAATAAATTCCTCGAATTTAACGAATATAAAATAGTAGAAGGATATGGCAAAATCTCTCGCAAACAGGCAGAGAAAAAAGCCTTTACCGAATATGAAAAATTCAACAAAACCCAAAAAATAAAATCCGACTTCGACAAACAAGCCAAAGCGCTGGAGAAGAAATTGGCACAGGGTGGAGGCGATGATGAGTGATTGGGTGGAAACAACGCTGGGTGAGATAGCGGAGCTATCAAAAGATAGCTGGAAGGTTGGTGATGAACAGCTACCATATATAGCATTAGAACATATTGAAGAAAGAAGGCTCAGACTTAATGGGGTTGGTTCTTCTGATGAAGTTATTAGTAATAAATATAGATTTAATGAAAAAACATTCCTATTTGGAAAACTTCGCCCTTATTTTAGAAAACTAATTAAACCAACATTTAGTGGGATTTGTTCAACCGATATTTGGGTTGTTAAACCGAAAGGTAATAATGATTTAGACTACCTATTTTATCTATTTGCAAATCAAGAGTTTGTTGACCTCTCATATACCAGCTCATCTGGCACAAGAATGCCAAGGGCTGATTGGAACTTTATGGCTGATTTTTACTGGAAAATTCCAGCATCACCATATGAGCAGAAGGCGATTGCGGGGGTGTTGAGCAGTCTTGATGATAAAATAGACCTGCTCCACCGCCAAAACAAAACCCTAGAATCCCTAGCACAAACCCTCTTCCGCCAATGGTTTATTGAAGAGGCATGCGATGATTGGGAGGAAGTTAACCTCTCTCAACTTGCTGATATAACTATCGGCATAACTCCCCCAAGAAAAGAGTTTCATTGGTTCTCAAAAGATAATAGTGATATAAAATGGATTTCAATTAAAGACTTAGGGGATCATGGAGCATATGTACTTGATACATCAGAATATCTAACATCATAAGCTGTAGAAAAATTCAGGATACCAGTAATTCCAGAAGATACAGTAATCCTTAGCTTTAAAATGACTCTTGGAAGAGTAGGAATTACCACCGAGGATATGCTTTCTAATGAAGCTATTGCTCACTTCAAGATCAAAGATTAAAGCATTGTTTGTAAGGAATTTATTTACTTGTACCTAAAGTCATTTAAATACGAAACTCTTGGAAGTACATCTTCTATCGTTACGTCAATAAATTCTTCAATGATTAAAGAATTACCTATTTCTATCCCAAATCAAGAATTAATGCATAAATTTAAGGGGCAAGCTGAGGAGCTATTCTTAAAAATAAAACATAACCAAAAACAAATCAAGACCCTAGAATCCCTGCGCGACACCCCCCTGCCAAAACTCATGAGCGGTGCTGTGCGTGTGAAATTTGAAAACAGCAAACAAGCGGAGGCAGTATGAGCCAATTATTTAATATTTATTGCGATGAATCTTGTCACCTTGAAACGTCAAAAATTACTCCCCAAAATCGCTTTATGGTGCTTGGCGGCATATCTTGCCCAAATAATGTTAAAGATGATATTTTTAGGTGTATAAAAGATATAAAAAAAGATAATGGACTAAGCCATCTTCCTGAAATGAAGTGGACAAAAGTCGCCAAGGGAAAGCTAGATGCCTATAAAGGTTTAATAAATTATTTCTTTGATTATGCTGATTTATCTTTTCGGGCAGTAGTGGTTGATAAAGAGCAGCTTAATCATGGTGCTTTTAAACAAAATCATGATCAATTTTATTATAAAATATATTGGCAAATGCTTGAGTGGCTAATTGAGACAAATAATAAATATCATATTTATTTGGATATTAAAGATACTCAAGGCGTTGAAAAAGTCAAAAAGCTACAAGAAGTTTTATGCAATTCGCAACATGATTTTAATAAAGATATTATCGCTAGAGTTCAAGAAGTGCGCTCGCATGAAATAGCTTTAATGCAAATAACTGATTTGCTTATTGGCGCAATATCATACGCTAATCGTTACCCCAATGGCGGAGAAAGCGAAGCAAAAGAGGCAATTATTGAACTAATTCGTAAACGCTCTGGGGTTAGTTTGAAAAACAGCACATTATTGGGGGCAAAAAAGTTTAATGTTTTTGCTGGGAGGGTAAAAAGTGAGTTTACCTTCTCTTGTAGAGTTATCTGCCTTTGAAGCATCAAATTATATTAAAAATATTTATACTATTTTCAATAATGAAGTTGCTAATGGTAAACTTACATTTCTAGATTTACCAATAAAATGTCCATGGCATCCGTCACATGACAATAAACATTTTTGTTTTTGGCATTTAATTTCTGAAAAACATGAAACAAATTGTGAGGAAGATAGAGTGCCAGATATGGAACGGTGTAAACGTATTCGCTGGATACGTTTTGTTGTTGAGCATGCAAATAATAAGGATTTGATTTGGTGCTGGGAAAAGAGCGTAAAAACCAAACGTGGGCGAAACAGCCACATTCATTTATATCTACACAAAGAAAAATATCTGGTAATATTAAGGAAAAAAAGCAATAGATTAGAATTAGTAACAACTTTTATTGTTAATAATCACAAAAGACGAGAAAGAGAGTATGAAAAAGAAAATGACCCTAGATAGTGCAGAGGTCGCCACAAGTGACGACCTCAGAAGCTCCTTCTACAACTAGGTAGATGAGTATCACCTCTAATATACACGAAAATAGCTAATTTACAAGAGAAAATTTCAAAACTTAAATATATATAGAGCAAATAATGACAAAAATCACAGAGTCAGAAATAGAAAGATTCGCCATTGAGCTGCTAAAAAAGCAGGGTTATCAATATCTTTATGGGCCTGATATTGCGTCTGGTAGTGGTTTTTCTTTGCGCTCTAGTTTTGATGATGTTTTGCTTAGTTCTAAACTAAAAGATGCGATTGATAGAATTAACCCTGATATATCGGCACAGGGGCGCGAAGATGCTTTGCGGCAGGTGCAAAATATACACTCCTCAGAGCTTATTTCTGCCAATGAGGGTTTTCATTATATGCTCAGTGATGGGGTGAATATTATCACCCGTAAAAATGGTGAAGATAGGGGGGATTATGTCAAGCTGATTGATTTTGAAAACCCACAAAATAATGAGTTTAATGTTGTTAATCAATTCAGCGTTATTGAAAACCATCAAAACAAACGCCCCGATGTTATTTTATTTGTAAATGGTCTTCCCCTAGTAGTGATTGAATTAAAAAATCCCGTTGATGAAAATGCAACAATTACTTCTGCCTATAATCAATTACAAACCTATAAACAGACCATAAGTTCGCTTTTCACTTATAATGGAATTTTGGTTATTTTTGATGGATTAGAAGCACGTGCTGGCTCGCTTTCTGCTGGCTTTTCTAGTTTTATGGCATGGAAAACTATTGATGGCGTTGCAGAGGCATCTCACCTTGTTAGCCAATTAGAAATACTAATAAATGGCATGTTAAATAAATCGGTTTTGCTTGATCTTATTCGTAAATTCACCGTATTTGAAAAATCTAAAAAAGAAGACGAAAAAACGGGCATCACCAGCATTCAAACAATTAAAAAACAGGCGGCATATCATCAATATTATGCAGTTAATAAGGCTTTAGAATCGGTGGTAAAAGCCAGCGCTGATGATGGGAATCGCAAAGGCGGGGTTGTTTGGCATACGCAAGGGTCTGGCAAATCGCTTTCTATGGTTTTTACGGCAGGAAAAATTGTTAGAGCATTAAATAATCCGACTATTCTTGTAATCACAGATCGTAATGATCTTGATGATCAGCTATTTGATACATTTGCATCATCAAAAGCGTTGCTTCGCCAAGAGCCTGTGCAAGCAAAAGATAGGCAGCATCTTAAGCAATTATCAATGCAAAAAAATATAGTTGTAATTGCTGATGAGGCGCATCGCACTCAATATTGATTTAGCGCAAAAACTATTGATGATAAAGATGATGCTGGAAATATTATTGGCAAAAAAACTGTTTATGGTTTTGCAAAATATATGCGTGATGCTTTGCCAAGCGCAACATATCTTGGTTTCACTGGCACGCCTATTGAGAAAAGATGTAAATACTCCTGCGGTATTTGGCGGCTATATAGATATATATGATATTGCTCAAGCAGTTGAAGATGGCGCAACGGTGCGAATTTATTATGAAAGCCGGCTTGCAAAAATATCTTTAACTGATGAGGGCAAAAAACTAGTTGAGGATTTAGACAATCAACTTGGTAGTGAAGAATTATCTGAAACGCAAAAAGCAAAAGCAAAATGGACACAGCTTGAGGCATTAATTGGCAGTGAAAATCGGGTTAAAAATATTTCAAAAGATATAGTGAGCCATTTTGAAAGCAGGCAATCTGTTTTTGAGGGAAAAGGAATGATTGTTGCTATGTCTCGCCGTATTGCGGCTTCATTATATCAAGCAATAATCACGCTTCGCCCTAACTGGCATAATGATGATTTGAAAAAGGGTGTTATAAAAGTTGTGATGACGGCGGCATCAAGCGATGGGCCTCAAATGGCAAACATCACACCACTAAAGAGCAAAGAAGAATGCTTGCAGAGCGAATGAAAGATCCAAATGATGAGCTGCAATTAGTAATTGTTCGTGATATGTGGCTTATAGGTTTTGATGCTCCATCAATGCACACATTATATATTGACAAACCAATGCAGGGGCATAATTTAATGCAGGCGATTGCTAGGGTTAATCGGGTTTATAAAGACAAACCAGCTGGTTTGGTGGTTGATTATTTGGGCATAGCATCTGATCTTAAAAAGGCACTTTCTTTTTATTCTGATAGTGGGGGAAAGGGTGAGCCAGCAGTTGAGCAAGCCCAAGCAGTTGCTTTAATGCTAGAAAAGCTAGAAGTTATTATGCAAATGTTTCATGGTTTTTCTTATGAAGAATATTTTGCAGCAAATACAGCAAAGAAACTTGCAATAATTCTTGCGGTACAAGAGCATATTTTAGGACTAGAAAATGGCAAAAAACGCTTCATTGATGAAGTAAGCGCATTATCACAAATATTTGCAATCGCTATTCCGCATGATAGTGCAATGGACGCTAAAGACGAGGTAGCATTTTTTCAAGCAATAAAAGCCCGTCTTGTAAAATTTGATATTACTGGCTTGGGCAAAAGTGATGTTGAGATGGAAACCGCTATTCGTCAGGTTATTGATGAGGCTTTAATATCAAATAAAGTTGTCGATGTGTTTGATGCCGCTGGAATTAAAAGACCTGATATATCCATTCTTTCAGAAGAATTTTTGCTAGAGATTAAAGGCATGGAGCATAAAAATATTGCGCTTGAAACCTTAAAAAAGCTACTTAATGATGAAATTAAAACCCGAACAAAAAAGAACCTTATTCAGAGTAAATCATTGATGGAAATGCTTCAAAACTCAATTAAAAAATATCATAATAAAGTTATTACTGCGGCAGAAGTTATTGATGAGTTGATTGATCTTAGCAAAGAAATTCAAGCCATGGATAATGAGCATAAAGAGTTGGGATTATCTGATTATGAATATGCTTTTTATAGCGCAGTAGTCAATAATAATAGTGCTAAAGAGTTAATGGGCAAAGATCAATTACGAGAACTTGCTATTGTTTTAACGCAGAAAATAAAACAAAATGCCACCATTGATTGGACTATTAAAGAGAATGTAAAAGCGAAATCAAAGGTGATTGTTAAACGAACATTACGTCAATTTGGCTATCCGCCAGATATGCAAAAACTTGCTACTGAAACGGTTTTGGAGCAGGCAGAGTTAATTGCAAGCGAAATAGCCAATATTTAAGTTCTCACATACTAAGTGGCTCTTGCTTTGCCATGTTTGTCTATGCGATTAGAACTCACCAATTCACGCAATCTAACCTTGATTGTGTTTTTGTTGCCGCCAGTTAGCTTTTCAACCTTAGAAAGGTTGAGGCGTTCGTGCGTATCAAATAGTTTCAAAATCTGCACTGACAATTCTGGTAAATTAGTATCATCAATTTGATCTTGTTCGCTATCTAGGCGAGTTATCAGATTGTTCTTTTGTTTTTTCAAACAGCGCAGGAAAAAACCAATCCATGGCGTCCAGTCGGGATCATTGTCTTTGAGGGTGGTTTGAGTGCGGCGCAGGCTTTTTTAATAGATATCTTTGTTTTCTTCAATCACGCTTTCTAATGAGGCATAGGGGACATAAGCATATCCTGCCCCAAGGAGCATCAGGGTAGTTAAGATGCGTGACAGCCTACCATTACCGTCTTGAAATGGATGAATAGCCAAAAATTGCACCGTGAACACAGCAACGATTAACAATGGGTGCATGGATTCTTCAGCGATGTCTTTGTGCACCCAATGCACCAGCTCTTCCATAAGGCGAGGTGTTTCAAATGGCGTAGCTGTTTCAAATATTACGCCGATTTCTTTGCCCATCGCATCAATAGCCACCACATGATTATCAAGTTTTTTATATTCACCACGATGCCGCTCATCTTTAGTGCTATGGTGCAATAAAACTTGATGTAGTTGGCGGATATGGTTTTCGGTGAGGGGCATATCGTCATAAGCCTGAAAGGTAAGATCCATAGCCTCTGCATAGCCAGCAACTTCTTGTTCGTCACGAATATCAAATTTTTGCATCTTAATATTAGAAAGCAAGGTTTCAACTTGAATATCGCTAAGTTTTGCCCCCTCAATCCTAGTAGAAGAACCAACGCTTTGAATTGTTGCTATTTTTCGCAGGGCATTCAGGCGATCCTGGTGAGAGATTTGTCAACGCTTCCCAACGACCTTTGAACTCATCAATTTCTGCAACCAGTTTTACTAAGTCTTGGGCAAGGGATATATTTGGCTCGTTCATAAGTTTATTCTCTATATTCGATTTCATGTCCGATTATACCCGATAATATCTGATTTGTCGAATGGGCTTAGTCTTTAGATTATTCAATCGATTGTCCTTTGATAAGAAATAACCCCAACCCGATCAATCACATCACCAGACAAAGCTGCCCTAGCATTTTTAACATCACGATCAAGTCGCTCAAAATAAGCAGACGATCTAGGTCTTGTTGCAAATGGCAAGCTCTTTTCACGATTGCTTAGATTATGCTCTTAAAATGAAAGCAAACTAAACCTATTAACTTGCATATCAACAATATAACTACGCAGCTTTTGGCTAACAAAAACCAAACAACAACATATATTTTCATTCTCTTACCTCCAGACAACGAAGGCGGGCATGAAATTATATTTACCTCAAAAACAGAATTAAGTCAATTTTATTGTGTGAATTCAATATGTTACAGCTAGACGCATGTGAATTGGCATGCAAAAGTGACCCACTTAGGTGGGTAATTGGTGTTTAAAATTGACCCACCTATTTATGTTATAATCCGCACTTTTATGTGCGGGGAACCAATAGGTGTTATTAATGGAAAGTGTAATTAAAATCCGTCGAGCTGTCCTTCGCGACAAGGAAAGCATTCGTTCAGTCAGTCGAAGGACTGGCGTGTCTCGCAATACAATTAGAAAATATCTTCAAGATCCAAGCCCACCGAGTTATCAGCGTTCAGCTTCCCCTGTTCTTCATAAACTAAGAAGCTTTGAAACTCGTTTACGGGGTTTATACGAACATGATCAATCATTACCTCTACGGGAGAGACGCACAGCAACAAAACTGTATGAGGAATTGGTTTGCGAAGGGTATGAAGGTTCATATTCACCAGTTTGCAGGTTTATTAAGAAGCTAAAGTCAGAACCATCTTTAAGTTCTGCCTTTATTCCTTTGCTCTTTAAATCTGGTGATGCCCTGCAATTTGATTGGAGTGAAGAACATGTTGTACTTGGTGGCGTTGATCACAAGATTAAGTTGGCTCATTTTAGATTAAGCCATAGCCGTAAAACCTTTGTAAGGGCTTATCCCAATGAATGCCAAGAGATGGTGCTTGACGCCTTTGTGCAAGCCTTTGAGTTTTATGATGGCGTTCCCAAAAGGGTTATTATTGATAATCCAAAAACGATGGTGACTTATGTTAGCCGTTCAAAGGATAGAATATTCCACCCTCGTTTTATGGCTTTGATGAACCATTATTTAACTGAACCCGTTGCCTGTACTCCCGCCTCAGGTTGGGAGAAAGGCCAAGTTGAGAATCAAGTGCAGCATATTCGCAAATGGTTGTTTACACCGAAGTTGAAGTTCGACAACATGCAGAGCCTAAATGAGTGGTTGTATTTAAGATGCATTGAGTTAGGTGGTAGATACCATCCAATCCAGAAGGATCAAACGATTGATGTTATATTTAAAACAGAGCATGCAGAGCTACGGCCTAAGGGTCTTGCTTTTGATGGTTATGTTGAGAAGTCGGTGCGCGTTCGTTCAACCTGTTTAGCCCAATATGACAATAATCGTTATAGCGTTCCAGCTCAATATGCAGGACAACATATATCATTACGTGGCTATGCAGATCGCATTATTATGGTTAAAGGTCAAAAAATCATTGCTGAACATAAACGCTATTTTACCAAGAATAAGGATTATTTTGAACCTTGGCACTATATCCCACTGCTTAAACAAAAACCTGGTGCACTGCGTAATGGCGCACCCTTTGTTGACTGG
>Ga0256834_1001083_pt1 | contig 18949 bp, 15 predicted proteins | sample 4281140metaG_FD_190536 | JGI IMG/M metagenome (GOLD analysis project Ga0256834, IMG submission 190536) | Hydrothermal vent microbial communities from East Pacific Rise, Pacific Ocean - 4281-140 | ecosystem: Environmental > Aquatic > Marine > Hydrothermal vents | place: Pacific Ocean: East...
ATATTTTCTTCACTAAACAAATAGTCCTGTCCTTTGTGATGAATACGGTTTATTTTCTTAAGCTGACGACGCAAAATATTTTCAAGCAAGACATTACTGCCCCGCCCTTGCCGCTCACCCATGGCCTCAGAATTTGGTAAATATTTATACCCCAAATTAATCAGCAATTGCAGCGCAGGAATTTGCGAGAGATATTCCTCATTAAATCGAAAACCTTGCATTATGCGGCCTCCTCCACTTCTAATTCTTTTTGCAGTTTAGTTAGGTAGGCAACAACAGGTTTTGCTCGTGGAAATTGTTCTAACTTTTTTATACAATTCTCTACTTGGACAGCTCTGCCCACTTGTTTTTGTTTGGAATTAACTATTGCTTTCATTAGGCAGGTCACAATAGATTCCCCATCTGATCGTTGTTGAATTATTTCAAAAACTATACTCGCTTTACGATCTTTCAATCGAAAACAATCTTTTTCATTCACAAACAACTCAAGTGTGATGCCCTTTAATAAGTCAGCAGGCCATTTATTAGGTTCATTTTTAAAGTCACGAAGAAAGCTGTTTGCTGATCCAGCACTACCATCAGCGGCTTGCAATATATTACGCCCAAGAATGACAAGATTTTCAGAAGAAATAGTACTAAGTTGGTCAGAACCATTCCTAAAAACTATATCTACGGCTGGGTTTTGAGTGTACCAACTATTAGATTTTAGCGCCTTAATTATTGAAGGCACGCAAGTTTCTGTACTTAGTAAGGAAGCAAAAATCACATTAATGCTACACTCATTCAGCATGCCTAAAAATCGTTTTTCTTGTCTAGAAGATAAAGCCTTACTTTTGTAAAGATGTTCTATTTGCCTTAACTTTGAAGGCGTTTTATCCACATCTGTTACTAGTGACCCAACTATACTATCTTGAGCCCGCTTGCCAATTTTCATGAAAAGATCCTTTTCATTGCAAAACAATTGCATCGTAATACTGGGAAATTGCGTCACCAAATCATGCCATTTAGCCTGATCAAAAATGTCACAACCCGTTTCAATTAGAAAGCTACGGAGAAACCAGACCGCACGATTTATAAAAACCCTCATTGTCGGGTCGCCACATTTATCATCTATTTGACCAAGGTATTTTTCTACTAAATATGGATGAACCGTAACATCAATTCTTTGAACTGTTTCTTTGGCAAAATCAAATATTGGCACTTCATAGTCATCAAGGTAAGAAACGTCTTCCATAAGGTTCTTAAGCAACGTCTCGGCAAATCCATGTTTAAGGGTTGTTGGTTTAGATAATACCTCTGTTGCCACTGTTGATGCTGCTTGTTTTAAATCTGCTTTGGACGGAGCCTTTTCATAAGGATGCCCGTATATGCAACGCATCTTGTAAATATTTTCTAATGCTTGATAAACACTGTCATCAATAAAACCATAGTTCCTTGCTTTACTAAGAATAAGCATATCAGTACTTTTTTTATCTTTTTCATATTCTTTAATTTTACCTATGGTTTTGCCAGCTACATCATCCCTTTTCGAAGCCTCGTGAAATTTCCTCTTGAGAGATTCTACACACGATAACCATACAAGGATATAGGCACCCCGATACGCATTAACATCAGCAGAAAGGACAGCTTCATCAAATAAGGGGCGGTCATCGTTTGAAATAACCATCTCTTGGTATTTAGTAAGATTTGCCATCATGCGGCTCCTTTCATTTGCCATTCGCCGCTGAGGAGTTTTTGCATCAGACCACATTTTTGCTCGTTATATTTGTTGGCGAGGACTTTGAGAGTTTCTATTTCATGCTTTGCGTAGTTTAGTTTGTGAGCAATTGATGTCTGTTTACTACGCGAGGGTAGTATAACTTGTGCATCTTTTATGGCATTAAGTTTTAGTGAAACTCTTGTTCCACCTTGTATTTTCTTGTTTAGCATACGTTTAAAATTCGAAGAATTTAAAAAGTACATTAGAAAGTCGCTATCTATATTGACGGGATAGAAAACAGAATAGGCAGGGCTGACTAATCCACAACCGACAATATCTTGCCTGTTAAATACGAATGTTCCATCGTCACTCATCGACCTAAAAGTAAAGTCACCGCGTTTGATAATTTTGTATCCAGTATTATTTTTGCTAGCAACTTTCTTATTAAAGTAATCTTCTTGCAGAAACATTCCTTTACGAGAAGACGTTAGGCAAGGATAAGCATTATTTACCGTGCTCTTAGAGCATCTTTCATCAATTACATCGCCAAATTTAGTGTATCTTGTTTTACATTGAGAGTCATTTAGACTTAAGAGATTTCTTGCTAACCAATCGAATTGTTTTTGTTTGGCGGTGATGAGGGCTTCGGTTTTTTCTATAGCCTTGTCCCATGTGATAAGAGTCTCAGCTATCTTGTTTTGTTGATGCATCGGTGGAATAAAAATGGTGACTTTATTCAGATCTTTTTGACCAATATTCGACCTTATAGCACCTTGACCACGTCTAATTAACTCTTTACGCATGAAAGAACTTTGGAAGCAATAACCCGAAAATTCAGGTGTTAACAGGTTTGGAAATTGCCGTCCTCTAATTACGAATCCGCCAAATGTTGCTGGTGTATCGTCCATATAAACTGTGGTGCATGCAATATCTTCCCGAGTCTCAGACGTGCGGTTAAACAAGATATCGCCTTTAATAACAGAGAATTCTTGTTTTTGTTTCTCACTGATTTGGACAGAACCTCTTATTTTATTGCTAGTGAGAAATTCACCTTGAAATACGTCCATCACGTTTACAAACTTCATTCCTGTGCCATAAGCAGATTTGTCTGCGTTCACACCGTTCTTGAAGTCAACAAACTCACCAAGAGTTTTAAGCTGCCATCCGTTTGGTAGGTGCTCACTCATGCGCCAACCTCACCTAGTAGGCGTTTCATATCAGATCGGACTGTAGCAAGTTCAATTTCCAATTCTTCAATTTCAACTTGCACGGCTTCGATGTTTATTTCTTTTTCTTCTTCATAGGTATCGACATAGCGCGGAATGTTGAGGTTGAAGTCATTTTCAGCTATTTCGTCAAAAGTGGCGATATGAGCATATTTTTCGATTTCTTCATGAGTTTGATATGCGCTCACAACTTTAGTGATATGTTCATCAAGCAAGATATTTTGGTTTTTACTTCCGTGAAAATCCTTGCTGGCATCGATAAACAAAACGTCTTTTTTATTTGCATTGACACCACCTTTTTCACGAGAGCGGTCAAACAACAATATAGCCACGGGAATAGATGTGCTTGGAAACAGATTTCCTGGCAAGCCTATAACGGCATCTAACAGATTATCCTCGATAAGTTTACGCCGAATACGCCCCTCTGCGCCGCTTCGGAACAAAACGCCATGAGGCACAACAACGGCAATACGTCCCTTTTTTTCAATGCCAGCCTCTATCATATGAGAAATAAAAGCAAAGTCGCCTTTAGACTTAGGCGGCACCCCGCGCCAAAAACGGTTATAGGGGTCGCTGTCCGCTTCGTCCGCACCCCATTTATCAAGCGAAAAGGGCGGATTAGCTACCACATTATCAAATTTCATTAACTTGTCATTTTCTACAAGGGCTGGGCTGGTTAATGTATTACACCATTCAATACGGGCACTATCCACATTATGCAAAAACATATTCATACGGCACAGCGCCCATGTGCTGCCATTTACTTCCATGCCATAGAGCGCAAAATTATTACCGCCCACATGTTTTGCCGCTTCAATTAACAAGCCGCCTGACCCACAGGCAGGATCACAAATGCGTGCGCCTTTTTGCGGGTCACATAGCTTTGCTACCAATTCAGAAACTTTTTGTGGTGTATAAAACTCACCTGCTTTCTTGCCAGCGTCAGAGGCAAAACGCTCTATAAGGTAAATATATGTATCACCAATAACATCGCTAGAAATACGCGAAGGGCGCATATCAAGCTCAGGCTTGTGAAAACCCTCAAGTAACAATTTAAGGCGTCTATTGCGGTCTTTGGTTTTCCCAAGATTAGCTTCTGAGTTAAAATCAATATTACGGAACACGCCTTCAAGCTTGCTACGGTTGCCATCTTCAATATGGTCAAGAACGATATTGAACAGCTCGCCAATATTTGACGCAGAGCGACGTTTATAAAGGGAATAATAGTCAGCCCGAAACTCATCAATGACAATATCTTCATCTTTGTCGTTCTTTTCCATCAGCTTAACAACAGGCAGCAAAAATCGCTCGCGCTTTAATTTGCGCAATATACGCTCTTCATCGTCGCCATATTGTTCTTTAAATTCGTCATAATGATCTTGCCAAACGTCAGAGATATATTTCAAAAACAAAGCAACAAGAATGTAATCTTTGTATTGCGCCGCGTCCATGACACCGCGAAAAGTATCACATGCGCTCCACGCCGCATTGTTAATGTCTTGTTGTATAATTTTTTGATTTTCCATATTTATAGACTCCATTAATTCGTTTGTTTAGCAATCCGCACAAGGCGAGCTTGAATGAGGGTATGTTTTATTTGGGTAATGTTCATTTGAAGCGCATATTCACGCTTGGCTAGTGCGCCCAATGCGGCAATTATTTCTTGCTTTTCAAGACTAGGCAGGTCAATTTCTAAATTTTCAATGTCGCGAATAGACACCGTTTTAATTGTCGCGCCCAATGCTTTTGTTTGCATTTTTTGCTGCAGGTTTGGCGTGTTAAGATACCAAGCTAGATATTCGGGGAGTGCTATTTTGTTATCCACACGAATGCGATGTAAAGAGGATGTTATAAGTATAGGCTCTTTAATGTGAGGCACAACTGCAACCGTATTGATATTTCCGCGCGTCTTCAATAATAAGTCACCAGTCTTTGCAAGGTATTTTTCATTTATCTTTGGCACGAATATACGTGTTAAGGTATCAACCAGCAAAACGCCCTGCGCGTTGATATTACCCGCTTGCGCAACCAATGCATTTCCATCACCATCAAACTCAATTCGCGAGCGAAAGTTCATGCCCGATTGAATAGATGCTAGTTGTTTAAGTTTTAGTTCCATATTGTAGTTATCCCATTCGTATATATTTGAAGTGTAGCATATTGCATTTAAGATGTCAAGCGGTAAAATTACACGAAAGCCATAACTACACTATTGAATAGGAAAATAAAACCAATTACGGACAACGCAAAGGCGCTGTTCGTCGTAGATCGCAAGTAAAAAAACCAACCACGGTTCAATGGATAAAACACAATACTAACGATGGGCAGTTTATGAATGTCAAACAGAATGGAAAACCCTTTAAGGGCGTGCGACGGGAGAGATAACAACAAACAATTCACATTATTACATGGTTTTGATAGTATTATTTCACATACCAAGTTGCTCTAGCCTTGCCGTGCTTGCTTATTTGCCCTGCGTTAACCAATTCGCGCAGGCGGACTTTTATTGTATTTTTATTGCCGCCAGTTAGCTCTACTATCTTTGAAAGATTAAGTCGATCATGTATATCAAACAGCTTTAATATTTGCACTGAAATTTCTGGCAGCTCTCTATCATCTACTAGCTCTTGTTCACCATCAAGGCGCTTCACAAGATTGTCTTTTTGCTTTTTCAAACAACGCAAGAAAAATCCAATCCATGGTGTCCAGTCTGGATCATTGCTTTTAAGTGTTGTTTGAGTACGGCGCAGGCTCTTGTAATAAATGTCTTTATTTTCTTCGATAACACTCTCAAGTGACGCATAAGGTACATAGGCATAACCAGCTCTAAGCAACATTAATGTAGTCAGAACACGCGAAAGCCTGCCATTGCCATCTTGAAACGGGTGAATAGCCAAAAACTGCACTATAAACACCGCAACGATTAGCAGTGGGTGCATGCTTTCTTCATCAATTGCTTTTTTTGCCCAGTGCACTAATTCTTCCATAAGGCGCGGTGTTTCAAACGGTGTTGCGGTTTCAAAGATAATGCCAATTTCTTTGCCATTTTGATCAATTGCAACAACATGATTATCTAGTTTTTTATAATCACCTCTATGCCGCTCGTCTTTGGTGCTATGACGAAGTAAAACCTGATGCAATTGGCGGATATGATTTTCGGTAATGGGCATATTTTCAAATGCCTGAAAAATCAAATCCATAGCTTCCGCATAACCTGCGACCTCTTGTTCGTCACGAGTATCGAATTTTTGCATTTTTATATTGGATAGCAGGGTTTCAACCTGAAAATCGGTGAGCTTTGCTCCCTCAATCCGTGTAGATGAACCAACGCTTTCAACCGTTGCTACTTTGCGAAGAGCATTCAAACGATCAGGTGATAAATTCTTCAAGGCTTCCCAACGTCCTTTGAATTCATCAATCTGAGCTACCAATTTTACAAGGTCTTGAGTAAGGGCTATATTCGGCTCAATCATAGTATTTCTAATCTTTTATATTCAATTTAATACCCGATTATACCCGATTATATCCGATTTGTCTAAGCAATTATTTTAATTCAGTTTTACCCTCTCGCGAGCTATGTCTATTGCACGCCCTCATAACCCAATAAACAATTAAAACATCACAATAAAATAATCCTTCCTTCCAAAGAGAACTTTCAGTTCTATATTCATGTAATCACCGGAATTGAATATTCAGCTATTCTAATCTATAATAACTATTAAGTAAGAGGGGATTGTTTGGAGCACTACTGTTGAAAAGAGTAAGTAGTAAGTGTGATTTATTTTAACCCTGTAGCGTGATTTTCATTCAAACCAAATTAATGCACTACAAAACTACGCAAGGAATGCATCGCTCCGAAGGCAGAGGCCATAGGTTCAAGTTCTATAGGGTGCATCAAATTATTTGGAGGCGACGTTTCATTCTGCCTGTTCAATTCGCCAATTTGAATGTATACTTAGAATCAAAGTATTGATTAAGAGCCGATCGCCTTTTTCTTAAGGGATTATGCTACTAAATTGGGGTAAAAATTCGATGTATTTGTCGCGGATCATGGTTCAGAATTTTCGTAATTTCAAGCTGCTGGATGTTGCTTTGGCCGGTAACATTGTTGTTGTTGGTGAAAATCGGGTTGGTAAGACGAACTTAATCCATGCCCTCCGCCTGATTTTCGATCCATCGCTACCAGACAGTGCTCGAGAACTAAGTATCGGAGATTTTTGGGATGGACTGAGACCTCTCGATGAAAACAGTCAGATCGAGATTTCAGTCGACATTAAGGAATTTGAGGACGACCTGGATGTTCTGGCTGTCTTGACAGACTACCGGCTGGCAACCGACGTTAAAACAGTGCGCCTCACATTTGCTTATAAACCTTTGGATGACCTTGGGCGCGCACCGTCCACTAGCGAGGACTTTGAGTTTTCCTGTTATGGCGGAGGTGATGAGACCAAACGATTTGGTCATGACCTCAGGCGTCGGCTGACGCTCGATGTCTTACATGCATTGAGAGATGCGGAAGGTGACCTTGCCACATGGCGGAGATCTCCGCTGCGGCCCTTAATAGAGGAAGCTTTTAGCTCGATTAACCTTGATGACATCGAAGATATAGGTGCCAAAATTAAAGAGACGACGGATGCACTTATAGAACTTAAAGAAGTCGGCGATCTCGAAAATAAGATCGCCACTTCTTTTCTCAAAATAAGTGGCCCCAAGCAGAATGTTAACCCCAAGCTGGGTTTTGCGGGGACTGACAATGCACAGCTTTTGCGTCAAATAAGGCTCCTGATCGACGACGGAGAACGGGGGGTGGCCGACGCTAGTCTCGGGTCTGCCAATCTGATTTTTTTGACCCTCAAGACCCTTGAACTGGACGCCTTGATTGAGAAGAACAAGCGTGATCATTCTCTTTTGGCTATCGAAGAACCAGAAGCACATCTACATCCACATATGCAACGCCTTGTCTATAATGACTTGTTTAAAAAGTTGTCAAAGGCTGACGAAGATCAACGACCACCCCCACTGTCAGTCATTCTAACTACTCATTCACCCCATATCGCCAGTGTAGCTCCGTTGCGCTCGATATTGTTGCTTCGGGAGACATCAGATGCGGGTTCAGTGGGTCAATCAACCGCAATGATAGATTTGACGACAGATGAAGTGGATGACCTTACGCGTTATCTCGATGTTACACGTGCAGAAATGTTATTTGCCCGCGGAGTTATCCTTGTTGAAGGTGATGCTGAGAAGTTTCTTGTGCCTGAGTTTGCATCGGGGATGGGAGTTGAGCTTGACGAACACGGTATCTCCGTATGTTCCGTCGCAGGCACTCATTTCAAGCCATACGTCAAGTTCCTAGAATCCTTAGGGATACCATTTTCGGTTATCACCGATTGGGATGGGGGCTCTGGTCAAAAACGTATTACTGCGCTCGTTAGTCTCATCGATGAAACTTCCGGAAATGCTCGGGCTGCGGACGTAGCGGAGGTCAATGAGATTGCTGGTACTGATGACTACGATGCATTCGATGTCAAGATTGCTGAGTTTGGTATCTTCACTAATAATGAAACACTAGAGGTCGACTTGATGAAAGGTGATTTTAAGGACCAGATCATTGCAACCCTTCGAGAAAGAAAGTTCGGTCCAAAACGTAGAGAGCGGATCGCTACATATGAGGCCGAATACACCGATGATGATCAAAAGGAGTTCCTAGCTCTGGTTGAAGCGATCGGTAAAGGCCGTTTTGCGCAAAGGTTGGCTACCCGCATTCAGGGAATAGATGTTCCAAAATATATCGCTGGCGCGATCCAGCACGTGGTAGACAATGTCTAACCGTGCGCTCTATCTAAGAGCAGCAGAAGACTTAAGACCAAATGATGGTCAGTGGCAGGCTTATGAGTCAAAGGATCACTGTGTGGTTCTCGCCGGCCCTGGCAGCGGAAAAACTAAGACCCTAACAATCAAACTTGCGCGTATGTTGTCGGAGGAAATTGAAACTCCGCGTGGCGTGGCGTGCATTACTTACAACAATGAATGTGCCCGCGAGCTGGAGCATCGGTTGGCAGGGTTGGGCGTAGAACCAAGTAAGCGTGTGTTCATTGGAACCGTTCATTCATTCTCACTTACACAAATTTTGTTGCCTTACGGACCCTCTCTGGAAATTGGCTTGCCTAATGAGTTCAACGTTGCAACGCAGCAACAGCAGCAAACAGCACTCGAAAATGCCTATATAGAAGCCGTAGGTGGTCCAGGAAATCCTCAAAATGCCAAATTTGGAATGAACCTCTACCGGCGTTCAATATTGGACCGGACCAAACCTGAATGGCGTGACCGTGATCAACAACAAGCGCTCCTTGTGGAAACCTATGAACGTCATTTGCGTGCGTCTGGTCTGATTGATTTTGACGATATGCCACTCTTGGCTCTTCGCGCTTTGAGACAAAACAAGTGGCTTAGGAAAGCATTGGTTGCGAAGTTCCCAGTTCTTGCAGTCGACGAATATCAAGATTTGGGACGAGCTTTGCATCAGATGGTGATGGGGCTCTGCTTTCACTCAGGTATGCAGCTCTTGGCAGTTGGGGATGCAGATCAGTCGATCTACGGTTTTATCGGGGCGCATCCCGAATTACTGCAAAGACTTTCAGAGCGAGAGGATGTTGAAACCGTCAGTCTTGGGTTAAACTATCGCTGCGGTTCGCGGATCGTGGAGGCCTCGGAATATGCCTTAGGTGAAGAACGCGGATATAAGGTGCCTGAAACAGCAGCTACAGGCACTGTACATTTTCATCCCTTGACGAGAGGGTATGGTGCGCATGCAGATCATTTCTTTTCAACGATTTTGCCAGCCATTGAGATGCGTAATCCAGATCTCACACCAGGACAAATCGGCATTCTTTATCCCGCTGCTTTTCTGGGTGATGAAGTAGCCCAAGCAGCAGAATCACATGGCTATGGGATCATCCGCACAGATGCCAATTCGCTTTATCCAAGGTCATCAAAATTGATGCGTTGGTTGGAACAATGTGCTGCTTGGTGTTGTGATGGGTGGCGCACAGGTAACCCGAGATGGACCCGTATTGTTGCTGAAGGCGGTCGACTGTTTTCTGAAGCTCTCGTTACCAACGAGAAAAAGCGGGAATTTGGACGTTATCTTCTTGCTCTCATGTGGCAGCGCCGAGACAGTCAGCACGGCATATATGATTGGCTAGTTGAGGTCAGGCACAATCTTCTCTCTACGTTAGTATTGTTTGGAAGAACCCTTACAGACGACAAAATTGTGCTTGATACATTCGTTGGGCGGGTTGGTCCGGAGGGCGACATAGAAAATATGACGCTCGGTCAATTCTCTGGTGTGGGAGAAGGAAATGACCGCGTTAATTTATCGTCACTGCACAGTGCTAAGGGGAGAGAATTTGATGTTACTGTATTGTTTGGGATGGATAGTGGAAGAGTGCCGCGTGCAAATGCATCTCAAGCGGACATTATTGCCGCTCGTAGATTGTTTTACGTGGGCTTTACCAGGGCACGGTCGGAACTGCATATGGTTTACTCCGCACACAACCCCTCGCCTTTTGTCACAGAGGTCGAAGAACGCCTCGTGTTCTGACCTATTGTCCTGAAGGATTTCAACTGCGTACTATTAGGGAATGCTGGAACTGTCGTTTCGCGAAAAATAAATACCGGCCGTAATATCAAGAACATTAGTCGAAGAAAAACATGAATTGGTTGTGCGAAGACAAAAGCTACGGTTTAAATGTAGGTGCTCAAAATATTGCGATCACGGGAGACAGTGGCACTATTCTGGCAAAATTCCAAGCTCAGGATTGGCACATAACAGATTTGTGCGCTTAGTCTTGCCACGTTTGATAAAGCAGACAATCACACCTGTTTTTGGCGGGGCGCCGTTTCATTTTCGGCAAACAAATCTTGAGTGTCATTATCGCGCTTGCGCGATAGTCCTTCACCTAGATGCAAGCAAGGATGCTTGATGTGAGAAAGACCTTTGCCAGTCTCAAAATGTACCCATCCTCGGTTCGGCATCCGAACTGTTGAGATAATGGCTCCGCATTGCGGACAGGGGTGCGTCCGCCGGCTAGTCTTGTCCGGTGAATTCATCCCGTTGGGAACCCAGCAGGCACTAATTGGAACATGCTTGCCCGATGCCAATCGTCGTAAGTGCTGTTTTCGTTTGAACCAGAAGTTTTGCATTCAGACCACTCCACGTGTTTCAATATAACTACCAGACAATGTCTTACGAACATAGAACCCATTCGGGATTGTTTGCTGTACCAATGGAACGTGAGAGATGAGCCCGACCGCACGGTTCTGGCTCACGAGATTGGTCAACGTCTGCAGAACTTGATCCAATGTACCAGAGTCGTTTTCAGTATCGAGGCTCCCAAACCCTTCATCAATGAATATTGTGTCTAAGCGGATATTACCAGCTGATGCTTCAACAATATCCGACAGACCCAACGCCAAAGACAAAGCAGCCATAAAAGTCTCACCACCAGACAAAGTCGCAGTAGCTCGAGCCTTTCCAGTATGGACATCGTGAACACGAATGCCCAGCCCGCGACGCGCACGTCCTTTGCCCTCTTCAATTTCTCTTTCCAAAGTGAACCTTCCAGAAGTCATCGGCTCAAGCCGTCGATTTGCAGCCGAAAGTACCTGATCAAACATGGCGCCGATGGCATAAGTTTCGAGATCAAGCCGAGAAGAATTTTCAGCGTTGAACATCGCGGCCAGCTCTCGCAATGGCCCTGTATCTTGTTCAACTTTTTCTAAACGTGTCAGCTCATCAGATATCTCATTTCTTAATTTCTGATACGCTTTGAGTTTGGCTTGCGCTTCAGCAAGGACAGTTTTTGCGCTCCTCAAGGCTTTCTTCGCCTCCGTCGTAACATCAATAAAAATTTGGATATCTGGCTGAATTTGACCTGCAATCGCTAGTTTGCTCACCTTCACTTGATTAGATGCGATTGCCAGTTTTTCAGTATATTCAGTAACTGTTTTCTCATCAGCCTCTACAGTTTCGAGGTGCATCTTGATATTCACGTAAGATTCTTGCGTCAATCCATTATCACGAAGACGGGAGTCAAATATCTCCTGGGCTGATTGCTGTCGGTTCAGAGATTCACCTTGAGCCAATCTACTCGCTTCGGCATCTTTCTTAGCTACTAAGGCAGCTTCACTAAGTTTTCGATCGAAAGTTTCGGCCTGTATCAGGGCATTCTGCTGAGTCGTTTTCTGGCGCTTATTCTCAACAATGGCCTGTTTCAAAGCAACTGCATCATGAAGGGTTTCTGGAATGCCCTCGAGTGCTTGATTTAGTCGTTGTGTGGTCAAGGCGACTAACGTCGTCGCTTCTTCACGTTCTGTTCGAAAACGCTCGATTGCCGCGGAGCTAGCGTGGATTTTCTGATCGAGGTCTTGGATTTTTGTTTCAAGTTGAGCAGGTAATATATCGACTTGAGCCACTTCCAACTTATTGCGGAGTTCACTTAGATGATCAAAATATTTAACCGCTGATTGAGTTGGTTTGTCCATCATTGAGAGAACATGAGTGCGTTCTTTCAAGGTTGCCTGCGTCGAAGATAGTTGTTTTGCAGTTTCTTCAAAAAACCCCCTCGCTTTAAGTAACGTAGCCTTCGCAACCCTAAATGCTTGGTCAAAACCAGCATTTTCTATTCTTCCAATTGCAGGTTCAGGATGATCAAAAGATCCGCACACAGGACAAGAATGACCGTCTGTTAATTTTTCTGAGAGATGAAGCGCTTGCGCTTTTGACAGATTACCCTCAGCAGCAGAAAATCCCTGCTCTGCCTTTAACAATGCAGTCTGCGCATTTTTGTGAGCTGTGTCAGATTCTTCGGCAGCGGTTTGTGCGTCGGTAACCGAAACGAAAGCTTTCTCGTATTGCACGGCCGTTTTATGCAAAATCTCCTCGGAATTAATTTGCAGTTGGAGCTTGTTGCGTTTTTCCTCCGATGTTCGAGCGTGAGATAGCGCGGCTTGGGTCTTAAATTTCTCCTCGCCGAGCCGCTTGTGATTAGCATTAGCGCTCTCCAGTGCAGATTTTACGTTGGATAATGATTGTTCAGCAAGCGTTGCGTCGTCTTGGAATTGTTGAGATTTTTTAAAAGACTGCTGATGGCGCAAGAGTTCATCGTGCTTGCGCCCCAATTCAACAATCTCATCTGCACAAGCCCGTTCTTGTTCAAGTGCCGTTGCTGCCTTCGTAGCCGCAGTATCGGCTCTCTCACTTTGATCCTCAGCACTGTTCAGGTGTTGAGCCGCTTTAGTGACCTCGGCCGATGCGCTGGCTAAGTGCCTTTCTACATCAGCCATGGCCTGCGCTTGTTTTGCTCTGCTGACCTGCTTCTTGAGGGTATCAATTTTATCTGAACGGGCTTGAAGCTTGGATAATTTCGTTTCAGCAATCTCCGCATCAGCAAATTTTTGGTTGAGTTCTTGCGCTAAACTCAACTTTTTTTGAGCGTTATCGACATTCTCGTCTGCCAACTGCTCTGATGCTTTTAGCTCGCCCGTCTCCGCTTGAGTATTGTCTATGCCCAAGGTCAAGGCATCGGGACTTTCAAAGCCTTCACTCAAAAGTCGCCTTGAACAGACTTCTCTCGCTTGTTTGACTTCCTTTTCAGCCTTTTTGGCATCATCATGCAGTTTAGCTGAAACCTCCCGGTAAATTGATACATCAAACAGCTCTCGCAAAATCCCGAGCCTTTTATCTGTTTTGGCAGACAGGAATGTCTCAAACTTACCCTGAGGCAGCAAAATAACCTGAGTGAATTGGTCAGGGCCGTAGCCAAGGCGTTCAATCACCGCCTCTTTGACGATGCCAATTTTTTTCTCCGCAATAATCTTGCCAGATTTACCCACTGCAAGTTCGTTGAGGGCAATACCTGTGATATCGAAAAACCAAGCTTCGTGCGGATCTTTAGTCTTTCCATCACCACGCTGTTTGGGTCGCATTTGTTCGGGGCGACGGCGTATCAGGTAGCGCTTTTCGCCAACATCAAATATGAACTCTACCTCTGTAGGTAATTCTGCATCAGCATGATCAGAACGAAATGAAGATATTTCTTGATCGGGTTTGGCTGACTCACCGAAAAGCGCAAAGGTCATCGCACTAAAGATAGTAGATTTACCTGACCCAGTCGGCCCATAGATACCGAACATGCCAGACATCACCGAATCCTGAAAATCTACAATCTGGCAATCTGCATAAGGTCCAAAAGCCTGAAGAGTCAGTTTAACTGGTCTCATGTTAAAGCCTCCCTCTCACGGATATCCGAAATCACAGTTTCAATCAGGCTGTTTTCGTGTTTATCAGGACTTTGATTGCGAACATGTTCAAGAAAACTGGAAATGATTTTTTGTGGGTCATCAAGGGTCGGAACTAAAGCATCCATTGATTTGGTCTCAGGTGCTTTTTCAAAACGAGCATATGTCAATTGCGCGGCATTAGGGAAAACTTGCCGCACCCGCTTCATCGCATCAATCATTTGACCTTCATCACTCAACACAACTTTGATGAAATCATCCGAAGAAGGCACCTCTAACAAATCAGCCAGTTTACCCCGCAATGTTCGTACTGATCGAACGGGCTGTAGTGGGATGACCTTCGTTTTGAGGCTTCCATCTGCTGATAGATCAACCAATGTCATCGACTTTTCATCGCCAGATTCGTCAAATCCAAATGCTAACGGCGAGCCTGAGTATCTTATCCGACCTGCATCAATATTTTGAGGTTTATGCAGATGTCCAAGCGCTACGTAGTGAGCTCCTTCAAAAACATTGATAGGCACAGTCTCTATGCCTCCGACACGTGTGAGGGAACGCTCACTATCACTTTCCCCACCACCAGCAACAAATCCATGAGCGACAACAACCCATCGGGCATTCTTTGGAACATGCTTCTTAGCCGCCTGTACTTGCACACGTAAGACGTCTTGTGGGCTCGAGATATTCTCATCAGCAAAGCATTCACGAGCCGCAAATTCATACCCAAACGGCAAGGCTGAGAATGCAACGGAACCTGCAGCATCCTCCAGTATCAAAGGATATTCTTCCTCTGCAAACGGTCCACGAATGAGCGCTCTTTTATTATCCGTCATCACAGACATCGCTTCGATACGGTCACCTGAATCGTGATTTCCCGCAATCATCACAACAGCGGCATTCGTTTCGTTTGCAACTCTCTTGATAAACTCGTTGAATAGGCGAACGGCCGTCGCCGGCGGTGACGCTCGGTCAAAAATATCGCCAGCGATGATGAAAACATCAGCCTGATGTTCAACGAGCGCACTTACCATCTGATCAAGAACAGCGGCATGATCAAGTTCCAAAGAAATACCATGAAACTGTCGTCCTAAGTGAAGGTCAGCGGTGTGTAGAATACGCATATCAATCTCGTCTATTTTTTGCACATATTATTTTTAGCTGGACAACCACAATAAGTCAAGCTATAAATTATATTATGAAATTTGATGACCAAAAATACGCGCAACGCGAGCGCCTTATCTTCTTAGACAACTGCCTGACTTGGAGAGGTATGGCAAACCGGCGCTATTTGATTGATCATTTTGGAATTTCAAATGGTCAGGCTGCACTAGATTTTAAATTATACCTTGAGCGCGCCAGTGGCGCTCCTCCCGTTTATGACAAAACCAAGAAAGTCTATCTCGCTGCTACTAATCACCAGCCATCGACCAATACGCGGCTGACCGAGGTCTTTGATGCAGTTTTGGGTGACCTCCAAAATGAATACCCTGCAAGCCTACCTAACCTAGAACGCCATGCAGACCCGTTTGTAATCTCGCACCTTTATCAGGCCATCCAATCTAGAGTTGCACTAAAAATTTACTACACATCTATGAATACTGGCACCGATGCAGTACAGTGGATCGCGCCGACAGTCTTCGCATCAGATGGAGAGCGAGTGCATATCAGAGCATACAGTTTCAAACACAATGACTACCGCGATTACGTTCCAATTCGCATCAGCCCCAACAGCACTTTTGAGCATAAGCCGTTGGAATATCCGCTACCCGTGGACCAAAAATGGAATACTCTTGCGCGCATTTATCTTAAGCCCAGGTCAGGCCTTTCACCAGAGCAAGCTGAGGCAGTCCGACGAGAATATGGATTTGTAGACAAGCTTCTCTGCATAGAGACCCGCCAGGCACTTGAGTTCTATGCCGACCGTCGATGGGGGCTGGATCAACCGCATGCTCGCTTGGAACGCGAGCGGGTCGAATACCTAGACATTTCTAAAGGGGCAATTAGTGACACAGACTGAACCTCAGGACAAAGAATTAGAACGTGTATGGAAGCAGAAAAACGTGCCTGTCATCTTGCGGCGTGATGGTGAAAGAGAACGCCTACGCCTAAAGCTGCCATATGCGGATGAAAATAAACTTTGGCTTGAACGTGGACAGAAAAGTAAGGCGAGTTGGAATGGTAAATTTTTTTGTTGGGAAATTCCGAAATCTTGGTTCAATGAATTTGTCGAAAAAGCACTTAGCCGCTACCAAAAGCTCTATGTGATCCAGCCTTATCGAGAGCAAGAGATTTGCTCTCCTTCATGTCAAAATGCAGTTGGGCATGAATGCGGCTGTTCTTGTATGGGTGCGAACCATGGCGCCGGAAATGACGGAAGCTGGTTTGAAGTGAACGAGGCTTTCGCGACTAGGTGGGGCAATCGCGAACTGGCCTGCAGGCTAATGGTAAAAAAATAAGGCCGAAATTGTAGTTCTCTGGAATACTTACGTGCAATGTGATTCGAGGTTCTGGCCAATTGACAGCGTCTAGAGCATCGCTACTAACTGTCATGCACTTAACTCTCTTGGAATACAAAACTCAACAATCAAGCATGACACAAATACCAAGCATCAGGCATAGACAAACATTTTGCAATATAGATAAGTAATTGTTTTAACTCAGCTTTATCCCTTCGCAAGTTACGAGTATTGCAAGCCCCCGCAACCATCTTGACTTGCATTAGCAAAATATCACTTTCTGGAAGCGGATTTGTTGCTTTTGTAGCAACACTTAATAGCCCAGCAAGATCACCCACAAGAGTTATCCCCATAGTTTTACCCTCGCTTGGCGACAATATAATTTTATCAATCAAAGAGCGTATCACACCAGATGCTTCGTCTTTTAATTGTTCATCACTAAGAGCTGCAAATAACTTATCTAACCCTACAAGCCAAGCCATAATCAATACACCATACAAAAGAACCATATGGTAATTGATTATTCCTCACATAGATTATTAAATTTACGAATGAATGCTTCCTGCAATTTCGGGCATTTTTCTAATTCTTTTCCGTAAGCATCAACATATTGTTCGAATGCCTTCTGCAGATCATTCCGATACAGTATTTTTTCGCTATTCTCCCCTTTCCAATTGATAATTTTATTATTATCAGAATTGGCTAGAATTTTCCATTTTCCTTTGGTGCGTGCGTCATGCAGTAGAGTGCATCTTACGTCATCATAAAAACTTCTTGCTTTGTTACTGGAAGAAAGCTCTCCTTTAAAGAGACCGTTTTCTTTGTGCAGAAAATCTGTAAATCTTTTCGAGTTGTTAATAATATTTAAATGACAAGTTTGGCATTCATCAGCGCTAGTTTTTTTGTTACAACAATTGCGTTTTGTTTTTAAGAGTTCTGGTTTTTTACATGTGCAGTTTTCAATATCTGCAACAGATGATAAAAACTCAATCAAACTGCATTGAAGGGCAACGATTGCAAAACCCTCGCCCTTGTTTTCTCCGTGTTTTTGCAACAATCTAATAGGTTCAAAATATCTCGTTTCAATTCGCTTCTTAAAAAACACTTTGAAAGCATCTTCCCAATTGTCAGGTTTGCCAAGAACAAGAATTGTTTTCATCGCCTCCCAATCAGCCACAGTATATTGGTCAGCTATTCTCATACCCCAATTACCTTCGGGAAAACCCCTATTATCCACATTTTTCAATAAATTGAGCGCTTTCTTGTTTCGCTCTTCATCGCAGTCACGCTCAGCTTCAATTGCCACCAATTTTGCCAGATAACTACTTGGTAATTTTGCTTTTATAGCACCCCACAAAACCAACTGCTTATACCAGTTATAAGGTTTCAGATGCTCTCCAGTTGCTCCCGACTTGGCAAAATAGGTAGTGACTTTTATTTCCTCATTCTTATCCGCCCTTACGACAATAAAATTATCTCTTCGCTCATAGCCAATGCCTTCTGCTTTATCTAGCTTAGAAAGCTCACTTTTATCAATTTCAAAAACTGCGCCATATAACTTATTATTGTTTCTTGCATTTTCAACAATAGTTGCTTTGCCAGAACAATCCTCACTACGTTTGCTGAAACGTAATTCGTATCCGCAAACATAAGCTGAGCAGATGAACTTTGCTGATGGGCAACGTTCCATTAAACGCTCAGCGAGCATATTTGAGCCATATGTGAAGTAACAAATCTGATTATTTTGCATCATTATTCTCTTCTTTCGGATTTATTATAATGATGTTTGAAAAAAATAAAACCTAAACGGTTCGTAGTTAGCGTTGGTTTTGCGAATTACGGTACAATTACGGTAATGGTATGGACGCCCCGCTCGGCTTTTAAATGAGCCATAATAGGAGCGTTAAACAATGATTCTATTAACAGGAGGCATCCATGACTATTATTATTACTACAATTGGTCTTGATCTGGCAAAGAGTATTTTCTAAATTTATGCAGCAGATAGTGAAGGCAATCCAATACTGAAGAAACGGTTGCGAAGAGGGCAATTGCTTGGGTTTTTCGCCAAGCTTGAACCGTGTTTGGTTGGAATGGAAGCATGCGGGAGTGCGCATTATTGGGCTCGTGAGTTGCAAAACCTTGGTCACGAAGTGCGCTTGATAGCACCACAATTTGTCAAGCCGTTTGTGAAAACCAACAAGAATGATGCATCAGATGCTGAAGCTATTTGCGAAGCGATGCAGCGCCCGACCATGCGCTTTGCTGC
>Ga0256834_1001084_pt1 | contig 18925 bp, 20 predicted proteins | sample 4281140metaG_FD_190536 | JGI IMG/M metagenome (GOLD analysis project Ga0256834, IMG submission 190536) | Hydrothermal vent microbial communities from East Pacific Rise, Pacific Ocean - 4281-140 | ecosystem: Environmental > Aquatic > Marine > Hydrothermal vents | place: Pacific Ocean: East...
AGGAATTGTTATACCACCAGCATTAAAACCACCCTCAGTTGTTGGTTCAGAAACTTTAACATCAACCACTAAAGCAATAATTCCATTAGATTTCACTGTCGGGGTAAATTTAAGATCAACACCAAATTCCTTAAACTCAAATAATATTTGACCATTATCAATACCAACAGGAACAGGAAATTCTCCACCAACAAGAAATTCAGCAGACTGTCCTGATAATGCAGAAAGCGTTGGCTCAGCTAATGTTCTTAAAGCTCCACGCCTCTCAAGCGCACGTAAAGTTGCACTAATTGCTAAATCACCAATACCAACAGAAGCAGAAACAGTATTTGGTGGAACAACATTTGAAGCACCGCCAAGTGCGGGCACAGATATCATAGATGTCGATAATGAACCCATACCAAATGAGCCGCTTAGATTAATTCCTAATTGCTTAACTGTTTCACGCCCAACCTCAGCAATAGTAACCTTGAGCATAACTTGTTGAGCACCTTCAACCTTAATAATATTGGCAACATTTTCTTCTCCGCCAGCAAATTGCGCAGCTATTGCAACAGCTTTTTCCATATCATCGCCAGAGCGAACAGACCCTGAAAGTACTAACCGCTCACCAAATGATTCTATTTTTATTTTTGCTCCAGGAATTATCGACGAAATAGTTGCAGCTAAACCAGAAGCATCAGTTATAACTGAAACTTCAAGAACAGAAATCTTAGCACCTCTTGCATCAAGAAAGAAAATATTTGTTTCGCCAACACCCACCCCTTGAAGAATTGCACGGCGTTTTGAGCGCATCACTACCCCTGCAACATTTGGCTGAGAAACAATCACCTCACCCACTTCAGCTGGCAAATCAATAATAACTGATTTATTGTGACCAACCTGCAAATATTGCGTTGCCCCCATTTCGGACTTAGAAATTCGTAATTGGGTAACTTTTTGCGCACTAGCTGGAAGAATAGGCAATAAAAATCCAAACCCCAACATTACAGCTATAATTAACTTTGTAATTCTATTAAATGAAGAATGTTTTGATTTTTGTGTTGTTTTAAGCATGTTAATTTCAAACCTTATTGCTGCGGGGCGAATGACATTTGACCGTCTAGCATTTGATCATCTAAAATATTATCTGGATTAAAATATTCATTAGGGCTAGTTTGATATACTTCTTCAGGTAATTCTCCTGCTTCAATCATATTAGTTTCTGGTGGCATATTAGTTTCTGGTAACGCCATTGGTGATGCTATAGTTTTTCCTGAAATAACATTCACCTCTTTGCCAAACCTTATCATCCGAATTTCAGCATTAGCACCTTGCGAATCCATCAAATTTGCTTGCTCTCCAAAATCAGCAACAGAGCGCAAGATAAGTGCCAACTGGCCAATTTCTGAAGCATTAACAATGCTCTCTGATTGAATTGGGCTAAGTTCTAAAACAGCAATAGTTTCATTTGAAAATGCCATTTCTTCTTTCTTAACTTCATTACCTTGAGAACTTGAATAATCAAAACGGCTATCAATCACCAAAACTTTTACATTTTGCAAAATAGTTTCAGATCTCTCACCATTATCTGTTCTCGAAGTAAGCACAACATCAACCCGATCATTTGGAACAATAAACCCACCTGCCCCATTCTCAGCCTTAATAGATATAGAAACAGCTCTCATTCCCGGCTCAATTACAGCAGAAAGATAACCCTGATCAGATCGAGCTAATTTTGATTCACGTATTGGCTCGCCTTCAAAAAATACAAACCTTGCAACAGCCCCAGTAAGCTCATCTTGAGCATTTGGCGCCATTTCATTAGTGATAAATTCAGGACGAACCACACCACTTGGCCAATCTTGCCATTCAAGAAGACCTGAATTAAGTCGCTCGCCAACACCTATTCCTTGTCGAGCAACTAAAACTTTTACTCTAGCTTCTTCTTGAATAATAACCTTTGCTTCTTTTATTTCTACTGTGTCATCTTGCAATGCCATTAATGCTGCAAGTCCACCTGCAACAATCGCTACACCAAGAAGAATAATACGTGAGGGTTTCATTCCCAAACTCCAAATTACAAGGCAATTCAAGCCAAATTGCTAAGCCTTGACTTAGCTTTGCACAAAAAACGTCAAAGTTTAGTTAATCTAGTCTTACTAATTTTAGTTAACAGCTAGTTATTTTTATTTTATTGCAAATTTTTGAATTTCTTTTGCTAAGAAAACATTCGATTTGCTCTTGCAAATTACTAATAGTGCTCTTGCAAATTACTAATATTATTCTTGTAAATTGCCAATGAAATCTCTATCCAAACAGACCAACAAATATTACCGATTGTGGATATACCAGCAACCCAGCAGCAGCCAGAGCAATACCGTATGGAATGCCCGAAACGCTAGAATGAAGCCTTTTTATCCAAACAACATCTTTAAGTTGTGCTGGTATTGGGATCATTCTTACCCCTAGAAAAATCAAAGTCAAAGCTCCGCCAAAAAGTGCCCCATAAATAAGGTAGGCTAGAGAAATATAAGGGCCAAACCATAGCGCAGTAGCAGCTGCAAGTTTAGCATCTCCACCACCAACCCAACCAAAACTAAACAAGATAAATGAAGCAATTAATACAAGCAAAGAAATAGCAATATGCATCCCAAATAAAGAAAGCGGCATTCCAACAATCATTGCCAAAATTACAAAGCTAACTATTAATCCTAAAACAATTTTGTTAGAAATTCGCATGGTTAGCATATCAGAAAAAGCAGCAAACGCCATAAAAGCAGGAAATATTAGTAACCCCAACATACTCATAAAAATTTCTCCAGTAGTTTATTTTATCAATTATCCTTATTAAAATTATTATAATGCCTGCCAATTAAAAAACCATAAAGCAAAACATAAAAAAAGGGGAGCAAAACTTGCTCCCCTTATTCTGTTATAGCTACTTAACTTATATATTATTCAGCAGGAGCAACTACCAGTTTTTCAGAAACGGCATCAAATGTAGCCGTCAGATTGTCTCCAAGAGTAGTAACAGCAACAATAATGCCAACAGCAATAAGAGCAGCAATTAGGCCATATTCAATAGCAGTTGCACCAGATTCGTCTTTAATAAAGCGTTTTAATGTATTCATTTTAATTCTCCTTGATTTCACGTTACTTAATGTAACGGCATAGTTCGATTTTAATTATCGTTCGATAAATATTTTTCGAACTCACAAGCAACCTAACAAACGCAAATTGAAATAGAATTAAAACAATAGATAAAATGCAATCAATTAGGTAATTTGTGAAATATGCCTAACAAATCATGAACATATGAAGCACTCTTAGATTGTAATATTATCGCCTATATTCATATAGCTATATATATAAAGACAGTTTTTATAATTAATTTCATTACGTTTTAGAATTGTTCACCATTTTGAGCGAAACTGCTTGATGTAAGTTTAAGTAATTATGGCTAAATTCATGTCTATTAAAATAAATAAACTATTTTTTGCTTTGATTTTTTCTATCATTGCTAATCTATTCACTAATGTTGCAGCTCATGCGCAATCTAGCGATTTAAATATTGCTGGTGTAATAAGTGTAAACGTCAATATGGCTCGTGTTTTACGTATAAATGCACCAGCAGCTACTGTAATTATTGGAAATCCCGGTATTGCCGATGTCACCATTCAAGACTCGCAAACGTTAATCTTAACTGGTAAGTCTTATGGACAAACAAATTTAATTGTTCTTGATAGTGCAGGTAATCCTATTGCCGATACTTTAATTGAAGTTATTCAAACATCAGGTGATGTAGTAACAGTTTATATGGGGCTGGCACGTATCACCTTAGCATGTGAGCCTGTTTGTCAACCAACTGCGACACTTGGTGATGATATAGAGTTTACATCACAGGCTATAAGTTCTTCAACATTAATTGAAGATGCTGCTCAATAGGCTTCAATTTTCTTTATCATTAGAGGCAATACCATTGCCCTTTTCAGCTCTATCATCTTCGTCAATAATTGGCTTGTCATCATCGTCAATTAATATACGCATACCAGCACCTTCAAGGTCTTCATATTGACCAGAACGAAGCGACCATAAAAACATTCCAAGCCAAAGAAACCCAAGAAATAGTGCTAATGGTATTAAAAATAATATTGTTTTCATTGTGCTGGCATTTTATTATTTGATGCTATTTTTTTATTATTTATCTTTATCTGAGTACTAATAGGCTTTTTAAGTAAAATATCATTTGATCCAAAGCGCAAGCGCAAAGAATTAAGCGTTACAATAATAGAAGAAGTGCTCATTGCAAGCGCTGCAATAAGCGGAGTAACATGCCCCATTACAGCCAATGGAACTGCAACACAATTATAAGCTATTGCTAAACCAAAATTTTGCTTAACTGTTCTTGCGGTACGTTTTGCCATTTGAATAGCAAAAGGCACAGCATCTAAACTATCTCTTGTATAAATAAAATCAGCAACATTACGGCCAATATCAGCAGCACTTGATGGCGCCATTGAAACATGAGCAACACGCAAAGCTGGTGCGTCATTCATACCATCACCAACCATTAAAACCTTATCACCCTGCTTTGAAAATTCTAACAAACTATCCAATTTATCTTTTGGTGTTAGGCTAAAATGCGCATTTTCTATGCCTATATCTTTGGCTAGCGCCATTACTGGCTCTTCTCTATCGCCAGATAAAAGCACAATTGGAATTTTTTTATTTTTTAATTGCTCAATAGTTTTGCTCGCCTCATCACGAACTTTATCAATAAAGCTAAATCCAGCTACTGGCTTATCATTTTTACTCAGCCAAACAGTTGAGCCTTTTGTTGGCACTTTAATATTTTGCGCATTACAAAATTCTGCTCGCCCCAAACGCCAAACATCACCACCCTGCTTTACCTCAACTCCTAAACCCGGCACCTCTTTCGCTCCATCAATCGAAATAACTGCCCCAACTGATTTAACCAATGCTTTAGAAAAAGGATGACGAGAGGAGCTAGCAAGGCTTGCCGCTTTTATTTTTAATGCCTTTGTGCCCAATATTTGCTTTTCAAATATCGGTGTGCCTTTTGTAAGTGTTCCCGTCTTATCAAATGCAATGCGATTTATTTCTGCCAATTTTTCAATCGCCGCCCCGTCACGCATCATAATGCCAGCTTCAAATAATCTTCCCGCCGCAACCACATGCGCAATAGGAACAGCAAGAGCCAATGCACAAGGACAAGTAACAATAAGCACCGCAATAGCATTAAGCGTTGCAATATGCCAATCACCTGTCATAAATCCCCAACCCAAAAATGTTCCAAGTGATAATAAATGCACCGCCGGCGCATAAATAGTAGCGGCCCTATCGGCTATGCGTTTATAACCAGCTTTTGATCCTTCAGCTGCCTCCATTAAAGAAATCATTCGAGCTAAAAAACTATCCGTTGCAGGTTTTAGAACTAACATTTTCAGCGTACCAGAAAGATTAGCACTACCTGCTAATAACCTGTCGCCTTTTTTCATTTGCACTGGCACAGATTCACCCGTAACCAAAGAGAGATCAACATCTGAAATACCAGAAATTATTTCTCCATCAACAGGTATCCTCTCCCCTGCGCCAATTTCTAATATCATCGAAGGGACAACTTCATTTATCGCAAGCAATTCACGTCTTTTATCAGCGTGAATTACCATAACATTTCGTGGTGCTAAACGCGCAAGATTGCGCACTGCACCTCGTGCTTTTTCACGCATAAAATAATCAAACGTTCGACCAATAAGCAAAAAGAATAATAAAGAAACTGCTGCATCAAAATAGGCGTCGGGGCTTGAATTGAGTGTTTCATAAATTGACATTAATAAGGCCAGCACAACCGCCAAAGAAATTGGCACGTCCATATTAAGATTACCACGCCTTAGAACTCGAAAAGCAGAGCGGAAAAACGGACGACCCGAATAAGCAACTGCAGGAATGGCAATTAGTGCTGAAATCCAGTGAAATAAATCACGAGTAACTGGCTCTGCCCCTGCCCAAATAGAAATAGAAAACAACATAATATTACCAGCCGCAAAGCCAGCAACCGCTAAAGCACGCACTAGTTCTGAAAGAGTTTCATCACCTTTTTTATCAATATCAGGATCTAATAAAAATGTGCGGTAACCACTATTAATTATGGCTTTTGTAATATCAGAGACACGCCCTTTTCCAACAGAAAAATTAATACGAACTCGTTTGGTTGAGAAATTTACTCGTGCCTCATTGACCATTTCAAGCCTGTTTAAGGCTTTTTCGATTGTCGATATGCAAGCGGCACAATTAACATCAGGCACAGCCATTTCAAGCTGACGAGTTCCGTTCTCTTGCTCAATAGAAACAGCTAATAATGTTTCATCATCACTTTCAGGAGTGCTAACTTGCTCAAGCGTTGTATCTCCATTGGGGGCGCAGCATGACATAATTACTCTTCTATATTTATCTTATAATAATGCTCAAAACTTGGTTGATCCGCAAAACTAGCAACAACTTGAATTTTCCATGTTCCAGCTGCAAGCTCAGCATTTGCACTATATATTCCATTTTCTTGCAATTCTAATATTAGTTGCAGATCATCTTTTGTGCCAACAGGGCGATTTACTTGCACTTTAACTTGTTCAGCTTTTATTGGAAGACTTTCACCATCAAGCAACGAAAACAATAAAGTCTGGTCTTTTATCTCAATATTACTAGTCCAACCAAGTGCATGTTGCGCTCTATTTGCCTCTAATTTGCTATTATATTCTTGAGAAGCAACATAGGTATTTTTAACAACCAAACCAGTCCAAGCATTGAGTGCTTGCATTGACATTAATAGGTTCATGCCAAATATAACGCCAAAAAAGCAAAGCATAATAATTAGCATATGCTTACCAGTAAATTGCTTTTGCGGCTTTGTATTTTCAGAATTAGCTCGCATTATATTTCTACCTTTTTTTATTTAGCAGGAATTTCAAAGAAAGTCACAGCACTTGTTGTTCTTTCATTTGAAAGATAAGTAACAATCATCTTAAAGTTAGTTCGCACTTCTTCAAGCTCTTTTGGATCATAAGTTATATAAAGTCTAACTGGCAAAACCTCATCTGGCGGCAGATCTAATATTAAGCTCTCAAATATCTCATTATTATTATTAACTAATGATAGTTTTGCGTTCGGCAATCCTTCTAATTTTAACTCAACCTTTTGCGGTTGCGGCACCATATTAAGTATTTTAATATCATAGCCGTTCCGAATAGTCCCATCAGATAGCGCAACATATAGCGGATTTCTATCATGCAAAATATTCATATCAAGCGGATTTCTAAGCGATAGGACAACTAACATTCCAATTCCTACTGCTCCCCAAATAGTAAAATATAAAACATTTCTTGGGCTAAGGAATAATTTCCAATTAGGATATTTGAACTTTTCAAACAGCTTATTGGTTTTACTATCACGTACTTTTGAGGGAACTATTGTCCTATTATCCATTAAAACATTATGGTTTGCGTGATGAGATGCTAATAATTGCTTTTTTTCATCTTCACTCACGGCGCTCGCAAGAGCTAGGTTTTGGGTATAATCTTTTAGGGTTGTATAAGAAATAAGCCCCTTTTCTAAACCCAATTTTTCCATAACATTATCACAAGCGTCGATACAAAGCCCACAAGTAATACATTCAATTTGTTGTCCATCACGAATATCAATTCCTGTCGGGCAAACCGCAACACATGCATCACAATCAACACAATCACCAACTAAATCCCCTGCCGCTTTTAGTTTTTTTGCACTTTTTGTGCGTGGCTCACCCCGCCAATCATTATAAGTAACTGTTAAAGAATTTTCATCGAGCATCGCTCCTTGAATGCGTGGCCAAGGACACATATACACACACATTTGCTCACGCATAAACCCAGCAAAAATGAAAGTTGTAGCGGTAAGGATGGCAATAGTAATATATGCAACAGGTGCTGCTTGTAGAGTTATGAGATCTTTAGCCAATTGTGGCGCTTCAGCAAAATAAGATATAAAAACAGCACCAGTAAGAATTGAAATAATCAGCCAAATTAAATATTTGAGCGAGAATTTAAAAATTTTCTCAAACGTCCAAGCCCCCTTTTCTAATTTCAGACGGGCATTTCTATCGCCTTCAATTTTGCGCTCAACCCAAATAAACATATCAGTAAAAACGGTTTGCGGGCACGAATAACCACACCATGCACGCCCCAAAACAGACGTTATTAAAAACAACCCAACCCCAGCCATTATTAACATGCCAGTGACATAATAAAATTCTTGCGGCCATATCTCAATATTAGCAAAAAAGAATTTTCTGTTAGCTAAATCAATAAGTAAAAACTGATCAGAAGCATAAGGGCCTCGATCCCACCTTATCCAAGGGGTAAAAACAAATATTCCGAGAGTAAGTAGCAACCAGAACCACTTAAACCTTCTAAAATTCCCTTTTACATCTTTAGGGAAAATATTCTTTCGCGCTTCATAAAGCACAATTTTTTCTTGCTTGTTTTCTTTTGGGTTTTTAGCCATAGCTTTAGAACTTTTCTATTCAATTCGCATTTTTTGACTTATTGATGTAATATCTATCTCTTAGCTCAATGAAATTAGTTACTCCCATTATCTTACATTGGGCAAGGTAATTATGAATTTTCTAATAAAATGTGAACTTAAAGAGAAAGGCCGCCCTAATAGAGCGACCTTTAATTTTATTTTTTTGTACGCCTACTGACCGCCACCAAGCGAATGAACATAAACAGCTAATTGCTTGATAGTTACATCATCTAACTTATCGCTCCAACCGGGCATTTCACCATGTTTTGGCTGGTTAATTTGTGCCGTAATGGCTTCAACACCGCCAGCAAAAAGCCAAATAGCATTATTAAGAGCAGGCCCACCAAGATCAGCAACCCCCTCTCCAACATCGCCATGACATGCGGCACAATTATCAACAAACAATTCTTTGCCAGTATTTGCAAGGGCGCTATCAGCTTCCGTGCCAGAAATAGAGGCAACATAATTTGCTATCGCATCAATCTCATCTTTTTCAAGCAATTCATCAGCACCAAAAGCAGGCATTTCACTAATTCGTGTATCCTCATTGGCTACATAACGAGCACCATGAGCAATGGTTGTGTAAATAGCATCAAGCGTGCCACCCCAAATCCATTCATCATCATTTAGGTTTGGAAAGCCAACAAAACCTTGCGCACCCGCACCATGACATTGAGAGCAATTAACCTTAAATGCAGCATTGCCACCAGCCCGTGAAAAACGAGCAAGTTCTTCGTCCTTGAGAATATCAACTACTTCACTAGCCTCAATTTTATCCAAAAATTGCGATTGAGCCGCTTTTGCCATCTCAACTTCGCTAACTAAATTGGCTCGTGAGGAATATCCTAGCACACCTTTTGTAGCACCATTTATCAATGGCCAAGCTGGCATAGCAATCATATAGCCTACAGCCCAAATTATAGTGGCATAAAATATCCACAACCACCAACGCGGTAATGGTGTATTAAGCTCCTTGATACCGTCCCATTCATGGCCAGTAGTTTCGGTGCCGCTGATTTCATCAATTTCATTTTTATCTTCACTCATATCGAAATTTCCCTTTCTCAGCCATCTTCTCTAAATGGAATATTAGCAGCATCTTCTGCTTCTTTTTTTGCTTTGGGACGTAAAACAAAAAGCACAACACCAATAAAAGCTGTAAATAGATAAAAAAGCCCCCAAGTAACAGAGAAATCTCTTAAAATTTCATAAGTCATTTTATCCCCCTAACGACTTTCTGCTGGCACATAGGTAGAGAAATCCACCAAAGTACCAAGCATTTGCAGGTAGGCAACCATAGCATCCATTTCAGTAATTTCATCTGGATTACCATCAAAATCACCAAGCGGAACGCTAAATCTTCCATCATATGTATAGCGCTCTTCAAGCCCCGAAATATCAGCATCTGTTGTTGCTTGTGCAACCACATCAGCTATCACATTTTCAACTTGCGCTGCACTATATGGAACACCTACTAATTGGTTTGCCCTAAGATGAGCCCCATAATTTTCAAAATCAAGTTTCGTCTTAGAGAGGAAACCATATTTAGGCATGATTGATTCTGGAACTAGTGAACGTGGATCTGTGAGATGCTTAACCTGCCATTCATTAGAATAGCGCCCACCAACCCGAGCCAAATCTGGCCCGGTTCGTTTTGATCCCCATTGAAAGGGATGATCATACATACTCTCAGCTGCCAATGAATATTGGCCATAACGCTCTACTTCATCACGAAAAGGTCGTATCATTTGTGAATGGCATGCATAACAGCCCTCACGAATATAGATATTACGCCCAGCCAACTCAAGTGGAGTATAGGGGCGCATACCTTCTACCTTTTCGATAGTATTTTGAAAGTAAAACAATGGCGCTATTTCAACAAGACCACCAATAGAAACAACGACTAGTGAGCCTACTAACAACAAAGAGACATTTTTCTCAAGTATTTTATGTTTATCTAAAATCGACATTTTCAACGCCTCCTATTCTGCTGGCTGTGCGGCAGGTGATGCCATTGGTTTTTCGTTACGAACATCGCCACGAATTGTTTTATAAACATTCCACGCCATGATTGTTCCACCTGTTAGATATAACAGACCTGCAATCATGCGAAGCACATAATAAGGATATAGTGCTGCAACGGATTCAGCGAAAGAATATACCAAGAAACCTTGTGAATCATATGTTTTCCACATCAGGCCTTGCGTAATACCTGCAACCCAAAGCGCAGATACATAAATAACGATGCCAAGTGTTGCTAACCAGAAATGCCAGTTAACTAAACGTAAGGAATAAAGCTGTTTACGACCCCATAATCTTGGAACAAGGAAGTAAATTGCACCAAATGTAATCATACCAACCCAACCAAGCGCACCTGAATGCACATGGCCAATAGTCCAGTCAGTATAATGGCTCAATGAGTTAACCGCTTTAATTGCCATAACTGGCCCTTCAAAGGTCGACATACCATAAAAAGCGAGCGACATAACCATCATGCGAATGATAGGATCTGTACGAATTTTATCCCATGCTCCTGAAAGTGTCATTAGACCATTAATCATACCACCCCAAGAAGGCATCCATAACATAATAGAGAAAGCCATGCCTAGTGTCTGCGTCCAATCAGGAAGCGCAGTATAATGAAGGTGATGCGGCCCTGCCCAAATATAAAGGAATATCAAAGACCAGAAATGTATGATTGAAAGACGATATGAATATACTGGTCTTTGCGCCTGTTTAGGTAGGAAATAATACATCATACCCAAGAATCCAGCAGTTAAGAAAAACCCAACTGCATTATGGCCATACCACCATTGCGTCATTGCATCTTGCACACCAGCAAATAATGAATATGATTTTATACCAAGGAAAGAAACAGGAACAGCCAAATTATTAACCACATGGAGCATTGCAATAGTAACAATGAAAGCCAGATAGAACCAGTTAGCTACATATATATGCTTTTCTTTACGCTTAACCAGCGTTCCCATAAATACAACAAGATAGGCTACCCAGACTATTGTTAACCAAATATCTACATACCATTCTGGCTCTGCATATTCACGCCCTTGAGTAATTCCCAACAGATAACCTGTAGCGGCCATCACGATAAATAATTGATATCCCCAAAAAACAAACCATGTCAGACCATCTCCGCCCCATAATCTCGCACGACAAGTACGCTGAACCACATAAAAAGATGTCGTCAGAAGCGCTGTGCCACCAAAGGCAAAAACCACCGCCGAAGTATGTACTGGACGCATTCGCCCTAAATTAAACCACGGCTCCAAATTAAATTCTGGCCAAGCAAGCGCAGTAGCAATAAGCACGCCCTGCAAAAAGCCGATAACACCCCAAAAAATCGTTAAAATGACGCCAATTCTTATTGGCTCGTCCATATAACCTGATTTATCTACTTCTTTATTTCCATTAACCTGCACCAAACGTGCCATCACTATGGTTGCAATACCAAGAGTTAGTGCCAATATTAATGCATGCGCTCGAAATAAAGGATCTGCAGCAAAAGCAGCTCCAAGCACAGCAAGTAAAGTACCAATTCCAAGTATGATAGTTCCACTTAGATGTCTCATAATTCCCCCAGACGTTCAAATAACGCGTTTAAGTCTGATTATTGTCCCATTTACAACCAAGATAGTTGCCAACATTTCCATACTTAATTATTAATTATTACTATACTTTGATATAGATCAAAGCACACGCATTAAGCTTATGCCGCAATATGCTCTATATGCAACTGCTTTTAGAAAATTTTTTGCTAATTTTGTATTTGTTTTGATAAACTCAACGATAATAGGGTAATTATGAACAATATTACCTCCCTTGATTGTATTGCTAATGTAAAAGAATCTTATGAGCAGGCTATAAGTGAGCAAATAGCACTTTGCGATATTTTAGAAGATATAGCTGATTCGCTGCCCTATAATATCGATAAACAAATATGTAACCACACTTCAATAATGCTAAATTCTATAATAAAAAGAGCCCATAGAATTGAACAGGATATTCTCTTTCCTTATCTAAAAGACAATGCACCAAACGCAATAGATTTAACAAAAACCTTTGCTAGATTAAAAAAGCAGAACTTAAGAGACCAATATAGCGGCGAAGAATTGGCTGAAATATTACTCTCATATGCAATTAACAAACCATCTCATAGCGCAGAAACAACTGGATATATAATTAGAGCTTATTTTGAAAGCCTAAGGCGCCATATTGCTTTTGTTGATGAATTGATAAATCCAACATTTGATCAATAATTATACTTTAGGAAATTAGCAGGACTAACCGCAAGATTTTTTCAATAGGCGTAAATCAGGAACATCAACATGGCGATTAACAGAAATCTCAATCACCCCATCTGCACGTAATTTAGTAAATTGCCGTGATACGGTTTCTATAGTCAACCCCAAAAAATCAGCGATATCCGCCCGTGTTAGTGGCAATTCAAAACTTATATTTTCAAAATCCCCACCAATATAATTAGGATCGATATGCGTGGCAATAAGATACAAAAAACATGCAACCTTCTCTGCCGCTGTTTTGCGACCTAAAGTAACCATCCAATCACGAGCTTCATCAAGTTCCCTTAAGGCCTGCTCAAGCAATTTATGCTCAAGCTCTGGATTGGCTTTAATTAACCGCTCCAAAGCTGGTTTTGGCATACGACAAACCTGAACATTTGAAGCTGCTTCTGCATTAAAATGATTTTTTGAGGAAAACATACGCCCAATTAAATCAGGAGCAAACTGCAACCCCACTACTTGCTGACGACCATCTTCAAGCATTTTTGTTAATTTAACAACACCGTGCATAATGCTAGCATACGAAAGCACAGCCTCACTATCAGCGCTTAATTCTTGGCCGGCACTATAATCAACTAATCTTGTGTGCTTTGAAAGTTCAAGCAATTCCTCAGGCTTTAATGCACCGCATATTCCCTTGTGGCGAACTTCACATGACCGGCATAATTTTGGTATATTAGAGTTATGAATATCCAAACGTTTCTCCACAAAGCCTCCTAACTACTAAATGTTCTCTAATTGTAAATCACTACGTTAAATAACACCATAGCTCATTATTAATATTTTTAGTCATGTATATAAATAAATCCAATTATTTTATAAATAACAAAATTAGCTTAAGCCTACTAAAGGTTTGCCCCCTCTCATCAAAATATTTTGATTCAAATCAATGCAACAAACAAAAAAATAAAGCAAAATGACGATTAAAGGAATTTAATTATAAATATTAAAGGAGAATATTATGCTCAGGGATTTAATAGTTCATCTAGAAGGCAATAAAGAAGATAAAGTGCGCTTGGCCTATGCTGAATTACTAGCTGTGCGCCATGATGCTTTTATCACTGGATTATTTAGCAACATCGTGCCTGATAATGTTTATAGTGCTGGTTATGGCTCAATGTTAGCAGCACAATCAGCTTCACAAATGCAAGAAACCGCAATGAAAAACGGTGACAAAGCTGAAAAAAAATTAAAGAAAATGCTAGACAAACTGAGCGCAAAAACAGAGTTACGCCGTCTTGATGTAAGTTTTTCAATCGCTCCTCAAAAAGTTAGTGCTGAAACAAGAACTTCTGACTTAATGATTGCAACTCGCCCCTATAATCATCATAGTGCCGCCCCTGAATTGCTTGAAGCAGTATTATTTAACTCTGGTCGGGCAGTATTTTTTGCACCCCCCGCAATAATGCCAAATGGTGAAATTGATCATTGTGTTGTAGCTTGGCGAAATACTCGTGAAAGCTCTCGTGCGGTTTCTCAAGCCATGCCAATTTTAACTAAAGCAAAAAAAGTTACTATTGCACTGATCGCAGAAGAGGGTAGCAAAGAGTTTGAAAAAGCTATGCCCGGCGCAGATATTGCAAGGCATTTGGATAGGCATGGAGTTAATGTGCAAATACGCCAAATCACTGAATGGTCAAATCCTGCAGAGGCATTGCTAAACGAAATGGCAAGAATAGATGGCAAATTATTAGTCATGGGTGGTTATGGCCATTCACGCTTTAGAGAATTAGTACTTGGCGGAGTTACTAGAGATGTCCTTAAAAACTCCGAATTCCCAGTATTAATGAGCCACTAGATTTTTCATTTAACAGTTTTATCTTGAAAAGGAAAATATGTTATGCCTAATTTGCCTAAATCATTTCGCCACATAAAATTAGAGCTAGCCCGCGAAAGAGATAACCCAAGAGGTGATGGCGAGCATGGCTATGATATCCTTGCTCCCTTAACATCTGATGGCAAAATTGATAGCGAGTTAGCAAAAAAATATCGTGCGAAATGCCGAGTTCGCCGCTTTAGACCTAATGAGCCAGATGCAATAGGCCTATTATTACACGGACCAGGTGGTCGCTGGAGCATTGATTATGATGATACAAGACCAGATGATGATGAAGCGGCCTTTAGGTTTAGCGACGAACATTTCACACTTGGCGAATATGTTTCAATAAAAGAAGATGACGGCAAAATGCACACCTTTAGAATAACTCTGGTACAAGAACTTTAGAAAAACCTCTACTTGCAATAGAGGTGTATCTAAAATAGGTATGCTACAGTTTATAACCTCTCATTTTATTTTACCTGTTAATCTTATCAACTGTAATAATTCTAAAAGTATTAGAATTTATCGTAATAATAATATTATTTTCAATATTTGTAACATAAAAATTTTTCCCAACTTTTGAAAAATACTTCTCTTCAGTTTTTTCTAAAATAGAAAACATAAAACCTTCAATTTGTTTTTTTGAAAACTTGGTATTAAGCTTTTTATTTATTCGTCCATAAACAAGTTCTGTATAACAAAGGTTTTCTAAAATTTTGTTTTTATTTATACTCACGCTATTTTCCCAAATATTAAAGTTCACGTAATTATTCATAATAGAAATAGCAGCACACAAATCAATCAATATCTGATAATAAATCCCTCAACTTGCCCTTAGTTGTTTGAGTTTGCTGCACCTTATCACTTATCGCCTTAAATCCCTCAAGCTGTTGCAATTTCTTTGCTTCAACCAGCGACATAGAAAAAACAATAATCTCCTCGTCAGTTGAATTATCAATATTTGTAACTTGCTCTATTTTTGCACTAATCATACCACCAGCAATAGTATTATTGCTATCAGGGTCAATTAAGATAAAAGAACCAGTATCAGGGTTTTCATCATAAATATCAAAATTAGCGATCTCTTCAAAGCGCAATTTCACCTTACCAATATTGTTTAATTCAAAGCTATCACAAGCATCATATTGCCCACTTTTAAGATCAATCACACTAATCAGCTCAACCACAACTCTTTGCAACTTGCTTGAAGATTTTAGCCAATAGCGTTTATTTGCAACTATCCCACTTTTAACCAAACAAATAATATTGGCACTAAAATTATGCCCCACTAGCGGTCGAGCATCAATCGAGCTTATCATATCACCTCGTGCAATATCGACATTTCTATCAAGCTCTAAAGTAATAGCATCACCCGCAACCGCTGCATTACGCACCAAATCAAAAGTGATAATATTTGTTACATTTGCTTTTATACCTGAGGGTAAAACAACCACACTATCACCGGGTTTTACAGCGCCACCACTGACAGTTCCTTGATAGCCCCGAAAGCTCTCATTAGGTCGGCAAACTCTTTGCACAGGCATACGAAAACCAACCGTTTGCTTTGAGCGAATAGTCGCTCTTTCAAGCACCTCAAGCAAGGTTGGCCCTTCATACCAAGCCATATGATCTAAATCTTTATTGACAACATTTTCGCCCTTTAATGCACACATAGGAATAGAGATAATATCTGTTATTCCAAGCGAGAGGGCAAATTCGCTAAATTCTGTTTCGATAGTTTCAAATATTTGCCTATCATAATTTGCCAAATCAATTTTATTTACCGCCAAAATAAATTGTTTAATGCCCATCATAGAGGCAATCATCGCATGGCGCTTTGTTTGCTCCAAAATACCAACACGAGCATCAAGCAATAATATCGCTAGCTGTGCACTTGAAGCACCAGTTGCCATATTGCGAGTATATTGCTCGTGTCCCGGCGTATCGGCAACAATGAAAGTTCGCTTAGGGGTTGAAAAATAGCGATAAGCCACATCAATCGTAATGCCTTGCTCTCGCTCTGCTTGCAACCCATCAAGCAATAGAGCAAATTCTGGCAGATTAAGGCCATCTTTTTGTTTGCGACTATCTTTTCTTAAGCGCTCTTCTTGATCTTCTTTAACTGCTTTTGTATCCCATAACAAACGACCAATGAGGGTAGATTTACCATCATCAACCGAGCCACAAGTAATAAAGCGTAATGGGCTTAGATTTTTTAGCACAGATTTTGTTAAATCTTGTTGCTTTGCAAGGTTAAGCTCTGACATTAAAAATACCCTTCACGTTTTTTCATTTCCATCGATCCCGCTTGATCACGATCAATCGCCCGGCCCACTCTTTCAGAAACCGTAGCTACTTCTATTTCTTTAATTATCTCATTAATATTTCTTGCGCTTGATTTAATTGCCCCAGAAAGAGGAAAACAGCCAAGCGTTCTAAAGCGAATATCCATTTGCTTTATTTGCTCATTAGGCGCTAATTCTAGGCGCTCATCTTCTGCCAAAATCAACATGCCATCACGCTCAATCACTGGGCGTTTTTTAGCAAAATATAGCGGAACAATCGGAATATTTTCGGCTTTAATATATTGCCAAACATCACTTTCAGTCCAATTTGAAAGTGGGAACGCCCTAACGCTCTCCCCTTTACGTATCATACCATTATAAATTGACCAAAGCTCGGGGCGCTGGTTTCTAGGATCCCAACGATGATCTGGCGTTCTAAAAGAATAAATACGCTCTTTTGCTCTTGATGCTTCTTCATCACGGCGTGCGCCACCAAAAGCTGCATCATATTGCCCATCATCAAGCGCCATGCGTAAAGCCTGCGTTTTCATAATATCGGTATAAAGCGCTGAACCATGAGTAAAGGGCGTAACATTTTCATTTGCCCCACGAGGGTTGGTAAAAGAAATTAACTCAAGCTCATAGCGTTTGATAAGTTCATCACGGAACTCAATCATTTGCGAAAATTTCCAGCCAGTATTTATATGTAATAGTGGGAAAGGGATTTTTTCAGGGTAAAACGCTTTACGAGCTAGATGCAAAAGCACCGATGAATCTTTGCCAACCGAATATAACATTACTGGATTTTCAAATTCAGCTGCAACTTCACGAAAGATAAAAATAGCTTCATTCTCAAGCTCTTTTAGGTGCGGCTCTAATGGGGGTTTTTGATGGTTTTCAATCTCACTCATAATACTAACTTTGCTGCTCACTTATTGTTTGTTGCTCATTTGCGCTAAAATGTAATCCGCACTCTTTTTTCTGATCATTTTCCCACCACCAACGACCTGCCCTCTCGTTCTCGCCAAGCTTAATTGCCCGTGTGCAAGGCTCGCAACCGATTGAGGGGTAATTTTTTTCATGCAGTGGATTTATCGGGATTTTATTATCCGCAATAATTTGCTTAAGCTCATCTAAAGAAATATCAGCCAGTGGGTTTAATTTTACCAAATCATGTTCATTATCAAATTGAGCAAATAAAATTGCACTGCGATTATTAGATTGCTCACCCCGCAACCCAGTAATCCACGCATCAGCTCCCTTTAAGGCACGCTTTAGAGGAGCAATTTTTCTGACATAACAACAAGCAAGACGAGCCTGTTTGCTGTCATAAAATCCATTTAATGAATATTGCTCAATATAGTCTTGCAGCTGTTTAGCATCAGGCTGATATTGAGCAATATCAATATTAAAGTGATTTTTTGTTTTCTCTATTAGCTCCAAACTCTCGCTAAAAAGTCGTCCCGTTTGTAAGGTAGCAATTTTTATAGATTTTGCACTATTAGCTATCGCCCAACTAATAGCCTGATCTTCAATGCCAAGCGAAGTTGTAAAAATAGGCGCTGAAAATTCTGCACCAATAAAGCTCAACCTCTCCTTTAGGGATAATAAAGGGAAGTCATTATTTATCTGCGCTATTATCTGATTTTGCTTTTGTTCATTCATTAATATAGGCCTTTTATTTATACCTATAAAATGAACTAAAAACTCATCTTTGCAAAGAAACAGCGTTCTATATTTAATGAGAAAGAGGAAACATTGTTGCAAGAACAATGATTTTAATAGTGCAACATTTCACAAAAAATATATTTGCTTCTCAACATCATTTATTTTTTAGAAAAAATTTCTAATTCTACTTTGAACAATAGAACCATGCGCCACGACATTTAATTTAAGCAAAGCTATAATAGGGGAAGAGTTTTCTAACAATTAATTTTGAG
>Ga0256834_1001085_pt1 | contig 18918 bp, 16 predicted proteins | sample 4281140metaG_FD_190536 | JGI IMG/M metagenome (GOLD analysis project Ga0256834, IMG submission 190536) | Hydrothermal vent microbial communities from East Pacific Rise, Pacific Ocean - 4281-140 | ecosystem: Environmental > Aquatic > Marine > Hydrothermal vents | place: Pacific Ocean: East...
AAATATCGCTTTTATAAAAAAGTTATTCATTTCATTTATTATTTTTCTTGTTTCATCTTTTATTATATCAAAAACTATTGATACTATTGAATTTCTCAAAGAAAAAAATGAAAAACAAATTGAAACAAAAATGGAAGGCCGGTATCTTGTTACCGACCTAATGTTTAATCATTTTAATGAAAATCCTTATCTTTGGTTTACAGGAATTGGTATGTTTAATTATGATATTATAAAAGAATCTGATATTAAAATGGGAGGATATCACAATTCGTATTGGGAAGTTTTATTTGGAACAGGTTTTTTGGGGTTTATTATTTTTTTGTCTTTTATTATTTTCACACCTTTCAAAAATTTCTGGAAATATACAATTAATTATTCGTTAGTATTTGTACCTATAGCTATAATTCCTTTTTTCGAGAGTAACTTAACTGCCGGACAATTTCTTTTTTTTCCTTGGTTTAGTTACATCATTTTACATAATTCAAAAGAATTTAAATTATATGAAAAAAAACATACTATACGTATCAACAAACGACGGTTCTGATACACGCATAAACAAAGAAATAAAATCATTAGCAAAATCATATAATATAATATACTTAGGTGTAGGAAAACACAGCACCATAAATTTTGCGAAATCTTATTGTAGTGAATTTCATTTAATTAATGGGATAAGAAATCATCCCGTAACAATTATTAAACAAATAGTACTTTTTTTAAAATTATTGATTACAAAAAAAATTCATTCAGTCCATGTTATCAATGAACAATTAATGATATTCTTTTATCCTTTCTTATTTTTTAAACATACCGTACTTGATGTTTTTGATTCTATTTTTCTAAGGTGGAATAAACCTAAAAATAAATGGAAATTTCTAAAAAAGTTTATTTATGCTCCTGTAAATAAAATTATCGTTACAGATGACAATAGAAAAAAGTTAATGCCTGAATTTTTATCTTCTAAAATAGAAGTTATACAAAATTATCCCTATTTAGGTAAAACAAAACCAGTAAAAAAAAATGATAATCGCCCTCTTACAATTTTCTATTTTGGCACTTTAAATAAAAGTAGAGGAACAGAATTTCTAATGGATTTACTATCATTAAAAAAACCTATAAAAATAATGATGGCCGGTTGGATTACTGATAAAATTACAGAAAAATTGATAGAATATGATAATGTTGAATACTTGAAAGTTCTCAATCAAAATCAAATATCAGAATTAGCTTCCCAAAAAGCCGATTATATCCTTTGTTTATATGAACCAAACAATTCAAATAATATTAATGCCAGTCCTAATAAAATTTACGATGCTATTCAAACTCAAACACCGGTAATAATAAATAATGAAATATTGGTTTCCGATTTTGTAAAAAAGAATAATGTGGGAGTAATAATACCTTCTTATTATTCTTATGATACTTGTGAGATATATAATACCTTGCAACAACAAAAAAACAATTTTACCATAAATGAGAAACTAAAAAGCAAATTTTCTTGGGAAAGTATTGAAAATAAATTATTAAAAACACATGAAAAAAAATAAATTAAAAATTCTTTTTTGTACAAATGCCTTTGAAAATGTTACTAATGGACCGGCAAAATTTGCGAATCTTTTATTAAAAATTAATGATATGTATAACGATGTGGAAATACGTATCTTAACTGAAAACGTTATTAATGAAACCGAAAAAATTTATAAATTGGATTTATCTTATCCGAAACCGCTTAAATTATTGAGTCATTTTTTTAGAATGTATCAATATCATCAAAAAGCTATGCAAATAAAAAAAGAATATAACTGGGATATTATTGTATATAATAATGCTTTCATTGGTTTATGGAGTGCCTATAAAATAAAGCCTAGTGTCGGAATGATAAATGATTATACCTTAGCAAACTCAAAGTTTCAATTTAAATACTATTCTATTAGAAATAGAATTCTTAAATTTTTTGAAAAAATTTCAATCCATCATCATGATTTAATACTTACAAATTCTAATAATTTAAAAAACCAGCTTCTTAATATTTATTCATTAAAAAAAGAAAAACATAAATTTAAAGTATTGTATAAAGGTGTTTTAATAAATACTCAAAAAAGAAAACCAACATTTGTTTCTCCTTACAAAATGTTATTTGTAAAAAAAAATTATTTCTTAGGCGGGCTAAAACACCTATTAGAAGCCATTAGATTATTAAAATACAATGTTTCTTTAAACATTATTGGGCCAAAAAAAAATGAATTGACTCCTGAGTTAATAACACTAATAGAAAAAAGCAATCATAACATTAATGTTTTAGGAGCTCTAAGTCAAGAAGTGGTATATAATTTAATGAAAAAAACCGATATCTTCTGTGTCCCCTCCATAGAAGAAGCTCTAGGTGTCGCTAATATTGAAGCAATGAATTTTGGTTGCTCAATAGTAACTACCAATGTAGGAGGAATTCCTGAAGTTATGGATAATGGAAATAACGGATGGATGGTTCCTCCGAAATCACCGGAAGCCCTAGCACAAGCTATTACTGAATGTATAGAAAATCCTCAATTAAGAGACCGTAAAAGAAATAATGCTTATCGCTACATAAAAAAATTTAATATAAATAATACAATTCATAACTTTGTAAAAATTATTAAAGACCACCTTAATGAAACAACTCATCCAAAACCTTAAAACCGGACAAACCCTTTTAGAAGATGTTCCTGTACCTATAGTAAAAGAAGGGCACTTACTGATTAAAACCAGTAAAAGTTTGGTATCACTCGGAACAGAACGAATGTTAGTAGAATTTGCCAAAGCTAATTACTTACAAAAAGCCAAACAACAGCCCGATAAGGTAAAAATGGTGATAGACAAAATAAAAACAGACGGTTTACAACCTACTCTTCAATCTGTTTTTAACAAACTAAACCAGCCTTTACCTCTAGGATATAGTAATGTTGGCACCGTAGTGGCTATTGGAAAAGGTGTTAGCGGATATAAAATCGGCGACAGAGTTGTTTCAAACGGGCCACATGCCGAATATGTCATGGCACCTAAAAATTTAACAGCTCACATACCCGATGAAGTAACAGATGAAGAAGCCAGTTTTACGGTAGTTGGTTCCATTGGTTTACAAGGAATACGTTTGGCTAATCCTACCATGGGCGAAACCTTTGTCGTTATAGGTTTGGGATTAATAGGATTGCTAACGGCCGAAATGCTCATAGCCAACGGGTGTAATGTAATAGGTTATGATTTGGATGATCAAAAAGTAAAAATTGCTCAAGAAAAAGGAATAACAGCCTTTAACCCGGGCAAAGGAACAGATCCTGTTCAGTTTGTGATGCAACATACCCAACAAATTGGGGCTGACGGTGTAATTATTACAGCTTCGGCCAAAACCCACGACATTATTGCACAAGCAGCTCAAATGAGTAGAAAAAAAGGAAGAATTATACTCGTTGGTGTTGTAGGCCTCAATTTATCAAGAGCTGATTTTTACGAAAAAGAACTCACTTTTCAAGTATCGTGTTCATACGGCCCCGGACGGTATGACGAAAATTATGAATTAAAAGGACATGATTATCCTATTGGATATGTCCGTTGGACAGAACAACGAAATTTTGAAGCGGTTCTCAATTTAATCAAAAACAAAAAATTAAACGTAAAACCTTTAATATCCAGAATTATAGATTTTGAAAACTATAGCGAAATCTATAGTAACATGAAAGGTGATAAAACAATTGCCAATATTTTAACTTATAAAAACAAAGAAAAACCGTCTTCTAAAATTTCATTATTCACTAAAAGTTTCAAGCAACAAAAAGGGGTTATAGGAATTATTGGAGCAGGAAATTTTACATCGGTAACCATGTTACCTATTTTACAAAAATTAAATGCAAACCTTAAAACCATAGCCAGCTCAGGTGGACTTTCGGCTACCGGCTTGGCCAAAAAATATAAAATACCGAATGTAACAACTGATTATCAGGAAATACTCTATGATCAAGAAATTGATACGGTTATTATCACTACTCGACACAATTTACATGCTCCCATGGTAATAGAAGCCTTACAGCATGGCAAAAATGTATTTGTAGAAAAACCTCTTGCCATCGATAAAAATGAGTTGGAAGAAATTATTAAAACTTACTCTCAAAGCAAAGGTAGCTTAACTGTGGGATTTAATCGACGTTTTGCGCCTTTTTCTAAAAAAATAAAAGACTTATTAGGCTCTTCAAATCAACCGATAAATATTATTGCTACAATGAATGCCGGTTATATACCTCCCGAATCTTGGGTACACGATATGGAGATCGGTGGCGGAAGAATTATAGGTGAAGCTTGTCATTTTATTGATTTGATTACTTATTTAACCGGAAGCAAAGTAGAAGGCGTTATAATGAACGCTTTAGGAAAACAACCAGAAGAAAATACGGATAATGCCAGTATCATATTAAAATATGAAAACGGATCAAATGCTGTTATCAATTATTTTTCTAACGGGAGTAAAAAATATTCAAAAGAAAGGCTTGAAGTATATGCTCAAAACCGAACAATTATAATGGATAATTGGCGAAAATTATATACTTATGGGTTTAGAGGAAAATCTAAATATTCAAATAAGCAGGATAAAGGACATTATAATCAATTTAAAGAATTATTAAATTTTATTTCAACAGGGGATAAAACCATTATTCCTTTTGATGAAATTATTAATACTACGAAAGCAAGTTTTAGTACAATTGAATCTCTAAAAACAAGTAGGTGGATAAGTGTTAAATAACAAAAAAATATTACTCGTATTTAATACTGTAAAATATTTGAAATTTAAACAAATATTTTATAGGGTTTATTATTATTTTAAACAAAGACTCCCTTTTAAATTTAAAAAAGGCTCGGAAAATTTCAATGTTAACCACATAAATTTTACTTTATATTTATATAATAAAAAATCATATTTAGGAAATAATAAATTTACTTTTGTAAATATTGAACATCTTTTTAAAAAAAACATTGATTGGAATATAAATATCTATGGAAAACTTTGGACATATAATCTGAACTATTTTGATTATTTATTACAAAATGATATAACAAAAGATGATGGTATTAAATTAATTAAAAATTTCATCGAGAATAAAAAAATAATAGATGGCTTAGAACCTTACCCTATATCATTAAGAGGAATAAATTGGATTATTTTTATTTCTCAACACAAAATAAACGATGATGAAATTAATAAAACCTTATTTAAACATTATCAGATTTTACAAAATAATCTCGAATATCATTTGTTAGGTAATCACTTACTAGAAAATGCTTTCTCTTTATTGTTTGCTGCTTTATTTTTTAACAATCAAAATTTTTTAAATAAATCTATAAAAATATTATTTACCGAACTAAATGAACAAATTTTAGAAGACGGAGCCCATTTTGAGTTATCTCCAATGTATCATCAAATTATTTTAAAAAAACTTTTAGATGCTATTAACCTTTTACAAGAAAATTCATCATTAGATACAGATGATCTATATTTGTTTTTGAGAAATAAAGCGAAAAAAATGTTATCATGGCTCGAAAATATAACTTTTAGAAATGGGGATATTCCTATGTTTAATGATAGCGCTTACGATATTGCACCAACTTCTGATGATTTAATCTATTATGCTAAAAAATTAAATATTAATTGGAAATTAATTAAAACTGCAATTATAAATTACAAATTATTTAGATTTAATAAATTTGAAATTGCCATTGACATGGCACAAATAGGAGCATCATATCAACCCGGACATGCTCATGCAGATACATTTACATTTGTTTTATATTATGAAAATCAGCCTGTAATAGTAGATCCGGCAGTTTCAACCTATAATATAGGAAAAATAAGAAATAGAGAACGTTCAACATTTTATCACAATACAGTTTGTATTAATAAGCAAAATTCTTCTGAAATATGGGGAGGTTTTAGAGTTGGAAAAAGAGCAAAGGTTACGATATTAAACCAATCAAAAAATAAAATTTCGGGTTTACATAATGGTTATAAAAAAATAAAACACATTAGAAAATTTTATCTTAAAGAGGAACAAATCGAAATAATTGATATTATAAATAAAAAAGAAATTCAGGCACAAGCATGCTTACACATTCATCCCGATAGAAATATAATTTTTAATAAAAAAGAAAAAACAATCATAATTGAAAATGTTCAAATTAAATTTGAACATTTTAATAACATTAAAATTGAAAATTATTATTTCGCAAAAGGATTTAATAATTTAATCCTATCAAAAAAAATTGTTATTTCTTTTAATAATACATTAACAACAAAAATTAACTTCCTGCCATGAAAATAGTATATTTCTATCAATACTTTACAACTCCCAAAGGTTCCTACGGCACAAGGGTATATGAATTTACCAAAGAATGGGTCAAAGCCGGACATGATGTTACTGTCGTAACAAGTGTTTATTCAAAATCTGATATTAAAGCAAAAGGTCTTATTAACAATCAAGAAATAGAAGGCATAAAATTAAAGATCATTAATGTTCTAATTGATAATAAACAACCCACTCTAAAAAGAATATATACATTTTTACTATATAGTATTCTTTCACTCTACTATGCATTAACTCTCAAAGCTGATGTGGTTATAGCGAGTTCAGGTCCTATAACAGTTGGTTTACCCGGATTATTTGCAAAATGGTTTCGTAGAAAAAAATTTGTTTTTGAAGTAAGAGATCTTTGGCCGGAAGCTCCTATTGAATTAGGAATTATAAATAATAAACTCATCAAACTCATGTCCTATAAATTTGAAAAAACTTGTTATAATAATGCCGACTTAATAGTCGCTCTTTCACCAGGAATGAAAGATAATATTAAACAAAGGTTCCCTTATACAAATACAATTTCTGTTACAAATTCCGCTAATTTTCAATTATTTTCTACTAAAAACAACTTTTTTCCGTTAAAAGAGATAATAGGTAAAAAATATGCCATATATACTGGAAATATAGGTATGGTAAACAATTCTTTGTTATTGTACAAAACCAGTCTTTTATTAAAACAAATGGGACGAAATGATATTCACATCGTACTTATTGGAGACGGTCAACAAAAAAAAGATCTCTTGGAAAAAAGTAAAAATCTTGTAAATTTTCATGTATTCGATTTAATGCCAAAAAATCAATTAATTTATGTTATTAAAAATGCCATTGCATCTGTTATCCCTTTAAAAGATACCCCTGTATTAAACACCTCTTCTCCTAACAAATTATTTGAAAGTATGGCAGCATCAGTACCTATTATCCAAACAACTACAGGATGGATAAAAGAAATGATAGAAAAATCAAAATCAGGTTATACAGTAAGTCCTAATGATGAAAAAGAATTAGCAAATAAATTGATTTTACTAGCAGACGATCCTGATTTACAAAAAAAATTAGGACATAATGCTTATGAATATGCCGAGAAAAATTTTAACAAAGAATATTTATCCAAAAAAATGCTTGAAAATATTTTAGCAATAACAAAATAAAATTTGACCATATTTTAAATTTATTTTTGTTTTCCCAAAACAACTATTTATTACACACTTTGCTCACCCGAAACAGCATTTTTTAAGCTTTTTGCTTACCCAAAGTAACATTTATTGTATATTTGCACTAGTATTAGAAATAATGGATACTTTATTAATAAAATCTCAAAAAAAAAATCAAACAGTCATTATAGAATTTACGAGGAATTTAACTGATAAAATACTCTTAAATAACAAAATAACTTTTATCAAGGGAACTAGAAGGGTGGGTAAAACTACCTTATTATTACAATATGTCCGTCTAAAATTGCCAATAGAGGAAAAAAAAGTATATATATCACTGGATGATATTTATTTTTTGAGTAATAATTTATACGAATTAGTAGAAAAATTTGAAAAAGAAAATGATAAATTCTTACTATTAGATGAAGTCTATAAATATCCTAGCTGGTCAGGAGAGTTGAAACTTATGTATAATGATTTTCCCGGCTTAAAAATCGTAACCACTTCATCGTCATCATTAAAAATTTATCAATCCGAAACCAATTTAAATCGTCGGGCTGTTACTTACATCTTAAATGAATTGTCTCTTAGAGAGTTTATCTATTTTGAAACCAAACAAATTTTTCCGGTTCTTAGCTTAGAAAAAATCTTATCCGAACATGAACACCTGGCATTGAAAATCATGACAAATATCATACTTGTCTTTGAATTTAAAAAATTTCCCCAATACAGTTCTTATCCTTTTTTTATAGATGATATGGACTTTTATCATGATAAATTAATGCAAATTCTAAATCTAGTTTTAGAAACAGATCGCCCAACCATTGAAAAAATGGATTTTGAGTATATAGCCAAATTAAAAAAATTACTCTTTGCCGTTGCAAGCAGTACGCCTTTTACACCCAATATCAGTAAATTAAGTAAAAAAACAGAAATATCCAGAAATTCACTAACAAAAGTATTGTTCTATTTATATAAAGTCCTGTTAGTTAAATTACTAAACAAAACTAATAAAGGAAACAGCAGCTCGATCAAACCGGATAAAAAATTTATAAACAATCCCCATTTACAATTCGCTATGGACAAAAACAACACAAATACAAGAGTCGTTAGAGAAAATATTTTTGTCAATCAACTAAACGGTTTACATAAAATACATGGCGACAAAAAAGGATATTTTTTAGTGAATGAAAAATCTATTTTTGAAATCGCCGAAAAAAATATAAGCAAATATCAAATTAATAATATACCAAACAACTATATTGTTAAAGATGATTATGAATACGGAGTAAACAATATTATTCCTTTATGGTTCTTTGGTTTTCTTTACTAAAAAGATAAAAACAATTTCTATGCAACTGATTATAAATTTTATCATATTAAGCATTGCCACATACACTTACTACCGATATGCTCAAAAAAAGAATATTTTGGATAATCCCAACAAACGCAGTTCCCATGTTACACCTACGATACGTGGAGGTGGAATGGTGTTTTTTATAGCGGTTTTGTTATATTTTTTGTTTCACGGACAGGTTGAATATCCTTATTTTCTGTCCGGTTTTATATTGCTTTCATTGGTAGGTTTCATCGACGACCGCAAAACTTTAAGTGCCAAAGTCCGATTTCCTTTTCAGCTATTATCCATTACTCTTATTTTGTATGATGCGGGCTTATTTTCTGATAATATACCTATGTATGTACAAACCAGCAGTTTTGTGGTGGCAGTAGGGTTTGTCAATGCTTTTAATTTTATGGACGGCATCAACGGAATTACAGGTTTTTATACAGTAGCTGTTATTTTGCCTTTGATGTTTATCAATCATTCATACCATATTTTTGACGAAAAATGGTTTATTGATTTGCTTTTGGCCGTTTTAGTTTTCGGTTTTTTTAATTTTCGCAAAAAAGCCTTGATGTTTGCCGGTGATATCGGATCCATGTCATTAGCCTCACTACTTTTGTTTTGGTTGAGCAAAACAATTATCGAGTTAAAAAGTCCCATATTGCTAAGCCTTGTCGTAGTCTACGGAATAGATAGCGCTTGGACTATTCTCTACCGCCTTAAAAACAAGGAAAACATTTTTGATGCTCACCGCTGGCATCTCTACCAAAAATTGGTAGATATATGCCAATACCCCCACTTAAAAGTCGCCGTCTTGTATGCAGGAGTTCAGCTGATTATCAATTTCATGTTTATACCTGTTATACAAAAAACCAAATTTTTACAACTAATCATAACCTTTGGCATTTATCTGTTCTTCAGCATGCTTTATTTTCTTGCTCAAAAATATTTTAACAGCAGAATGATAGGTTCCTCTGAGTGATTAACAAAAAAACTTATATTTGTATTGGTAAATTTATTAAAATGATAAAAAAGAAAATATGGCTTTCTTCTCCTCACATGGGAGGAGAAGAACAAAAATATATTCAAGAAGCTTTTGACAACAACTGGGTAGCTCCAATTGGTTGTCAAATTGGACTTCTTGAAAAATCTTTAGAATCTTTTCTTCATAAAAACTATGTTACCGCCCTAAACAGTGGAACCGCCGCTTTACATTTAGCCTTAAAACTGGCAAACATAAAAAAAAATGATACCGTTCTCTGTCAAACACATACCCATGTAGCCTCCGCCAATCCCATAGTATATGAAGGAGCCACACCGGTTTTTATAGACAGCGAACCGGATACTTGGAATATATCACCGGAACTTTTGGAAAAAGCTATTCGAGATTTAAATACCAAAGGCATAAAACCCAAAGCCTTAATTGTAGTACATTTATATGGTATGCCGGCAAAAATGCCAGAAATTTTAGAAATCGCCCGAAAATACAACCTAAAAGTTATAGAAGACGCCGCCGAATCCTTGGGAAGTAGTATCAACGGACAAATGACCGGTACTTTTGGCGATTACGGAATCTTATCTTTTAACGGCAATAAAATCATCACCACTTCGGGAGGCGGTGCACTGATCACCCAAACTGAAAAAGACAAACAAAAAGCCATTTTTTGGGCTACCCAATCCCGCGATAAAGCACCCCACTACCAACACAGCGAAATAGGTTATAACTACCGGATGAGCAATATTGTAGCCGGCATCGGACGCGGACAAATGGAAGTATTACCACTTCGTATCAAACAACGAAGAGCTAACTTTGACTTTTACAAAAAAAACTTAAAAGACCTGCCTTTAGAATTGGCACCCCTTGAACCTACAGGCTATTTTTCCAACCGCTGGCTTACTACTGTTTTAACGGACTCTTACGAAACTCGTGAAAAAATAAGACACACCTTAGAACAAGAAAATATAGAAACACGCCCGCTTTGGAAACCTATGCACTTGCAACCGATTTTTAAAAACGCTCCGGCTTATATCAATGGCGTTTCTGAAGATTTGTTCAACCGTGGACTCTGCTTACCCAGTGGTTCCGATTTAAACCTAACCAACAAAAAACGTATTACAAATATCATCAAAAAAGTTTTTTAAAAAAATATCTAACATTTATTTGGAAAGTTTAGTTAATATTCACTAACTTTGCAGCGTCAAAGTCATCAAAAAAAATATAATGAATTTATCAAAAAGACAAAAAGAAATAATAGAAGCTTCATTAGAAATAATAGGTGAAGGAGGCATACAAGCTTTGACCATCAAAAATATTTCTAAAAATGTGGGGATTTCCGAACCTGCAATTTATCGACATTTTGAAAGTAAAACACAAATACTGCTAAGTATTTTAGACTACTTTATAGTAAACAACAAAAAAATCATTCAAAAAGACCTTATCGAAAACAAAAGTATCAGCGAAATCATTAACTTACTGTTTGACAATTTTATACAAACTTTTATCACTTATCCATATTTGATTTCTGTCATCTTTTCGGAAGAAATTTTTAGAAATGAACCCATCTTTAAAAATAAAAGCAGTCAAATTATCAATGAAAATTTCGATATGATAACCCAACTTATCAAAAAAGGACAAGAAAATAACGAAATACACAAACATCTCAATCCGCAAGCCCTGGCAACTGTCATTATGGGAAGCCTTAGACTATGCGTGAAACGCTGGCAAATGTCCGAATATGATTTTGATCTGTCCAAAGAAGGAAACAAACTCAAAAAAACAATTCTTAAAATGCTCTTAAAATAATTATTAACCGAATTTTAATAACAAAAAAATTGTAATTTTGAAGTTAGTTAATATTCACTTTACATCGTAAACAAAATGAACCAAAGTTGGAATAAAATAAAAAAAACAGCCTACAAACTGCTCAACCCCTTTATTAACCTACTGGTTAAATCGGGTTTAACACCCAACGGTGTTACTCTTATCGGCTTCATAATCACAATTTGGGCAGCAGGTATATTAATATATGGAGCAGAAACCGGACAACGCAACGACCCGCAATATATTACTTGGTTCGGTGTAATTCTGCTACTGGCAGGTATCTTTGATATGCTCGACGGACAATTGGCAAGAACAACAGGCAAAATATCAATTTTCGGTGCGTTTTTCGATTCCATAATTGACCGGTATAGCGAAATGATTATGTTTTTTGGTATCGCATATTATTTGGTATCATTCGACTATTTTTTAAGTGGAATTTTTTCATTTTTCGCTATGATAGGTTCCATTATGGTCAGCTATGCGCGTGCCCGTGCCGAAGGTCTGGGTTATGAATGTAAAGTAGGAATAATGCAACGTCCCGAACGAATTCTGTTAATAGGAATATCGGCTTTGTTATACGGACTGGTTTTTTCACTTGTCGGTGAATTCAAATTCAAAACTGACAGCGGCTTTTCACTCTTTGAAAATATTTCTGTATTTACCATACCCATATTCATATTGGCTGTATTAACCAATTATACCGCTTATCAACGCATATCATATTGCCAAAAAACAATGAATGAAAATAAATAAAAAAAACATAAAAATATTCGATTAATCTTATTACGATTTATCGAACCAATAAAAATCAATCAAATATGAAAACAAAAGAAAATATTCAAAAAGCAACAGGAAAATTAGGTATTTTAACGCCCGGAATGGGTGCCGTAGCCACCACTTTTATGGCAGGTGTAATCGCTGCGAACAAAGGTTTGGGAAAACCTTTCGGATCTTATACTCAAATGGGCAAAATTCGTTTGGGAAAAAGAACCGAAAAAAGAAATGTCGATATCAAAGATTTTGTACCTCTTGCACCACTCGAAAATATCGTTTTCGGAGGCTGGGACATCTTTACCGACTCGGCATACGAATCTGCCGTCAATGCCAAAGTACTAGACAAAAACCTTTTGGACAATATAAAAGACGAATTATCGGCTATCAAACCCATGAAAGCGGTTTTTAATCCCGATTTTGTCAAAAATATAAACGGTGAAAATGTCAAAAAAGAAAAAACCAAAATGGATGAAGCCAAAGCTTTAATGGCCGATATCGAAAACTTTAAAAAAGAAAACAACCTCGACCGAGCCGTTATGATTTGGTGTGCTTCAACCGAAGTCTATACCGAACCCAATGAAGTACACCTGTCTATTGACAAATTTGAAAAAGCTTTGGAACAAAATCACCCCGCCATTGCTCCAAGTATGATATACGCTTATGCCGCCATCAAAAGCGGTGTGCCTTTTGGAAACGGAGCCCCCAACCTTACCGTCGATATTCCGGCACTGGTCGAACTGGCAAAACGCGAAGGGGTTGCCATATCGGGCAAAGACTTTAAAACCGGACAAACTTTAATGAAAACCATTTTAGCCCCCGGTTTTAAAACCAGACTGCTCGGTATAGAAGGTTGGTTCTCAACCAATATACTCGGAAACAGAGACGGAAAAGTGCTCGATAACCCCGATTCGTTCAAAACCAAAGAAGTATCAAAACTAAGCGTACTCGACAGCGTTTTGGAACCCGACGAATATCCCGACCTTTACGGCAGCATGTATCACAAAGTCCGTATAAACTACTATCCACCTCGCGGCGACGATAAAGAAAGTTGGGACAATATAGATATTTTCGGTTGGTTGGGCTACAAAATGCAAATCAAAGTAAATTTCTTATGCAAAGATTCTATTTTGGCAGCACCGGTTGTACTTGATTTGGCTCTGTTTATGGACTTGGCACAAAGAGCCGGTATGAAAGGTATTCAAGAATGGTTGTCATTCTATTACAAATCACCGCAAACCAAAGCCGGATTACCTCCTATACATGATATTTTTCAACAAAAAATCAAATTGGAAAACACATTGCGTCATTTAATGGAAGAAGAACTAATTAACTATTTGGGATTGGATTATTACGAAGAAAACTAATGCTTTTGTTCAATTCAACTTTCGATTTATCAATAATTGCATGAAATATCAAAAATACATAGCGACAGGTCTGGGATCGGGTTATTCTTCATTAGCACCCGGCACTGCCGGAGCAATATTAGGGATTGTATTGCTGTTTATTTTCAACAAGTGTTTGCTTATGTGCCACATAAGCGGCACCAAAATAATCGTCCCGGATCTGTTCGCTATTATTTTGATAAGTTTTGCAGGAGTAAAAGCCATTAATAAAGTGCACAAAATATGGCAACACGACGACAACCGTATCGTAATAGACGAAATAGTAGGAGCTTGGATAGCAGCTTTGTTGCTGCCTGTCGAATGGAAATATTACTTGGGAGCCCTATTGCTGTTTCGTTTTTTTGATATTACCAAGCCACTGTTTATCAAAAAATTTGACCGTATGCACAACGACTGGAGTGTTATGCTCGATGATATGCTGGCAGGTATTTATGCCTTAATCGTGATGCAAATATTAATATATTATAACCTTATTTGAAACCATTGCAGGCTTTTATCAAATATAATATTGTAGCTATTGCTGCCAGTTTGTTAGATTTTACCGTCTTTGTTGTCCTTGCCAAAGGGTTAAATGTTTGGTATATAGCCGCTGCCGTCATCAGTGCAATATCGGGAGGCATACTCGCCTTTTGGTATAATCGCAAATGGGTTTTTAATAACATGGACGGCAAAATACAAAAGCAAGCCATAAAATACATAATTATATGGTTATCAAGCATTTTGCTAAATACAACCGGTATATATCTTTTGGTGCACAACCATTTATGCAACAAAGTGGAAGCCAAAATAATCATATCAATATGTATTGGTGTATTTTTTAATTTTTTAATGAACAAATTTTATGTTTTTAAACAACACACATAAAATAATATTGTTATTGGGGCTTGTATTGATAAGCAATATACACATTCATGCTCAAAAAATGACAAGGGTTTACGGCAAAGTTATCGACGCCCAAACCAAAGAACCTTTGCCCTTTGTCAATGTATATTTTGCCGAAAAAAACATAGGTGCCACAACCGACTATAACGGAGAATATGAAATTGAAACCCAGTGGGCTTCCAACAAACTGGTTGCCTCCTACTTGGGCTATAAAGACTTATATAAAGCAGTTGTCAAAGGCAAATCACAACGAATAGATTTTTATCTGCAACCCGACAACAAACTCGACGAAATTGTCATAACCGTTAAAGAAAAATACCGCAACAAAAACAATCCGGCAGTCGAACTGATAAAAAAAGTGGTTAAAAACAAAGACAAAAACCGCAAAGAACACTTGTCATACTACCAATACGACAAACATAAAAAAGTGGAATTCGACCTGAGCAATATCACCGAAAAATTCAGAAAAAAGAAAGTTTTTAAAGACCTTCAATTTATTTTTCAATACGTCGATACCGCCAAAATAAACGGCAAACCTTATCTTCCCGTATTTTTGGAAGAAACTTTATCAACCGAATATTTTAGAAAACAACCCGAAGACCGCAAAGAAATAATCTTGGCACACAAAATGACCGGTTTTCATGACTATATCAACGAACAAGGCGTAGGATTTATAACCGACTACCTTTATAACGATATCGATATATACAACGGAACCGTCATGTTGTTGTCCAATCAATTTGTCAGTCCTATTTCCAAAATAGCTCCGGTAGTTTATAAATTTCACATTATTGACACGCTTAACATCAACGGACACAATTGTATTCAGTTGGCTTTTCAACCTCGCAACAAACAAGACTTTGCCTTTAAAGGAAATCTTTATATCACCAATGACGAGCGTTACGCCGTTATCAAAGTGGACATGCGTGTATCACATGACATCAATCTCAACTTTGTCAATGATTTACAAATAGTGCAAGAATTTGAATACATTGACAATAAAGCATGGATGATAACCCGCGATAACATTGTTATCGATTTTAGCTTCGGCAAAAAACGAACAGGTATGTTTGCCCGCAAAAAACTCACCTATGACCATTTTAAGCTCGACCAACCCATACCCGATAAAATTTTTGACGGCGTTGAGCAAAAAGAAGAAGTTGCCGAAAGCATGGATCGCGATGAAAATTATTGGCAACAACACCGACTGGACAAATTAACTCAAAAAGAACAAAACATTTATCAAATGGTCGAAACGGTCAAAACCATTCCGTCATTTAGACGCACCATGAATTTTATTATGCTGCTGACCGTAGGTTATTGGAACTCGGGAAAAATAGACATAGGTCCTGTCAATTCATTTTACAGTTTTAATGATGTTGAAGGTTTCAGACTCCGATTCGGTGGAAAAACCGGCGAAAAATTCAGCAAAACCAAACGAATAGAAGGCTATGTAGTATATGGTTTTAAAGACAAAAAAACCAAATTTTCTCTCAAAACAACCTTTTCATTAAACCAAAGACCGCTGCGAAGAGTTCCCAAACATACCATCTCGGCAATGGTGCAACGCGAAACCAATTTTCCGGGCATGCAAATGCAATTTATCAACGAAGACAATTTTCTACTGTCTTTTAAACGAGGAGAAGCCGACAAAATATTGTATTACGATATGGCAAAAGTCGAACATCACAAAGACTGGGGAAGCGGATTTTCAACCACATTGACTATAAAATACATGCAGCAACAAGCCGGTGGAAACTGGCAATTCGCTTTTGATGACTATATCATGAAAAAAATAACTTCAAGCGAAATCATCACCACTTTGCGTTTTGCACCCAACGAAAAATTTTACGAAGGTGTGGACTATACCGTTCCCATTATCACCAAATATCCTATTTTTCAATTAACTTATCTACAATCGGTCAAAGGTTTTTTAGGTTCCGATTACAAATATGCCAAAATAAAGTTTAACTTCTTTAAAAGATTTTATTTCGGACCCGCCGGTTACCTCGATTTTGAAACCGAAGCCGGCAAAGTTTTCGGCAAAAACATACCATATACCAACTTGTTTATTCACCGTGCCAATCAAACATACTCATATCAACTGCGCTCTTACAACTTGATGAACTTTTTGGAATTTGTCAGCGACGAATATATATCGCTGCATGCCGAACATCACTTCAATGGTTTTTTGTTCAACCGAATTCCTTTACTCAAACATCTTAAATGGCGTGCCATTGTTTCGGGCAAAGGTATCTTCGGAAACCTAACCGACGCTAACAACCCCGATATAACACCCGGACTTATGCTGTTTACCAAAGACATTAACGACGTATCAACCACTTATGCCCTAGGCAATAAACCTTATGCCGAAGCCAGTGTCGGTATCGGAAATATTTTTAAATTTTTTAGAGTGGATTTGGTTAAACGAATAAATTATTTAGATTTGCCCAATGTAAGTGAATATGGCGTGCGTGCACGGTTTAAACTTGATTTTTAATATGATAAAAATATTCTTATACATCAATGCCCTTGTTTGGCTAAACACAAAGCAACAGGTGGACTACCCCACTCCTCAAACACCTCACATGCTTTTTTATATCCAACGCAATCACAATGAAAATGCCATTGTATATGATGCCAAATTTGACAGACAAGGTAATTTGATTGCTGACTGTCCGGTCGATGCATATTGGATACGTTTTCAAGAAAACGGACAACGCAAAGAATTAAGAAGTTTTGAAAAATGGATGGTTTACGGTGTATCATGTCAAAAACTCAAACATAATAAATACGATTACCGCATCTATTTATCAGCCAGTAAAAAACTCAAACTTTGGTTGCGACAAACCGCTCCTTTCAAAGCCGAAATAATAGTTCAAATTAAAGGCAAAAAATTTCGTCTTAAACACATGTTTGCAACTGCCGACGAAAGCGGTTGGTTACCCAAAGTTTTATACGGCGAAATTTACGGTGAAGACCTCAACAACAATTCACCTGTATATATCAAAGTATTTCCGAAAGATATCAAATAACTTATGAACAATTTTAAAAGATTTACCAATAAAAATCTCATTATCAATAGCTTAATAACTTCAGCTTATTTACTTTGGTGTTATTACGGCATGGGTACTGTCAAAAACGAACATATACTTTTAACATTTATTTGGTGGACGGGATATTATGGTAATTCCGCAACACGACGTTTTGTCAAAGCTTTTGTTTTTTTTATACTTTTTTGGATTATATACGACAGCATGCGAGTCTTACCCAACTATCAAGTAAATACCGTCCACATCAAACAACCTTACGAACTTGAAAAATGGCTTTTCGGTATAAAAGAAGCAGGAAAAATTTTAACACCCAACGAGTATTTTGCCGTTCATCATCAAAAAACAAGTGATTTTTTAGCCGGTTTTTTTTATATCAATTGGATTCCCATTCCTTTGGGTTTCGGGGTCTATTTATTTTTCAAAAACAAATCCTTGTTTTTACAATTTTCATTGGCTTTTTTACTGGTTAATATCGCCGGTTTCATTATTTATTATTTATATCCTGCCGCACCCCCTTGGTATGTTGCCCGCTACGGTTTCGATTTGCACTTGGGTGTGCCGGGCAGCCGGGCAGGACTGTCTCGTTTTGACGAATTGATTAACTATCCGTTGTTTCAAAACATATACAACAAAAATGCCAATGTATTGGCTGCCATGCCTTCATTGCATGCCACTTATCCGCTTATTGTAACCTATTACAGCTTCAAAGCCCAAACATCTCGATTTTGGACCGTTTTCTTTGCTTTCTTTACCCTTGGTATATGGTTTGCCGCCGTATATACCAATCATCATTATCTGATTGATGTGCTTGCCGGTATTATTTTAGCTATATTTATTCTGTTTGTTTTTGACAAAATGACAACGTATGAAACACCTCTAAAACGCTTCCTTCAACATTGGCAACAATACATTTAACGAACTGACAACCTTAAACTTCAAAAGATGTTTTGGTAGATGCCAATTGAAACAAGTAATAACGCCTATTGAAGTGTATTATCCTGAGCGAAGCGACAGCGAAGTGAAGAATCTAATTTAATAAACCAACCCGAAAACCAAAGATTGCACGGCGCTCGTGCCTCGCACCTCGCAATAACAACGTATTGTTAATCAAATCG
>Ga0256834_1001086_pt1 | contig 18905 bp, 14 predicted proteins | sample 4281140metaG_FD_190536 | JGI IMG/M metagenome (GOLD analysis project Ga0256834, IMG submission 190536) | Hydrothermal vent microbial communities from East Pacific Rise, Pacific Ocean - 4281-140 | ecosystem: Environmental > Aquatic > Marine > Hydrothermal vents | place: Pacific Ocean: East...
GTCCCGCTTTATCGTGATGCACGTTCCACAATGCCAGTTACGCAATATTCGCTAAAATGGGTTGAGCCTGCAGGACTAGTGAAATTTGATTTTTTGGGACTAAAAACCCTCACAGTAATTGAAAATGCTGTTAAAACAATTAGGCAAACTTATCAGAAGGATTTTTTAATTCAAAATATCCCAATCGATGATGAAAAAACCTATAAACTTTATCAAAATGCAGAAACTGTTGGGGTGTTTCAGGTTGAGAGTGCTGGAATGCGGCGTGCCTTGGTTGATTTGCTGCCAGATCGTTTCGAAGATATAATTGCTCTTGTTGCACTTTACCGCCCAGGTCCAATGGATAATATCGGCTCTTTTTGCTCTCGTAAACACGGGCGAGAAGATGCATCAACTCTACATAAAGATATGGAATCAATCCTCTCAGAAACTTATGGGATTATCGTTTACCAAGAACAGGTGATGCAAATTGCACAAACTCTATCAGGTTATTCACTTGGAGAAGCTGATTTATTGCGCCGTGCAATGGGCAAAAAAGTTAAAGCTGAGATGGACGCTCAACGCTCTCGTTTTGTAGATGGGGCTATAAAAAAAGACATTTCAGAACAAAAAGCCAGTTTGATTTTTGATCTTTTAGCAAAATTTGCCAATTATGGTTTTAACAAATCTCATGCCGCAGCTTATGCGTTAGTTTCGTATCAAACGGCATATCTTAAAGCGCATTATCCTTGTGAATTCTTGGCCTCTTCTATGACATTGGATATGGGAAATATAGATAAATTATTTGATTTTAAGCGTGATGCAGATCGGCTGGAAATTAAAATAAAGCCTCCAAGTATCAATCATTCTGGTGTAGCATTCACTGTAAAAGATGGAATAATATATTACTCGCTTTGTGCATTAAAAGGAGTTGGGGAGCAGGTTGTTGAGCATATTGTAGAGGTTCGAGGTGATAAGCCCTTTGCTGATCTTGCAGATTTTGCTGCAAGAATTGACCCAAAGTCAATCAACAGGCGTGCGCTTGAAACAATGGTAAATGCCGGTGCATTTGATGATATTGCCAGCGATCGTCATATTGCTTTTGCCATGATAGATGCGGTACTTGCAACTGCTCAACGTACGGCATCTGATAGAGCAAATGGAATTAGCGATTTATTTGCCACTGATTCTCCTGCGCCAATTGTTATTCCAAACAATGTAAAGCCATGGGATGATGTAGAGAAATTTGAACGTGAATTTAAGTCTGTTGGCTTTTATTTAACAGGGCATCCTCTGGATCAATTTTCTGAGCTTTTTGAAAAAATGCGAGTTCAAAAATGGGTCGATATAGAAAAAGCCGTAATAGGGGGGGCAAAAGCGGCCAAAATGGCTGGTACAATTGCTTCTAGAGTTGATAGAAAAACTCGCAAGGGCAAGCCCATGGCAACATTTATGTTATCTGATTCAAGTGGAGGGTATGAATGTGTTGCTTATTCTGAGCATCTGGATAGATTTAGTGATTATTTACAAGTAGGAAAATCGTTAGTACTTGAGTTTAAAGCAGAAATGCGAGCTGATGGAGTGGGTTTGCAAATTATTAGTGCCTCACCAATAGAGCAAGAAATAGAAAAACCCGTCAAAAATCTTACTATTTTTATAGATGATAAAAAATGTCTAAGTCCAATAAAATCACAACTTTGCCAAATAGGTAGAGGTGATGTAAAAATTATTATTATTAAAGATGATGGCGCAAAAGAATATGAAATTGCCCTAAATAAAAACTTTCATTTAACGTCTGATTTAGCTGGTGGAATAAAAGCATTAGATGGCGTGATTGATGTTCGATTGAGTTAGGCTATTGCATGTCTGTGCTTTTTGGTCTATAGGGCATTTTATCACACAGGTGAGAGTATGGCATTTAGCAATATTTGTCTAACCGGTGACGTTTTTTCGTTACATTTCTCTTGCTCAGGTTTAACCGGTAAATAAAAGGAATAATGTCAATGGCATTACCAAGTTTTTCTATGCGTCAATTGCTCGAAGCGGGCGTTCATTTTGGTCATCAAAAGCATCGTTGGAATCCAAAGATGGAGAAGTATATTTTTGGTGTACGAAACGATATTCATATTCTAGATTTGAGCCAAACAGTGCCAATGCTTCATCAGGCTTTGGAATTAGTTTCTGACACTGTTGCAAAGGGTGGTCGTGTTTTATTTGTTGGCACAAAACGCCAAGCTGCACCAATTGTTGCAGAAGCTGCAAAGCAATCAGCGCAATATTATGTTAATTCACGTTGGCTTGGTGGTATGTTGACCAACTGGCAGACAATTTCAAAATCAATCACTCGTTTACGTGAGCTTGAAGATCAAGAGCAATCTGGCCTTACCAAAAAAGAGCTTTTGCAACTTTCTCGTGAACAAGAACGTTTGGAACGTGATTTAGGTGGCATTAAAGATATGGGCAATGTGCCAAATCTATTATTTGTTATTGATACAAATAAAGAATTGATCGCAATAAAAGAAGCTCGTCGTCTTGGAATTCCAGTGATTGCAGTTGTTGATACTAATTGTGATCCAGATCTTATTGATTTCCCAATTCCAGGAAATGATGATGCTGCTCGCTCACTTGAATTATATTGTGACCTGATTTCAAAGGCTGCAATTGATGGAATTTCTCGCTCATCTGCAGATCAAGGTGTTGATCTTGGTGCAAGTGAAACCTTGCCACAAGAGCCAGCGCTTGCTGAAGAAAAAACGCAAGAAGTAGCTCCAGTCCAAGAAACTGAAGAGGCAAAAAAAGAAGAAGCTCCTCAAGTTGCAGCTTTGTTTGAAGCACCAAAAGGTGATGTAGATGATCTTAAAAAAATCTCTGGCGTTGGCCCAGTACTTGAGAAAAAACTTAATTCTCTTGGAATTGTGAAGTTTTCACAAGTTGCAGCATTTACTAAAGAAGATATTGCAAAGGTTGACGATGCACTTAGCTTCAAAGGTAGAATTGATCGTGATGACTGGTTGAGCCAAGCTGCTGAGCTTGCCAAAGGCTAAGTTTTTACGACTTAAGATTGATAAGATAATTTAAACGCCTTTAATTAGGGTGTAAAGATAGGTGTATTAAAAAATGGCTATAACCGCTTCACAAGTAAAAGAATTACGAGATTTAACTGGCGTTGGCATGATGGATTGTAAAAAAGCCCTTATGGAAAACGATGCAAATATTGAGGCTGCAGTAGATTGGCTACGAACACGTGGATTAGCGAAAGCTGCAAAACGTTCAAGCAAAGCAGCATCTGAAGGTCTTATTGGTGTTGCTTCAAATGGTGCAAGCGCAAGTGTTGTTGAGGTTAACTCAGAAACTGATTTTGTGGCACTTAATTCACAATTCCAAGATATTGTTTCAACAGTTGCAAAATTAGCCTTAGATGTAGAAGACAATGTTGAAGCATTGAACAATACAACATATCCTAATTCAGATCATTCTGTTGCTGACGAAATTGTAGAAGCAGTTGCAAAAATTGGCGAGAATATGAGCTTGCGCCGTTCTGCAAAGCTAAGTGTAACAAATGGTGTTGTCAGTTCATATATTCATAATCCAGTTACTGATGGATTGGGTAAACTTGGCGTGTTGGTTGCATTAGAATCAAGCGGAGATAAAAAAGCTCTTGATGCTCTTGGTCGTCAAATTGCTATGCATATTGCAGCAATCGCACCGCTTGCAGTTTCTTCTGATGAATTAGATGCAGATGTTGTTTCTCGTGAGCGTGAAGTATTTAAACAACAAGCAATTGAATCTGGTAAACCAGAGGAAATCGCCATTAAAATGGTTGATGGCCGTATGAGAAAATTTTATGAAGAAGTTTGCCTTCTTTCTCAAACATTTGTTATCGATGGCGAATCAAAGGTATCAGAAGCAATTGAAAAAGCGCAAAAAGACGTGGGCGCACCAATTAAACTAACAGCATTTACTCGTCTTGCTTTGGGTGAAGGTATCGAAAAAGAAGAAAGTGATTTTGCTGCAGAAGTTGCTGCAACCGCTGGCACAAAGTAAAATATCTAATAAATAAATAGCAAAAAGCATAATAAATGCCAAAAGCTACGTATATTTTTGATAGAATATCTTTGTAATTTTGCTAAACTCTTCTTAAAGCTATAAGAAAATAAATTTAGGATTGGTTTATTGAAAGATCAAAAATATCAGCGAATTTTAATAAAGGTTTCTGGCGAGGCTCTTGCCGGAGATCAATCTTTTGGAATCGATGCGGATATTTTGGCTCTAGTTGCTCAGCAAATTGTTGCTCTAGCAAAAACTGGCCTACAAATTGGCATTGTGATTGGCGGCGGAAATATTTTTCGTGGCATGTCTGTTGCTGCAAATGGCGGTGATAGGGTAACAGGCGATCATATGGGCATGTTGAGTACAGTAATAAATGCTCTCGCTCTTGGTAGTGCAATAGATCAAAATGGCGGCTCATCAAAAGTTTTTTCCTCTCTTCATATGCCAGCAGTTGCTGATAGATTTACCCAGCGTGATGCAATAGCCGCATTAGAAAATGGTTCAATTGTTTTATGTGCTGGCGGTACGGGCAATCCTTTTTTTACAACAGATACCGCAGCAGCACTCAAAGCGGTTGAGCTAAAATGTGATGTTTTATTAAAGGGGACAAAGGTTGATGGGGTTTATTCTGATGACCCAGTGAAAAATCCAAATGCTTCGTTTTTTTCAACTATCAGTTATGATGAAGTAATAAAGCGTGATTTAAAGGTCATGGATACTGCAGCTTTTGCGCTAGCTCGCAACAATAGATTGCCGATACTTGTCTATGCACTTGATGTTGAGGGCGGAGTAGACGCAGTTATTAATGGCAAGGCAAAATGCACTCGTATAGGATAGGCAAAAAGGAAATTTAATTATGTCTGATTTATTCTCAATTGATAATTTGAGCACTCGCATGAAAAAATCAATTAGCTCGCTAAAGGACGAATTAGCTGGCTTGCGAACTGGACGTGCTAGTTTAAGTTTACTTGAGCCAATAATGGTTGATGCTTATGGCTCAAAAATGCCGCTTAATCAGGTAGCCACGGTTTCTGTTCCAGAATCACGCATGTTAAGCGTGCAGGTATGGGATCATTCAATGTCAGCAGCAGTAGAAAAGGCAATTCGTGAAAGCGGTTTAGGCCTTAACCCTGTTTCTGAAGGGGCGGTTATTCGTGTTCCAATCCCAGAGTTAAACGAAGAGCGTCGTAAGGAGCTTTCAAAAGTAGCTCATACTTATGCTGAGGCAAGCCGAGTGGCTGTTCGCCATATACGTCGAGATGGAATGGATCAGCTTAAAAAGCTAGAAAAAGATGGTGACATCGGGCAAGATGAGAGCCGTTCGCTCTCTGATAATGTGCAGAAAAAAACTGATAATGCTGTTAGTGAAATTGATGATATGTTAGTTAAAAAAGAACAAGATATTATGCAAGTTTAAAAGGAATTACTGGAGTAAGCATGGACTTTGAAAAAGAAAATGCACACAAAGATGATACCTTTAAAGTGCCAGCAAATTTAAAAATACCAAACCACTTGGCCGTTACGATGGATGGAAATGGTCGCTGGGCTGTTTCGCATGGAAAAAAGCGCACTCAGGGCCATAAAGCTGGCACAGATGCTTTGCGCCGATTAGTGGAATATTCAATAAAATACAAAATAAATTACCTCACAGTTTTCAGCTTTAGTTCTGAAAATTGGTCGCGACCAAAAGAGGAAGTTAACTTTATTCTTCGTCTTATGCGTAATTATATTAACTCTGACCTTGAAAAATTAACATCAAATAATGTCAAGATACGAATTATCGGTGAGCGAGTAGGGTTGGATAAACAAACTTTAAATTTAATTAAAAAGGCAGAAGAGAAAACAAAAAACAATACGGGTCTTCAGTTAATTGTGGCCTTTAATTATGGTGGAAAAGCTGAAATAGCTAGCGCAATGCAAAAAATAGCCCAAAAGGTTTTAAATTTAGACATTTCTCCAAGTGACATTGACGAAGATATGATAACCAAGGAGCTGTATATTAACGATGTTCCTGACCCTGATGTTGTGTTACGAACAAGTGGTGAATATCGATTCTCCAATTTTTTGCTTTGGCAGTCAGCTTATGCAGAATTGATATTCATTGATGATTATTGGCCTGATTTTAATGAGGCAATATTTATTAAAACACTTAAAGAATATTCAAAAAGAGAGCGCCGTTATGGTGGTGTTGAGGTGAAATAATGAGCGGGAATAAAATGTCAAAAACAAACCCACGTTCTTGGTCGGATCTCGCGCCAAGATTGCTCTCAGCCCTTGTGCTTTTGCCCCTAACAGCTTTTATTCTATATTTAGGCGGCATTTGGTTTGCAGCATTAGTTGGCCTTGTTTTTGCTGGTGCTTATCGTGAATGGGAAATCATGGTCAATGTAAAAAAACTATCAAGGCAGGGTTATTTAATTATTGGACTAGTGGCATTAAGCGCAATTGCTTTTCCAATTTCCGGAGCAATTGGGACGTTGATAATTATTGCTGTTGCTTGTGTATTAGTGCTTTTTTCTCCTTCATCACCAAGGTTATGGCGAATAGGGGGCTTATTATTCTTTGGAATTGTAATTGTTGCTATTCTTTCGATGCGAGGTGATGCAAGTCTTGGAATTATTGCTGGTGTCTTTTTGGCTACTTGTGTTTGGATGACTGATACGGGCGCATTTTTTACTGGGCGAATAATTGGCGGAGCAAAATTATCTCCTGATATTTCGCCGTCAAAAACATGGTCTGGAGCGTTTGGTGGTTTAATTGTTGGCACATTGAGTGGCTTGATTGTTTGGGTTTTTGCAACTGATTCACCAGTTTGGATTGGTGTTTTACTTGGCGGATTGCTTAGCTTATCTGGTCAAATTGGTGATTTAATTGAAAGTGCAATTAAGCGAAGATTTAGGGTGAAGGATAGTAGTGATTTAATACCAGGGCATGGCGGTATAATGGACAGGCTAGATAGCCTCTCGATTGCTGTTCTTGTTGTTTTTATTGTTGGGGCAACTCACTCTAATGATATAACCAAGATTGCAAATGGATTTTTAGCTTGGTAAAATCTATCAATATTATGCAAGGAATATCACAATAATGGATTTTATCGTTTGGCTGGCCTCTTATGTTTTGCCTTTTTTAGCCGTTCTAACCGTAATAATTTTTGTACATGAAATGGGCCATTACCTTGTCGCTCGTTTCAATGGTATTGCTATTAAAACATTCTCAATTGGTTTTGGTAAGGAGCTTTTAGGTTTTACAGATAAGCATGGAACTCGTTGGAAAATATCGATGATTCCGCTTGGTGGTTATGTGCAGTTCTTAGGAGACATGAATGTAGCCTCTGTTCCAGACCCAAAAGCCATTGCGCAGTTTTCTAGTGAAGAAGCTCCAAGGCTATTCGCCAATAAATCTGTTTGGGCAAGAATTTCGGTAGTAATTGCTGGGCCATTGGCCAATGTGATTTTTACATTCTTGATATTATATGCACTTTTGCTAGGTTATGGAAAATACACAATTCCTGCCATAATTGACAATGTAGCTCCAAACGGTGTTGCACAAATGGCTGGCATTGAACCAAAAGACGAAATAATCTCTATTGATGGCTATGATGTACGCTCGTTCAGCGATATTCAAAAATTGGTTTCTACAAGCCCAGATCGTCCAATAGAGATTGTTCTAAAAAGAGAGTTAGAACTTAAAACCATCATTTTAACTCCAGTTTCCACCCAAGTTACTGATCGGTTTGGAAACTCAAATAGAATTGGGCGAATTGGCATTTCAAGAACTACAAACCCTGATGACGTGACACTGTTTAAACCAAATATGTTTGAAGCTGTAGGCATGACCGTTGAGGAAATTACCTTTATTATTGATAGGACAGCAGCTTTCCTTGGAGATTTTTTTGTTGGCCGTGGAGATTTAGAGCAGTTAGGAGGGCCAATAAAAATTGCTAAAGTATCAGGGGAGGTTGCTACTCTTGGGATTTTAGCATTAATTAATTTAGCCGCTTTATTGTCACTTAACATCGGTATTTTCAATTTATTGCCAATTCCAATGCTCGATGGTGGGCATTTATTATACTATATTATTGAAGCAATTCGCAAAAAACCCCTAAGTATGCGAATTCAAGAAGCTGGTTATAAAATTGGTCTATTTTTAGTGCTTTCGTTAATGATATTTACAGTATTTAACGATTTGACCTGATTCGCCCTTCAAAATGTATCAACCTGTTGCAATTTAGGCACTTTAATCAAGTTTTTAGTAACTTAGTGACCTCTTTAGGCTTGCTCTTGGGTGAAAAAAGGCTAAAACAATTATGTAAGAATCGTATAATTGGGTTTTCGCCTCGTTATGCTGTGCGAATTTATAGTGCTGTTAGTAGTGTCAAAAATTTGATAATTATGAGCAGAGATAATGAAGAACGGGAATAAAATGAGAATTGCTAATTTGCTTCAAAAAATAGTTTTGGCTTTAAGCCTGCTTTTAGTCATGCCGCTAACAATTATTCAAGCACAAGCGCAAACGAGTCAAAGCCAACTGATTTCCTCAGTTTTATTTGAAGGCAATAAGCGTTTTTCAGATGCTCAGCTATCATCCATGGTTGATCTTTCTTCTTCTGGTATTTTTACAAGCGAAAGAATGGCAACAGATGTGCGCTCTATCTCACTTGCTTATGAGCAGGTTGGCTTTAGTGACGTTGTTGTAAGTTCACGAACAGAAGTGGCACAAGGTAATCGAGTTAGAGTTATCTTTGTTATTAATGAAGGTGAGCGCTCTGGCATTGGCGGCATTAACTTTACTGGCAATAATGCAATTGGCGCAAATAGACTAAAAGACGCAATACGCACAAAAGAATCTCATCTTTTAAGCTGGCTAACAAAAGACGATAATTATGATGAAGATAATTTAGCAATTGATAGCGAACTTATCAGGATTTATTATGCAAATCGTGGTTATCCAGATGCGCAAGTTCTTTCTGCTTTTGGTGAGTATGATACGTCCCGCAATGCATATTTTATTAATTTTACAATTGATGAGGGTGAATATTATCAATTCGGCTCTATTGCCATTGAAACATCGATTGCTGGACTAGATAGTGAAGCGTTGAGAAGTTCAATCAATACTCATGAAGGCAATCGTTATTCTTATGCAAAATTGCAAAAAACTGCTCAAAATATGGCAGTTGCCGCAACCTCGCAAGGCTTTGCATTTGCAGACGTTCGTCCTCGTATTTCTCGTAATTCATTGAATAATACATTTGATATTACCTACCTTGTTGATGAAGGTGCGCGTGTTTATGTTGAGCGTATCAACATTATCGGTAACGAAAAAACTCGTGATTTCGTTATCCGTCGTGAACTTGGGTTTGCTGAAGGTGATCCGTTTAACCGTTCAATTATCAGCAAAGGTAAGAGCGGAATTGAGGCTTTGAATTTTTTCAATGTTGTCAATATAACATCCTCTGCTGGCTCTGCTCCTGATAAAGCGGTTATCAATATTGTTGTAGAAGAAAAATCAACTGGTGATTATGGCCTAACGGCTGGTTATTCTACAGATGTTGGGGTTTTGGGTGAAATATCACTTACTGAGAGAAATTTCTTGGGTCGTGGACAATATCTAAAAGTTTCTATTGGAGCAACTGAGGGTGGGCAGACTTATGACTTCTCATTCACAGAGCCACGTTTTATGGGGCTAAAAATCTCTGCTGGTGTTGATTTGTATAAGCATAAAACTGAAGAAACTACCGCAAGTTTTTATGGCACAGATGCAACAGGTGCAAAATTCAGAGTTGGAATGCCAATTACTAATGAATTTAGCTCTCAATTATTTGTTGGTTTTGAGAATAAAAAATTCATAGACACGATAGCTCCTCCATCAGGTATAATTTTTGATGGTAATATTCGCACAAAAACATTTGTTGGATATTCTCTAACCTATAATGGCCTTGATAATACTCTAAAACCAACTAATGGTTTATTTGCAACTCTTAGCCAGCAATATGTTGGGTTTGACAATAACTATATCAGCACTGATCTTAAAGCTCGTTATTTCCTACCTTTCCTAGAAGATACAGGTGTTGTTGCTTCTGTTAAAGGGCAAGTTGGAGTTGTTAGCCATCTTAGTGGTTTAGGGGTTCATGCCAGTGAGACATATCGTATGAATTCAACATTAGTTCGTGGCTTTGCAAGCATGGGACCACGTCTAGCTAGCGGTGAATTACTTGGCTCTACATATTATGCAGGCCTTTCTGCTGAAATTGAATTCCCTATCCCAGTATTACCAGAATCATATGGTTTAAACGGTGCTTTGTGGGTTGATGTTGGTTATCTTGGTGCAGAATCAGCAGCTGGTCCTGTGGCCACTATAGGTAAAACAACTCCGCTACGCTCATCTGCTGGTGTTTCAATAATTTGGGATTCACCATTTGGACCTTTACGTGGTGATTTTGCTCACATCTTACAAAAAGATACAGCAGATCAAACACAAATGTTTCAGTTGACTATGAGAACCTTGCTTTAATCTTAGTCATGTGATTGATTAATAAATGCCGCAACGTGTTAATGCGTTGCGGTTTTTTTTAGGTAAATATTATGGTTGATGTAAATTTTTTTCCAAGTATAGAGCCCATTCCTTTATCGGAATTATTGAGCTTAGCTGGCTCAAAAGAATTAATTCCTGATAAAAAAAGTGCAAAATATTTAGTGAGTGGAGCTAATGAGCTTGAATTTGCAAAGCCTAATGAAATTGCACTGGTCGCAGAAAAAAGTTACCTTAAGGATTTAGAATTATCTAAATCTAAAATTATCTTAATATCTTCTGATTTAGCACATGAAGTTAAACCAGATGTAATTTTTATAGTTTTAAAAAACCCTCAATTATTATTTGCTAAAATATTAGAGGTTCTTTACCCCCCCAAATTAGCAATGATAAAATTACAACAAAGTTTAGTTGAGCAAGAAAATAATAACTTTGAGGGTAATGTTAGTATTGGTAAAAATGTCTCTATTGCAAATGATGTGCAAATTGGTCAAGGCACAATAATAGCACCAAATGTTGTAATTGGAGCTGGAGTTTGCATTGGGAGAAATTGTGTTATTGGTGCAAATGTTTCAATTGAATGTTCAAAAATAGGTGATAATGTTATTATTCACGCCGGTGCTTGCATCGGTAACGAAGGGTTTGGGTGGGTTGATCTTGGCAGAACTAACCTTAAAATACTTCAATTGGGGCGAGTGATAATTCAAGATGATGTTGAAGTTGGAGCAAACACCACGATTGATAGAGGCGCACTTGGGGATACTATAATTGGACAAAATACCAAGATAGATAATTTAGTGCAGATTGGTCATAATTGCCAAATAGGTAGAAATTGTTTAATTGCTGCCATGAGTGGAATATCAGGCTCTACAATTTTAGAGGATGGGGTGTTACTAGGCGGAGGAGCTGGAACTTCGGGTCATTTAAGGGTTGGTGCTGGCTCATTAGTTCATGGAAGGTCTGCAGTTACAAAAGACTGGCCAGCAAAATCTCAGATTGCAGGAACACCAGCCCAAGATATAAAAGAATTTTGGCGTGAGACCGCTACAATACGACGTTTAATGAGGAAAAGCAAAAAATGAGTTCAAAAGAGCATAAAAATAATGAGCAGACCACAGAATTGGGGTCTTTAAATCTCAAAGAAATTATGGATTGCTTACCTCAGCGTTATCCATTTTTAATGTTAGATAAAATTATTAATGTTGATGGGCATAAATCTGCTGTTGGCATCAAAAACATCACCTTTAATGAGCCAGTTTTTCAAGGCCATTTCCCCGGTGAGCCAATTTTCCCAGGTGTATTAATAATAGAAGGAATGGCGCAAACTGCTGGAGCTATCGTTATTTATGAAGAGCGCAACTCTGGTAAAAAATTCGATGTTTATATGCTCACAATTGATAAAGCAAAGTTCAGAAAACCTGTAGTTCCAGGTGATAAATTAGAATATCACCTAGAGTTAATTAAACGACGTGGGCCGATTGGTCGCTATAATGCAAAGGCTATTGTTGATGGTAATATTGTTGCAGAGGCGGAAGTTGGTGCAATGATGCGGGAGGCAAAATAGCTTTTTATGACTGATTCACAGATTGAAAATGCTATTCACCCAACTGCTATTGTTGACGCACGAGCAAAAATTGGCGTTGATGTAAAAATTGGCCCGTATTGCATTGTCGGCCCTGATGTAAAACTGCATGACAATGTTGAATTAGTTTCACATGTTTGTATTGATGGCATAACTGAGGTGGGCGAAAATACAAAAATATTTCCCTTTGCCTCAGTTGGGCATCAACCACAAGATTTAAAATTTCATGGTGAGAAGAGTAAGCTCATCATTGGTAAAAATTGCACAATTCGAGAAAATGCAACCCTAAATCCTGGCACAAAAGATGGTGGTATGCTAACTCAGGTTGGGGATAACTGCTTGTTAATGGCTGGCACACATGTTGCGCATGATTGCATAGTTGGGAATAATGTAATAATGGCAAATTTAAGTGGCCTTGCTGGCCATTGCGTCACGGGGGATTATGTCACAATTGGTGGAATGGTTGTTGTTCATCAGTTTGTACGTATTGGCTCTTATGCTTTCCTTGGAGCTCATTCCATGGTTGATGCTGATGTAATCCCATACGGCATGGTGGTTGGTAATCGGGCAAAACTGGCTGGGCTTAATCTCATTGGCTTAAAGAGAAGAAAATTTAACCGTGAGCAAATTCATACTTTAAGGGCTGCTTATAGAATGCTTTTTTCAAATGAAGGAACTCTTAGCGAGCGTGTTGATGATGCCTCTAGTATTTTTTCTGGGTCAGAAATGGTTCGTGATATTACTGACTTTCTATCTGCTTCAGATCGTCAGATATGTACACCTCGAAATTCTGGCTCAAGTCAGTAATGTATAGATTTTTGTATACTAGCTAAAATCTATTCAAACCCCATATGATATTAAGATCTAAAAGATGGATCAGAATTCAATGAAAAATATTCAAAAAATATTTATTCTAGCTGGCGAGCCATCAGGTGATAAAATTGGTGCAGATTTGCTTTCAAAACTAAACACCAGTGGTAAATTTATTTTCACAGGGGTTGGCGGGCAAAAAATGCAACAAGAAGGGGTGAAATCTATTTACCCGATGAGCAATCTTTCGGTAATGGGTATTATTGATGTATTGTTTTCACTCCCGTTATTGTTATTTCGTAATTGGCAAACGGCTCGATATATAATTAAGAAAAAACCAGATTTGATTATATTGATAGATTCTCAAGTTTTTTCCTCAATGTTAGCGAAACGTCTTAGAAAAGCTGGTTATAAAAACCCAATCATACTTTATGTTGCCCCATCAGTATGGGCTTGGAAACCAGAAAGAGCAAAAAACCTTGTGGGTGTTTTTGATGAAATTTTAGCAATTTTACCTTTTGAACCAAAGGTCATGAAAAAGCTAGATGGTCCAAAAACAACTTTTGTTGGACACCCTGCATTAATAGAAAATAATAATCAAAGCCCAAAATCAAAAGGTTTAATCGCATTATTTCCAGGCAGTAGAGCAGGGGAAATAAAAAGGCATCTGCCATTATTTGAGTATGTAGCTAAAGATTTGAAAAATCACCCAAAAGTTACGGGGTTTGTTATGCCAACTTTAGCTCATTTAGAGCAAGATTTAAGAAAGAAAACTGCCAACTGGGATACAGAAATAAAGATAATCGTTGAGACTGAGCAGCGTGAAGAAGCCCTTCAAGATACAATTCTCTCTATTGTAACGGCAGGTACAATTACACTTGAGCAAGCATTGATGAATATAAATATGCTTTGTACTTATGTGCCAGATGCTTTTATGCATAAACAATATATTAAAGCAAATAAGCCCTTAGTTGCATTGCCTAACATAATTCTTAAGAGTGAAATTGTGCCAGAAATTTACCCAGCAGGCGCACAAGGGCAGCAAGTCATAAAAGAAGCTATAAAAATGTTAGATAATGATGCAATCCGTCAAAAACAAAGCCTTGCTTTTGAAGAAATGAGAGGCTTGTTAGAAAATGGCGAAGATGATACTCCAAGGCAAGACCCAAAAGATAGGGTGCTTGCCTATTTATCCTAAAGCCTAACGGTTTTTAATGTCGATGTAATCACGAGCAACAGCACCCGCATATAATTGACGTGGACGACCAATTTTCTTTTGAGGGTCACCAATCATCTCTTTCCACTGCGCAATCCAGCCAACTGTGCGAGATAGAGCAAAAATTGCTGTAAACATTGAAGTAGGAAACCCAATAGCCTCAAGAATAATGCCAGAATAAAAATCTACATTTGGATAAAGTCTGCGCTCAACAAAATAAGGATCTTCAAGGGCAATTTTTTCTAACTCTTTGGCAACTTGTAATGTTGGGTTGTTTTCAACACCCATTAGCTCTAAAACTTCTTTGGCTGATTGTTGCATAACTTTTGCTCGAGGGTCATAGCTTTTATAAACCCTATGCCCAAAACCCATAAGACGGAACGGGTCAGATTTATCTTTTGCCCGAGCTACATATTCTGGGATACGATCTACAGTTCCAATTTCTTTAAGCATATTAAGAGCTGCTTCATTAGCCCCGCCATGTGCAGGCCCCCAAAGGCAAGCAACACCAGCGGCAATACATGCAAATGGATTAGCATCAGATGAACCAGAAAGTCTAACTGTTGAGGTTGAGGCATTTTGTTCATGATCTGCATGCAAGGTAAATATCTTATCCATTGCTCTAGCAATAACTGGATCAACTTTATAATCTTCTGTTGGTACAGAAAAGCACATATGTAAAAAGTTAGATGCGTAATCTAAATCATTTCTTGGAAATACAAATGGTTGTCCAATAGAATATTTATAAGCAGTTGAAACAATTGTTGGTAATTTCGCAATCATGCGAATTGATGCAATTTCACGCTGTATTGGGTCATTAACATCTGTGCTGTCATGATAAAATGCTGCCATTGCACCAACAACACCACAAACAATTGCCATTGGGTGAGCGTCACGGCGAAAACCAGAATATAAATTATGCATCTGCTCGTGGATCATCGTGTGATTTGTAACCCTAAGTTCAAAATCTTTAAGCACTTTTGCACTTGGTAACTCACCATAAAGAAGCAAATAACAAACTTCTAGATAATGGCTATCCTCTGCAAGTTGATCTATTGGGTAGCCGCGATAAAGCAGCTCGCCAGCATCGCCATCAATATAGGTGATTGTGCTGTCGCATGCAGCGGTTGAAGTAAAGCCGGGATCATAAGTAAACATACCAGTTTTAGCATAAAGAGAGCGAATATCAATTACAGAGGGACCGACAGAGCCATCTAAAATATCAAACTCATAAGTTTTTCCATCTAGTGTTAGAGTTGCTTTTTTGTTTGACATGTTTTATTTCTCCGTCTTTTTATGACCCGTTTGTGACACACATCATTAGCGTGTTTGGGGCAGGATTTTTTTATGAATCAATTATGCACCCTTGGTATTAGATTTGGCATTGTTTTGCAACTATGCTGCGTATTTGTACTGATTGAAATAATTAACAACTCTGATCTGCCAGTCTTGCTAAACTCTCTTGCTTGCCAATTATCGCCATAACTTCAAAAACACCAGGAGAGGCAAGCCCTCCCGTTAATGCGGCTCGAAGCGGTTGTGCTATTTTTCCAAGTTTTATATCTTTTTCTTGCGCAAAAGATTTTATGCAAGTTTTTATTTCTTCAAGTGACCACTCAGTAAGTGCATCAAGATTTTTAGCTAAGCTGAAAATCATTTCCTTACTTTCATCATTTAGCTGTTCTTTAGCTTTTTCATCAATGAGAAGAGGCCGTTTTGCATGTATGAATTGAGTTAGCTGAACTAGCTCAACAATTGTTTTTGCTCGAGATTGCAGGTCTGGCAAGGCATTTAGTACAGTTTGTTCATTCTCTTTTAAGCCAGTTAAATCATCGTCCATGCTTAACTCTTTGGTTAATTCCAGCATTACAGAAAACAAATATTCAGGTTTCTCATTTCGAATATATTGAGCATTAATGTTTGCCAGTTTCACAAAGTCAAAACGTGAAGCACCTTTGTTTAGATCGTCAAGTTCGAACCAGTCAATCATTTGCTCAGTTGAAAAAATTTCATCGTCACCGTGTGACCAACCAAGGCGAGCTAAATAATTGCGTACAGCTGCAGGCAAATATCCCATTTTTCGATAAGCATCAACACCAAGCGCACCATGCCGCTTTGAAAGTTTTGCGCCATCTGCTCCATGAATAAGCGGAATATGTGCCATGTCAGGCACATCCCAACCAAGGGCATTATAAATCACTACTTGACGTGCCGCATTAGTTAGATGATCGTCACCTCTGATAATGTGGCTTACCTCCATATCATGATCATCAACAACAACGGCCAGCATATATGTTGGGCTTTTGTCTGAGCGAAGTATGATAAAATCATCAAGGTTTTTTGTGTTAAAAACAACATCTCCTTGCACATGGTCTTTGACAATAATCTCCCTCTCAAAAGGAGTTTTTATTCGGATAACTGGCTCAATATCCTTTGGAGAATCTTGTGCAGTTATTTCTTTGCAAAGACCATTATAACTAGGGGGTAATCCTTTTGCTTTTGCCTCTTCTCTCATTTTGCTCAATTCATCTTGTGAGCAGTAACATTTATAAGCGTGTCCACTTTTTACTAATTGGTTAGCAATGTCTATATGACGCTGTTTATTCTCAAATTGTGAAACAGGATCACCACTCCAATTAAGTCCTAACCATTTCATGCCATCAAGAATTGCATCAACTGCATCTTGGCTTGATCTTGCTCTGTCTGTGTCTTCAATGCGGAGCAACATTTTCCCGCCCATTTTTTTGGCATAAACCCAATTAAAAAGGGCCGTCCTTGCGCCACCAATATGCAAAAAACCAGTGGGAGAGGGGGCAAATCTTGTGATGACATTTTTTGACATAGGTTTAATTCTTTCAACGATACTAACAGTGAAATTTGGTATTTCTTAAAAATAGTGTTTAACATAGTCAGTAATAGGCGCAAGTATAAGAAAGAGAAATAGGTTGCCTGATGTAAAAGAAAAACATTTGGAAAATAAAAAAAGCTATTTCTTTGGTGTTTTTCCTATTGAAAAACCAAAAGATAATTCAGCAATTATATTTGATAATTATGAATATAAATCCAAAAACGCCCTTCACAAAATAGTAGATATTATAAATAAGCAAATCTTGAAATCAATAGAGGATAGACGACTTTTGATTTCTACTCCTTTTGTAATTCTATTTGGCTTGATTATCTACACAATTCCAAAGAATGAGCCTTCTTCTTTGGCAATGATTATTCTTGGGTTTTTGCTGATAATATATCTACTGTATTCATTTTTGAGGGGCGATGATATTCGTAAAAAATCCCTCTTTTTGCTCTTATTCATTGGCTTTGCACTTCTGCCAATTCATGGAGCATTTTTTGGTACGAAAATGCTAGACAGACCCTTTTATGCTCAAACTCAAGCTGTTGTTGAAAAAGTCCTCTCTAATAAAGATGATGGGCAGCGAGTAATAATTTCTTCAATTGTTATTAGTGACAATAAAATCAATATAGATATTAAAAAAGCTAGACTATTCATCAAAGAAGGAGCAGTTTTAAGCGAGGGGGATTTAATATCTGCTCCAATTAGATTTACTTCAGTTCCCTCTCCAGTAGTCGTTGGCGGATATGATAGTCAGTTTCAATCGTATTTCTCTGGCATTGGTGCATATGCAACTTCAACAAAACCGCCTAAAATTATTGGTAAAGAAAAAGGAATATCCATTTCGACTTGGACAAAAAAACTGCGTTTATCAATAGGAAAACGTATAGATGAGCTGTTGCCGTCTCAATCGAGTTCAATTGCTAAGGCGTTAATTGTTGGCGACCAAAGTGGAATATTACCAGAAATACGCCAGATTATGTCGGCCTCTGGGTTGGCGCATGTATTGGCAATATCCGGTCTTCATTTGTCATTGGTTGCTGGGGGTGTTTTTGCACTTTCTCGGCTTTTTTTATCAATCTCCTATTCATTAGCACAAAGATTAAATACAAAGAAAATTGCTGCAATTGCAGGTGTTGTAACCGCAGTTTTTTATCTAGCAATTTCTGGTGCGAGTGTTTCAGCAGTTCGAGCAACAATAATGCTGGTGCTGATATTTGGTGCTGTTATTGTGGGGCGGCGGGCTTTAACAATGCGTAATGTTGCTTTTGCTGCAATTTTTGTAATTATAACAGATCCATCTTCAGTTTTTAGGCCCTCTTTTCAGCTGTCTTTTGCTGCCGTTGTTGCATTAGTTGGGGTTTATGAAACTTATCGCTTTAATGATACACAACGAAATTTTGCAAAAAAGATATTTAATTTTTTTGCTGGTTTAGCAAGCACTTCGCTTATTGCTGGAATTGCAACTGCACTATTTGCTGCATATCACTTTCAACAAACTGCGCCATTAGGAGTTCTTGCAAATTTAGCTGCCTTGCCATTAGTCGCATTCATTGTTTTACCAGCAGGATTTATTGCGGTTTTGCTGATGCCATTTGGCTTTGAAGAACCATTTTTAATACTGATGGGCATCGCAATAGATAAAATAATTGACATTGCCTTAGTCATTTCTAATTTAAGTGAGGGTATGAATTATTCTCCAGTTTTAATGCCAATCTCTTTGGTTTTTGGGTTGTTAGCACTATTATGGTTGGCATTTTTTACAAATAAATTCAGATTTGTTGGTGTTGCTTTGGCAATTCCTTTAATAGCATTTTTTGGAATTAGCAAAAACCCAGATATATTAATTGCAGATGGTTCAAAAGCTGTTGCAATAAATGGAGATATTG
>Ga0256834_1001087_pt1 | contig 18893 bp, 19 predicted proteins | sample 4281140metaG_FD_190536 | JGI IMG/M metagenome (GOLD analysis project Ga0256834, IMG submission 190536) | Hydrothermal vent microbial communities from East Pacific Rise, Pacific Ocean - 4281-140 | ecosystem: Environmental > Aquatic > Marine > Hydrothermal vents | place: Pacific Ocean: East...
TTCAATCTCAATTTTCAAATTAATAATATTGATGTTTTACAATCTTTAATTACTCCAATGGATAATAACAGAGATATACAACATATTATTAAAAACTATCTGAGAAAGAATAAAAGACTTAAAATTATGAATTTAGAGAATAGCTAATCTTTTCTTATTTTTGAAGAAAATATAAATCAATTGAACACCACAATCAACAAACCGAATTGGAAATCAAAACTTCATGAAATTATTTATGAAGCAGACACACCTGCGGGCAAATTATTTGATGTCGTATTACTTATATTCATCTTAGCCAGTATTGTATTGGTGATGCTAGAAAGTGTTGCGAGTATTAATAATGAATATTCAAATTTCTTTAATCAAGCTGAATGGGTAATCACTATTCTATTTACATTAGAATATTTTGCTAGAATTATTTCCATAAAAAAACCTTCAGAATATATTTTTAGTTTTTATGGAGTTATTGATTTTTTATCTACCATTCCTAAATACTTAGCCGTATTTTTTGTTGGGGGACACGCTTTAGTTGCTTTAAGAGCATTACGATTATTACGTGTATTTAGAATCTTAAAACTCGCACGTTTTATCGGTGAATCAAATAATTTAGTTAAAGCTTTAAAAGCTAGTAAAGCCAAAATATCAGTGTTTTTATTTGCCGTATTGATTATTTCAATTATTTTGGGTACGGTCATGTATATTGTAGAAGGAGGTATGGACAGCGGATTTACGAGTATTCCAAGAAGTGTATATTGGGCAATTGTAACTTTAACAACAGTTGGTTACGGAGACATTGCTCCTACGACTGCTTTAGGGCAGTTTATAGCAGCCATTATTATGATATTAGGTTATGCAATTATAGCTATTCCCACGGGTATTGTATCTGCTGAATATGCCAATAGTGGTAAAGTAGACACAAATACTCAATCGTGTCCATCATGTAGTGCTGAAGGACATAATGATACCGCTGAATTTTGTTACGAATGTGGACATAAACTACATAATGGATAAGTATCTTATTACTATTGTAGGCCCAACGGCAATTGGTAAAACTTCATTAAGTATTGAACTAGCAAAACATTTCAATACCGAAATAATTTCTTCTGATTCTCGTCAATTCTATAAAGAAATGAGTATTGGTACTGCTGTACCTGATAAAAATGAACGCTCAACAATCAAACATCATTTTATCCAAAATATTTCTATCCATGACAGTTATAGTGTTGGGCAATTTGAAAAGGATGCCATCAGTAAACTAGATGAGCTTTTTAAAAAAAACAATTATGTTATTATGGTTGGCGGTAGCGGACTATATACCAATGCCGTTTTAAACGGTTTAGACAACTTCCCTAAAGTTGATCCAGCAATTAGAGAAAATTTAAAGGCTAAATTAAAGGAAAATGGAATACTTCCTCTACAAGAACAATTAAAAAAATTGGACGTAGAAACCTATCAAAAAATTGATGTGGACAATCATCAACGCTTGATTAGAGCACTTGAAATTTGTATCGGAACAGGCAAACCATACGCTACATTTTTAACAGATAAATCAACGCAACGAAGTTTTATTCCAATTAAAATAGGATTGACTACTGATAGAGCAATTATTTATAGCCGAATCAATCAACGCGTTGATATCATGATGAATAATGGTTTGTTAAACGAAGTTGAACCTTTATTGAAGCACAAAGAATTAAATGCCTTGCAGACAGTTGGTTATAAGGAATTATTTTCTTACTTAGAAAATGAAACTTCATTAGATTTTGCTTTAGAAGAAATTAAAAAGAATACACGTCGTTTTGCAAAACGGCAATTGACTTGGTATAGAAAAGATCATGAAATTAAATGGTTTGATTTTAAAGAAAATAAGCAATTAATCATTGATTATATCAATCAAAAAATAGAGTTGTAATTTAATTTTCTTCCTTTAATAGAAGCAGTCCGTTAATAAATAATGTAAGTGTTTTAAAAAAAATTATAACTATATTCGCAATGACACTAAAATCTATTTTCAACTTATATGATCTCCATGGACAGAGTTGAAAGGTTTTTAATTAAAATAAAAAAATCATGACACCAGATTACGTAGATATTGATTCACTCAAATTCTTTTTATACAATGTACATCAAGTAGAAGACTTATTAGTTGCTGAACGTTTTTCAGAATATGATAAAACCTCATTAGATCTTTTTCTTGATTCTATAAAAACTTTTTCTGACACTTCCTTACATCCTTTTATCAAAGAAATGGATGAAAAACCTTCTTATTTTAAAGATGGGAAAATTATTGTACATCCTCAATTTGAAAGTATTCTAAAAACGGCTGGAGATTTAGGTATTGTTGGGGCTATTTTTGATTTTGAAGATGGTGGTATGCAATTACCAACAACAGTTTTTCAAGCTGCACATTTTATCATGTCTGCGGCTAACAATCACGTACCTGGTTATTTTGGATTAACATCTGGTTCTGCAAATTTGATACTTTCCTTTGGTAGTCAAGAACTCAAAGATATGTATGTGCCTAAGATGTTAGATTTAACTTGGGGTGGTACTATGTGTTTAACTGAGCCTCAAGCAGGAAGTTCACTTTCTGATGTAATGACATTGGCAACACCAACAACTAAAGATTATTATCAAATAAAAGGACAAAAAATATTTATCTCAGCAGGCGATCATCAATTTTCTAGTAATTTCGTGCATTTGGTATTGGCTAGAATTAAAGGTGCACCAGCTGGTACTAAAGGTGTATCCTTATTTGTAGTTCCTAAAAACCGTCCATCCGAAAACGGAGAGTTTGCTTATAATGATGCTGCCATTGCAGGAGAGTTTGAGAAAATGGGTCAAAAAGGATATTGTACTACACATATCGTCTTTGGAGACCATGACGATTGCAGAGGTTGGCTTGTAGGCGAACCCAATAAAGGTCTATCCTATATGTTTCAAATGATGAATGAAGCTCGCATTTCTACAGGGCTTATGGGAGCATCTATAGCATCGGCAGCCTATTACTCTTCATTAAAATATGCAAATGAACGACCACAAGGAAGAAAACTAAATAGTTCTGGTCAAAAAAATGCTGAAGAAGAACAAACTTTAATTATCAATCATCCTGATATTAAAAGATTATTGTTCAGTCAAAAAGCAATTATTGAAGGCTCTATGAGTTTAATTTTTCAAGCTGCTACCTATTTGGATAAAGAAATGACAAGTACAAATCCTGAAGAAAAGGAAAAGTACAATCTCCTATTAGAAATATTAACTCCCATTGTAAAAACCTATCCTGCTGAACAGGGCATCCAATCTATCAGTAATGCAGTTCAAATTTTAGGAGGTTATGGATTTTGTTTTGATTTTATGCCTCAACAGTATTATAGAGATATCAGAATAATTGCTCTATATGAAGGTACAACAGGTATTCAATCTTTAGATTTATTAGGTAGAAAAATTCCCATGAAAAAGGGAAAAGCACTTGAACTTTTGGCTATTGAAATTCAAGAGACTATTAAAAATGCTTCTAAGTTTGATGATTTACAACCTTTCGCAAATACCTTATTAGAAAATTTAGGCTTGGTACAAAAAGTCATTGGTACTTTAATGCCTTTTGCTATAAAAGGAAATCATGAACGCTTTTTGGCTGATGCTACTGTTTTTATGGACTTCTTTAGTACAATTGTCATTGGATGGCAATGGTTAAAAACAGCAACTGTAGCAAGACAAACCTTAAATGATGCAAACGGAAATCAACCTTCTACTTTTTATGAAAGTAAAATTCATACTATGAAATTCTATTATACTTATGAAATGGCTAAAACTAAAGGATTGGCTAAAACAGTTATGAATGACCAAGAATTAACAATAAATAGCTCTAAAGATTACTTTTAAAGTGATTTTATTTTTTTATTACCTTAGACAACCAATATACTCAGATAGATTATGATAAAATTTGATTCTCCATTAGCTGCATTTCTCCATTGGGAAAAGAACACACCTGAAAATATTTTCTTAAGACAATATATTGATGGTAAACTTAAAACGTATACCTATAAAGAAAGCGGAAATGAAGCCAGAAGAATAGCTAGTGCTTTAAACTCTTATAATTTTCCGCCACAAAGTAAAATTGCGTTACTATCAAAAAACTGTGCTCATTGGATGCTTTCTGACTTGGCAATCATGATGTCAGGAAATATTTCAATTCCGATTTACCCTACTTTAAAAGCTGAAACCATTCAATATGTCTTAGAACACAGTGAAGCAAAAGCAATAATTATTGGCAAATTAGAGAATTATAAATCACAAAAATCAGCCATAGTCGGTATTCCTAAGATTAGTGTCTCAATGTACGGAGTCAATGACGGTAATACCTGGGAAGAGTTCTTAAAACAACATGAACCGATTCAAAATCCACCAAAATTAGAACCTGAAAATTTGATTACCATAATCTATACATCAGGGACAACTGGTAAACCTAAAGGTGTAATGCATACCGTTGCAAGTTTTACAAATGTATCTAATCAATTTTTAGAAAATTTAAATATTCGCAAACATCCAAAATTTTTCTCTTACCTCCCACTCTCTCATATAGCAGAAAGAATAGGTATTGAAATGGGTGGTATCTATAGAGGTGCTTCCATAACTTTTTCTGAATCACTAGCAACTTTTGCCAGTAATTTAGAAGCTACCCAACCTGATTTATTTTTTGCTGTCCCTAGAATTTGGGCTAAATTTCAAGAGAAAATATTATTAGGTATGCCTCAGAAAAAACTAACAATATTATTAAACATTCCTATTATAGGTACAATAGTAAAGAAGAAAATAAAAAAGAAACTTGGCCTATCTGAAGCAAAACTTATCTTTTCTGGTGCAGCTCCAATAGCTTCAAGTTTGGTAAGATGGTATGAAAAGTTAGGTATTACAGTTTTACAAGGTTATGGTATGACAGAAGATTGTATCCTATCACATAGCAACTTTCCTGAGGCTCACAGAATTGGTACTGTTGGTAAAACACATAATGGAGCAAAAGCAAAATTATCTCCAGAAGGTGAAATTTGTATTTTGAATGACTGTTTAATGAAAGGTTATTATAAAGACCCAGAAGCAACAGCTGAAGCATTTGATAGTGAAGGTTACCTAAGAACTGGTGATATAGGCGAATTTGATCGTGATGGTTTTTTAATTATTACTGGAAGAGCAAAAGATCAATTTAAAACTGATAAAGGTAAATATATAGCACCAGCACCAATAGAATTAGAATTATCTAAAAACCCTGATATAGAACAAATTTGTATTGTAGGCATGGGTATACCGCAACCTATTCTTTTAATTGTACCATCAGAAGAAGGAAAGAAAAAAAGTGAAGTAGAACTTAGCAAAAGCTTAATTAATGCCATTAAGACCATTAATCCTACACTTGAAAAACATGAAAAGATAGAAAAAGCTGTCGTTATGAAAAATGATTGGACAGTAGATAACGGATTGATGACGCCAACCTTAAAAATAAAAAGAAGTCAAGTAGAAAAAATACATAGACCAATGTATAAAATCTGGTTTGATGCAGAAAAAAATGTAATTTTTGAATAATGAAAGCTGTCATATGTAAATCTTTTGATGTAATAGAAAACCTTACTATTGAAGAAATACCTTCTTTAAAACCAGATAAAGATGAGGTTATTATTCATGTAAAAGCTTGCGGATTAAATTTTCCTGACACTTTAATTGTTCAAGGTAAATATCAATTTAAACCTGATTTCCCTTTTTCTCCAGGCGGTGAAATTTCAGGAATTATCAAAGAGGTAGGAGAAAATGTCTCTCATTTAAAAGTTGGAGATCATATAATGTATGGTAGTGTTTTTGGTGGCTTTGCTGAAGAGGTAAAAGCAAAGGCTAATGAAGTTTTTATAATGCCTCCTACAATGGATTTTACCACAGCAGCTTCTTCTATGCTTACCTATGGTACTTCTTACCATGCTTTAGTAAACAGAGCCAAGATACAAAAAGGAGAAACTCTATTAGTTTTAGGTGCGGCTGGCGGTGTTGGTACGGCAGCAATTCAAATTGGTAAAACTTTAGGGGCTACAATAATAGCTGCAGCATCAACTAATGAGAAATTAGAATTCTGTAAAGAAAACGGTGCTGATTTTACAATTAATTATAGCACTGAAAACCTTAAAGAAAGAGTTAAAAAATTGACTAATGGTAAAGGTGCTGATGTCATCTATGATCCTATTGGAGATAAATTCTCAGAACCTGCCTTAAGAGCAATTGCATGGAAAGGTAAGTATTTAGTGGTTGGATTTGCAGCGGGAGAAATTCCAAAAATCCCATTAAATATAGTTCTACTAAAAGGCTGTCAACTAATTGGTATATTTTGGGGTGCTTTTATTAAAAATGAACCGCAACTGAATACTAAAAATTTTATGACTATTGTAAAATGGTTTGCTGAAGGAAAACTAAAATCAAGAATTCATAAAGAATATCCACTAGAAAAAATTGTAGAAGCCATGCAGGTAATGATAAACAAAGAGGTGAAAGGTAAAATAGTTTTGATACCTTAATATTTACTTCACCAGACCTCTATCCCTTCCTCACTTTCTACTGATAATTATCATTTTATTACCTGTTTTAAATCAATAACTTTATCATCATTAATTTAAAACAGCACTATCATGAAAAAAATAATATTACCAACTGACTTTTCAGAAAACGCAACCAATGCTGTAAATTATGCACAAGAATTATTTGCAACAACAGCATGTACTTTTTATTTATTGAACACTTATACACCTATGATATATAACTATAATTACCAACTAAATTCAGGTGGATATATGGGTGATGTACTAGATGCCGTTAAGGAAAATTCTAAACAAAAATTAGAAGAACTAAAACAACAGCTTCAAATTAAATACAATAACCCTAAACATCAATTTGAGTTGATTTCATCTTTTAGTTTATTAACAGATGAATTAGATGAAGTTATAACTAAGTACAATATAGATTTAGTAATAATGGGTACAAAAGGAGCATCGGGTGTACAAGAAATATTATTTGGCTCAAACACTATACATGTAATCAAAAAAGTAAAATGTCCAGTATTGGCAATTCCTGATGGTTTCTTCTTTGAAAAACCTAAAGATATTTTATTTACAACTGATTATAAAATTGACTACTCAAATAAACATTTAAACATCCTCAAAACAATTTCAAAAGAGCATCAATCAACTATACACACATTACATGTCTCTTCTGGAAGAGATCTAAATAAAGAGGAAATTAAAAATAAAAAAACACTTGACAATTTACTATCAGGCTTAAATAACACATTTTACACCGTTAAAGATCAAGAAATTCCTTTAGCTATTAATGAATTTCAAAAATCAACATACATACATTTACTAATGATGATACGGAATAAACATACTTTTTTAGAAAATTTATTTTTAAAAAAAGTAATTAATCAAATAGGGCTTCATTTAACAATCCCGTTTTTAGTTATTCCTTCTTATACATAAGACATTGTCTTTTAAAAATTTTTAAAAAAATGAACCACCTCTAGGCTGAGTCGTCGAGGTATCAGAAACAAGATTGATTCGTTGCAAAAACCAAGATTCTTTTGTTTTGAATCTTTAAGCTACACTCGACATAGAGCGTCGAGTAATTCTATAAATTAACTCATAATAGTGTTACATCACAAAACTAAATATTATGAAAAAAATAATAGTTCCAACCGATTTTTCTGATAATGCTTGGGATGCATTAATATATGCCATTAGACTATTTGATGATATTCCATGTACATTTTATATTTTAAACACCTTTCAGGTTAGTCCTTCAAGGATAACTAATATCATGCATAAAAAAAGAGATACACACATGTATCGTATGTTAAAAGATACTTCAGAAAAAGCATTAAAAAAAATTGAAAATCATTTAAATGACAACTTACTAAATGATAAACATGAATATAAAATACTATCAAAATCAGGAGCACTCATTACCATCCTGAAAAATTTAATCTCTAAAGAAAATATTGACTTAATAATTATGGGCACTACTGGTGCATCTCGTATTAAAGAAGTATTTATGGGGAGTAATGCGGTTAAAGTAATTAAACATATCGATTTATGCCCAGTATTATCAGTTCCTAAAAGCTATGAATACCAAGAGCTAGAACAAGTAGTTTTTGCCACAGATCATAAAAGATATTATAACACAGTTGAATTGACTTGTTTATTAGAGTTGCAACTTATTCATAATTTTATGATTAGTATTATTCATATCAAAAAAGAAAATAGTCTAAATACTATACAAAAACAAAATATTGAAATTTTAAAACAATTCTTTGAAACTGATACTATAACATTTCAAGAAATTCTCACAAACACTACTGTAGAAAAAGCAATCCATAAATATGCATCAAAGCATGATGCTAATATGATATGCTTGTTAAACTATGAACACAGTATTATAGAAAAATTAACACATGAACCTATAATTAATAGAGTTAGTTTTCATAGTGCAATACCTTTATTAATAATACCTGTTTAATATAAATTATAAAGAAATGAAAAATATAGGAGTTTGGTTAGATAGAGAAAAAGCACAGATTATTACACTAAAGAATAACAGAATAATGATGAATACTATTCACTCAGAAATTGAAAATTACCATATTACTGGTGGTTCGGGTACAAGATTTAAAGGTGGTCCTCAAGATGTAGTTCAAGACAGCAGATACTTAGAACGTGAGAAGCATCAACTCAAAATATATTTTAAAGAGATTGCATCTTTACTAAAAAATGCTGACTCAATAGTGATTTTTGGACCAGCTGAAACCAATCAGAAATTCAAAAAAGAATTGATTGGAAATTACAAGACTATCAATGCAAAGGTTATGGCAGTGAAAAAATCGGATAGCATGACAGATAATCAATTAAAAGCTTGGGTTAAAGATTTCTTTGACTCAAAGAAGCATTAATTTATTGTAACAATTCTTTTCATTCAATACTATGGAAAATGATATTATTGAAATTAAAAAAGCCTCTGGTGAAAAAGTAAAATTTTCATTACAGAAACTCCGTGCATCGTTAAGGCATACTGGAGCTGATAATATTACTATTGAGAAAGTAATAAATAGTGTAAGAGATGAACTATATCAAGGTATTTCTACAACAGAAATCTACAACAGAGTCTTTGCTTTATTAAAAAATAAAAAAAGTCATTTTGCTTCAAAATACAAACTAAAAAAAGCAATTTATGAATTGGGACCAACGGGTTTTCCTTTTGAACGTTTTGTGAGTACTATTTTAAAATACTCAGGATATGATACAGAAGTTGGCAAAATTGTACAAGGACAATGTATAAAACATGAAGTTGATGTTATGGCTCATAAAAAGAATAAAACGACAATTATTGAATGTAAATTTCATAGTGAACAGGGGAATAATTGTAATGTTAAAGTTCCATTATATATAAATTCACGTTATCAAGATTTAAAAATGCATTGGAATGCCAATAAAAAAAACGGTGCAAAACTCACTCAAGGCTGGGTAGTTACAAATACAAGGTTCACTAAAGATGCTATACAGTATGGTAAATGTATTGATTTGTATTTATTAAGTTGGGACTACCCAACAGGCAATGCATTAAAAAATAGAATAGATAGATTGGGTTTATATCCAATAACAGTATCAACCTTACTCACAGCTAAAGAAAAAAATTATTTACTTCAAAGAAATATAGTTCTTTGTAGAGAGCTGGTTGATGAATCTTTTTATCTAGATTATTTAAGTGTTTCTGAAATAAGAAAAGAAAAAATATTAAAAGAATTAAAGCAACTATGTAACAATTAAACTATGCTTATGAACTATGCTAAAGTACATTTCCTCGGAGCTACTGGTACAGTAACTGGCTCAAAATTTTTAGTTGAAGTATTTAATAAAAAAATACTTATTGATTGTGGTATGTTTCAGGGAATTAAAGAGTTACGAGAGGTTAACTGGCAAGACTTACCATTTGATGTTGCTACACTGGATGTTGTATTATTAACACATGGACATTTAGACCATGTAGGCTATTTACCTAGACTTCTAAAGCAAGGATTTAATGGTGAAATCATAGGAACAGCACCAACATTAGCTATTGCCGAAATCATACTCAGAGATAGTGCAAAAATACATGAAGAAGAAGCAAAAAAAGCAACTAAAGAGAAATATTCTAAACATCAGCCAGCACTTCCTTTTTACACCCTAGAAGAAGTCGAAAACACTATTGGATTATTTACTTCAATGATGGAAGGTGAATGGCATATACTATCAGAAAAAATATTGTATCGATTTCAATATAATGGACATATCATTGGGGCAACCTTTATAGAATTAGATATCAATGGAAAACGCTTTGTTTTTTCTGGTGATATTGGAAGAACAAATGATTATTTATTAGATACCCCTAAAAAACCTGATCGGGCAGATTATATCTTTCTTGAAAGCACCTATGGTAATAGGTTACATCCTGATGAAGACATTGATAAAATATTCTCTGAATTAGTAAAAACTATTATTTATAACAAAGGAAATTTAATAATACCCAGTTTTGCCGTAGAACGATTACAAACCTTAATGTATGTTCTTTGGAAATTATATGATAAAAACAAAATTCCCAATATTCCCATCTTTGTTGATAGCCCTATGGGAAATAATGTATTAGAAGTATTTAAGCATTTCCCAAAATGGCATAAACTATCAAGTAGAGAATACAATGCAATCTGTAATCATACCACTATCATACAATCATATCGAGAAACCTGGGAAACGATTGACGACACTAGATCTAAGATAATAATTGCTGGAAGTGGGATGGTTACAGGAGGGAGAGTATTAACATATTTACAACAACTCATTGACGAACCTAGTACAATTGTCTTATTAGTCGGCTACCAAGCAGAAGGCACTCGTGGTCGTCAATTACAAGATGGCACTCATGAAATAAAGTTTTTTGGTAAATACTACCCTGTTAAGGCAACTATAAAAAACATTCAAAGTTTATCTGCACATGCTGATCAAAATGATTTATTAAATTGGCTAAGTGCTATTAAAAACATTCCTGAGCATATCTATTTAATTCATGGAGAACCAACAGCATCAGACACATTACGTGTAAAAATAAAAGACAGGTACCATTGGCAAGCATCTATTCCTAAATTATATGATGTTATTGAGTTACGTGTGTAATATAAATTGTTTTATAATTATATTGTTAACCAGTTACTAATCTGACAGATATCATTTCATATCACCCTTATATTGTTTTACTTAGTGTTGTAAATTATAAATTTAAAAATCATGAAACAGTTACTGTATCTCGTTATCGTGTTTTTATTGATGAGTTGTTCTTCAACACATCTTGTAAATAATTGGAAGAATCCAGATATTGATACTTTTGAGCCTTCTAAAATTTTAATAGTTGGTATGACTTCCAATTTAAAAGCTCGGAAAAAATTTGAAACAAAATTAAAAAAAGAATATTTATCACGAGAAATAACAGCTGTAACCAGCTTAGAAATATTTGATGAATCATTCAGGCATAATAGAAAATCAAAAAAAGAGTTAAAAGAGTTAGAAAAAAAACTACTTAATCAAGGTTTCAATAGTATTCTATTAAGTAAAGTAGTTGGAGTAGAAGATAAAATAATGTTTTACGAAGAGTATGATTTTTTTGATAATACAAACAGAGGGTTTAAAGATGATTACTTTATGAATCAAGATATCTATTACAATCAAAAGTATTATGAAAAATACAAAGTTTACCATGCTGAAACATCATTATACTGCATTTGTCCTGAAAAAGAAAGAGAATTGATCTGGAAAGGCTATATAGATATTATTGATCCAAAATCTACTAGAGAAACCATTAATGACTATATAAACCTGGTCATGTATGCCCTTGAAGAACAACAACTCATCAATAAAAAGAATGAAACTGACAATTAATCTATAAATGGAAAACAAAAATAGTTTCAAATCAACTTACCTAATTAGATTCTCTTCAGCATGTTATATATTGATATAAATCATTTCACATCAAAATAGTAAAATGTAATTTTGAGTAGTTGTACTGAATCATAAGATGATAAAACTACTGCAAATACCGATTAATTTCAAAGCCTTTCTAATAGAAATAGGTGACTTAGCTTATTTTGCTAGTCGCTTTTTTAAAGAAGTATTTTCAAGCCCTTTTGAGTTTAAAGAATTAGTACGCCAATGTTATATTATAGGCAATCGCTCCTTATTATTAGTTGGCGTTACAGGTTTTATTTTAGGTTTGGTATTTACATTACAATCAAGACCAACCCTAATGGAGTTTGGTGCAGAGTCTTGGATGCCATCTATGGTTAGCATTTCAATAGTACGAGAAATTGGTCCGATGATGATTGCACTTATTTGTGCTGGTAGAATAAGTTCAGGTATTGGTGCTGAATTGGGTTCAATGCGTGTTACAGAACAGATTGATGCCATGGAGGTTTCTGGTACCAACCCATTTAAATACTTAGTAGTTACACGTATTATGGCAACAACTTTAATGGTACCATTACTTATTATTTTTGGTGATGCTATCGCTTTGTATGGTTCTGCTATTGTAGAAAATTTAAAAGGTGACGTATCTTATCAACTTTATTTTAATAAAGTATTTAATGCCTTGAAATTTGCAGATTTGATTCCTGCAATCATTAAAACAGTCTTTTTTGGTTTTGCAATTGGTTTGGTAGGTACTTATAAAGGTTATAATTGTAAAAAAGGAACTGCTGGCGTTGGTGAAGCCTCCAATTCTGCCGTAGTATATACCTCAATGCTATTATTTATAATAGATTTTATTGCCGTTTTTATAGCTGATATATTTTTCGAAATCTAATAATGAAAAACAAAAAGAATATAGCACCCGTTTTAAAGATTAAAGACTTAAAAAAAAGCTTTGGTGATAATCATGTACTCAATGGTTTTACTATGGAGCTATATAAAGGTGAAAACTTGGTAATTATGGGCAAATCAGGTTCTGGAAAATCTGTAATGATAAAATGTTTGGTTGGGTTAATGGAACCTGACAGTGGTGATATTGAAATAATGAGTAAGGCTATTCATCAACTAGGACGAAATGAATTGGATAATTTACGTACCAAAATAGGCTTTCTTTTTCAAGGGAGTGCTTTGTATGATTCAATGACTGTACGTGAAAACTTAGAATTTCCTTTGCGTAAAAATAAAGAAAAATTCAAACAAAAGGAAACATTAGTACTTGAAGCATTAGAAAATGTTGGTCTAACACATGCCATTGATTTAATGCCTGTAGAACTATCAGGTGGCATGAAAAGAAGAGTTGCATTGGCAAGAGCTATTATCCTTAAACCAAAAATTATTATCTATGATGAACCTACTACAGGACTTGACCCCATTACTGCCAAAGAAATTATTGAATTGATGCGTGAAATTCAGCAAAAACACGGAACGTCTTCTCTTATAATAACACATGATGTAGATTGTGCTAGAGTAACAGCAAATAGGATGATTTTATTAATTGACGGTATTAATTACGCTGAAGGAACTTTTCAAGAATTGGCTACATCTACTGATAAAAAAATTCAAGCATTCTTTAAATAATCGATTATGAAAAAAACAAATTCACAAAAATTAAACCTTGGTATATTTGTTATTGTAAGTACACTTATATTAATTACAGCACTTTATTTTATTGGAAATAGACAAAATTTATTTGGAAAAACTTTCAAAGTGAATGCTCTGTTTAACAATGTAAATGGTCTAATGCTGGGTAATAATGTACGTTATTCAGGAATTAATGTGGGTACCGTGAAAGATATTAAAATGCTGAATGACACAACCATTTCTGTTGAAATGATTATAGAAAATAAAATTCTAAAGCATATTAAAAAGAATGCAGTAGCAATTATTGGGTCAGATGGTTTAGTTGGTAGTATGGTTATTAATATTATTCCTGGTAAGGGTACTGCAATCCAATTAAAACCTGGAGATACCATCAAATCATATAGTAAAATTTCTACCAATGATATGCTTACTACACTTAGCACTACAAATGAAAATGCAGCATTGTTAACTGCAGACTTACTAAAAATAACAACCGCAATTAATGATAGTAAAGGTACTGTTGGTTTATTGATTAATGATGTTGAAATGGCTTCAAACCTTAAACAAACCATTGCTTATTTAAAAACAGCTAGTATCAATACCTCAAAAACAATTAGCGAACTGAATACTATCATTACTTCTATTAATTATGATAAAAGTTTAGCTGCAGTATTACTGAGTGATTCTATTGCTGCACTAAAAATGAACTCTATCATTAGTAATTTAGACAAATCAAGTGGAGGAATAGATTCCGTAGTTATCAATTTAAACGATGCTATCTTAGCGATTAAAAATGGTGAAGGTACATTAAACTATATGGTGAATGATACTATGCTAGTAAAAACCATTGATGAGACAATGAAAAATATTAAAAAAGGAAGTCTCCTTTTAAATGAAGATTTGGAAGCCTTAAAACATAATTTTCTCCTAAGACGATATTTTAAAAAATTAGAGAAGAAAGAAGGTGAAAACTAAACATTAGTAAGTCACGAATAAAGTATATTCAAAACTAAAGTATATTCTTTCTAAGCATTATACTCACTTCTTGAATGCTATTTTTTATTTCATAAATATCTATTTCTTTTATAAATGCTATTTCTTTATAGCTGAGTTTTCCAAAGATAAAGAGATCTAAAACATTTGATGTTTCAGTTGGCAACCAATAATACATCTGGTTAAAAACCTCCCTTTTCTTTTTTGTTAATTTATCTAAACTTAGTGGTATTTCAAGATGTTCTAATATGTTTCTCTCAGCATCTTCATATAGAAATATTGTTTTTTTAAAATCATCTTGACGGTATGAAATATCATCTAATTCATCATACATTATCAAATCATTCCCTGCATCTATTTCAAATTTTTCTTCAAGTAGTTTTAACTCGTTTTTTAAAATCTGACTAGTACTCAACGTAGTTTTATGAAAGTCTTCCTTTTTAAGCAACAAATTCATTTGTTGATCTGCAAGCATAAAAAGTTTTAGTTTTATTTCAATCTCATCCGTTAATTTACCTTCAAACTGTGTGTACAGCTCTACAATAGCATCATCTATTACCCCATTAGTTTTATACATATTTCTAGGAATAATACTTTTATTTTCAGCAACATATAGTCTGTGTTTTACATATGGAAATACACGTGGAATTGCTTTTAATACTTTTTTTCCAAATTCGTCATGAGCTTCATTAAATTTATAATTTTTCATATGTCTTACTTTATAATTCATCATAAAATTAAAAAAAACCTACCAAAATTAAAATGATAATTATCATTGCACTTTTTTAAATAAATAATAACTATTTAAACTCTATAAGAGTAATTTCAGGTCGCATCCCCAACCTCCCAGGAAATCCTAACCAACCTAATCCCCTATTCACATATAGAAATTGTTTTTGATAGGTATACAACCCTACCCAATGTTTATATCTATATTTAATTGGACTCCATTTTCTATTTTTAAGATTAATTCCTGCTTGCATACCATGTGTGTGACCTGAAAGCGTAAGTGCAATATTTGTTTTTCTGACTACTTCTTTATCCCAATGAGAAGGATCATGAGAAAGTAATATTTTAAATGTGTCTTCATTTATATGCTTTAATGATTTATTCAAATCTCCATATTGTTTAAAAGGAGGAACACCCCAATTCTCAACACCTACAATAGCTAAATTCTCTCCTTGTATTGAAACAGTTGCAGTCTCATTTAGCAATAATTTAAAATTAATCTCTTTATAAAAATGTTTAATAGATTCAAAATTATCCTGTTTAGCATCTGATGATTTCCATGTACTATAATCTCCATAATCATGATTTCCTAGCACTGCATATTTCCCTTTTTTAGCTGATAATTGTTTTAAAAGGGTATCCCAACCTCTTAACTCCCAAGCATAATTATTAACCAAATCTCCAGTAAAAAATATAAAGTCTGGCTCTAAATCATTAATTAATTGTATGACTCTATCTAGAATATGATATCGAAAATTAAAACTACCTAAATGGAGGTCAGATATATGAACAATACGTAATCCAGAAAAGCTTTTAGGCAATTCTTCAAATCTAATAATAACTCGATATACCTTAAATCGATATAGTGATATAAAAATACCATAAAGAATTACAAAAAAAGGTAGAAAACCTGAAAAAAGACCAATAATTGGAACTATGACTAATGATTCTTCATTAGAAAATATATAGTTTGTAAAATACAATATGGAAATAATCAATACAAAAATTAATTTAGGAATGAATGAAGATACTGTTAATCCATATAATGAAGATATCAATACTTGTTTTTGCTTTGGGTTTATACTGTTCAATCGAATTTTTAATAGAATAATTGATAGGATAAGACCAATAGTAAAAATCCAAAAGATAATATAAATACTATTTCTTATAACTAATGAAGCTATCTGCTGCGTAATAGACAATAACCAATAAAATGTGGCAATATCTATAAGTAATAGTATCAAACATAAAAGTAATACTGCAAAAAATGAATAGGAACGCATCTCGTAATTATTTAATACTTTATTTTAATCGCTTCTTATTCTTTAGTGCCCAATAGACTCCCTTAATATCAGAAGCCCATTCTTCATACATAAAGATAAGTGTAATTTCTTCAATGGTTTCTAACAACCCTAAGATTAACATAGCATAAAACAATCCATATAATGGACTAAAAAACAATACCCAAAGTATAAACACCCCTTGTACCAATGCTGATAATTTTGCCAAATAGGTATGAAAAGCTGTGGCTTTACCATATTTTCTATAGGCAAGAATCATCTGAATGATGTATGGACTAAAGGCTATTAATATAATTCTATAATTTTCTTTAATAAAACCGGTTTCAAAAATAAAAAGACCTACTAATCCAATGGCGAATGTTATTTGATCGCCTATGGAGTCTAATTGAGAACCTCTTGGGCTGGTGATTTTTAGTTTTCTTGCTAAAAAGCCATCAATCATATCAGTTGAATAACTAATTAGCAAAAACCATGTAAAAAATTCACGTTCTTCAAACCATAATAAAATCAACAAAAATGGAGCCGCAAAAATTCTGTAAAACGAAAACCAATCAGCAATATTAAAATTTTTAAATGTTAGCATCTTCTGATTTAATTTGGCTTGTATGGATATATTGAATTTCTTGAATCGTAATAGTTTCTAGCTAATTCTCGACAGCCTTTTTTTCATATCTTTTTCTGTTGCCGCTTTACTAATAGCCAACACTTTATAACAATCTATAATTACCATATCCTTGAGCTAAGTTATTACCTTCCTCAAAATTAATCATCATCATTAACTTTTACACTGATAAATATCAACAGTAATTCATATCTTACAGGCTATTTTTTTGAGATAAATTCAGTTTTTAATATTTTTTTACGAACTTTGGCTAATAGCATTCACATTTATGTTTGAACAGGGGCAACATATTTTTACCATTCTTTTTGAAGCAATTTCTGAAGGTATCATTGTAGTTGATAAAAAACAGGTAATTGTAGCGACGAATACATCTGTTAAAAAAATGTTTGGCTATAAAAAGGGCGAACTAACCAATCAACCCCTAACTATTCTAATTCCATCTAAATACCATGCCAATCATAAAAACCATGTTGTTACCTTTTTAAAAAACAGAAATGAGAGAAAAATGGGGCAAGAAATAGATATTTATGGTATAAAAAAAAATGGAAAAGAGTTTCCTCTAGAAATTAGTTTGAATCCATTTACTATTTCTGGGAAAACATATGTAATGGCTATACTTATTGATATTACTATTCGCAAGAAAAATGAACAAGAAATAGAAGTGCTAAACTCTCAATTGGAAAAAAGAATAAAAGAGAGAACCGCTGAATTAAATTATACTATTGAACAACTCAAAGACTTAAATCTAAATTTTCAAGGCGAAATAAAAAAAAGAGTTCAAGCAGAAAATAAAATTACTGTTGCCTTGCAAAAAGAAAAAGAATTAAATGAGCTCAAAACTAAGTTCTTATCAATGGTAGCTCATGAATTTAAAACACCTCTAAGCGGTATTTTAACATCAACTATTTTATTAGAAAAGTACAACTTAAGTGAACAACAAGATAAAAGAGAGAAGCATTTAAAAACAATTACAAGTAAGGTTCATTATTTGAATAATATTTTGAATGATTTCTTATCCATAGAACGTTTAGAATCTAATAAAGTTAATTATAAGCTTACTACATTTAATCTGAGTAAAGTAATTAATGAAGTAGTTTATAATGCTAATATGCTACTAAAGAGTGGTCAACAAATAAACATACCACAAAATATAGATGAGTTTACATTATATCAAGATGAAAAAATATTGGAGTTGATGCTGTCAAACTTAATCCACAACGCCATAAAATACTCACCTGAAAACACAACTATTGAACTAAAAGTAGTTGAAAATGACAACCAAATAGTCTTTAAATTTATTGATCAAGGTATAGGAATACCAAAAAAAGATCAAAAGCACATATTTAATCGTTATTTTAGAGCAGAAAATGTTTTAAATAACCAAGGTACTGGTATTGGACTAAACATTGTAAAGTCACATTTAGAGAATTTAGGTGGTTCTATCAGTTTTACAAGTAAAGAGAATGTTGGTTCTACATTTACTATTAACTTACCAATTATGAAAAAAATATGAAAAAAGTTTTATTTATTGAAGATGATACTGTTCTTAGAGAGAATACTGCTGAGCTTTTAGAATTGGCAAATTATAAGGTAATT
>Ga0256834_1001088_pt1 | contig 18884 bp, 25 predicted proteins | sample 4281140metaG_FD_190536 | JGI IMG/M metagenome (GOLD analysis project Ga0256834, IMG submission 190536) | Hydrothermal vent microbial communities from East Pacific Rise, Pacific Ocean - 4281-140 | ecosystem: Environmental > Aquatic > Marine > Hydrothermal vents | place: Pacific Ocean: East...
AACCTATATAATGAACGCCAAGGATCTAAATCTCATCTCCCATCTAGAGGAGATAGTAAAAAGCGGGGCCGTCGACAGCATCAAAATAGAGGGGCGAACCAAAAGCGATTACTACGTAGCCGTCACTACCAAAAGCTACAGGGGCGCCCTGGACGACATATATAGGGGCAAATTCGATCCCTCAGTGTATGAGAGGGAGCTAAATACCACAAAGCATAGGGGCTTTACGGACGCCTATTTGGTTCATAGACCCTATGAAAAAGATGATACCCAGCAGCTCGACAGATCCATCGGCGACGGTACGCATCAGGTTTGCGCCATAGTAACCGAGGATGGAGGGCATTTCTTGACAAAGGACAGAATCTGCAGAGGCGACGTTTTGGAGATTGTAACGCCAAAGAGCAGGCCAAAGCCCTGTTCCAACGAGATTGGGGAAATTTTTGAAAAAGAGGGCATCTGGTACGTAAAAATGAAAAAACTGGTATCTAAAAACTCAAAAGAGTTCGAATGCATCCACAGCGGCAATCAAAATCCCATAAAACTGCCCTGCAATCTGGAGGCGTTTAGCTTTTTAAGGAGAGAGATTGAGACCTAAGATTAAAGATATTTTGCCGATTTGGTGGGCGTGGCAGTGGAGAACGGTTTTGGCTTCGTTGATAGGATCCATCGTATTAGTCATTATATTCTCTTTTTTCGCCGCGCTCTTAGGAGTTTCTAAAGAGACTATTATTATACTATCGCAGATTATTTATTACGTCGTGGCTATTTACGCTTCGATCTATTTTTTCGCCTATATCTTTTCGATGAGGTTCAAAAGGGTTAAACCGGTTCTGTTTAGAAGGGAGGGGCACTACGCGAAAAGGGCCGCTCTAATTTAAATTTCAAAAAGGAGCAGCTATGAGATTTGTTTCGATAATTATGGGTAGCAAAAGCGATTATGAGGTGATGAAGGAGTGCGCGGTGACTCTGGAGAAATTCGGTGTGCAGTACGAACTGTTGATCTCCAGCGCCCACAGAAGTCCCCACAGGACAAAAAGTTACGTGGTAGAAGCTGAAAAAAAGGGTGCGAAAGTGTTTATCTGCGCAGCCGGAATGGCGGCCCATCTGGCCGGCGTCGTAGCCTCTTTGACGGTAAAACCGGTAATTGGGGTTCCTATGAAAGGCGGTTTCATGGACGGTATGGACGCTCTGCTATCTACGGTGCAGATGCCTTCCGGAATGCCGGTGGCTACCGTAGCCGTCGGTAAAGCCGGTGCGATTAACGCGGCCTATTTGGCAATGCAGATTCTGGCTATAGACGACGACGAGTTAAAAACGAAACTGCAAGAGGATAGAGTCGCCAAAGCCAAAAAGGTGGAAGCAGATTCGAGTCAGGTGGAGGTAAGGCTTTAGTGCTGATGCGTTCGGATTGTCTGGTTTGTCTATGTGACCAGACCCAAAGAGTTCTAAAGGCCCTGGATTGCGAGGAGGAGACTAAAAAAAGCGTATTGATCCGTGCGGCCGAGATCCTGGCCCAGGGTGGATTTGACAAGACCCCTCCCGAGGCCGCCAAGGAGCTCTACGGCGCAATTTCGGCTCTTTTGCGTCGAGAGGATCTCTATGCCGAGCAGAAAAGAGTCTCGACTAAAAGGGCACTCGAGTTGGCTACGGAGGTAAAAGTCAAAATAGAGGGGTCAAAAAGCCCCGCCGATTACGCTCTCAGAGCGGCGGTGGCGGGTAACGTGATAGATTTTGCCGCCGAAAGAGAGTTCGATATAGAAAAGGAGCTAAAGAGCGTTTTTGAGACCCCTTTTTTTATCGATCACAAACCCATGTTTTTAGAGGCTCTCTCAAAAGCGAAAATAGTGGCGGTAATCGGGGACAACGCCGGAGAGCATATTTTTGACAAACTGATGATTGAGACGTTGAGCGAGATATATCCCCAGGCGAAATTTTTCTATTTTGTGCGCGGAAAGCCGATCATAAACGACGTAACCATCCAAGAGGCCAAAGAAGCTGGTTTTGATGAGGTATGCGAGGTAATCGACAGCGGAGTGGAGACTCCCGGTTTTATCTACCGTAACGCCTCGCAGAGCGCTAGAAGCGTTTACGACGAGGCCGATCTGATACTGGCTAAAGGAATGGGGAATTTTGAGTGTATGGAACAAATGAGAGATGAAAGGCTCTATTTTCTTTTCAAGGTCAAATGTTCCGTAGTGGCTTCGTGCGTAGATGCCCACGTGGGCGATCTGGTGTGTATGAATTCGGCAAAAGGAGGTTGCTGATGAGCGAAACCAAAAGACAAAAGAGAGTCGTTCTATTTACAAGTCCCGGTTGTCACTGGTGCGTCAAGGCCAAAAATTACTTCAGATCCAACGGAATAAGATTCAAAGAGATTGATATCAGCAAAGACCAAAAAGCGGCTCAGGATTGCCAAAGACACGGGTGCAGAGGAGTACCGGTGGTGTTGATCGGCAGCAGATGGATCTGCGGGTTTGATCAGGCGAAGATCGATAAAGAGTTGGGAATAAAATAGCGGGACGGAAAATGATAACTTTTAGCGAACTACTTCTTAAACTCCAAGAGTTTTGGGCTAAACAAGGCTGTGTGATCGTGCAGCCTTACGATATTCCGAGCGGCGCGGGAACTTTTCATCCGGCCACTTTTTTGAAATCTCTCGATCCGGGACCGTGGGCTACAGCCTACGTGGCGCCGAGTAGAAGACCCACCGACGGCAGATACGGAGAAAACCCAAACAGACTAGGTTCATATTATCAGTTTCAGGTATTGATAAAGCCTAGTCCGGACAATATCCAGGAGCTATATCTAAAGAGTCTAGAGGCTTTGGGTCTAAGATGGCAAGATCACGATATCAGATTCGTAGAGGACAATTGGGAATCCCCGACTCTAGGCGCTTGGGGACTCGGTTGGGAGGTGTGGCTAGACGGTATGGAGGTTACCCAGTTTACCTATTTCCAGCAGGTGGGCGGTTTTTCCTGCGATCCAGTAGCTGTCGAGATCACTTACGGAACCGAGCGTTTAGCCATGTATCTGCAGGGGGTCGAGAGCGTTTTCGATATTCTTTGGAGCGTTTCCGAAGGAGCAAATATAACCTATGGTGACGTGCATAGACGCGCCGAGTTCGAATTTAGTCGATACAATTTCGAAATCGCCGATACTGAAAAGCTTTTTAGACATTTCGAGGATGCGGCACAAGAGTGCAAAAGATGCCTCGGCGAGGGATTGCCGTTACCGGCGTACGATCAGTGTCTTTTGGCCAGCCATATATTCAACACTCTCGATGCCAGGAAGGCGATCAGCGTCACGGAACGGCAAAACTTTATCTTGAAAGTGAGAGAGCTGGCCAGAGGATGCGCCGAACTCTATAAAGAGAGCTTAGAGTCGTGAGAGTATCAGATATACTCGAAATACTCGACTCGATCAGTCCTTTCGAGCTTCAGGAGAGCTGGGACAACAGCGGTCTGCAGATCGGTTCTTTGGATAGAAACGTTTCTAAAATTGTCGTTTCGCTGGATATCGAGTGGAAGCTGTTGGATGCGTTGGAACAAAACAGCCTCCTTATCACCCACCATCCCCTGATTTTCAAACCGCTGGGTTCTATCGATTTTGCGAAATATCCCTCCGGTTTTTTGGAAAGGATGATAAAAAAGGATATCTCGATGATATCCATGCACACAAATTTCGACAAAACGCACCTTAACGACTACGTGACCTCCGAGATTTTGGGATTTGAAAAGTTTGAAAAAGAGGGCTTTATAAATATTGTAGAGCATAAAACCACGCTGGAGGAGATGGCGGAGAGGGTAAAGGAGGCTTTCAAGACGGATAAACCGCTAAGAACGGTAAAAGGATCCAGACCCGTTTCCAAAATAGCTATAGTAACGGGTGCCGGAGGATCGCTGATAGGCTCAGTGGACGCGGATCTCTTTTTGACCGGCGATGTAAAGTATCACGAAGCAATGGAAGCAAAAAGTGCGGGCATATCCGTTATAGATATCGAGCACTACCTCAGCGAGCGCTATTTTGCGAGGATTTTGGCCCGGGAATTGAAAAAAAAGGAAATAGAGGCTATAATTGCGACGACGGAAGATCCCTTCGGGTTTGTCTAATATTTCCATGACTCTTTCTCTAACGATATATGATTTTAAATAGAGCTTCGCTCAAAAGGAACGGTAATGAAACAGTTTATAGAGCAGTTGGTGGAACTGTCGGCGATAGATAGGGAAATTGACGCGTTCGAACCTAAAATATCGCAGATAAAGGCTAGATTGGAGAAGGTTGAAAAAGATAAAAAGAGCGTAGAGAGCGCCATAAACGTTTTAAACGAAGAGATCCAGGAGTGCGAACTCAAAAAGAGAAAAAACGAGCTACATCTGCAGGAGCTGTCGGATAAACTGGAGGAGCTCTCCAAAAAGAGCGCCAACGTCAAGACCGAAAAAGAGGCCAAAGCTATCCAGCTGGAGGAAGAGATAGCCAAAGAACAGATAAATTTCGCCAACGAAGAGATATCCAGGCTGGAGAATCTGTGCGAGAGCAAGCTCGAAGAGAAGAGCTCTTTGGAAGAGCGCCTCAAAGAGATAGAAGAGCAGGTTCAAAAGACTCAAGAGAGCGTAAACGAGGAGTTGGCCCAGATTGAAGAGGAGAGAAGATCGGTCTTTGAAAAAAAGCAAGAACTTGTTTCCAAAATCCCCCAAAAGATTCTCGCGTTTTACGAAAAGATCAGAAGATGGGCCGGAAACAGCGCCGTGGTACCGGTTAAAAAACAGGCGTGCATGGGCTGTTTTATGAAAATTAACGACAAAACGTACTCAAAGGTTATCCAGTCCGAAGAGATCGTAACCTGTCCCCACTGCGGTAGAATACTCTATCTAGAAAGAGAGGAGGAGAGCCTCTCCCAGGCGTGATGTTCCGCTATCTATATACTTTCGTTCTTGCCGTCGCCTACTTGGCGGCAGTTCCCTTTTTGTTGCCCCTTGGATTTAAAAAACGGTATAAACGCTCTTTGTGGGCCAGATTCTTTCCCGTTTTCAACGAAAGATTCAAGGAGCCTTCGATACATTTTCACGCCTGCAGTCTGGGCGAAACCAAAGCTTTAAAACCTTTGATAGAGAGATTTGAGAGGATCAATCTCTCGGTTATCACTCAAACCGGGTACGAGGCCGCCAAAGAGTATAAAAACGCCGAAGTGAGATATTTGCCGTTTGAAATATTTCTATATCGCTGGCTTATCCCCCAAAAGGCTTTGGTGGTTATGGAGGCCGAACTTTGGTATCTGCTCTTTTTTCTCAGCAAACGAAAAGGGGCGGTAACATTTTTGATCAACGCAAGAATCAGCGATAGGAGTTTCTCATCGTATAAAAGATTTTCCTTTTTATACCGCAGGGTTTTTGAAAACGTAGACTACGTTTTTGCCCAGAGTGAGCTAGACGCTGCGAGGCTGAGGGAGCTGGGGGCCAAAAGAGTCGAGGTGGTCGGAAACATAAAGCTGCTTTCTAAACCCAGCGTTAAAGGACTCTACGAGAAGCCCGCGAGAAAGGTTTTGGTGGCCGCCAGTACGCACGATCCCGAAGAGGAGATGATTTTGGACGCTTGGCTCAAAAGCGGGACCGACTATATGCTGGTGGTCGTTCCGAGACATCCCGAAAGATTCGAAGAGGTTGATCTTCTTTTGAAAGAGACTGCCGAGAGGGAGTCGCTGAAATATTGTAAAATCTCCGAGAGCGGAGCTTTGAAAGCCGATATAGTACTCGTTGACAAAATGGGCGTTTTGAACGAGATTTACTCTGTAGCGGATAGGGTGATTTTGGGAGGCAGCTTCGTCCCCGTAGGGGGGCACAATCCGCTGGAGCCGGCTTTTTTCAAAGTTCCTATAATAAGCGGTAAGGAGATATTCAATCAAAAAGAGAGCTACTCCTACGTAAAAAATATATATCTTATAGAGCCTAGGCGGCTTAGCGAATATATAAAAGCCGAACTCGTTCCGGCCGAGATCAGAGCCGAGGCGAATATCGGTCCGCTCGTAGATAGGATCGAAGATGTGGTATACGGTAGATAGCGAATATGTGACTTTGAGTTTGATCGTAACTCCTAGATCTTCGAAAAACTCCTTTTCGAGAGTGGAGCCTCAGGGAATCAGAGTCAAAATAAAGGCACCTCCGGTTGAAGGTGAGGCCAATAAGGAGCTGGTAAAGTTTTTATCCAAGCGCTTTAAAATTCCCAAAAGCGAAATAGAGATAATTTCCGGCCACAATTCAAGATATAAAAGGGTTCGAATGAGATTGAACGACGAGATAAGAAACTTCATAAAAGAGAGCGAATGAGGGAGAAGGCTTATAAAGTATTGGCCAAACAGCTGGGCGTTTCCAATAAAAAGGCCAAAGAGCTTATCGACAGAGGAGTGGTTTACGCCTTTGGCAAAAAGGTCAAAATCGCCAGAGGAGAAGTGGATCTCTCTACCAGATTCAAAGTAGTTGATTACGCGGCTTTGGAAGTCATATTTGAGGACGAGAACGTTCTGGCCGTGAACAAACCGGCTTTTTTGACCAGCGAAGAGATAGAAAAAGATTGCGGTTACAGGCTTTTGCACAGACTCGACAAAGAGACCAGCGGGGTATTGCTGTTGAGCAAAAAGGAGGAGTTTCGAACAAAAGCCATAGAGAGTTTTAGGCAAAAAGAGGTAAAAAAGGAGTATTTGGCCTGGGTGGAAGGTATAGTGGCCGAAAGCGCGGTAATCGATCTGCCTTTGATTACTCAAAGAAAGGGCGGCAGAGCCAGAAGCAGAGTCTCCTATTCGAAAGGGAAAGAGGCCGTCACGTATATCGAACCTATCGAGATAGTGTCGAAATATACCAAAATCAGAGCGACGATAGAGACGGGCAGAACCCATCAGATCAGAGTTCATATGGCCAGGTTCGGACATCCGATTTTGGGGGACGTTTATTACGGCGGTAAAGAGTTTGGACGCGTAATGCTCCATAGCCATAAAATCGAGTTGCTCGGATACAGCTTTGAGGCGCCCGAACCTCGAGAGATGATAGAGCCTTTTGCGCAGAATTTTAAATTTAGCTAAAATTAATATTTTTTTAAGTAAAATTCACACTCACGTCAAGGTAGGCGTATAGAAGAAATCTCAAGGACGGCAGGTGTTCGAATCCATTTCCAGCTCGTTTAGCAACGCCATAAAAAAGATCAGATTTCAGGACGACGAAAAAGCCCTCAAAAAGGCTCTTGCCGAACTGAAAAAGTCTCTTTTGAGGTCGGATGTCCACCATAAAGTGGTAAAAGAGCTGTTAAACAGGGTCGAAACCGAAACGAAGCGGGCCGGAATAGGCAAAGAGAATTTTTTAAAGGCTCTTCGAAGCGCTTTAAACGATATATTGAAGGTGGAAGGTAAGCAGGGGTTCGTATTCGCTCCGAAGCCTCCCACGGTTGTGATGATGTGCGGGTTGCAAGGAAGCGGTAAGACAACCACCACCGCCAAACTCGCGTACTATTTGAAACTTAGAAAAAAACGGGTATTGATGGTTGCGGCCGATCTTCAGAGGCTTGCCGCGGTTGAACAGTTAAAACAGCTGGCGGAACAGATCGGGGTCGATATATACGCTCAAGAGGAGAGCGATCCCTATGAGGTGGTAAAAAAAGCTCTCGAAAAAGCCAAAGATTCTCTATATGACGTGGTATTGATAGATACCGCCGGACGTTTGGCCATAGACGAGGAGCTTATGGAGGAGCTAAAGAGGCTCAAGTCTCTGGCCGAGCCGGACGATCTGTTTTACGTTGCCGACTCTCTGACGGGCCAGGACGCAGTTAGAAGCGCGGCCAAATTTCACGAAGAGTTAGGAATAACCGGTGTTATTCTTACGAAATTCGACGGGGACAGCAAAGGCGGGGTGGCTATCGGTATCGCCCATCAGTTGGGCGTTCCCCTCAGATTTGTGGGAACTGGCGAAAAGATGCCCGATCTGGAGCCGTTTATCCCTGAGAGGATAACGAACAGACTGATGGGAGCCGGGGACGTGGAGTCTCTGGCTGAGAAGACGGCCGCCGTAATCGACGAAAAAAAGGCCAAAGAGCTCACCAAAAAGATTAAAAAAGGGAAATTCAATTTCGAGGATTTCCTGGATCAGCTGGAATCTTTGAAAAAGATGGGCAGTCTAAAGTCTCTGATTTCCATGATACCCGGAATGGGCAACATGGCTCAGGCTTTGAAGAACGTGGACCTGGAAAACTCCAAGGAGATAAAACGAATCAGGGCCATGATAGATTCTATGACTCCCAAAGAGAGAAAAGATCCCGATCTGATCATGAAAAACAGCAGCAGAAAAAGGAGAATCGCTCAAGGATCAGGATTGACTCTGCAGGAGGTCAACAAAATTTTAAAACAGTTCAACAACGCCGCCAAACTGGCAAAGAAGTTTTCGGGCAAAAAAGGTATGCAGGATCTGCAGAGTATGATGAACCAGATGAAAGCCGGCGGCTTTCCCAGATAGGTGCTAAAGCCAAAGAGCGATGCGACGCTTTTTGGTTTTAGCATAAAACTTCAAAAGGAGAAATATTTATGACCGTTATCAGACTTACGAGAATGGGTAGAAAGAAGAGGCCTTTTTACAGAATAGTAGTCACCGACAGCAGAAAACGAAGAGACGGAGGCTGGATAGAGTCTATAGGATATTACAATCCGCTAACGGATCCGGCTACGGTAAAATTTGACGAAGAGAGACTAAACTACTGGCTTGGCGTCGGAGCCAAAATGAGCGACAGAGTCAAAAAAATAACCGGAAAATAAGATGGTCGAGAAATTCGTGGAGAAGTATGCGAAACTGATCGCTTCTCTCCCCGATGAGATAAGAGTCGAACGCGTAGATGTGAACGAAGGCTATAGCGAAATAACTATTTACGCCAACAGAGCCGACGCCGGAAAGCTTATAGGCAAAGAGGGCAAGATGATAGGGGCCATAAAAACTCTTATTTCCGGCTGCAAGGCAAAAGACGGAGTGAGCTACAAGGTCAACGTCAAGATTGCTCAGGAGTGATCTTGGACAGAGTCGATGTGGCCAAATTGGGCAGGGCTGTTGGTCTCAAAGGGGAAATGAGACTCCATCTGCTCAGCGACTTTCCAGAACAGTTTAAAAAAGGGGCCAGATTCAGAGTCTCGGATAGAGAGCTCGAGATCGAATATTACAACCACAAACGCGGCGTAGTGAAATTTTTAGGTATCGACACTCCCGAAGAGGCCAAAAAGCTTACCAACAAAATTCTAACCTCCACTCTCGAAGAGACCAGAAAAAGCTGCAGTCTCGAAGAGGGAGAATATTTTTGGTTCGACATAATCGGATGCGATCTCGTGGAGGAGGGAAAGAAGTTAGGAAGAGTGGAAGATATCAGGCGCTATCCCTCATGCGACTATCTTTTGGTAAAAAGTAGCGAAGATCTTGTAAAGGATGGGTTTGCAAAAACCTTTCTGGTTCCTTTTATGGATAGGTTCATTGCCGGAGTGGATCTAAAGAGATCGATGATAGTGGCCAAAGGGGCCATGGATATTCTGAGAGCTTCATGAGAGCCACTTTTGTAACGGTTTTTGAAAATCTCGTAAAATTTTATTTTGAGGATTCTATTTTAAATAGGGCGCTTCGAAAGGGTCTATTTTCTGTAGATTTCGTAAATCCCAGGGATTTCGCGCAAAACAGGTACAAAAAGATCGACGATACCAAGGTGGGCGGGGGTGCCGGAATGTTGATGGAGGCCCCTCCCCTGTGCGAGGCCATTAGAAGCGTAAAGGGCGTTTCCTCGCGGGTGGTGGTTTTAACGCCCGCCGGTAAAAGATTTGTACAAAAGGACGCCAAAAGACTAAGCGAGTTCGAGCATCTGATTTTCGTATGCGGCAGATACGAAGGCATCGACGAAAGAGTAATAGAAAAAGAGGCCGACGAGGTATTTAGTCTGGGAGATTTCGTTCTGACCGGAGGAGAGTTGGCGGCTCTTTGTATTTTCGACGCGATAGCGAGAAATATACCGGGGGTGTTGGGTAACGCCGACTCTCTTTGCGAGGAGAGTTTCAACGAGGCTTTTTTGGAGGCTCCGGCGTTTACGAAACCGAACGTTTTTGAAGGTAGCGGGGTGCCTTCAGAATTTTTAAAGGGCAATCATAGTAAAATAAGCGCCTTAAAAAACGAGTTGTCTTATTTGAAGACCCTCTATCATAGACCCGATCTGTTAAGAGACCAGATAAAGGATTGAAAATGAGAAACAGATATATAGAGCATTTCGAGAAGTCTCAAACGGCTTCCAAGGAGATTCCGGAGTTCAAAGCCGGCGATACCGTAAGAGTGTCCGTAGAGATCAAAGAGGGGAACAAGACCAGAATTCAGGATTTTGAAGGCGTTTGTATCTCTATCAGGGGCGAAGGCACCGGCAGAACCTTTACCGTTAGAAAAATAGGCGCCAACAACGTAGGCGTCGAGAGGATTTTTCCTATCTACAGCGACTCTATAAAAGGGATAAAGGTCGTAAGAAAAGGAAAGGTCCGAAGAGCCAAACTCTACTATCTTAGAGACAGACAGGGTAAAGCAGCCAGAATCAAAGAGCTCAGAAAGTAGAGCTCTTTGTCCCTATCTCCAATAATATATAAATTTTATTCCCACGTAACTGTTTTGAGTTTCGCTATCCGGTTCGTATACGTACGTAAGCAAAGTGCCGTTGTTGTATAGCGGGACCGGATCGCTGTTGTTTATCTTCCAGTAGTCGAATCTATAAAACAGAACCAACTCTTTATCTTTAGCTATTTTATATCCCAGCGGGATCTCTATGCGATATCCGAATGTGTTTTTTAGTTCAAAATCGGCGCCGTCGTACAGATAAGCCCTCATTTCGGCGTCGAAGGCTTTTTGGTATCTCAAGGAGAGTCCGAGACTGAACTTTTCGTTAAGCTCTTTTTCTCCTCCGGCTTCGATATAGAGGTATTTCCATTTGTAGGTTTCGTCATAATCCCCGGCATAATCGGATTTGCCCCTTTTCCATTCCCTGTAACCGAATCCTATTTTTGAAAAAAGGTCGGCGTAGGATAACCTTTCTATCGCCGCCGCGTATATTTCCGGCTGGAAAATAGAGACGTTATCTTTTGTAAGTTTTAATGGAGTTCCGCCCCAGGTGCTTCCGTCGTAGCTGCTTTTGCCTTTTGTATACTCCAGGGATGCTCCCATGTAATATCGTTCGGTTATATGCAGCTGTCCCTTTAGCGAAAATCCGTTCATATCTCCGAAAAGATCGCTCGAGTCGCCGTCAAGATACGCTCCCGATTCGCTGTACTCTTTGTAATCCATCTTTAGTGTGTGTATGCCCAGTTCGAAGAACTCAAAAGGGTTTTGGCTCTGGGAGGCCGAAAGTTCTAAACAGAGCAGGGAGGTAACAAGAATAGCCGTTTTTTTCATTAATCTCTCCTTAATAGTTTTTCATTGCCGCTCTGGCCTCTTTTTCCATCTCTTTTCTTTTGAGGGTCTCTCTTTTGTCTCGGAGAGTTTTACCCTTGGCTAGAGCGATCTGGAGTTTTGCCAGATTTTTATGGTTGAAATATAGTTTTAGAGGGACTATAGTATACCCTTTTTCGCTTGTTTTTCCTATTAGCTTCGATATCTCTTTTTTGTGTAGTAACAGTTTTCTAGCTCTTTTCTCATCCGGTCTGAAGTGCGGATTGGAAGTGGCAAGATGGGATATATGCATACCGAATACGAAAGGCTCTCCCTTTACGATCTTGACAAAAGAGTCCTTGAGATTTACCTTGCCGGCTCGTATCGCTTTTACTTCGCTACCCTCCAGAACCAGTCCGGCTTCGAACTTTTCGATTATCTCAAAGTCGTGATACGCTTTTTTGTTGGTGGCTACTACTTTCATTTCTCCTCTTTCTTTGCAGGTTTGAAGAGCGTACTGCCGCTACCGCTGAGATAGCGGTCGTCGATATGTTTTTTGAGCTGTACGCACAGATCGGCGGCGCTTTGGTACAGATCGTTGGCTTGTATGGGTTTTAGGGTTTTTAGTATCTTTTCGGAATCGGTTTCAAAAAGTCTGTTTACGCTTTTTTTGTTCGCGATTTTGAAGAATTTTGATCTAAAGTTTTTGTATACCTTGGCCGTATTACAGCCGAAATCCATAGTAAAGATTTCGATATCGGGAATATTATCTTCAAAAGGCTCTATCTCTTCACCTATTCCTCGAACGTTGGCGCTTTTATAGGAGTATACGAAAAACGGTACGTCCGACCCTATTTGGAGAGCTATGCGCGAAAGCTCTTGGGTATCCAGATCGAGAGACAATGAGTCGTTTGCCATCTTTAAAAAAGCCGCGGCGTCGCTGCTGCCTCCTCCCAGTCCGCCTCCGGCCGGAATATTTTTTACCACTTTGACTGCGTGATCTTTGAAGAACTCTTCGATTTTTTTGTTTTTCGTATATTTCAAGAGCGCCTCGTATGCGCGAGTTATTAGATTTTGTTCCTGTGGTATCTCTTCGCAGCCAGTGATTCGGAATTTACCGGAAGGACTGTATACGAACTCCAGCTCGTCGTAAATATCTTTTAGCAGTACGAATCTCGACGCTATTTCGTGAAAATCGCCCCTCGTTCCCGTTATTTTAAGAAATATATTTACTTTGGCGTACGCCCTCAAGGCTCTCTCCTGGGTATTTTGTTCAATAGATAAAAGACTCGTTCATCTTCGATTTGGATGATCGAAAAAAACTTTTCCGTAACTATATGGTAGATCCCGTTTTGTTGTTTTTCGAGATCTTTCGGTTTTAAAATTTTGCCGTCGGCCAGTTTTGAAACGGAACATTTTAAAATGTTCTCCTCGGTATTTAGATACTCTATAGGATCCAAAAATCTCATTTTCTCATATACGAACTTTCCTTCGGCAACTCTTTCCAAAGAGCTTAAAATCCCGACGGTTCCTAAAGAGCCGGCTATCAACTCTCCCAGGCTTCTGATATAGGTTCCCTCTTCGACGAGGGCCTCGAAGCTCAAAAAGGGGTGCGAATAGTTTAAAAGTTTCAGCGAATATATATGCGAACGCACCGTTTTGGGCTGCACCTTTTTTCCGCTTCTGGCCAGCTTGTACGCTCTAATCCCCTCTATCTTTTTTGCGCTGTATGCGGGGGGAGTATATAAAATCTCCTTTTCGAAGGATCTGAGAGTTTTGTGAATCTTTTCGGTATCGAAAGGAGCTACGTCGGATATTTTGACCTTAGACTCTATATCGAGAGTTTCGCTCTCGGCTCCCAGCCATAGGGTGGCGCGATAGAGTTTGGGATTCTTTTTTAAAAATCTAAATAGTTTCGTATAGGAACCAAAAGCCACGATCAGCACTCCGGAGGCAAAGGGATCCAAAGTGCCTGAGAATCCGGCTTTTTTGACTCCGAATTCTCTTTTGAGACGCGAGAGATAGGCGTTCGAGGAGATAAAAGGGGGCTTGTAGCCTACTAAAAGAGCGTCCATTAAACCCTCTCGACGAAGGAGGCCAGTATCTCCCGTTTTTGACCGCCGAAATTTATGGACAGTTTGAACTCTCTACCCGCTTTGCTAACGCCGGTTACCCGTCCGATGCCGAAAATCTTGTGTTTTACCAGATCGCCCTTTTTAAACGAGGTTGTCTTTTCCAGCGAGAGGCTGCCTTTGCATAGTCCCGCCTCTTTTAGAAAACGGCTCTTTACCAGTTCAGTTCTGCGTCCTTTGTAGAATCTGCTGTGGACGTAGCTGAGTACCAGCTCCTCTTTGGCTCTGGTCATTGCCACGTATCCTAGCCGTCTCTCCTCTTCGATATCGCTGCCGTCGCCCGTGAGAGGGAAAAAACCCTCTTCGAGTCCGATTACGAACAGATACTTAAACTCCAGACCTTTGCTGGCGTGAATACTCATTATGGAGATGGTTTCGCCGTCGATCTGGTCCTGATCGCTTTGAAGAGAGAGTTCGTTTAAAAAGTCGTCCAGGCTGTTTTGGGGGTTTTGTTTGATATAGTCTCTGAACATTCCGTAAAACTCGTCTATGTTCAAAATCCGTTCCATACCGTCCGGTAGCGTTTCGTAATATTTTCTTAGGCCGAATCTGTTTTCCAGCTCCTCTACGAAGCTGTACATCGATTCCTCGCTCAGCTCTTTTAGGTAATTTATGTTTTCTACGAACTCTTTTATGCTCTGAGAATTTTTTTTGCCTATTAGAGCAGAGAGCTCTTTTGCCGAGACCTCCTGCAGGTAGGTCAGGATAGGCTTTCTCTCCTCGTAGGCTCTTTTTTGAATCTTGTCGTAGGTTACTTTGCCTATGCCTCTTTTTGGTCTGTTGATGACTCTCTTTAGGGAAAAGTCGTCGTAAGGGTTCGCGATAATTCTGAGGTAGCTTATGAGATCCTTGATTTCGGCTCTTTCGTAAAATCTGACCGCGCCTACCAGTTTGTAGGGTATGGAGGCTCTGTTTAAGCCTTCTTCCAGAGAGCGGCTAAGAGCGTTTATTCTAAAAAGTACGGCAATCTCCTTGGGGTCGGCTCCATGATCCAGTAGAGCCTTTATCTTTGCCGCCACCCTTTGCGCCTCTTGCGATTCGTCTTTTGACTCCATGATCTCGATCGGTTTGCCCGCGCCTTTTACGGCCAGCAGCTCTTTGCCCATTCTGTTTCTGTTATGTTCTATAAGCTGATTCGCCGCTTTTAGGATCTCTTTGGTGGAGCGGTAGTTTTTTTGAAGTTTCACGATTTTCGTATTTGGAAAATGGTTGGGAAATTCGAGAATATTTTTGATATTGGCTCCTCTCCAGCCGTATATGCTCTGATCGTCGTCGCCTACGACGCATATATTGTCGTGGGTTGAACACAGTTTTCTAATTAGTAGATACTGCAGCTCGTTTGTGTCTTGATATTCGTCTATCATGATGTATCGATATCTATTGCTGGTCTCTTTGCACAGATCCTCGTCCATTTCCAGAATTTTGTACGTCAAAACCAAAAGATCGTCAAAATCCACAAGATTTTTTTCCAACAGATAGTTTTGATACTTTTCGTAGACGGCGGCAATTTTTTTGAAATTGGGCAGCTGGGCGTTCTCTATGGCCGTTTGCGGATCTATTAGAGAGTTTTTATAACGCGATATCTCGGAAGATATCAAGGAGACCGGTATATTCGGATCGAAGGACTTTATTATTCTCTTTTTGTCGTCTGTGTCGATGATAACGAAAGAGTTGCTTCTGCCGAGTCTTTCTATATTGAACTTTAAAAAAAGCAGGCCGAATTTGTGAAACGTGCATAAAAGAGGCGGATATATGGCGGAATCGATCATGGAAAGAGCTCTGTCGCGCATCTCTTTTGCGGCTTTGTTGGTAAAGGTTAGCGTCAGGGTGCTCGCAGGATCGATGCCGATACTCAGCAAATAGGCGAGTCTCGATGTTACCGTTTTGGTTTTTCCGCTTCCCGCTCCGGCGAGAATCAACAGCGGTCCGTCGATTGTTTCTACCGCTTCGGCTTGAGCTTCGTTTAGCTCTTTGAATATCTTGTCCATTTTTTTAACTCTTGTGGCTATAAAATTGTATATATTATATCAAAACTGGCTGAAAATACCATTTTTAGGCAGCCGAGCCCCTTTTGATCCATAATATAAAACAAAAAAATGGCAACTATTAGAAAAAGTTATTGAAATATTTATTATTATTTGTTATAATCTCAATACACGATAAATTTTGCTAATAATTAAAAGCGAAAGAGGGTTGAATATGTTGAAGGACTTTTCCAAATTGGAGACTTTTTTAACCGTTGTCAGAGAAAAGAGCTTTTCCAAAGCCTCGGCTAAACTCGGGATCTCTCAGCCGGCCGTTACGCAGCAGATCAAATATCTGGAGGAGTATCTGGACACAAAGATAGTGGAGAGAAAGAAAAACGGCATCAGACTGACAAAAGAGGGAGAGGAGGTCTACAGAATAGCCCAGAAAATGGAGCGTTGTATCCAAAACGCCGAAAAGGAGCTCTTTAAAATAATCAACAAGGAGATCACGTTTATAATTGGCGCCTCTTTCACGATAGGCAACTACGTACTGCCCGAGGTTTTGAACAATATCAAGGAGGCTATCAGCAACGACGTGCTCATCAAGGTGGAGGTTAGCGAAAAGGTTTTGCAGGAGGTAATGGAAAAAAAGTGCGATCTGGGTCTGATAGAGTCTCCCATTTTCAAGGAGGGGCTGATTTATAGAGAGTGGATGGAGGATGAGCTGGTTCTATTTAGCAACACTCCTTTGCCGAAATACGTAAAAAAAGAGGATCTTTACGATTTTAAATGGATATGCAGGGAAGAGGGGAGCCATACGAGAAAAATGGTTTCCGAGCTTTTCGAATCCATGGGGGTAGAGTGCAAAAACTTCAACGTAATCAGCGAAGTTAGCAGCTCCACGGCGGTAGTGCAGACTATCTTGAGAAGTTCCGTGGACAAAGATCATCCGACGGTATCAATCATTTCCAAGTACGCAATCGCCAGCGAAGTGGAAAGCGGCAAGCTTTACGAATCTAGAATAAAGGGCCACAAGCTAAAAAGAAAATTCTACATTGCCTATACGAAAGAGCGCAAACATGACGCTTTCATAGAAAAAGTAGTGGACTTTCTGCTCCGCCTAAAGAGCAGATAGTCACTTTTTTCTCTTCTTTTTTAAAAGTTTTCTGTTTTCGGGGTTTGACAAAAGAGCGTCCATAGAACTTTTGAGATTGGAGGATCTCTTTTTATGAATCGTCGCTCCCAGATTTACGAATATGGGAGTGTCGTCTACGGTTATTTGGAGTATCGACTCCAGAGGAACCTCCACCACGCTGCCGAAGTTTTCGGCGCCAAATCCTGCTTCGAATCTTATCGCGTTTTGATCTACTGCGGCGCTTTGTAGAGTATAGTTCATCAGCAAAAACAGAGTGAATTCCCCGAAGGATTCTATGATATGCTCCGGTAACTGGGGATCGAACTTCACATTTTCCGTTTTTGCCAAAATGCCGAAGGGTTCCTCTTTTTCTATCAGAAACGATATTAGGTCTTTCGCGTGGGAGTTTAATATGGCTTCGAACTCCTCGTCTTTTAGAATCTCATACAGCATGATTTCCTCACTCTATGATACAGTTTTTGATCTCTTTGAATCCTACCATCGCGTTCATTATCGCGAAACTTTCAAATTTTTTTAACTCCTTTGCTTCGATATACTCCTCCTTTATAACGGATCGCTCCAGCATACTCTCTCTGAAGGTGCCTTTTAAAAGAGGCTCTTTCGGAGTGAGCCATTCGTTTTTATACAAAAAAGCCACGTTGGCGATAGTTATATCGGTAATTAGACCATCTTTTACTATCAGTACCTCGTCATATTCGCGATTTTCCGCCAGCAGCTTTTCAAAAGGGGATCTGTCAAGATATTTGTAGCCATACTCGATAGTGTCGTCGAAGAGGACTTTTACTTTTTCTATTCTCTTTGGGGTATAGGGGAAAAAGGCTACGGCCAGCATAGCATTTGAGTAGATCAGTTTGCATCTAACCACCCCTTTTAGATTGCAAGATAGCGCATTTTCAAGATCGATCTTTTCATAGCGGTCAAAGTTTTCCCGTTGAGTCCTTTCTATTCTGGCCGCGTGGAAGTTTAGCCCGCGAGCCTCGCCGTTTTCTATTTTGATCGTTTCGAAGAATATCTTTTTCACTCTTCGAACAGCTCCGTAGATAGATATCTTTCGCCGGTATCGCACAAGATGGTGACTATGGTGGCTTTGGGATTCTTTTTGGCCACTCTCGTTGCGGCGACCAGGTTGGCTCCGCTGGAGATTCCCACTAAAAGCCCCTCCTCTTTCGCTATTTTTCTGCTCATAGCCATAGCCTCTTCGTCCTCCACTCTGATTACCTCGCCGTAAATTTCGGTATTTAAAATTTTCGGCACGAAGCCGGCTCCTATCCCCTGAATTTTATGAGGACCGGCGGCTCCTCCTGAGAGTACGGGCGAGCGTGAGGGCTCCACCGCGTATATTTTTATATTTGGATTATGCTGTTTTAATATTTCGGCCGTACCGGTTATGGTGCCTCCGGTTCCAACCGCGGCTACGAAACAGTCGAGCTCACCCTCGGTGTCTCTTAGTATCTCCTGGGCGGTAGTTATTCTGTGAATTTCCGGATTGTATCTGTTGCTAAACTGGTTGGGCATATACGAATTTTCTATGCTATTTAGCAGTTCGTAGGCTCTGTCTATGGCTCCTTTCATGCCCAGTTCCGCCGGAGTCAGTTCCAGTTTTGCCCCAAAGGCTTTTAGCAGTTTTCTGCGCTCTACGCTCATGGATTCCGGCATCGTCAATATCAGCTTCAATCCAAAAGAGGCGCATACGCTGGCCAGAGCTATACCGGTATTTCCGCTGGTGGGCTCTATAATGGTGGTCTGCTCGTCTATTTCCTTGTTCTCTATTGCTCTTTTTATCATATTAAACCCTATTCTGTCCTTTACCGAGCTGGTAGGGTTCATAAATTCGCATTTTCCTATGATTTTGGCTCCGTATTCGCTGCTGAGCGAATTGATCATCACCAAAGGCGTGTTTCCGATCAATTCGGTAATGTTTTTGGCTATTTTCATGATCTCCCCTCACGGTTGGACTGCATCAGGATTATAACATAAACTAAATTTTCGTTATTCAAATGTTACCAAATAATCCCGGTCTTTGCAATGTTTGTCGAGTGGAATACTATACTTTTGTTTTTTCTGGCGAAATACTTTATAAGAATATTTTGCAAAGTAGGTTCGATAGATGGGGTAAACCAGGCGTTGTTGCTGATTGCGATTATATATTTGGGTCTGTTTTCGTAAATTTTGGGATGGGTGGCTTCGTAACATATCGCGATTTGAAAGGGAATTTCGTTTACGCGAA
>Ga0256834_1001089_pt1 | contig 18865 bp, 15 predicted proteins | sample 4281140metaG_FD_190536 | JGI IMG/M metagenome (GOLD analysis project Ga0256834, IMG submission 190536) | Hydrothermal vent microbial communities from East Pacific Rise, Pacific Ocean - 4281-140 | ecosystem: Environmental > Aquatic > Marine > Hydrothermal vents | place: Pacific Ocean: East...
TATCGGTGTATTCCGTAATAATATACGTTTTCCAGCTTTGACAATTTGTTGTTTTTCATCATTCCGGATTTTTATTTTATTAGTGTTTCGATGACAAATATTTCGTTATGATCCGTAAGGAATTGTTTAATCGTATCTCCCTGTTTCTTCACCAAAAGGTCGGCGGATTGATAATACACTTTCTTAACGCGCAACAGGGCTTCGGGGCGTCCCGTTTCCGGATTGAGAACGGCATAATACGAACGTTTTTTAACATTGTAATTGCTTCCTTTGTCGATTCTTACTTTTTTTACTTTGGTTTCGGTTTCATATAAAACTTTTGAAATCCGGGCATATACCGGGAAGGCGACTACCAACGTAGGGTAAATACGGATTTTTCGTAAGGCGAGGGGAAAAGCCTCTTCGGGAGTGGAGGGATGCGAACCGCTTTGACTTTTCAGAATGAATTCCATAGCCGTTGCGGGTGATGAAGTGTAACTGTAATGTTCGGTGTGAACGAGTTCTTTTTTTCCTTTTCGGAATGAAAAAACGCGCACGGTAAATTCAATGTAGGCCTTATATCCCTTTAGGGTCACTTTAGCGGGATTATTGTTTCGGTCATACCGGGTGGTTTGATAATCGAAGGGGTCGAATTTTACGTTGATGTTCGAAACTTCGAGTAATTTGCCCACGGATTGTTCGCGCACTTCAAGCGGGTCGGTTTGCCGGGCTCTTTCCAAAACCGCTTCTTGGATTTTTTCGGCGATTTGACCGTAATATCGATCGGAACTTTTTATCATTCTCAATACACCGAGTTCATTTTCACTCAATACCGGATTAAAACGGCTTACGAGCATGTCGTCGGGTTCGAAATCAAAATTTTCCACCTGGTAGTCGGTATGAAGGGTTTTGCTTCCGGTTAGTTTTCCGTTTTTGTATCGTTCTTCGATTTTGAGGTTTCCTTCGATTTTTATCCAAGTGCCGTGTTTTCGGTTGTCGATAAATTTACCTTTTTCAATTAAACGTCCGTTTTCGTATCGTTCGTAGATGACTTCCCGGTCGTCGAGGTAGGTTTGCCACTCGCCGTGTTTTTTATTGTTTTGGTATTGTTCGGTTTTTCGGACTTTTCCGTCGCGGTCGTAAAAATGAATTTCTTTGTTCGGTCCCGAAAAAATTTCTTTGCTGATAAGCCGTCCTTCCTTATTGAATATTTTTACACTTACGGGTTGGCCGTTTTTGAATTTTGAGATTCGTTTTCCCGAATTTATGATTTCTTCTTTTTCGACCAGTTGTCCGTTTTCGTATTGTTCGGTGATGTAGGGGGTTCCGTTTTGAAAGTACAGATGTATGCCAACGGGTTTTCCGTTTGCGAATTTTCCTTTGAATTTTAACGAACCGTCGGGGTACCATGTTTGCTTAATGCCGTGAAGTTTGCCATTGCGATAAGACGCTTTTAAGGTACATTCACAGGTATTGGGTACGGGTTCGGAATCGTTGCTGAACAAAGTGCCGGTTAGGGGTATTCCGTTGTAGTAAAGCGTTCCGTTTTTAACGGTTACTTCGTCTTCAAACACATTTACTTGCGCCCGAAGCAACATGGCGGTTAGGGCGAGGGCCAAAAGCAAGGAGTTTTTCACGGATTTTATCTTTTAAAAACCTTGATTTTTTCGGATTCTTGCATCAACGTGCGAAGCAATTCTTTGCCTTGCACGACTTTTCCCACCGAGTATTGCGCACCGGCAACGGTGATCTTGATGATAACGGTTTGCGATGCATTCGGTTTGGTATAAAAGATGTCTTTTTCTTTAATTCCCTGCCGGGTGCCTGCATTGATATATACTTCGGTGACTTCTTTTTGCGTTCCTTTTTTTCTTTTGGCCAAGGCGGTAAAGGGGTGTGTCCGGTGTGTAAAGGATTTCATTTTTTCATACAGCGCATTTACCGTGTTGAAAAAGGCGTCTTTTTTGTCGCGCACGTATTTTTCCTTAATGTTTTCCGAGCTTGATCCGGGTAGTACCATCCAACTTTGTTGTTGTGATTCTCCGGTTTCAAAGTCGGTATGTTGCAAGGAAATGTAAATAAGATACAAATACCGCTTTCCGTTCCGCTTAAGTTTGGATGATAACGAATCGACACGGATGAGGGAGAATACTTGTTCGTCCTCGAGTCCGGGAGCAAAGCGAACGGGTTGCAAGCGGGTTTTCATGGCTTTTACGAGGGCTTGCGCTATATATTCGTATTCTTTGCCTTCTTTGGGCGGAATGCGTAAAATGACATATTCTGTCAGGCTATCGGCATATTTGTGGTATTGAAACAGGTAATCCCCTTCCTTGTAGAGTTTTTTGAGTTGTCTGCCGTAAATCAGTTTTTGGCGTTTGATGATTTTTCCGTTGCGGTAAATTTCTCTTTTTTCATAAGTGCTGTCGGGGGCGTAATAAACCCATGTTCCGTTTTTATGACCGTTGAGAAAACGTCCTTGTTCGATTAATTTTCCGTTGCGATATTTTTTTTGCAAGGTTTTTTGCCGGGTAACGGGGTCGAATTCCACCCACAGGCTGTCCAAAGTTTTTTCGTCTTTTTGCAAGTAATACAAGCGAATCAGGTTGTTGCCGGCATCGAAGGTTTTAACGCTAAATATTTCGCCTTCAAGTTTCGTAATTTCTTCACCTTCGGGTGTTTTTTTGCGCCGTTGAATCAATATTCCGTTTCTATACTCGCTCCATTCGGTTAAGTTTCCCGTTGGGTCATAATATTTTTGAACGCCGTCTTTTTTTCCGAAGCGATAATTTTCTTCAAGGACGGGCTTGCCGTTCGGGCCGAACTCCTCACGGTGTGACAGAAATCCGAATTCGTATATTTCCAAACGCTTGGCGGAGCCGTCGGAATAATTTTCACGTTGAACGCCGTGTTTTTTGTTGTCCATAAAATTTTCTTCCTTGAGCAAAACGCCGGCTTCCGAATGCCACTCCGTATGCACCAGTTCGCCGTTGATGTATTTTTTGACCGAACGCACTTGTCCGTTTTCATAAAACACGGAATCTTTTACCGGCAGACCGTTTTGCTTGAGCAAAATTCTTTTGATTCGCCCGTTGTCGAAATATTCATACTGCAGTCCGTTTGCGTTTCGGCTATTAATAGGATTTGCCCGGTTTGTTAACTCGTTATCGGGACCGGACGGCACGTCCGGTTTTTTGTTCCGCTTGGGTTTTTCGTCGGCTTGTCGGGTTTTATCCTCATGTGTTGCGCCTTTGATGCTTCCGTCTCTATTGTAAATTACGGCTTGTATGACCCGTCCGTTTTCGTAAACTTCTTTTTTCTTGATGCGACCGTTGGCATAATAGAGCGTTTTTTCTTGCAATGCTCCGTTATGATAGGTGAGTTTTTTAATGGTTTTGCCTTTGTCGTCCAAGTAAACATGCGTTCCCACGGGCTTGCCGTTTTCGTATTTACCTTTGAATTTGAGTTTTCCGTTTACATGCCATTCTCTTTTCAGGCCGTGAAGCAAACCGTTTTTGTAGGACGCCTTTAAGGTGCAGTCGCAGTCGTTGGGAATCCCGTCTTGACTGCTGAATAAAACGCCGGTGAAAGGTTTTCCTTCAAAATATATTTTTCCGTTATTTTCCGTTACTTCGTTATCGAAAGCGCCTTTTTGGGCAAAAGCATAAGTGCCGAACAAAAGCCCGAACAAAACAAACAGGGTTTTGCGCATAAATACAATTAATTTAGAATGTCCATCCGAGTCGTAAGGCCGCCGTTGTCAGGCCGGGAGCAATCGAAAACGTGTTTCCTTGTGCGAAAGTTTCTTCTTCACCGTCTTCATAAACTATTTTACCGTCCAAAAATTTGGAGTAGCGGATACCGAAGCCGATTTCCACGCCCAGATATAAATTTCGAGCGATAAAATAATCCACACCGGTCACAAATCCCGCACCTATATCGAGAGCACCTTTGTGGTCGTCATCCCAATTTACTTTTGTGATTCGGCCGACGCCGTCTCCGTCTTCCACTTCGGTTTTTTGGGTGTATTTGCCGTAAGCGAGCAAAAATTGCATTCCCGTATAAACGGATAAGTTATCGCCCCCGTGATAATGTTTTTCGAATCCGGGCATAAGTGAAATCCGGTAGCCGGTGGTAAATTCTTTTAATAAAGGGATATCATTGTCGGGGTCGGCTTCTTGTATGATGTCGGTTTGTTTGACGAACATCAGGCCGGCATTCAACCGGAACGCACGGTCGGAAGTTGAAAATTTTCTGTACTTAATCCCGTTTTCAATCAATGAAAAGATTGTTCCGCCATTGGAGGAAAAGATTTGGGCGGGATCGAAATTAATTTCCATACTCACCGTTCCGCTTTTATACGTAGCGGTTGCACCGGCTTGCGGTTCGTTTTCGTCGAAGATGTTGTTTTGGCCGTACACACCGGTAGTCAAATTAAAAGTAGCGAAAATGAAAATCAAGAATAATTTTTTCATTTTAATACGATTTTTAGCTCAAAAATATGAACGGGGGCAAACTTTCAAGTTATCTTTTTGAAAATCGGGGTGGTTTCCGTGAAAATCGATTTGTTTTGTATGAAACAGCCGGATTGGTTTTCTTGTTTAAGGGGTTAATCTGCCGGCATTTCGAATTTTACTCGTTAATCCGTCATAAAGTTCCGCTTCGTTTTTATAATTATCCGCATCAAAATACAGGTCAGGAGAAATTCCTTGGTGTTTGTTGTTTTCATTAGCCCCGACATATTCATACCTTTTAAATGAAACTCCGCCTCGTAATTTTGAATTGGGCAACGTAACGGGGATTCTGTCGATATAACCGGTATAAGGTTGTCCTACGGTGTCTCCGATAATTTTACCGCGTTTTGAATACGAAAATGCATATACAAAATCCGCTGCAGCGGAATAAGTGCCGGCAGAAGTCAAAACATATACTTTGCCCTTGAAAGCATTTGATTTCGCTTTTAGACGTCTTTCTTTTGTAGCAATGCTTGTAATGCTTCCGTTTTTCTTAAAAAAATAAATTCTTCCCATCCTTGAAAAATAGGCAAACGGATAAAAAGGATACATAAACCATTTTATATATCTTTTTCCGAAATATTTTTTAACGGCTTTGCCGGTTTTGATTTCATATTTTTGGTGCAAGCGGTAGGTTGTTACGTTAATGTAGGGAAATAACATTACGGCGTAAGAGGTAGTCCCGCCTCCGTTGTTTTTCAAATCTATGACCAAGGTCGTTAGGTTTTTGTTGTCGGACAGCCGGTTAAAAATACTGTCAAGGAAACTTTTATAATGCTTTTTGTTAATATTGGCAAAAGAATTGATTTTTAACACCGCTACGGTATCGTTTATCCGGAAAAAATCATATTTTCCGCGGGGCTTTTTTCGGTATGCATTAAGCGTTAATTGCGTGGTGATTATTTTTCCGTTTCGATTGACGGTTATGTTTATACTATCGGAAATTTCATATTCGATAAAAAAGTAATATGAAAAATATTTTCCTAAAAATTTCGGTTTTTGACTTTCAATATCACAGACCACATATCGGGTGAGTTTATTAAAATCGTTGCTTTTAATATTATTAACGGAAACAATTATATCTCCTTCTTTTAATTTTTCGGTTTCGGGTTTGGATACGTAAAACGTGTTCCCGGATATTTTAACCCCAAACGGCAATCTTGTCTTTTCCCGGTAATATTTTTTCCTTAAATGTTTTGAGATACCGATATTAGTGTGTGCATCGCCTATAAGATTTACGACGGCGGATAGTTTTTTGGAAAATTCATCGATTGAAATGCTGTCTTTTACGGACTTTTTCAAGTCGAGTATTTTGGTTTGCATATCGGTTTTGGAAACCTTAAAATACAAATCGGGATGTATTTGTTCGGCTTGTCTGAAAAAATAATCTATATCTTCAAGGGCTTCGTTTCGGGTTATGTATGTTTGTGAGAAAACATTATTAATAAATATCCAGATAAGCGGTAGGAAGGTTAATTTACTCATGGTTTTGCTATATTGATACGTATGCCTCGGTTTTTATATATGTAAGGCATGCGAAATTTCATAATCCGAAGTTAATAAAAATTACCGACAGTGCGTTCTAATTGTCTGTTATCGAGTTATGAAGCGGGTGAGGATTCGTGAGGTGTTCGTTCGCATTTACCGAAGTTTCCACCACTTTATTTTTAGTTTTTTCTTACTCGAAAAATAAAATCGTTATCATAAATTTCTTCTTCACACACAACAATTGCATTAAGTTTTTCGGTAGTGGATATCATTTTTTCGATAATGTAAAGATCCGGTTTTTTTATGACAAGTAAACGGTATTTCTCCTTTTTCGGACTTCCTTTGTACGGCATTCGCAACGGAAACAACCGAATTTTTATGATCTGCAATTTCTGTCGGGAACTCATCAATTGCTTCAAATTCATCGTCCCGATTAATGCAATCCGTCCATTTTTCGTTAATTTTTTCCGTTGTTATATCTGCCGAAACGCAATTCGCACTCCGTATTTCCCGGATTTTTATGTTGGATTTATACGTACGCCTACACTCCGATTGTGTATATTTTTACTTAAAACACGGCATCCGTCAAACCGGTTTATTGTTCACCCGTATCGATTTCTTCTAAAAGCCCGTCCAACGTTTTATAATTCTTTCTTATGAACCGTCTTCATTTTTATCATTCAATCAATCTGTTATCCGTTTTTAAACGGTTAAAAACATTTATTTTCGTAAGTAAATGCTTACGAACCGAATCCTGTGCAAAAACCCTTATAGCTTTGCCGTGTGATTCGGAAACAAACCGGAAAACGCAACAATTGAAATATTAACCTTAAAATAAATTGTTATGAAAAATCAAGTAAGTTTAATCGGACGTGTGGGACAAGACCCCGAAATCAAAATCTTGGACAACGGAACCAAATTGGCCAAATTCAGCTTGGCTACCAATGATTACTACGTTACGCGTGACGGCGAAAAGGTCGAACAAACCCAATGGCATAACATCATCGCCTGGGGTAAAACCGCCGAAGTGGTAGAACAATACGTTGGCAAGGGCCGTCTTATAGGTATCGAAGGAAAATTGGAATACCGAAACTTCGACGGAAATGACGGTAAAAAAGTGTATATCACCGAAATTCGCGCCAACGAATTGCTATTACTCGACAGAAAATAAAACGGAACTAAGAAAATCAAGAGGAGTTGCCTCCGGGTAACTCCTTTTTCTTTCATGTAAAGAGATTTGTTATCCGTTTTGAACGTTATTTCCCGCATCCCATGATTACATTTAACTAGTCGAAGAAAAAAACTTTTTCGATGTGGGCTACCGCTATTGATTTTATTTTAAAACTCAAAAAGCATTCCGCAAAGCTTCAATTGCGCATTCAAAAGCCGGGCGTTTCTTATTTTCCGGTTCTGTTTTGTATAAAAAACCGGACATAAAATCCGTAGGATATAAACCTTCAAGAAGAGAAGTTCCCGGTAATTTTCATAATTCAAACCGAACTGATGAATAGCATCTGCACGGAACGAAGGTATATCATTACGCAACAATATAAAAACAAAATCGCTCGGAATTAGAAAAAAATTGTAAATACGGGCAAAGACAATACTATCGTCATTTGGTATATTTTTCGATAAAAAACAATTCGCCATAACGGGCTTGGATAAAATTTATGTGATTTATCATATTTGGATGACCGCATAATTTGTTACATTTGTAATTCGGACTAAAACGAAAAAATATGAAAACATATAATTTTCCCAAGTTTATAGGCGACGCAAACGAAGCGGTTGCCCGTGTGGCACATAAAATAAACGAAGTGTGTGCTATTTACCCTATTACCCCCTCTTCTCCTATGGGCGAACATGCCGATGCATTAAGCGCCAAGGGAAGCAAAAATATATGGGGGCAAGTGCCTCGTATCATCGAAATGCAAAGTGAAGGCGGTGCGGCCGGTACCGTACACGGCTCGTTGCAAGGCGGTGCTTTGACCACCACGTTTACCGCTTCACAAGGCTTGCTGTTGATGATACCCAACATGTATAAAATTTCAGGTGAGTTATTGCCCACCGTGTTCCATATAGCGGCACGGACGGTGGCTACACACGCACTTTCCATCTTCGGAGACCACTCGGACGTAATGGCTGCACGTCAAACCGGCTGGGGTATGCTCTTCGGAAGTTCCGTTCAGGAAGCGCAGGATTTTGCATTATTGGCTCAAGTGGCATCTTTACGCTCACGCGTTCCGTTCCTTAATATTTTCGACGGGTTCCGCACATCGCACGAAATCCAAAAAATCGATGCCATTACCGATGAAATATACAAAGAAATGATGCCCGAAGACGATATCCTCGCCTTCAAACAACGAGCCTTAGATCCCGACGCCCCAAAACTTAGAGGATCGTCTCAAAACCCCGATGTATTTTTCCAAAACCGCGAACGCGCCAACCCCTTCTATCAACAAGTTCCCCGTATCGTTCAAGAAACTTTCGATAAATTTTATGAACTAACCGGACGACGCTATAACTTGTTCGACTATTACGGTGACCCCGAAGCCGAACGCATCATCATCCTGATGGGTTCGGGAGCGGGAGCCGTGAGAGAAACCGTGGACGAACTCAACAAACGCGGTGAAAAAACCGGCGCTTTAATCGTGAGATTATATCGCCCCTTCTCCGTAAAAGATTTTATCGAAGCCATCCCCGAAACGGTCAAGCACATTGCCGTCCTCGACCGCACCAAAGAATCGGGTGCCATCGGCGAACCGCTTTATATGGACGTGGTAAACGCATTCGTAGAATCGGGACGTCCCTTGCCTCGCATCATTGGAGGCCGCTACGGTTTGTCGTCCAAAGAATTCAACCCCCCCATGGTCAAAGCCGTCTTCGACGAACTGACCAAAGAAAATCCGAAAAACCATTTCACCGTAGGCATCGTGGACGATGTGACCCACACCAGCTTGGATGTGGATTATTCCTTTAAGGTGGCAACACGAGCCAAACAATTCTTATTTTACGGACTGGGTTCCGACGGAACGGTAAGTGCCAACAAAAACTCCATCAAAATCATCGGAGAAACCACCGACAATTACGTGCAAGGTTACTTTGTATATGACTCCAAAAAAGCGGGAGCCCGCACCATTTCGCACTTGCGATTCGGCCCCGACCCCATCTATTCTACCTATCTGATAGACGAAGCCGAATTTGTAGCCGTCCACCAATTTGATTTTATTCAAAAATTCAACTTCGCCGAAAAAGTAAAAAAAGGAGGCATTTTCCTGCTTAACGCACCGTTCGACAAAGACAAAATATGGGACCACCTCCCCAAAAAAGTGCAAGAAACCATCCTTGAAAAAGAACTGAAGTTTTACGTAATCGACGCCAGCAAGGTGGCTTATGAAGCCAAGTTGGGACGAAGAATCAATACGGTGCTTCAAACGGCATTCTTCGCCATTTCGGGTATCTTGCCGCAAGACGAAGCCATCAAGCGTATCAAAGACGCCATTGTCAAATCCTACTCGCACAAAGGCGACCACATCGTTCAGATGAACTTCAATGCGGTGGACACGGCTTTGAAATTCTTGCAAGAAGTAGATTATCCCAAGCAAGTCACAAGCAACCGCGAAATGGAACCCGTAATGGACCCGTCCGCACCCGATTACGTGAAAAACGTATTGGGAAAAATCTATGCTGGCGAAGGCGACAGCCTGCCCGTAAGCGCCTTTGAACCGGACGGAACTTTCCCTTTGGGAACATCCAAATTCGAACGTCAAAACATCGCCGACTTCATTCCCGTTTGGGACGACCCCGAACTGTGTACGCAATGTAATAAGTGTGTGGATATATGTCCGCACGCCGCCATCCGGGCCAAAATCGTGTCGGAAGAAGAACTGAAAGATGCCCCCGAAGGCTTCCGAAGCGTCCCCGTCAAAGGACGATACGAAGGCGCCGACACCTACGTGTTGCAAGTGGATCCGGTTCACTGTACGGGATGTACGCTTTGTGTGGCCGTTTGCCCGGCCGAAAGCAAGGAAATCGAAGGATTCAAGTCCATCAATATGCACCCCAGATTGGAAGTTCAGGAAAGAGAAGAACCTTATTGGGATTTCTTCGATGAAAAATTACCCTGGTACGACCGGAAAAAACTGAAATTAAGCACCATCAAAAACGTTCAGTTTCTTCAACCTTTATTTGAATATTCCGGCGCATGTCCGGGATGCGGCGAAACGCCTTACATCAAGATGGTAACCCAACTTTACGGCGACAGCAGTTTGATTGCCAATGCCACCGGATGTTCATCCATCTACGGCGGAAACCTGCCCACTACACCTTACGCCACCAATGAAATGGGTATGGGACCGGCTTGGGCAAACTCATTGTTTGAAGACAATGCCGAATACGGACTCGGTATGCGCTTAGCCTTGAATGCCAAGCAAAAAGAAGCCTTCCACTTGCTCAACGAGTTGGAAGATGTCATCGGAACGGAATTGGTGCAAGCCATTATCAATAATCCCGAAACTACCGAAGAAGAAAAAGAACAACAAATCCGAAACATCAAAGCCGTACGCTCGGCTTTGGAAGGCATCTACGACCCCAAAGCACGACGTTTGCGCGTATTGGCCGATTATCTGCGCAAAAAATACGTTTGGATTATAGGAGGCGACGGCTGGGCTTATGACATCGGATACGGCGGTTTGGACCACGCCTTGGCTTCCGGTGAAGATATCAACGTATTGGTTCTTGACACGGAAGTATATTCCAATACCGGTGGTCAGGCGTCCAAAGCCACACCCATAGGAGCGGCGGCCAAATTTGCCATTTCCGGCAAGCCCACGCCCAAAAAAGACCTGGCCCTCCAAGCCATTGCTTACGGAAATGTGTATGTGGCTCAAGTAGCCATGGGTGCTAAAGAACAACAAACCTTGAGGGCCATCAAAGAAGCCGCCGAATATCCGGGCCCTTCGTTGATTATCGCATACTCTCATTGTATTGAACACGGTTACGATATGGGCGACGGCGCAACTCATCAGGAACTGGCCGTGAAATCCGGATACTGGCCTTTGTTCCGCTACAATCCCGCCAAGCCCGCCGGCAAGCGTTTTTCTTTGGACAGTAAAGCGCCCGAAATTCCGGTTAAAGACTTTATGTACAAGGAAGCCCGATTTGCCCGCTTAATCAAGCAAAATCCCGAAAATGCACAAAAACTCTTGGAAATGGCCCAAGAGGAAATCAACGCACGTTGGGAACGCTTGCAAATTTTCGCCAACCTGTAATCGATATATGCATTCCGAAACAAAAAGGCCGCTCGCTTTGAGCGGTCTTTTTTGTTAATCGTACAATCATCCTTCGCAAAAAAAATCCCGCCGGATAAATGGCGGGACGGTCATCTTATTTGCGCAAGAAAACCTTACAGCAAGGTTTTAAAAATGTCGGTTACGCGGTCCCATTCGTCCGTTTGGGGATTTTTTACCTTGGGATTGACTACCTTCATACTTTTTATCAAGGCAATGGTCAATCCGCCGGCAATATCGGGTAATTTTTTTTCAATCCCTTCGCCAATGGCCAACGGAAGCGGAGGAAGTCCCGCGATAGTGTCGAGAATTTCCGATAGCTCAAGCTCTTCGTCATATTGCTTAAACTCTTCGATATTGGCTTCCAAACCTTGCGTGATGGGAAGGTCGTCATACCATAACACGTCGCGTCCGTTGAATTTGGCTTTTTTCATTCCCGTTTCTAACAAGCGGTAAATCCACCTGTTGATAAAATCGTTTAATCTGACAATGTCGTTTTTATCGACATCCATACTTCCGGCTCTGCGGAAAAGTTTCTCGAATTTTTTAACTCCGTTGATTTTCATAATTTTTCTTTTTTTTCATAAGGCTTTCATCAAAAGCCATACCTGAAGAGTATTTGTGACATTCTGACGGTAAATCGTATCTTTACCGACGATTTTTGTTCAAATTGACTTATTCTCCAAGTGAAAATGACAAATAAAAACCATCTGCATACGGTTTATCTTTCGTTAGGCTCCAATATGCATCGGCGGGAAGATATATTGGAAAAGGCCTTGTCCGAAATAGAAAAAAAAGCCGGAAAAATCGTCCGGAAGTCGTCATTTTATCTAACCGGATCTTGGGGGTTTGACGGAAACGATTTTATCAATCAAACCGTCGAGTTACAAACCGGACTTTCTCCGGAAGCCTTATTATCGGTTTTACAATCCATAGAACGTCAAGCCGGCCGGAAACGACAACCGGACAAAGGATATGAAAACAGACCTTTGGACATCGACATTTTGACCTACGACGAGCTGATTGTTGAAAACTCGACCTTGACCCTTCCGCATCCGCTTTTACACAAGCGACGCTTTGTGTTGGAACCTTGGGCCGAAATTAATCCGCAGTTTGTCGTACCGAAATATGCAAAAAGCGTGTCGGAATTACTATCTTTGTGTGACGATAAGACAGGGGTTATTCGTATGAACAATGCACAAGACAAAAAGAGCTTTCCTTTTGATTTTATTGTAGTGGAAGGAAATATAGGTGCGGGAAAAACCACTTTGGCCAACATGCTGGCCGCAGAGTTTCAGGCCAAATTGATTACCGAACGCTTTGAAGAAAACCCATTTCTGCCCAAATTTTACGAAGACCCCAAGCGCTATGCATTTCCGCTGGAAATGTCTTTTTTGGCCGACCGGTATCAGCAATTGATCGACGAGTTGGCCCAACCCGATATGTTCAGTCCGTTTACGGTGTCGGATTATTTTGTAATTAAATCTTTGATCTTTGCCGGCGTCACCCTAACCGATGTCGAGTATGACCTCTATCGCAAAATTTTCAATTTTATGTATCGCGAATTGCGCAAACCCGACCTCTACGTTTATCTCTATCGCACTACCGACGATTTGTTGAAAAATATCGCCAAACGCGGAAGAGATTATGAAAAAAACATCACGGCGGAATATCTGCAAAACGTCCATGAAGGTTATATGAAATTTATCAAAAGCCAAAAAGGACTCAATGTTCTGTTTCTCGACATCACCGGCGTGGACTTCGTAAAATTTCCGGGATATTATCACACCATTAAAGACATCATTCGTCACACGCCCAAAACCCCCGAATTGCGCCGTATCAAAATCGAACCGGATGAAGAATAAATTTCTGCTGATAGAAACTTCCACCAAAAGCTGTTCGGTTGCCCTTGCGGAAGATCAAGTGATTATCGATTCGATCGACGAGGTGTCGGATAAATATCTACATTCCGAAAAACTGCATCCGTTTATCGACGAGATATTAAGGCGAAACCGCTGGCAAGCTTCGGATTTGTGTGCGGTGGGCGTGGGCAAAGGTCCCGGCTCTTATACGGGATTACGCATCGGCGTTTCGGCAGCCAAAGGTATTTGTTATGCCTTGCGCATTCCGTTGATTGCCATAGGAAGTTTGGAAATCCTGGCACGGGGCGTTACGGCGAACCAAGGCTACATAGTCCCTATGATCGATGCCCGGAGGATGGAAGCATACACGGCGGTTTTTGATTCTTCCTACCGGAAAGTAAGAGAAGTAAAAGCCGAAATCCTGGACGAACGTTCGTTCAATGCATATCTTGAAAAAAACAAAGTTTTTTTTACCGGTGACGCCGTAACCAAAGCCCGGGATGTCATCGAGCATCCGAATGCGGTTTTTACCCGACATTTTTATCCGAGTGCCAAAGATATGCTCGTTCCGTTCTACGAAAAATGGCAAGCAAAAGCATTTGAAGATACCGCATATTTCGAACCGTTTTACCTGAAGGATTTTATTGCTAAGAAAAAGAAAAACATATTGGGACGATGATTATAGATACGCATACCCACATATTTGTCGAACAATTTGACCGAGACCGGGAAGAAGTCGTCCGAAGAGCCAAAGCCGAAGGGGTGGAAAAATTTTTGCTTCCCAATATCGATGCCGGAAGTATTTCCGCTTTGAAAAACACCGTGGCGGCATTTCCCGGTGAGATGTTCCCCATGATGGGATTGCACCCCACGTCGGTCAAAGAAAATTATAAAGAAGAATTAACCGCAATCGAAAAGGAATTGTCCGAAGGTAAATATTACGGCATCGGAGAAATCGGGATGGATTATTATTGGGATACGGCATTTGCCTCCGAACAACAGAAAGTATTTCGCATCCAATTAAACTGGGCCAAAGAAACGGGATTGCCCGTAAGTATCCACATTCGTAACGCCTTCGACGAAGTGCTGAAAATCGTCGAAGAAGAACAGGACGGCAGGCTGAAAGGCGTTTTTCATTGCTTTACGGGAACTTACGAACAAGCCCTTCAGGCCATCGACTTGAACATGTGGCTCGGCATAGGCGGAGTGGTAACCTTTAAGAACGGAAAAATCGATACGTTTTTGAATCGAATCGACATAAAACACATTGTGGTGGAAACCGATGCCCCTTGGCTCACACCCGCACCTTTCAGGGGCAAACGTAACGAACCGGCCTACTTAAAATACATCATCGAAAAATTGGCCCGCATTTATCACACCACCTCCGGCGAAATCGCCTGCCTGACCTCTCACAATGCCATGGACATATTCGGCGAACTGCCGTAGCTTTAACCCACTTTTCGGTGCCGGATTTTCAAGATCGGGAAAAATAATGTATCTTTGTAAGTTATGGAGAAAGAAACTTTGCAAACGGTGACCTACTGCGAAAGCGCCATGTCGTGTGCAACTTGCGTATATGCCGGAACCTGCGATTTGAACGGCGTAAACAAATTAACCGTATATGACATTTTCGGAAAGATTCCTTTGCCCTCCACGGAAGATTTTTTTCCTTTCGTGGAAGTGCGGTTCAAAAATACCCGGAAAGATTTTTTTCATATCGAAACCAATAAATTTTACGTAGGCATGCCCGTATTGGTGGAAGCCGAAAAAGGCTACGACTTGGGCGTGATTTCGGCCGCGGGCGAAACGGCACGCCTTATCTTCAGAGAACGCGGTTTAAGCACAAACGCCGAAGAATACAGAAAAGTGTATCGGGCCGCCTATCAAAAAGAAATCGATCTGTGGCAACAACTCCGAAGTAAGGAAGAAGACGTAAAAATACGCGCCCGACGCATAGCCGAAAGTTTGGGCTTGGTTATGAAAATTTCCGATGTGGAATATCAAGCCGACGGCTCCAAAGTAACTTTTTATTACACGGCCGAAGAACGCGTGGATTTCAGGGAATTGATTAAGATTTTAGCCAAAGAATTTTCCACCCGGATAGAAATGCGTCAAATAGGGTACCGGCAGGAAGCGGCCCGGTTGGGCGGAATAGGAAGTTGCGGCCGGGAATTATGCTGCGCCACTTGGTTGACCGACTTTAGAAGCGTCACCACTCAAGCCGCCAAATACCAGCAATTGGCCCTAAACCCTTCCAAACTCACAGGGCAGTGCGGCAAACTGAAATGTTGCCTCAACTTCGAATTGGATGCCTACAAATCCGCTTTGACCGAGTTTCCCGATACCAATATCATCCTGTCCACCGAAAAAGGCGAAGCCAAATCCGTCAAAGTCGATGTGTTCAAAAAAATGGTCTGGTACGCCTATACCGATAAAGAAAACGCCAACGTAGTTTACAAATTGGGCGTGGACCAAGTCAATGAAATCATCCAACTGAACAAACAAAACAAAAAATCGGCGCCCTTGGAAATGTATGCCGAAGACCTGAAGATAGAAACCGCCCTCGAATGGACATCGGGCGGTAACGAAACCGACTTCGACAGCCTGACAAGATTTGACGAACAAGACAAAAAACAAAAGAACAAAGGAAAACGAAATCGCAAGCATAATAAAAAAGACCGGAAAAACGCTAAAACCAATCAAAAAGCGCAAAACCGGAACGGAAATCCCAAAAGGCGAAAAAAAATCCATGTCAAGAAAAAAAAGAATAATACCAAAGAAAATTAAGTGGATATGGCTCGTACTCGGGTTTGTATCGTGTTCGGGACGTATTATTGAATACAAAACTTTCAAACCGTTGAAAAACAACGCATGGTACCGAACCGATACGGTACGGTTTCAATATACACCCGAAAAACCGGGCTTAAAAAACCTTTATTTTTACCTGGAAAACACCGAAGATTATCCCTACAGCAACATTTTTATCATTGCCAAGACCCGGTACGACAACAAATTGATAATCGACACCTTGGAATACCGGATGACCGACGGTCACGGACGGTGGTTGGGAAAAAAAGTCCGCAATACGGTGGAAAATTTATTGGTGTTCAAAACGGGACTACAACTCGAAGCCAATCGGGAATTGGAAGTAAGTTTGGAACCCGCCACACGCCGCATCGACCGTATTGAAGGCGACTCGGTTTTACCCGGTGTGGCCGGGATAGGATTAATCGTCGAACCGGTTAAAAATTTTGCGGATGAAAAAGAAAACAACTAAACCTTCTTTCAAATCTTACGTAATCAAATTGTGGATGCTGTTTTTTGCAGGCATCGGTTTGATTGCCCTGCTTTTTTGGATGGCAGCACAAGGATGGTTGGGCTATATGCCCGACTTTAAAGCCTTGGAAAATCCGCAAACCTCTTTAGCCACGGAAATCATTTCCGCCGACGGACAAACGCTGGGAAAGTTTTTTCGTCAAAACCGGACACCCGTTAGCTTTGAAGAACTACCGCCACATTTAATTAATGCACTCACTTCCACCGAAGACGAACGCTTTTACGACCATCCGGGCATTGATGCCAAATCCACCGTAAGAGCGGTGGTATTTTTAGGCAAAAAAGGTGGAGGAAGCACCATAACCCAACAATTAGCCAAACTCTTGTTTCATAAAGAAGGTTCCAAAAACATTCTCGAACGCATTATTCAAAAAATCAAAGAAATCGTTATAGCCACCCGTTTGGAACGTAAATATACCAAAGAGGAAATTCTGGCGATGTATTTAAACACCTACGATTGGGGACATCAGGCCGTAGGTATTCGCTCGGCGGCACGCATATATTTCGGCAAAGAACCGCAAGATTTGGACATCCACGAATCGGCACTCTTGGTGGGAATGCTCAAAAATTCTTCACTTTACAATCCGGTAAGCAAAGAACGCCGAGACTTGGTCTTGCAAAGACGCAATGTGGTCTTTCACCAAATGTACCGCAACGGATATCTCACCGAAAAAGAAAAAGATTCATTACAAAAACTTCCGTTGGGATTAAACTACACACCCGAACTGCACAATACCGGAATCGCCACTTATTTTCGCGAAAAAGTGCGCCGGTTTATGAAACAGTGGATCAAGGATAATCCCAAAGCGGACGGCAGTTATTACAACATTTATACCGACGGCTTGAAAATATACACCAGCATTGATGCACGCTTGCAACGCAACGCCGAACTGGCCGTAGCGGAACACATGAAAAATCTGCAAAAAGAGTTTTTTCGTCAAGGCCGGAAAAACAAAACCTTCCCCTTTGCCGACCTTAGCGCCAAACAAATAGAAAGGCTGATGCAACGGGCGATGAAACAGTCCGAAAGATGGCGGGCGATGAAAAAAGCCGGAATTCCCGAAGACTCCATCCGGCAAAGCTTTTTCGTCAAGCAAAAAATGCGCATTTTTTCGTGGAACGGTGATATCGATACTTTGATGACCCCTTACGACAGCATCAGGTACTACAAATCATTTTTGCGCGCGGGATTAATGTCCATGGAACCTTCCACCGGATTTGTCAAAGCCTGGGTGGGAGGCATTAACTTTAAGCATTTCAAATACGACCACGTGGACCAAGGCGCTCGTCAAGTGGGTTCTACGTTCAAACCCTTCGTTTATGCCACGGCCATCGCCCAAAAACATCTGTCGCCCTGCGATTCGTTTCCCAATACGCCCTACACCATCAAAAAAGGCCGGTGGGGATTGACCAAATCTTGGTCTCCCAAAAATGCAGGCGGACAATACGGCGGATGGCTCACGCTGAAAGAAGCATTGGCCAATTCCGTCAACGTGATAACCGCCCGCCTGATAGACATGGTAGGCCCCAAACCGGTTATCGATTTGGCCAAACAAATGGGCATCAAAAGCGAAATTCCCTACGCACCGTCCATCGCTCTGGGTACGCCCGACATCACTTTGTTTGAAATGGTGGGCGCTTTCAACACCTTTGCCAATCAAGGACAATATATCGAGCCGGTATATATTCTTCGCATTGAAGACAAAAACGGCAAGGTGTTGTATGAATACAAGCCCGTAACGCGTGATGTGTTAAGCCCCCAAATCGCTTATGTAGTGACCAACCTGTTGGAAGGCGTCACGCAATACGGATCGGGCCAAAGGTTACGACACACGGGAATGAAAAATCACCCGGTATATAAGCGGGTGGTCACAGGGTATCCGTATGCCTTTAGAAATGCCATCGCCGGCAAAACGGGTACCACGCAAAACCAATCGGACGGTTGGTTCATCGCCTATGTGCCTAATTTGGTTACCGGTGTTTGGGTGGGAGGTGAAGATCGTTCGGTGCATTTCCGGAGCATCGCTTACGGACAAGGCGCTACCATGGCATTGCCTATTTGGGCGGTTTATATGAAAAAGAACTATGCCGATGAAGAATTGGGAATTTCCAAAAAACCATTCAAAAAACCTCAAGGCATAGATATCAATTTGGATTGCGACAAAAAAGAAAACGAAGAACAAAACCAACCCGAAGATTCGCCTTTGGAAGACTTATAATTATGGATTTTCACAAACCGAACAAGCAAAATTGGGACCCCGATGCTTTGGAGTTTGAAAAAAAACTCCGCCCTTTGACCTTCGACGATTTTACGGGTCAAGAACAAATAATCGAAAACCTGAAAATCTTTGTAGAAGCCGCCAATCGCCGGGGTGAGGCATTGGATCATACGCTGTTTCAC
>Ga0256834_1001090_pt1 | contig 18849 bp, 17 predicted proteins | sample 4281140metaG_FD_190536 | JGI IMG/M metagenome (GOLD analysis project Ga0256834, IMG submission 190536) | Hydrothermal vent microbial communities from East Pacific Rise, Pacific Ocean - 4281-140 | ecosystem: Environmental > Aquatic > Marine > Hydrothermal vents | place: Pacific Ocean: East...
TTGTTGATGCCAGTAAAACTTATTCACCTCTTAAAAATCTTCGCCCAACTATTGAGCCATTACAAAAAAATGGTGTGCGATATTATAGAGCCCGATTTGTTGGATTTGCAAATATCGAGCAAGCTCAAAGCGCCTGTAAGGAATTAAAACAAAAGGAAATTTCGTGTTTAGCAGTACTTGGCTAAATGGCTAAACAAATAAAATTATTTTGGAGTAAATGTAAGGAGTAACCCCAATGAGTAACGTAACACCACTCACCAAACTAGCAAATTTTGTAGGCAAGTCGCCTCTCTCATCTGAGGACAAGAAAACAAGACATGCCGCAATTAAATCATTGCGAGAAAGCCTTGAGCCTCGTGGAACTGTGCGTAAAGTTTCAGAACTCATAGATATTGTCATGGTGAGATCCGCTCGTGCAAGACGCAAAGGTTGTGCTCGTGTTAATATTGATTTGGATGTTTTTCACCCAAATAATAAGCGCGCTATAAATTTATTTTTATAAGAAGTTGAGCGCAACTATCCAACTAATGGTTCTAATTCATTAGTTTTTGGTAAGTTAAGTGCTGCAACTAGGCTTTGATATTCATTGCGGATATTAGCTTGAGATTTTGATGAAACTGCTCCTAAAAAATCCTTATTTATTGGATCAAATATAGTCATTCCAGTAGGGAAAAGTGATCTAAATATCACTCTTTCGCCAACTCCTTTTGCAACTCGAGCGCCAAGCCTAAGCGCTGTCAATTCTAATCCCTTATGCATAAAAATTGAGTTTCTTGAAGCAAGCATAGAAAGACGATTACGCAACAATATCCAATCGATATTACGCCCATCAATGACCATTCTCTCTCGCCGTGCTCGTTGCACCAACCTAGTATAATGCCCCAATGCTATAGGCTCACCATTTGTGGCATCAATTTTTGCTAAAACATCAAGATCTATCAAACTATCATTTAGTGGGGTTATTAGCGTATCCGCTAGCGAATGAGATAATCTTGTTAAATGAGTATCAAACCCCGGTGTATCAATAATCAAAAAATCTGCATCCTGTTCAGTTTTTACAATAGCGTTGCGAAATTCCTCAAACTCTTGCTTTTGATTTTCTCTTATCGAGTCGCCACGAGAAATTGATAGGTGATGATGATCTGAGTGGGGTATATCAAGACCCATTTTCTCCGCCCAACTTAGCCTGTTATTAACAAATTTAGAAAGCGTTTGTTGGCGAGTATCAACATCAATCGTTGCTACCCTATAGCCCTGATAAAGCAAATAAACTGCTAAATGAAATGCGGTAGTTGATTTACCTGAACCACCCTTCTCATTACCTAGAACTATTACATGGGCGCTAGCATTGTTCATAATTATCCCCTCAACGAAAATCATTCATTAAATATTGAGTAACACTCTTTAATTATCATGGTTTATAAATGGTTAATTAACGAAACATCCTCAAAAAAACTTATATAAGTCCTAATTGAGATAATTGTGCGGCAAGCTCTAAATCACCCTCGCCATTTTGTATGTCGATATCTGATGGAGTTGATGCTTGCTCAAAGTATCGCCAGCCCTGAAAGGCTCTCTTAAGCGTTGGGATAGTTGTTATTATTTTATTGTCCATGACAATATCACAGCACTTTTTACCCTCATTATCATATTGCCTATCCAAATCTACAATTAATTGCCTACATTGTATTTTCCCTGCAATAACCCAATAAATCGAGCCTTTGCCAATTATTTCCTCTCGTCTTTTTGGCATCATACGAGTTCTATGCACATCATAACCATCTTTGCGCCCACGCCCCATTTCTCGTCGTGTTTGACGAAATTCTTTCAGATGGCTAACGCTTTTTATTCCAACACATAATTTAATTAGGTTTGTCATTTATCCCCTGAATGAAGTCAATCTCATCCTCCTCTACAATCCATTTTTCTTTTAGGGCTGCATCTTTCCACTCAATAAAGGCAGAAAGATTATGAATATTGTCAACATATTGCGCAATGTTTTTTGATATTGGCAAATGATAGGTTTTTAATCTTGTGGCTAATGGTGCAAACATAGCGTCTGCTGCACAAAACTCACCAAATAAAAATGAGCCATTTGACTTTTCAAGAAGCTGCCCCCAGAGATTTTCAATTCTATCTAAATCACTTTGGATTTCATCAATATCAACCCTATTAGGAAATGTTTGGCGTAAATTCATTGGGGCTGCGTTTCGAATTTTCATAAACCCAGCGTGCATTTCAGCACTAGCTGCACGAGCAAGCGCCCTTTGCTTTATATCTTTTGGCCAAATTGGGAAATCAGGAAATCTATCAGCAATATATTCTATAATGGCGATAGTTTCAGCAATTTGAATATTATCAACATTTAGCACTGGAACAAAACCTGTGGGCGTATTTTTGATTAAGTTTTCTTTCCAGCCATCACCATTAAGCAAAAGCATTGTTTCAGAAAAATCAATGCTAAAATGTTTTAGCAATATCCAAGGACGTAAAGACCAAGATGAATAATTTTTGTTTCCTATTAATAATTCCATTTTTTCCTCCATAAAAAAAGGCGCTACAAAAGCGCCCTTTAATTATACTGTTAAAAAGATGAGTTAACTACCCACAATAACAGAGATGACAAAACCTAACGATAAAAGACTAATAAAAGTCCAACTCGCAGCTCGCCAACATAAAGCCTTAGACTGACTTCTCATGTGCGCTCCTTAAATTTACTAACTACTGACCTTTGCCCCCAAAGTTGCGCACAGATCAGAAAGAACCTCTTAACAAAAGGTAAATGAGCTTGCAAGTAAATTTTACTATAATCCAAACCAAATTGCTGCCAGCCCTAAAAAGGCAAAAAACCCAACCACATCGGTAACTGTTGTAACAAAAGCACTAGAAGCAACTGCGGGGTCTGCCCCTGCCCTATTAAGCCCCAGCGGAATTAAAATACCAGCAACCCCAGCAGCCGCCATATTCACAACCATTGCAATGCCTATAACAATGCCAAGCGCAATATTGCTAAACCAAAATGCGGTAACAATTCCGATAATAATGGCAAATATAATTCCATTTATTAGCCCAACCAACGCCTCACGATTTATCAAGCGATACATATTAAACCTATCTAAGTCTCGCATAGAAATAGCACGCACAGTAACCGTCATGGTTTGTGTGCCAGCATTGCCCCCCATGGAGGCAACGATTGGCATAAGCACCGCTAACGCAACCATTTGCTGAATGGTTGCATCAAACATTGCAATTATCATTGAGGCTAAAATCGCTGTGACTAAATTAACTAAAAGCCATGTGATACGACTTTTAATGGCAGCAAAAACACTATCCGAAATAGTTTCGTGCCCAACACCTGCCAGCGCACGGAAATCTTCATCGGCTTCTTCTTGGATAACGTCAACAATATCATCAATCGTTAGCACACCAACAAGGCGATTATTTTCATCCACAATACCAACTTCAACTAAATCATAATGATCAAAAATATGCGCAGCTTCCTCTTGATCCATAATTGCAGGAATGGTGATGATATCTTCATTCATTAAATCCTCAATTTTTACGTCTCTTTTGGCTCTAAGTAACCTATCAAGCGGCACAATTCCGATAAGATTATAAGTTGGATCTACAACGTAAATTTGATAAAATTCCTCAGGCAAATCCTTATCAACTCGCATTTGGTCAATAGTTTTGCCAACATCCCAAAAGGGAGCAATCGCAATAAACTCAGATTGCATACGCCGCCCTGCACTATCTTCAGGAAAATCAAGCGAGCGTTTAAGCGACATGCGCTCAAGCGCTGGAACTTTCGCCAAAATATCTTCACGCTCAGGCTTATCAATATCTTCTAAAATATAAACCGCATCATCAATATCAATATCAGCAACACCACGCGCAATATCAGCATTGGGAATTAGATCAATCAAATGCGAGCGAATTGCTTCATCAACTTCTGCTAAAGCAGAATAATCAAAACTATCCCCAAGCAAAGAAACAAGCGCAAACCTATCATCAGCGCTCAATGCTTCAAGCACATCACCAACATCCGCTGCATGAACATTAGTCATTAAGCGATTGGCTTGTTCAACATCTTTATGAGATAGCGCCTCTAATAGCTTGTTCAGCCAAACGGTTGAAACCTGTCCATTATTATCGTGTAGCGGAAGGTCTGCAACATTCTCTAATAATTTTTCTTGTTGTTGCACCATTTTGCTCGTCCCATGAATCATATGTTTAAGTTACGCCATAAGGAAAGAAAAACACAAGCTAGCAACTCAACAAAAATCAAATCAGGCAAGGTCAGTAATTAACCACCTGACATTGGAATTGGCTATATACAGAGGTCTCTTTTTCAGTTTTTTTTGCAAAACACAACCCCTAAAGCGGTTGATGCGAGATTACTATATCGTCGAGAAGCAGCACTGCGGCTTGATCAGTTGCGGTGATGCCAACCTCAAGTGAATTAAGCAAAGAGTTGGCTTGAGGCAGGGTTTGCATTGAGCCGTCAATTATTAGTTCGCCATCCTGCCAGACCCTAATTAACCCTTCCTTATCGTCGAGCATCATGTGGAGTTTCAATTCAAACCAGCGACCCTTAGGCACTTTTGCGACCTTTTGGCGCATAGTTGGCTTGCCGAAATATTTCAATTCCATTCCGATGTGAGTTCCATCCCAGATTGTTATGCGCGGACCAGGAGAATGGGTACGACCGCGCTCCTGAAAATCAACAATGGTGAAAGGCACGCCAGATTGAAGGAAAAACCTGCCCCGAAACCATAAATCATCGCCTTTAACAAACCAAAGCTGGTCATTTTGCAACATGGCTTTAGCCGTTACCATTCTCTTTGCTGGGGCAACTGAAGTGAAGCGAGCCATGCCGTCAACTGCATCAATCCGATTATCGATGAAATCGGCCTCGCCTTTACGTATGGATTTTTGCAGGGCGATATATTCCGTCACGGTTTTGGTGGCAGGAGAAAGCAGGGTCATGGCGCTCCAACTTGCATCGCCAAACCATTCAAGCAGGTTGGGATTATCAAAATTAAAGGCGAAATGCTTATAAAGTTTGCCAGTCTTACCCTGATAGGCAATCTCGACATAATTGGCATTTTCGTCAAGGATAGTCAGGTCGTCCACTGTATAATCCGTCGGCCCAGCCAGAACATATGCCGAAATGGCGACAAGCACCGCCAATAGAGCTGCTAGCACACCAAACCATATCTTTTTCCTGTGCGACATCATTATCCTTTATTTCACTATCTACATCCATGAAATCGATTTAGCGGATTTCTGTAGTGAGTATATACACACCATGTTAGAATTTGCAAAATGAGGTCTTTTTCGATAATCCGCAGATGGAAGAGAAACGTCGGGTGAGAAATCCCCAATACAAAAATTCTAACAGATTTTATTGTTATACTTCAATTAATTATAAAGATCATATTTAGCATTTTGTATAGCAGAATGTATAGCGCAGCAAAAAATACCTACAAAATTTGGAGGATATTACTAACTCTCGTGGTTATCCACTACAAGGTGCTGGATTTCAATGCAAAGGATACGATAACCGACATGACTAGAGAAGAAGCCAAGCATGTAATATTTGAATATATAGAGGTGTTTTACAATCGCATTAGGATCCATTCGGCTAATAATTATATGTCGCCTGTGGAGTTTGAAAAAATTCAGAATGTCGCATAAAAATTGTCCACTAAACTGTTGCCAGATCAATATCTTCATGCCGCCACCTCCAACACAAAGGCAACACCACAAACCATCAACTCTATTCCAGAAAAATAATCCATAGTAAGCGCCCCAAAACTAGTTGAAATGATGTAATTACAATGACATTAGCCAAACCCAGCAAAAAGGGCAATGTAATGAGCTGTAGAACAAGGAAAAATGACGGACTAAACATCCGTTTTCAGGATTCAAAGAAATAATTTAATTATTATATTTCAACAGGTTAAAAATTTATGTTTAGCAAAATGTATAGCAAAATGTATGGCAAGTTACAGAAAAACACATTATCCAAAATTCCAAAAATAAATATCATAGTAAAATCAGATAGTTAAAGTAATTACTTAAAGCAAAATATCGGGCAAGGAGTCCTTCAATATAAAATTCTAACAGATTTTATCGTTATATTTCAATTAGTTGTAAAAATCGCGTTTAGCGTTTTGTATAGCAAGATGTATAGCAAAGAGAAACGAAATTTAAGTGGTATTAATAACGTTTTTAACGATTACAATTTTATGCTAGAAATTATTCTATTAGAATAAAGTATTATTGCTTAAAATACTCAGTTAGTAAATATTTCTAAAAAATATTCTTGCAAAAAATCATGCAAACATTCAATGGTGCAAAAAGCAAATGTTTTTGAAGGAAGTATTTAGCCATTATGAAACCTAAAACTATATCTGCAAATGAATCTAAAACATCAGAAAAAACTGGTGTTTTATTACTTAATTTAGGAACGCCAGACGCTACTGATTATTTTTCTATGCGGCGCTACCTCAAGGAGTTTCTTTCAGATAAAAGAGTGATAGAAACTGCTCCAATAATTTGGTGGTTTGTCCTAAATTTTATTGTTCTTACTTTTCGCCCAAAAAAAAGTGGTGCGCTTTATGACAAGATTTGGGATAAAGAGTACAATGATAGTCCTTTGCGAATTATTTCATTTTCTCAAGCAAAAAAATTGCAAAAACGCATGGGAGAAAATGTGATTGTTGATATTGCTATGCGATATGGCAATCCTTCAACAAAAGAACGACTAGAGATTTTAAAAGCCAAAGGTTGCAATCGTATATTATTAGCTCCGCTCTATCCGCAATACTCCGCCCCAACAACCGCCACTGCCAACGATAAAGCATTTGATATATTAAAAACCATGCGATACCAACCTGCTATTCGCACATTGCCTGCCTATTATAATGAGCCAAAATATATAAAAGCATTGGCAAATTCTATTATTGTTGGAATAAAAAAAGCAGGTTTTGAGCCTGATGTTGTTGTGACTTCATATCATGGCATGCCAGAGAGTTATATAGATAAGGGCGATCCATATTATTCGCAATGCTTTGAAACAACTCGACTTGTTTGTGAGGAATTGGGTTGGAATGAAGAAAGGCTGATTGTTGCATTTCAAAGTAGATTTGGCCCTGAAGAATGGATAAAACCCTATACTGATGAGGTTTTGTCTGAATTGCCGAAAAAGGGAATGAAGAAAATTGCTATTCTCACGCCTGCATTTTCTGTCGATTGCCTTGAAACCCTAGAAGAGATTGCACAAGAAGGTCGTGATGATTTCATTGAGAATGGCGGAGAAAAATATGCCTATATCCCTTGTTTGAACGATAACGAGTTAGGAATGGATTTAATTGAAACAATCGTGCGCCAAGAGCTTAAGGGGTGGCTAGATTAAATCAATATTGGTGACAATACTGTGACAAAAGTAATAATTGCAAAACTATATTGTTGGCATGATTGAGAACCTAACAATTTTCCATGTAAAAAAAAGCTCTAAGGTTAATCCCCTACCCCTGAGCAATAATGACTGGGCATTGTTTGAAACATGCCAACGTTATATTTACATTTCCATGATTCCCCAAGTGGATATTGTAGAAGTTACGGACATTGTTGGGTTCTCATCAGACCAAGTCAGCAAAGGAAAATCAGCCTATTCAATTTTATTGAATATTCTTTGCGGCTTAGAATCAAAAATTATCGGCGAAACTGAGGTGTTTGGACAGTTTAAGATATTTATAAATAATAAGGATATTGATGCTCCAAGTTGGTTCAATCAATTTCGTCGTATTGCACAATATTTAATTCTTGATGTTAAAGAAATTCGCAATAAATTCTTGAGTAATATGGGACTTCGCTCCTATGGCTCATTGACTAAATTTCATGTTAATAATTATCAGCATATTGCGATATTTGGTGGTGGGCAATTAGCACAAAAAGTCTTACCCTATCTAAATGATGGCAATCACCAAATTTGCATGTATTTACGCTCTAGCGCAAAAGCAGATGCAATTCCTTATCGTTTAAAAAAGAATATTCAAATATATAATTTAGCAATAAAGACACCCCCCTTTCCAATAGAGGCTTTAATTATTGCGGCTCCCATTTCCTCAAGTGAAATTGAGGGCTGGTTAGAAAGAACAAATAACTCCCCCTCAATCATTGTGGATTTACGTGATTTAACAACTGATATTAAGCTGAATGTAAAAAGCCATTTAGTAACATTAGAGGATCTATTTACACAGATAGAAAAGACCTCTAACCTGTTTCAAAACCAAGTTGAGAGTGCCAAAACCCATATAATATCTTTAACGCAAAAAAGGTTTTCTATGCGGCACTTCAGGCCTTTTGGCTGGGAGGATATATGTGCCTAATCATTGCCAGCAGAAAGAGTGATCTTGCTCGTTTGCAAGCCTATATGGTTGGTGGAGCAATAAAAGATAAGCGCCCTAATATTGAAATAGAATATCATTTTAAATCTTCACTCGGTGATAAAAACCAAGATGATCCCTTATGGAAAATGCCATCGCAAGGAGTTTTTACTGAAGATTTTCGATCTGATTTAATAGCTGGCAAAGTTGATATGGTGGTTCATTCTTGGAAAGATTTGCCGACTGAAATGAGCAATGATACTATTTTAGCGGCGACTTTGCCTCGAGCCGATCATCGTGATTTATTATTGGTAAAAAAATCTGCCATTCCTAATATTAAAAAGGTTAAATCTTTAAAGCTGCTTTCTTCGTCTCCTCGGCGCATGTTTAACCTTGAAGATTTCTTGAAACAGGCTTTTCCTTATGGATTAAATGCTGTCGAGTTTAGTGATGTTAGGGGCAATATTCAAACTCGCTTAAACAAAATGCTAGAGGGGAAAGCTGATGGTTTAATCGTTGCAAAAGCTGCTATTGATCGGCTGTTAACGGCTGGTAATTTTAACCAGAAAAATGATAGTTTTGATAAAAGTGTGAAGGCAATTCGCACTATTGTTGAGCAATGTGAATTTATGGTTTTACCTGCGAGCAGCAATCCACCCGCCGCCGCCCAAGGTGCGTTAGTTGTTGAGATTGCTAACGGGCGAGAAGGTTTGGCTGATATTTTAAGCGAAATAAACTGCAAACAGACATTTGAAGATGTGAAAGTTGAGCGGAAAATTCTTGCCTCATATGGCGGTGGTTGCCATCAAAAAATTGGTGTTTGGGTTAATGAGCTAGAAGAAGGGTTGGTAATTTCTCTTAAGGGGGAAACCGACGCAGGTGAAAAACTTAACCAGTTTAGCCTGTTGGTAAAAAAGTTGATGGCTAAAGATGTTGCGCAAGCAGAGATATTTAGATCTAGCAAGTATAACAAACTTTTTGCTCGCGAGCCTATTTCTATAAGCGCAGAAAGTTTAGAGAAAATCGCAAAAACTGATGTTTTGCACTTGGCAAGCCCCAACATCCCAGATCAATATATCGACGCAATTGATGATCAAATAATCTGGGCAAGTGGAATTACTAGTTGGTTTAAATTTGCAGCAAAAGGCATTTGGGTGAATGGAGTTGATGATAATTTAGGGTCATCTGCAAACAGGCAGCTTGAAATTTTATTGAATAATTCCAACCCTAATTGGCTAACTCTTACTCATGAAAGCAGCCCCTCAACGCCAGCGATTGCCACTTATAAACTTGTTCCAAATTCCACTTCACTCAACTATAATGGTGAGCAATATTTTTATTGGCGAAGTGCTAGTGCTTTTAGGCGAGCGATTGAGTTAGAGCCAGAAATTAAATATGGTATTCATGCTTGCGGTGTTGGGCAATCTTTAGCCATAATAAAAGAAATAGTTGGCGATGATGGAATGGTCACGCCATTTATTAGTGAAGAGGACTGGCTAGGCCAGATTAGTTAAATGAAATATTTAATGCGTAACAGAGCAAACCCACATATTCGAAATTTATTGGCGCAAGATGGGCTAAGCGTTGCCAAATTAATTCAGCCTTTATTTGTGATTGAGGGCTTGGTGGGAGAAGAAAAAATCCCCGGACTAATTGGCAATAATCGCATGGGAATTGATACCGCCTTAAAGCAAATAGAAAAAGATTTAGAAAATGCGGTGCGTCATTTTATGCTTTTTAGCGTGCCAAAAGATAAAGGAATATCAGCAAAAGCAGGCGCAAATATAATCAGTGCAATCAAAAAACGCTTTGGCTCAGACATTCATCTATGGGTTGATACTTGCCTTTGTTCTTCTTCATTTGATGGACATTGTTGTATTTTTAATCAGGGTGAAATTGACCTTGAAGCAAGCTTAAACGCTTTATCTTCTTATGCGCTTGCTTATGCAAATGCGGGAGCAGATGGCATTGCGCCAAGCGATATGATGGACGGGCGGGTTGGTGCTATTAGAAATATTTTAGATAAAAATTCTCACACCAATATTCCAATCATGTCTTATTCAACAAAATTTGCCAGCGAGTTTTATGGTCCTTTTAGGGGTGCAGCAGATTCTGCTCCTAGTTTTGGTGACAGGCGGCAATATCAAATTGACGTAAGAAACCGCACTGATGCGCTTAACGCAAGCAAGAGATGTGCAAAGGAAGGCGCAGATTTTTTAATGCTAAAACCAGGCATGACCAGCATAGATTTACTCGCTCCAATCAAACGCCAAAATAACTTGCCTGTTGGGGTTTATCAGGTAAGCGGAGAATATGCCTCTCTCGCTTTATTAGCTGAAAACGGGCTAACAGATTTTGACAAAGCCCTGCTTGAAACTTGGCAAGTTTTTCATCGAGCAGGCGCACAATATATCATTACATACGGCGCACGTTTGGCACTTAATTTAGGAATAACAAAATGACGCAAAAACTATTTGATCGCTCTTTAGCCGTAACCCCTGGAGGGGTTCATAGCCCGGTTCGATCTTTTAAGGGCATCGGGCGAGCGCCAATATTTTTTAAAAGTGCAAAAGGCGCAACTATAACCGATGTAGAGGGTAATGAATATATAGATTTTTGCCAAAGTTTTGGGCCGCTTATTTTAGGCCATAGAGATGATGATGTTGCAGTGGAAGTTAAACGTGCAATTGATGATGTTTGGACATTAGGGGCGGCTGATCCTTATTCGCTTGAATTGGCTGAATGGATTGTTGACAATATTGCTATTGTCGAAAAAGTGCGCTTTGTAAATTCTGGAACAGAGGCGGTAATGAGTGCCATTCGTTTGGCACGTGGTTTTACAAAAAAAGATAAAATCGTAAAATTTGATGGCTGTTATCATGGTCATGTTGATAGCATGTTAGTTAAAGCTGGCTCAGGTCTGGCAGATGGACAAGCGGCATCTTCAAGCTCTGGCGTTACAAAAAACCAAACTGCTGACACATTGGTTTTGCCGCTTGGTGATGAAGAAGCATTGTTAAAATTATTTGAAAAACATGGTGATAATATTGCGGCGATTATTGTTGAGCCATTACCAGCAAATTTTGGGCTATTGCCACTAAAAATGAAATTTCTTGAAACATTAAGAGAGATTACAAAAAAGCATAATTCCCTATTGATTTTTGATGAAGTTATTTCTGGGTTTCGTGTTGCTCTTGGTGGCATGGCGCAAATTACAAATATTACACCAGACCTCGTAACTTATGGTAAAATTATTGGTGGTGGTTTTCCTGTGGGTGCATTTGGTGGGCGTGCTGATATTATGGATTATATTGCGCCTTCTGGCTCAGTTTATCAGGCAGGCACATTAAGCGCTAACCCCATTAGTATGCGTGCGGGGCTTGCCACACTTAAAAAAGCCTCTAAAATTGGTCAATATGAAAAGCTTAATTCTCGCTCAAATGATTTTTCTAATGAGTTGGAAAGTTTGATTAACAAGACTGGAGTTAATATAAAATTGGTTCAGCAAGCATCGCTTTTATGGTTATGTCCGGGTGCTAAAGATATGGATATCAACAGACCAGACGATTTCCCTAACGGCATGGCAGAAAATTTCAAACCATTGTTTTTAGAGTTATTAGAACAGGGGATTTATATTGCGCCTAGCGGCTATGAAGTGTTGTTTATGTCACATGCTCATGATGATAAAGTGATTGAACAAGTGTTGCCAAAATTTGCAACCGCATTTGAAAATCTTGCTAAGAGATAACTCATATGAACCATTTTCGAGTGAAACTTCTTATTGCAATTATCTGGTTAATTTTTACCTTTTCTTTGGCAGGTTGGTGGTTTTTGCACGCTTGGAATCAAATAGAAATAAACGCTGATGATAGCGTTCGCTCAATGATAAAATGGGAAGGGTTTTCGCTGCTTTTTGCGCTATTGATTGGTGGGGTCGCCATTGTGTTTTTAATTTATCAAGAGCGCAAATCTTATCGCACACTTAATGATTTCTATTTGGCTTTTAATCATGATTTAAAAAATTCTATGACTTCATTGCAAATGCAAATTGGGGCTTTGCGAGATGAATATCAAGGCAAACAAAATCCTATCATTAGGCGACTAGAAAGAGATAGTAACCGATTGCAAATGCAACTTGAAAACTCTTTAGAATTATCAAAATTAAACACAACAAGCATAGATTTTACAGATATTTCAATATCTGATATTTTAGGAAGAGTGCATTTTCATGAGCCTGATATTGAGATTTCACTTAATAACGATATAGTTGTTTTGGGTGATCGCAGAATCTTAGAAATTATTTTCCTAAACATAATCAACAACGCTATTAAACATGGTCAAGCAAGCCAAATATCGCTTAAAACTACAGCTATCAGCGAGCATGAAATATCAATACGTATCAGTGATAATGGCTCTGGTTTTTTCAGTCCTGATAAACAAGAAACTCAAAATTTCACGCCTCCAAAATATAAAAGTGGCTCGGGCCTAGGGCTATATCTAATAGAAAAACTCTTAGCTAAAATAAAAGGGACAATTACTTTCCCACCCCCAAATCAGAACGAAGGATTTGTTGTTTTGCTTACTCTTTTAAAGGCAAAAAAAACATGAAAAAACTTTTACTGCTTGAAGATGATCACTCACTTGGCGCAACACTTTGTGATCGCCTAAATAATGCAGGCTTCGCACTCACCTGGGCAAAAAACATAAAATCAGCACATAAGGAAATTAATAAGCAATCTTTTGATCTTCTTATTTTAGATGTTGGACTTCCAGATGGCTCAGGCTTTGACTTTGCATATAGTTTGCGCAAAAAAACTAGCACGCCATTTTTATTTCTTACCGCACAAAACTCTGCGCAAGAGCGCCTAAAGGGTTTTGAATTAGGTGCTTGTGAATTTATTCCAAAGCCATTTGCTTTTAAGGAATTACTCCTTAGGGTTCATCATGTTTTTAATGATCACCAGCATTTGCCGCATATCATATCATGTGGAAATAAAACCATAAATTTAGATAATATGTCGGTAAGCGATAGTGAGGGGAAAATAACTTTCCTTTCAAATAGAGATTTCAAATTACTAAACATCTTGATTAGACAAGCACCACGTCCAGTTTCTCGTGATGAAATTTTAGACGAGTTATGTGGTCAAGATCAATTCCCTAGCAACAGAACCATTGATAATTCCATTGTCCGCCTGCGCCAAATACTTGGTGATATTGGTGGTCACTACATCCGCTCAATCCGCTCTGTTGGATATCAGTGGATAGATAATAAGAAAGAAAAATAAATGACTAATATTGCATTCCAAAACGCTCTAAATCGCAAAGCACAAAAAACTCCACCTATCTGGTTCATGCGCCAAGCTGGGCGTTATCATCATCATTATCAAGCTCTTAGTAAAGAGCATGGTTTTACCAAATTATGCCAAACACCAGATTTAGCGGCCGAAGTTGCAATGGGGCCAATTGATGATTTTGATTTTGATGTTGCAATCTTATTCAGCGATATTCTTTTTATTCTCAACGCCCTTGGCATGGGTTTAGAATATACCACTAGCGGCCCAAAGCTAGAATTTACGCTTAATGAAGAAACATTTTCAAGGCTTGATAAGTCGGCAAATGTTGCAGAAAAATTATCTTTCCAAGCAGAAGCAGTTAGAAAAACTCGCACCCGCCTGCCCGATAATAAAAGCCTTGTTGGTTTTAATGGTGGATTATGGAGCTTATTCACCTATGCAGTTGAGGGAACTCATAAAGGTGCTTTAATTGAAACGAAGAAATCAATGACACTTTTTCATAAGTTTATGGAATTACTAATGCCTGTTCTTATTCAAAATACCAAACAACAACTTGAGGCTGGTGCAGAAATAATTATGATGTTTGATACTGCGGCTGGTGAATTATCTCCCTCACTTTATCACTCGTTGATTGTTCCATATTTGGAGGAATACACCTCACATTTCCCTAAAAAAATCGGGCTTTATACTAAAGGGACAACGCCCTCTCATTATAATCATTCATTTTTTGAGAGTGATGTTTTAGCAGGGCTTGGAGCTGATCATCGTTGGGCTGTTTCGGATTTGAAGCAACTTAAAACGGGGTTTGTGCAAGGTAATTTTGATCAATCCTTGTTGTTTTTACCAGAGGAAGAATTCCTCACCCATTTACATAGCTATCTTGCTCGCATGTATAAAAACGGTGCGCCTTTAGGTTGGGTAAGTGGGCTTGGGCATGGAATTTTACCAAAGACACCTGAGAGTAATGTGCGTTTATTTATCAAAACAGTTCGAGAATATAATTATGAGTAATCTTTATAAAAAATATGACATTGCTGCCCCTCGTTACACATCATATCCAACAGTTCCATATTGGGATAATGCACCAACAACTGATGAATGGGTGAATTCATTAAATAATGCTTTTGAAAATCCAAAAAATCCATGGAGCTTATATATTCATATCCCTTTTTGTGAATCTTTATGCTGTTATTGCGCTTGCAACACCACGATTAGTCGCAATCATGATCGCTATGAAGACCCGTATATAAATTGTATTCTTAGTGAGATGGATAGCTATCATAAAGCCGTCCCCGCCCTTGCTACTCGTCCACTAAAAAATATACATCTTGGTGGTGGCACTCCAACTTTTCTTAGCCCGCGAAACTTAAAGAAAATGCTTGAAGGCATATTGTCAAATGTAACTATTGATAAAGATAATTTTGAAGGATCGATAGAAGTTCACCCAAATTATACCTCTGATGAACATTTAGAAATATTACGTGATCTTGGCTTTAATCGCATCTCTATTGGCGTGCAAGATTTTAATATTAATGTGCAAAAATTGGTCAATCGTATTCAACTTCCCAAAGCAACAAAAAAGACTGTTGATAGTGCCAGAAGGCTTGGTTTTGTTTCAGTTAATTTTGATCTAATTTATGGCTTGCCTGGACAGGGGCAAAGCGAAATGGCTAATACTATGGACAAAACTCTTGAGTTACGACCCGATAGAATTGCTCTATATTCCCTGGCAATTGTTCCTTGGATTAAACCTGCGCAAAGACTTTTCAAAGATGAAGACCTGCCTAACCCAAAAGAAAAACGCGCCCTTTATGATTATTCAAAAACACGCCTATTAGAGGCAGGGTATATTGAAATAGGAATGGATCATTTTGCGCTACCAAGTGATGACTTATCAATAGCGCTCAATGAGGGGCGGTTACATAGGAATTTCATGGGCTACACAGATCAACAAACAGATGTTTTGCTTGGTTTGGGCGTAAGTTCTATTTCTGCAACCCCTGATTGCTTTCATCAAAACCAAAAAGTGCTCTCGCTTTATGAAGCACAAGCAAATAAGGGTGCAATTTCTACCATGCGAGGGCATAAATTAACTAAAGAAGACCAATTGGTGCAATCGCAAATTTTAGATTTAATGACTAAATTTGAGATTGATTTTTTGGACATTGAACAACAAGAAGCAGTAAAAAAGCGACTTGCACCAATGATTGATGATGGGCTTGTGAAATTTGATGGAACAAGTTTAAGCATAAATGAAAGCGGAAAAGCTTATCTTCGTGTTGTTTGCACTTCTCTTGATGAAAGATTGTTACGAGCAAAGCCCGATGCTATGACTTTTTCAAAAGCAATATGAAAATAACAATAATTGGAGCTGGCATATCTGGACTTTTAAATGCGTATTATCTTGTTAAAGCAGGATATGAAGTTGAGATATTTGAGCAATCAAATGATGCTGGCGGTTTGATTAAAACAAAGCAAACAGAATATGGACCAATGGATTATGCTGCTAGTTCTCTGGTGAATTCCAGCGTTTTTGAGGCTTTATTTGATGGTATTGGACTTGAGTTGGCAAATAAAAGCTCACTGGCAAAGGTTAAAAACATATATCGAGGATCAATGAAACGCTGGCCACTTGGCATGCTAGAAAGCCTACGTTTTGCAGTAGGCATTTTGGCACTAATGATATCCAAAGATAAAGGACTTAATAAAGAGCGAACGATTGATGATTGGGGCAATGCCCATTTAGGAAAAGCTGGCTATCGCTATTTATTAGAAACATTTTTACAAGGCGTATATGCGGGAGATGGCAAGAAAATGAGCGCACCGCTTATTTTAGGCTCAATATTTAATCGCAAAAAAAGCAAAAATAAAAAAACAAAACCTAAGATACGTGGTTCTGTCATGCCAATAAATGGCATGGAGGAATTGATTGATAAGCTGGTTGCTTATCTTGAAAAAAATTACGTAAAAATCAACTATTCAAGCTTAATTGATGCAAAAGATATCGATACAAGACAGCCAACAATAATTGCAACATCAGCTCCCGCAGCGGGTAAAATATTAAATGAAATGGGGATTAAGGCGGGAAGGAAATTAGAATCAATAGAAATGCTAAACTTAGCTAGTGTGCATTTAGTGTTTAATGAAGAAAAACCTCTGTTTAACGGTTTTGGTTGTCTTTTTCCTGTTAGTGAGGGATTTAATAGTCTTGGTATTCTTGCGGGCCAAAATGCTTTTCCAAATGAATATTCTAAGCCAGTTGAGCGATGGATAATTGGCGGAGCGCATAACAATGATATTTTAAGTTTAGATGACGAGGCTATAATTCAACTAGCACTGGCGGACAGAAAGAAACTTACCAAAGAACAACTTGAGCCAATCAATTCTTATGTTTTGCGCCGTCCACAATCATTACCCCATTACACAGCAGAACTTAAGCAAATATTAGATAATCTAACACTCCCCCCTAACCTATTTTTAGCAGGTAATTATCTTGGTGGCATTGGATTGAGTGCAATAATGAAACAAAGTAAAACTATGGCAGAAAGAATATCCAAAACTACCTGAACAAGTCGCTTCCATTATTATTTTGCCCAAATAGGCCATAAATTTATTTACCAATAAAATTGATGAGGTTCACTCTCATTGGTGTGAGGAAAGTCAGTTTATCAGTTGAACTTGCTGAGGTGCTATCGCCTGCCTGATGTACCCCTAGAAAAGTAGAAACTTTGGCACTTCATTTTGCTATCATCTCAAAATCTACGGGTGACAGCATAGCGTTATTACTATGCTCTTACCTGATCCGCTCGGTTTTAAGCAGATGGAAAAACTCATACACACAAAAAGAGTAAGAGACATTGTGCGCTCAAAGAGCAACTGATTGAACACATTGATGCAAATGTTCAAGTGTTGCGCCTTTGCCATATCTTTCTCGATTTAAAGAATGTCCAAACAAATCTCGCCTGATACGATCATCTATGCCTGCTGCAATCATTCTATCTTCAAACGCATGACGCAAGCCATAAAGAGAGTGTTCTGGTGTTTCAAGCAAACCATTAGTTCGTAAGTATTTATTCACTGTTGCAGATAGACTTGGGCTATCACGATAACAATTACGGTGACAGTTACCGAATTAAGCTTTTTTATCTTCTAAACCCCCACGTCATTACGGGTTTGCCCTTCGGCAGGCTCAGGACGCAATCCAGCAGGCAAGAGAACATTTTTCAACAAAGAGTAAGGTAACTTTAATTCAACAACTATCACCGTAATTTATTTCCACCGTAATTCCATCACCCTATTTTGTAGTAGCCATAACAAGTTTCATAATAGTAATAACATCACGCTCAAGACCAACTATATCTAATTTAGGGCTAACAACACGAAGGTCATTATCTGAGTTAACCTGAAGCCCAAAATCAATTAAGGCAGTTTCCCGGGTAACATTGAGTTTCATCTGGTCATCCCCCCAACCACCATCATTTGAATCAATAATATACCATCCATATTTCTGGCTCGACTTTGCCAGATTATACCCCTGCCGTGTTTTCCATTTAATTGCATCAATATCAACAGAATAAGGAATTGCCAGCAATGTGCCCATTGTATAACGATCGTTTTTACCGCCATAGCCGTTCAATAAATTTGAAGCAAAACCATCTGCCCGCCAAGCTGGCGCAACAAAATGTTTATTTTTAGAAAATCTTTTGCTACCCATAGCAATAGCGATAGAATGATTTATACCATTGTTAATTTCACCAACACGTATTAAACCGCCCATAGCAGGAAGACCAGAACCTAAAGTGCCAGAAAGTCCATTTCCAAATAGGTTAATATTATGAATTCGTGGCTCATCATAATAAGTAATTAAATCCCCACCAGGCTCACGCCAACCCGCCGAACCTTCAGTTGCTATTCCAGTTTTTGGATTAATAATCACAAAAGACGCATTTGCAGTTGAGGGATATCTAACCTCTATTCCCGCATTAGGTGCAAAGCGCCTAGTATATAAAACTTCACCCCGTGTTTGCGCACGTTTAGGCATATTCCAACCCTTAGATTTAACAATATTAACCTCAAGCTGGCTTTTGTCGATATAAATAAGAGTAACTTGCTCAACACTCACCCGATTAGGTGCCAAAGAAGAATTCCCCCAAATCGCA
>Ga0256834_1001091_pt1 | contig 18847 bp, 19 predicted proteins | sample 4281140metaG_FD_190536 | JGI IMG/M metagenome (GOLD analysis project Ga0256834, IMG submission 190536) | Hydrothermal vent microbial communities from East Pacific Rise, Pacific Ocean - 4281-140 | ecosystem: Environmental > Aquatic > Marine > Hydrothermal vents | place: Pacific Ocean: East...
AGTGCATCGAGTTTCATTTCAAGATGTTTGCGCGCACTCCACGAAAGGTTGTATCCCTCTTCGGTTTTTCGAGCCATATCGGCTCTCCTGGCCAGCTCGCCTCTTACTTTGCTTATCCCCTTTTGAATAGCGGCCTTGTCGGCAAAGCCATTGAAGAAGTTATAGCTGATTACAGCCATGACATTTGTCTGCTCCACATGGCCGAAGCTGTATCCTCCGTTGTTGTAGTTCCATGACGTACCGGCCCGGATATCGAGCTTTGGATAGTATCTGCTCTTTTTCTCCAGATAATCCTCCTGCGCAACTTTGATATTGTATCTTTGCACAAGCAGTGTCGGATTGTTGTCAAGAGCCACATCTCTTCCCTCTTCATAACTCTTTGGGAGATTCAAAGAGAGTCGCGGCACTTCGAGCTCTGCCGGGGCGACACTATCGCCGTATACATATTTGAACTGATAGAGTGCATCCTCCAGATTGTTGCGCTGCACGATCCTGTTTGACCTGGCCAGCGCCAACGAAGCAGCAGCCTTCTCCATCTCCGACTTGGTGGTCAGTCCGCTCTTGTAGAGCTTGTTCACCTTGTTGAATATCTCCTCGTTTATCTTTATATTCTCGTCGGCAATCTTTAGAAGTTCTCTGTTTTTAATCACCTCTATATAGCTTCCTACAAGAGAATACCCGACATCGTGAACACTCTCGATATAGTTGTATGCGGCGGCAAGCCTTCTTGCTTTTTGCGTACCGATCTGATGAGTGGTGCTCCAGCCGTTGAAAAGATTTTGTGTCAAAACGAGAGTGTTTTCAAAAACGGCATAATCCTGCCAGCCGTTTGTGTCGAACTCCCTCTTTCCCCACTCGTAGCCTATCGATCCCTGATAATCCAGCTTCGGAAGCCAGCCGCTCTTGGCCGTAACCACATCCTCGCGTACAGCGTTATAGTTTTTAAGCCTCTCCTTTATTACCGGATTTGTCTCTATCGTGGTAAGCATAGCCTCTTGCAGCGTCAAAGCCCATAGACCCTGACCGGCCAAAACGGCACCCACCAAACAGAGCTTGGCAGCAAAATTCATTTCCCCTCTCCTTTTTCACTTAAGTTATTTACAAGAGTTCTTTTCTGTAAACGCGCTATTTTAATACAAAAAAGATTAAATTACCAAAAACAACATCTTATATTATCAGTACACATTGTCACTGCGGTGTCACTGCTTCTGCCGGGAGGAACAAAATATGCTTGAGTCCAGTATGAACAAATCGCACGACTACGACAAGATTCTAACCCGCCTTACCACCATATTGAGAAGATTGTATGAAGGTGACTCTCTCGGTGTCACGGAGCTGGCCGAAGAGTTCAATGTCTCGACCAAGACGATCCAAAGAGATTTCAATGAGCGCCTGATCCGTTTTCCCATCGAAAAAGAGGGCAGAAGATGGAGAATGAAGCCTGGATTCAGGATTGAAAAAGTCCAGGATCTCGATAACCTGCTTGTACTCGAGATTCTTGAGACGATCGCTCGCGGAATAGGCAGCGAGTTCGCTCTAAAATCGGACAAGCTATTCTCAAAACTAAAAAACGGATCGCAAGTTCCGATACACTCATATGTAAGTTTCGAGGATATCTCCGGCCACGCCGCACTTTTCAAACTCATCGAGCGCGCAATCACGGAGCGAAGGATGCTTCGTTTTAACTACCACGGCAAACAGCGCACGGTGCACCCCTACCGTATAGTAAATTTCGAAGGCTACTGGTATCTTCTGGCCAAGGATGACGAAGTTGTAAAGAAGTTTTATGCTCTGGAGATAGAAGAGCCGTCTATTATCGATCGAAACTTCAGACCCGATACGAAACTTGCCGACCTGATGAAGGGTGCCCTCAATGCCTGGTTCGATCCGAACAACGAACCTTTCGAAATTCATCTTCTGGCAAAAAAGGAGATCGTCAAATACCTCGAACGCAGGCCTCTGAGCCCGTGGCAGACTATAGTCACACAGCATCGAAACGGTGATATAGAGATAACTTTGAAAGTTACGAGCATCAAAGAGGCTCTGCCGCTATTGAGAGCGTGGATGCCGGATTTGGCCGTCATATCGCCGCCGTCTCTCAAAAAAGCGTTTGAAAAGGAACTAAAAAAGGCATGGCAGTTTCAAACCGGACACGAGGAGTTCTAAACCGCATCCCATAATAGCTCCATCTCAAACAAAGGAGATGGAAATGGACAAGGTTCCAAATCGAAATCTGTTGATATGGGCAGCCTGTGCAGGCGGTTTTTTACTCCCATGGCTCTTTCTACCGATCGCCATAATCGGCGCCGCTGCGATATTCAGAGAGTTTAAAAGCGAGTATGAGGAGGTTTGGCTCCACTGGATAGAGAAGCTAAAAAGAGTAAAAACCGAAAAAAACAGACACCTTTGCACCGATACGCAGCACCCCATGCTCAAACCTATGGCTGAAATGGTATAATGAAATCGACATCCGCATAGCCGGACCTATCAATCAGCATAAAGGTAACGCCGGAATGGAAGAGAGATTTTTCAGACGACTCTTTGCTTTGACTTTCGCACTGATGACTCTGATGCTCTTTTGGCAGACACTGCCTCTGATCGAGCAGTTTGTTGTAGCGCAGCAGGCCCAGCCGCGCCCTGTCACTCCCAGAGGAAATCTCGCCGAGGACGAAAAAGCCACGATAGAGCTTTTCGAAAAAACCAAGGACTCTGTCGTATACATCGCCACATCGAGGGCCGTCATAGATCCCTGGTCACGCAATATCTACAATATCCCCAAAGGTACCGGTTCAGGATTTGTCTGGGACGAAACGGGACATATTGTTACAAACTATCATGTCATATCCGGCGCCAGTGAAGCGAGGGTGAGACTGAGCGACGGAAGAGATTATCATGCCGTGCTTATCGGAGCTTCACCCAGACACGACCTGGCGGTGCTGCGAATCAGCGTGCCGGTCAAAAGACCGAAACCAGTCACTATAGGAACAAGCCACGATCTGAAAGTGGGACAAAAGACATTCGCCATCGGCAACCCTTTCGGCCTCGACTGGACTCTCACGACAGGTATAGTATCCGCTCTTGACCGCTCAATGACCGAATCGAACGGCGCTATCATACGCAACCTCATCCAGACGGACGCCGCTATCAATCCAGGCAACTCCGGCGGTCCTCTACTCGATAGCGCCGGCAGACTCATCGGCGTCAATACCGCTATATTCAGTCCTTCGGGCGCCTATGCCGGCATAGGATTCGCCATTCCGGTCGATACGGTAAACAGAATCGTCCCGCAGCTAATCGCCAACGGCCGCTATCTCGAACCATCCTTGGGAGTCGAAACGGACGACCGGTTAAACCGCCTGGCAAAAGCGAGGCTCGGCTTCGACGGAGTCATGGTGCTTCGGACTCTGCCCGGAAGTTCCGCGCAGAAGGCGGGACTCAAAGGTATCACCATCTATCCGGACGGTTCGTTCGATCCGGGCGACATCATCCTCTCCATAGACAAAAAACCGGTACACTCGACCAGAGATATCGATGATATTCTCGATACACACCAGGTCGGTGACACCGTTACCGTAGAGATCGCACGAGAGGGCAGAGTCCTGAAAAAAGAGATAATGCTCGAACCGATCCAGGAGGGGTAAAAAATGCTTCTTTACATTCACGGATTCGCAAGCAGCGGCAGAGGAGCGAAAGCGCTCACGATGCGGCAGCGTTTCAAAAATGTTCTTCTTGCTCCCTCTCTCTCCTACGTTCCGGAGCTGGCCGTAGATACACTAAGCTCCATTATAAAAAAATCTCTTCCAAACGAGCCGGTAGGCCTGATAGGCTCATCGCTTGGAGGCTACTATGCAATCTATCTATCAGAACTCTACTGCATTCCGGCCATATTGATAAATCCATCCACAAAGCCTTACGAAACTCTCGCTTCCTGCACTCCGGAGGCTGTCAATTTCTACGATTTGAGCTCCTTTGAATGGAACGAAAGATATATAAAACAGTTAAAACGATTCGATACGAAAAATATCACACATCCCGAAAACTTTCTGCTGATGCTCCAGACCGGAGACGAAACTCTCGACTATCGCATAGCGCTAAACAAACTAAAAGGCGCCGAAACGATACTCGAAGAGGGAGGATCCCACGCTTTCGACGGCTTTGAAAACCATCTCGACACGATAGAAAACTTTTTTGTCTCAAAGGATATACTTTGCAAGCGAACCTCATAGCCCAGATAAAAAAACTTCCACAAAAATCGAAAGAGAGGCTGCGCCTGAAACTCAGGGAAAAAGCGATCTTGCGGACAAGAGCCAGACTCATCGAAAACAGGGTGGATATAGACGAGTTGAGCGATGAAGAGCTTGAAGTGATCATAAAAGATGAAGAGGACAAACTTATGGACGAGTACAAAACCAAAGGGCTGATCGCCCTTCTGGCGCTGCTTGGAATATCCTGGATATAGGAGGCCTCTTTGTACCACTACCTCAAATGGGCGGCACTTTCACTCTTTATAAAAAGAAATATGCGCTACCTGATTTTCATAGCCGTATCGCTGGCGGGCATCTATGTAAGCGACGCTCTATATCAGGATATGGCCGATTATTTGCTAAAAACGAATCAAACCGACAAGATAGCCAAATATCTTTTGATGAAATGGGCTGCGGTTTCGTTTTTCATCGCCCTTGTAATCTGGTCGATCATGCGTCTTGGATTCGCAAACGCTCAAAAGAGTAAAAAAAGAGAAGATGATCGGAGAAAAAGCAGTGATCCGTATCTTGAAAGACTCGAAAAGTTCAAAAATATCGAAAAACTGAAATCGAGATCCGACCTGCTCATATCCTCACACAAAAAAGATACCGGTGACTCCGGTACCAAAAGCTAATCTCTTACGATCTTCCACTCCCAAAGCGCCCGATTTCTTACACTTTTTACAGGTTTGCCCACTGCATTGTCACTAAAGTCTATATTTACTATCTCGCAATCCGTCTCGACCGTTATATCCCCGTTGGCACTTCTGTTTCTAATGATTATAGCCATCTTTTGCACACTGCCGGATGTGGATTTCAAAACCCCTTTGGCAAAATGGTGCTCTCCCTGCCAAATTTCCACTTCACACTCTGTTCCCTTTATGATAATATCGGCCCATCTTGCATCTTTTGGCGCTACGCTTACTGAATAGGCAAGCAGCAGTACAGGGAAAAACAACAAAAACGACACTCCTCTCATCTTTGACTCCTCTTAGCTTACGGATTTATAAGATATTATAAACCGATTTTAAAAAAAGTCAACCGTCGAAAGATAAATCGAACTAATCCATATCCTGCGCAAGCCTATTGATACCGAGCAGCGAAACTCCATACATATCGCACAAAAGGAGGAAACGGACAAAGTTTGTAGAATCTTTAAATCTCAAAGTCGGTTGAAAAAGTGCACAGAATCTGCACATATTGAGGTTAGGGGTTTCAAAAGAAAGGATTCTAGGGGGGTTGAAGTGGTGCGGACGAGAGGACTTGAACCTCCACACCTTGCGGCACCAGATCCTAAGTCTGGCGTGTCTACCAATTCCACCACGTCCGCTGAAAATATATACTCTTACCGTATCCGCCGAAACGACATCCGGTATGGTGGTACGCCCATCAGGATTCGAACCTGAGACCTACGGCTTAGAAGGCCGTTGCTCTATCCAGCTGAGCTATGGGCGCATTTTAAACCGGTGGCGCGCCCGGGAGGAGTCGAACCCCCAGCCTACGGATCCGAAGTCCGTCGCTCTATCCAATTGAGCTACGGGCGCATAGCCACCGACTATCTTGCTCTATCGACCATTTTTGATATGGGGTGGATGACCGGAATCGAACCGGCGACCTCCAGAGCCACAATCTGGCGCTCTAACCGACTGAGCTACACCCACCATAATTGTTTCAAGTCAAATGCGGATGGTCGGGGTGAGAGGATTCGAACCTCCGACCCCCTGGTCCCAAACCAGGTACGCTAACCAGACTGCGCTACACCCCGCCGCAAAAGTGGACTGCAATTATAATCTAAAAGATTTGGCATGTCAACAAAATGGTATAATTCGACAAACTTTACAAACAAATAACTTCTTCAGGGCCGCATTATGAAAATTGCACAATTTAGTCGAATAGGATTTATTATGGCGGCGGCAGGCTCTGCCGTGGGACTTGGAAATATCTGGAAGTTTCCGTATATGACAGGCGAGTATGGCGGCGGAGCTTTCGTGCTTGTATATCTTATCACCATTGCTTTCGTAGGCTTCTCCGTAATGGTAGCGGAAATGCTCATAGGAGCACTCGGACGCAAAGATACGGTCGGGAGTTTCGAACGGCTCGCTCCGCCCGATAAAAAAGGGTGGAAATATGCCGGATTCATGGGGTTTAACGGTCTGATCATCATGACTTTCTACTCTGTTGTCATCGGCTGGATCTTCTATTATCTTTTCAAGCTCTCAAGCGCTCTTCCGACATCTACAGAGACGGCGAAAGCGACTTTCGACAACCTCGTCGCAAACGAGCCGGGAGTACAGATCTTTTGGCATACTGTCGCGACACTGATAGTAACCTACATCGTATATCGCGGCATAAAGGGGGGGATCGAAAAGATCAACCTGATCCTGATGCCGGCACTTATGATGATACTGTTTGGAATGCTTTTTTACGCTTTCAGTCTCGACGGCTTTTCAAAAGCTTTTTCGTTTATGTTCGAACCGGACTGGAGCAAGCTAAACTCGGAGGCTATCGTACGCGCTGTCGGCCACTCCTTTTTCACTCTCTCGCTCGGCATGGGAGCGATCATGACATACGCCGCCTCGCTACCGAAACATACCAGTATCACCCAGACCGCCTTTATAGTCACCTTCATGGATACTCTGATCGCGCTTGTGGCCGGACTTGTGATCTACACGTTCTTGTTTCAGGAGGGCGCACCTGCGGCGCAAGGGCCCGGACTCGTATTCATATCTTTGCCGGTAGTACTCTCTAACTTCGGATATATCGGAACTTTTTTGGCGCTTCTTTTTTTCCTCGCACTCTCTTTTGCCGGCCTGACATCGGCCGTCTCCCTGGTAGAACCGGTGGTCCAGTATATTATAGACCGTTTCGATACCACACGACTCAAAGCTGTACTTATCGCTGGATCGGCATACTACATAGTAGGCATAGGAGCGCTTCTTAGCTATACCAAAGCATGGGGAGAGACGTTCTCGATAGCGGGCAAACCGCTTTTTGATATTCTAGAGTATACGACCGACTCGATACTTTTGCCTTTGGGCGGTCTCTTGATAGCAGTTTTTGTTGGATACGTTCTTCAAAAGGAGAGAGTAAGATCGGCACTTGCGCATGAAATGGGCGACAGATACTTCGCCGTCTGGCGTTTCAGTATACGCTATGTTGCACCGATTGCACTCGTTTTCATGATGCTGAACCTCATGGGAGTGCTTAAAATCTGATATCGCCGCAGTACCGGAAGATCAATGCGATAGCACGGAGTCGTCTACTATCAGGCTGTCGCTTTTGCTCGCTATGACAAAGAGCGTAAGGAGTCTCTTGAGAGCGCTGTCAAGATCGTCGTCCGGATGAAGCTGGGTTATCGCGACCCTGTTTTTTTCGTTATGAAGCTCCATATGAAGCATCAGGTTTTCGGTAGCTTTGACCGCCCCCGGTATTTCGGTATGGTCGAAGAGGAAAATATAGTGCCCTTCGGCCAGACGAACCAGATGGTCCGTTCTGCGGCTATAGGCATCGAACTTCTTTTCAAACTGCGGATCGCCGCAGCGGCACATACCTATAGTAACCGGGCACCCGTAGCGCTTGAGGCGATAGAGCTCCCTGTCTATATACCTTTTTGCACTACTCTCTTCTAGCCATCCTTGAAACTTCCTTTGCTCGTTCAGTCCGTTGAAGTGCATGATATACCCTTTCGATTTTTGGCGGCGGCTAAAGCGTCTAAAACTGTACCATCCCGTCGACCGGACTCGATGCGGTCGCATACGGTCGTTTCGGAATACGCCCGGCAAGATAGCTCATACGTCCGGCAATAACCGCATGCTTCATAGCCTCGGCCATCAGGATCGGCTCTTTGGCCTGGGCGATAGCGGTATTTGTAAGCACCGCATCGGCTCCAAGCTCCATTGCCGCGGCCGCATCGCTCGCCTGTCCGATTCCGGCATCGACGATAACCGGTACGCTCACCGCTTCGCGAACAAATACCACATTATACCTGTTTTGCACACCGAGCCCGCTGCCGATAGGCGCTGCCAGAGGCATAACCGCAGCCGCGCCGGCATCTTCGAGACGTTTTGCGATGATTGGATCGTCATTGGTGTAGGCCATAACGGTAAAACCCTCTTTGGCCAGAACTTCACACGCCTTTATCGTCTCGATAACGTCAGGATAGAGTGTCTTTTGGGTATCTCCAATGACTTCGAGCTTGATAAGATCTATCCCCGTAGCTTCCCGCGTCAGTCTAAAGAGAGTTATAGCTTCATCGGCAGTAGTACAGCCCGCACTGTTTGGAAGAAACTTGACATCCGTATCCTTGAAGTAGTCCATCAGGTTCTCTTCGTTCGGATCTGTAATGTTGACACGCCTGACCGCCACCGTGATCATCTCCGATCCGCTTGCAAGCGTCGCATCCTTGGTAGTCTGAAAATCGGGATACTTTCCGCTACCTACAATCAGACGGCTTTTGAATTCATAACTGCCTATCTTGAGAATATCACCCATAAAAAGTCTCCTAACATAATTACGTATAGGTGATTTATAACATAGGGGGACTTGAAGAAAATTGAAAGGAGTGCGCTAAGAGGCCCGAAGGCCTCCCGGCTTATTTTACAGGAATCTCTTTGACCTCTTTTTCCTCTTTTTTGACTTTGGGCAGAGTAATGTGAAGTACGCCGTCTTCGGTCTTGGCATCGATATTTTCGGCATCTACATTGTCAGGCAGCGAAAAAGTCCTCATGAACTTTCCGTAGCTTGACTCTATCTTGTAATAATCCTCTTTTTTGACCTCATCTTTGAACTTTCGCTCTCCCGAGATAGTCAGAGTTCCTTTTTCCGGATCGATATTTACCTTGATATCCTCTTTTTTGACTCCCGGCAAATCGACTTCCACGACATATGCATTTTCATCTTCTCTTGTGTTTACGGTGGGTACAAATGCGTTTACCACCTCTTTTTCACTCTTTGCGGGAAGATCTACCGCTCCAAGAATACGTTTTTCAAGCTCACGAATCTCTGCAAAGGGATCAAATCTTGTTACCAACATGGCATCCTCCTTTTTAAATTTTTAAAATTATAGCAAGTTGATAGTGTTATTGTCAAGGTTCTTGTATATTTTTTGTAAAATATTTAAACAGAATCGACTAAATCAAAGCGGCTCCGTCGAGTTTGATACAATTTTGAAAAAAGTGGAGTCGCAAATGGAGAAAGTTTTGATCACAGGAGTCAACTCGGGAATCGGTCACGCCCTGAGCGAAGCATATATAAACAGAGGTGCGAAAATATACGGCATAGGCAAAAAGAGAGTCTCTTCCCATTCCGGAGAGAACTTCAACTATCTTCAGCTCGATCTTAAAGCACCGGAGAAAATCCCCCAAAAGCTTTCCGCATTTTTAAATGGTGAGCAGAAACTGGATATGGTTTTGCTCAATGCCGGCATACTCGGAGAGATAAAAGAGATGAGCGATACCGCACTTTACGAAATCGAGGAGGTCATGGCGGTAAACGTATGGGCGAACAAGGTAATTATAGATACTCTAAACTCCATGAATATCGAGGTGGGGCAGATTGTCGGCATCTCTTCCGGAGCGGCGGTCAACGCAAGCAAGGGATGGGGAAGCTACTCCCTGTCCAAGTCGGCCCTGAACATGCTACTCAAGCTCTACAGCCGCGAGATGGAAAATACACATATCACCGCACTCGCACCAGGCGTGATAGATACTCCCATGGTAAGGTACATTACCGATGAAGTGGACCCTGTAAAATACCCTTCGGCCAAAAGACTCAAAGAGGGACCTATTTTAAAACCGGAAGTTGCGGCACAAAGACTGATAGAGGCGTTTGAAAAGGTAAAATCGTACGAAAGCGGAAGTTTTCTCGATATAAGAACTATGCAGTAAAAGACTCCCCTCCAGATTACTGCGGCACCCGGCGTGACAGGGTGGGCTGCTACGTTCCCGTCCTGACCCGGTGTCCTGCCACACCGTTGCACAGGTCTGAAGAGGAGCGCTCAATCCGCCGAAACGGACTCAGCGCAAATGTCAAAAATGGCAGAGAGGAAGGGATTCGAACCCTCGGTGGCTTGCGCCACACACGCGTTCCAGGCGTGCGCCTTCGACCACTCGGCCACCTCTCTATATTTCGAGTGTCAGTTTTATCCGGATTCGAAGCAGAACCCAACCATCCGTAACGCAACACTCATGGGAAATATGGCCGGGGGACAGGGATTCGAACCCTGGGAGGTGTGACCCTCAACGGTTTTCAAGACCGCCGCTTTCGACCACTCAGCCATCCCCCGAACTTTTGAAGCAAATGTGGAGGCGGTATCCGGAATTGAACACGGAGATCACAGCCTTGCGGGGCTGCTGCCTTGACACTTGGCTATACCGCCGTATCTGGAGGCGACACCCGGATTCGAACCGGGGATCAGGGCTTTGCAGGCCCGTGCCTTACCACTTGGCTATGTCGCCCTAGGCTGGTGCCCGGAGCCGGACTTGAACCGGCACGAACAAATGTTCGAGGGATTTTAAGTCCCTTGCGTCTACCGATTCCGCCATCCGGGCTGTAAATTTGTTCGGTTGTCAAACTATCACAAATTTCTTGGCAAAAACCATGGAGCGGGAGACGGGGGTCGAACCCGCGACCCCGACCTTGGCAAGGTCGTGCTCTACCACTGAGCTACTCCCGCATATTTTGGGATCGGTATTATAGCCCAAATTTTCACCTATGTAAAGGGTTTGTATAAGTCCGCAACATCATAAGCGCATAAAAGAGTCTTCGGCACAACGATACTGCCAAATCTGTTTGCAGGGAGTTAAAGCTCTTTTTCGATACAATTTGCTGACATTTTTTCCATGGAGCCTACCAATGCGCAGCGATATCATAAAACGCGGTTTCGAACGTGCACCGCACAGAAGTCTTTTGCGGGCCACCGGCCTCAAAGACGAGGACTTTGACAAACCTTTCATAGGGGTTGCAAACAGCTATATCGATATCATTCCCGGCCACTTCTTTTTGCAGGAGTACGGTCGTATCGTGAAAGAGGCGATCCGTGAAGCCGGAGGTGTTCCGTTCGAGTTCAACACGATCGGAGTCGACGACGGTATTGCGATGGGGCATGACGGAATGCTCTACAGTCTGCCGAGTCGTGAAATAATAGCCGACAGCATAGAGACTGTGATGAATGCACACAAACTCGATGCGCTTATCTGCATTCCCAACTGCGACAAGATAGTACCCGGTATGATCATGGGGGCACTGCGCGTCAATGTACCTACCATATTCGTTTCGGGCGGACCGATGAAGGCCGGTCGTCTAAAAGACGGCACCCCCATAGATCTGGCTACAGCTTTTGAAGCGGTAGGGGAGCACGCCAGGGGTAAAATATCAGACGAACAGCTCTATGAGATAGAGTGTGAAGCGTGTCCGAGCGGCGGATCGTGCTCCGGAATGTTCACCGCCAACTCGATGAATACCCTCTGCGAAGCGATGGGGATAGCTCTTCCGGGCAACGGAACTGTATTGGCCATGACCGAAGAGCGACTCGAGATGGTACGTACCGCCGCCAAACGAATTGTCGAAATGGCGAAAGCGGAAGGACCGAATATAAAAGACATACTCAACGAAAAGGCGGTAAACAACGCTTTTGTAGTAGATATGGCTATGGGAGGCAGCACCAATACCGTGCTGCACATGATGGCGATCGCCAAAGAGGCCGACGTAGACTTCGATCTGAAAAAGATCAACGAATTGAGCGACAAGGTGGCGAATATCGCGAAGATATCTCCATCGTTAACGACAGTTCACATGGAGGATATAAACAACGCCGGCGGCGTCAATGCGGTGATGAAAGAGATCAGTAAACGGGGAGACGTTTTGAAGCTCGACGCATTGACGGTTACAGGAGAGACTCTCGGCGAACGGATCGAAGATGCCGAAATAAAGGATACGAACATCATCCATACCATCGACAACCCGTATAGCGAAGTGGGCGGCCTCTCCATACTCTACGGCAACCTGGCCGAAGAGGGAGCGGTGGTCAAGAGCGCCGGAATCGACCCCCACATGCGCAGATTCAGAGGTCCGGCAGTCTGTTTCGACAGCCAGCCGGAAGCGATTACAGGTATCATGAGCGGCAAGGTTAAGGCCGGCGACGTAGTCGTCATACGCTACGAAGGGCCAAAAGGTGGACCCGGAATGCAGGAGATGCTGGCTCCTACCAGTCTCATAATGGGTATGGGTCTGGGTGACAAGGTGGCACTTATTACGGACGGACGTTTCAGCGGCGCTACACGCGGCGCCTCCATAGGGCACGTAAGCCCGGAAGCTGCCGAGGGAGGAGCCATCGCGCTGATAAAAGACGGCGATATCATTGAACTCGATGTAGATGCCCATATTCTAAGAGTCGATCTTGATGACGAAGAGCTGAAAAGAAGAAAAGAGGCTTGGACTCCCAGGAAAAAAGAGATTCCAAGCAAATGGCTAAAACGCTATAGCCTTCTGGTCTCCAATGCAGCCAACGGAGCGGTTCTAAAAACCGAACTATAAAACATGTCGATAGAGTGGCTTGTAGGCGGTGCCTTTTTTGTATCGCTGATAACCCAGTGGGCGGTGATGGCACTGGCTCACCGCTACAAACTCTTTATCGACTCCCACAAAGAGAGCAAACCACAAAGGTTCCACGAGGAGGCCACACCGCGCGCCGGCGGAATCGGAATCATGGCCGGTTTGCTGTTTTTGCTTTTTACACCGCTTGGCTGGAAACTTCTCTTTTCGGTTCTACTCGCCTTTTTGAGCGGTATTTTCGAAGATTTCCACAATGCAATCTCCGCAAAAACCCGTCTTGTTCTGCAGCTTGTCGCCGCTCTTGCCGCAATCTTCTTGACAAATGCCGTAGTTACCTATATCGGGCTCGGAATCACTCTTCCATACTTTATAGGTGTTATCTTCAGCGCTTTTGCGATTGTAGGAGTAATGAACGCGATCAATATCATTGACGGCTTCAACGGCCTCGCAGGCGGAATCGTTTTGCTGATACTGATCTCGTTTGGCATTACGGCCGCGAAGATGGAAGATCTTTATATAGTTCAGTTAAATCTTGTAACCGCTTCTGCGGTCTGCGGCTTTTTCGTCGTCAACTTTCCCAAAGGGCGCATCTTTTTGGGTGACGGCGGCGCATATCTTCTCGGGTTTCTTGTCGCACTATCGGGCATATTTCTGGCCAGCCACCACGAAAAGGTAAGCCCATGGTACATTCTTTGTGTACTGATCTATCCCGTATGGGAGGTGATATTTTCGATTATCCGCAAGAAAATGGACGGCACCTCCCCTTTGCAGCCGGACAGATACCATCTGCATATGCTTGTCTACCGGCATCTGACACACAACAACCCTCTAACCGCCCTGGCGCTGATTCTTTTTGCGTCTCCTTTCATACTTGTGCCTACACTCTATCCGAACAACTCCGCCGCAAACTTTTTTACGGCGATCCTGTTTATATGCTGCTACCTTCTGCTATACAGAGTATTGATAAAAAAAGAGTCTAAAGCTTGACTCTGTAGATCTTAGCCCACGCCGAAGATACGACCGGCTCGAACAGGCGCTCATCATAGTTTTCCAGGAAAAATAGCTGAATGTATGTTGAGCGGAACGTGCGTTCGTCCATGATGAAGAAACGGCCGTAGCTTTTGGCATAGAGTATGGTCAAGCCCCCATCCGGATAGAGGTTTTGAGCCTTTACATCTACTCTGCCGTCTTGCATCTGACTCGTAGTGACGAAGCGTCTAACCGGTGCCTCGTTTTCTCCGAGCTTGAGCGTTGCTCTTTTCATATCCAGCTCGATCCCGTTTGCAAAAACCAGTCGATCGTCTCCCTTGCTGCTTAGCGCTGTCATGATATACAGAGGTTCACGCTTCTTATCGCCGCTATTTAGATCGATAGAGCTAAAAAGTGCCACGGTAGGCAAGATAGAGTGCATTCTCCAGGGAAGGTATAGATAGACCTCCCTGCTCTTTGGAGGGAGAGGGAAGGCAGACTCTTCACGAAGCCTGTTTAGATACTCGTTCGGATCGACCTGATCCGGCTTGCCGTTTTTAAACAGTGTATCGGCTATCGTTTTGTAGTCCGACGAGATATATGTCTCGACGGAGATTCGACTCAAACGGGCAGCCTCCAGTTGCGAGTCTGTCATCAAAATCTCAGAGACTATAAAGTTGTCGTGGCTATGTTTTGCCCCGTCTATCAATGTATTTTTGTTGCCGTAGTACCAGATCGGGTAGCCGTAGTCCCACCATGCAATCACATAATCTCTGTCGCTGCCTCTCTTTTTCAATATATCAAGCACCTCGACTTCATCCTTGTTGAATACCGTCGGCACCTTGTAGTTTACGATATGAACTATATTCGGATACAAAAGCGCGAATGTCGCCGCAGCAAGCAGTAGCGGCCGCAGACGAATGTTTGAAAGGTACTCCGATACTATATGAAAAAGATAGAGTGCTCCAAGCGCCGCAACTGGAACGGCATAGACCGTAAAGCGCAGTCCTCCCCACCATGCAAAGAGCCCAAGTCCCATTAGCGGAAGCGTCACTACAAAAGCCGGCTTTCGCCAAAGCAGCAATCCGTACCCTGTCAGAGCGATAAAGAATCCGGGAACCGATCCTGCTATCCTTTTGGCCAACAGATCGAACGGAATATGTCCCGCTTCCCGTATGGTATTGACTACATTGTAAAAGTGTAGACCGGCTTCGGCTCCCTCTCTTTGGGCGTAGCGCATGATTTTCGTATAGATGAAGTTGAAGCCGTCACCGGTCAAAAACGCCAAAACAGCCGCTCCCAAAGCGATATAAAAAAGTTTTTCGCCCGGAATCTCGATACGGCGCAAAAAAACATAAAGCAGAGGCAGAAGAAGCAGTTTTAACGGCCAGAATATCGGAAGAAGTGCGGCTGAAACGAGTATTATCGACGGATAGGCGAAGCTCTCTGTGCGATGTCGCCACCAGACATAAGCTACATACAGCGTACTGATGGCAAACACCATAGCCTTGCCCTGATTGTAGAGATACGGATAGAGTGCAAGAGCGATCGAAGCGGCCAGTGCGTAGCCGATGCTCCGCCTATGGTTGGCCGCCATAAGAAAGTACACGATAAACATTGGAGCCATTGCGGAAAACATATCGGTATCGTAGTAGCCGAACATTGTACGATTGTAGTAACTCCAGGTTACAGATGCCAGCAGTGCGGCAAAAAAGCCGCTCCACGTCATCCCGTAGAGGCGACCTATCAGAATAATCGGGACAACAACCAGTGATGATACGACACCGGGCATATATAAAATTATCGTATCCAGTGAAAACGGCAGGATCTTGGCCGCAAAATAGGTCAAGGTGATCGTGGCGGTCATCCATAGATCCGGCACTCTTGGGTTGTGCTCGAGAGTGCCGAAGAGCTCTTTTTGCGCGGCACTGGCAAAGTAGTAGCCGTCGTTTGTATTGATCATGATCTGGCCGTTCCAGTAAAATTCGGGTACTCCGCCTGCCCAGTCTATCCAGATCATCCTGACCGCAATACTGAACAGGTAGGCTATCGCTACAAGCGCTACAAGCGACTTGAGCCCCATCTTTTCGTCTATTTTCAAATCGTATCGCACGCTAACCTCTTTCTTTTATTATTTTATATTTGAGAAAACTTCTGTAAGTATACCATCCAAAGTAATACAGAGCCCTATGAAGCGGCAGCTTTTCGATATCACGATACAGTTTCCAGTTATACAGGCTGGAGAGAATTTTATTGCTGGAAACCGAAGCGTTTCTTACCCTGTAGCAGGCAAGCGGCTCGTTCAAGCCGTACGCATAGGGGATTTGCTTCAAGATTTTGAGCCACAGAGCGAAGTCTTGCCTCTTCATAATCTCCGGCATATAGACTTTGCCCAGTTTTTCCGTATCGTAGAGAGCGGTTAGGCAGCCGATGACATTCTGCTTGAGCAGTTCACGATAGTCCACACGCGCGGGGATAGAGACAGTGCCGATCCTCTCTCCCGACTCCTCTTCGATCATATGGTAGCCGCTATAAACCAAACCAGCATCTGTTCGCCTGATAAAATCTATCTGTTTCTCGAGCTTCTGAGGCAGCCACAGGTCGTCACTGTCCAAAAAGGCGATATAGCGACCGTACGAGGCTTTGATGGCGATATTTCTTGCGATAGCGGGACCTGAATTTTTGTCCAGCCTTATGAGTCTTATACGCGGCTCTTTTTTCGCAATAGCATCCACAATTTCAGCCGACTTGTCCGCAGAGCAGTCATCGACAACGATCATCTCCCATTCCGAGAAAGTCTGTTTTTGCACAGACTCTATAGTCTCGGCTATAAAGCTTTGCGCATTATAAAGAGGGGTTACTATCGATACTACAGGGATTGGCGGCACTTTTCTCTCCCTCTCAAAAGATAGTCAAGGCTACCCCTCTGGATCCAGTAGAAAAATCGCAAGAAAGAGATATCCTTTCTGTAAAGCCTATACTTCTTCAAAGCGAAAAGAGCCGAAACCAGCACTCCGCGCCAGCCAAATACACGAGCCCATACAGCCCCTTTACCGAAAACCACCCTCCGGCTCCAGTCCGTTCCGGTACTCTTTTCAGGATGCGAAACAATCGCTATCGGTTTGAAGCAAAGAGTGTACCCCCTGCTGTACAGGTCCATGACGAATATGTAATCTTCACCTGTGGGATAATCCTTGGCACCCGGCCCAAAACAGTCGTCAAACAGCACCCCGGAGCCAAAAACCGAATCGCTTCTGAAAGCGATTTCTGTCGCACCGACACCGCTAAGCGATCTCGAATTATGCACCATAGCTCTCTCTGGATACGGTTTGAAATCCCTTTTTGTAGCCCGGTTGCGAATCTTGAATGTGATAAGGTCGGCATCCGGTGTCGTCGAAAACGCCTTCAGGATCTGCTCAAAAGCACCGTCACAAAAAGTTACATCATCATCGCATATAAAGCAAATGCTTCCGGGGTCCACATATTTTAGGGCATTGTTTCTGTTTTTCGCGACACCTTTTCCCTCGATTCCGGAATAGAGTATATCAGAGCGCTCTCCAAGCTTTTCGACAAACTCTTCCGTTTTGCTGTCAGGCTCTTTTGTCAATTGATGGCTGACAACATATTTGACACCCTCTTTCGGCGGCAGCAGAAGGTTTGAGAGCGACAAAATTCTCTCATCTATCGTCGAAATCAGAATATATAGTCTATTTTTCATAACGATACCTGCTCTTTTTACTCTTCCAGAGAGCCTTTTTCACAGACATAGGCAATACTCGCGCGGCAATCTCCTTGAGCACGCTTTTTAAAAACCGGACATATGCCTCTTTCTTGGGCATCCCGCAAGATACGGCTATATCCAGATTCTCTTTTTTTGTGCGCCACGAAGAGCTGACTCCGCCCTCCATGATCCTGGCGACGACACCATCCGCTTTAGAAGCCCTGTAACCGCTTAGATGGATTCTCATCGCCATATCGTAATCGGCACAAATTCTGTAGGATGTTTCAAAAAGGCCGACCTTTTTATAAACAGACAAGGGGATAATCGCACCTACATGCGGATATGGCATTCCGAAATAGACTCGACCGGCCTCCAGCGGATATACAGGTTCGACAACGATATTCGAAGGCACCGTTTTTACGGCACCTACGCAATAATCTCGACCGCTTTCGTTCACTCTTTTCAAAAGCGACAAAACGGCTTCTTCGCAAAGCGCGTCATCGGCATTCAAAAACATAATATAGCTTCCTGCCGCAACTTTCAGCCCCTTGTTCATGGCGTCGTAAATTCCGCTATCGGGCTCACTTACCCAGTAGTCTATACTCCCGTCGTATCGATGCAGGATATCGAGTGTTCCATCCGTCGATCCTCCGTCAATAACGATATACTCTATATTCTCATATCTCTGTCCTGCTACACTGCCGATCGTCAGCTCCAGATGCTTCGCTCCGTTATAGACTACCGTTACGATGGAAACCAACGGCTTTTTCTCTTGCGATCTTTTGAAAATTCCCTGCGCGCGAAGTCCGCCTTCACCCTTCCTGTCGGCTCTTGCCGGCAAAAAAAGAGTCGACTCGAACTTGTCATCGAGATCTGCATAGGTTGCGCAGGAGGCTTTAAAACACTTTCCGGCAGGATCAAAATGTTCACCGGGCAAAAAAAGATCGTCACCCATTCAAAATACTTTCATAGAGTTTTATATACTCTCTTGCAACCGTTTCGGCATCAAACTCTTCAAGAACCTTCTCTCTCGCCCTGCGGCAGAGATCGGCATAGTCGTCGCTCTCCAGCACCCACTCGATACCCTTTGCCAGATCCGCCGCATCGAACGGTTTGGCCAGATAACCGTTTTTTTTATGCTCGATCATGTCAGAGTTGCCGCCGGTATCGAACGCTACGACCGGAGTACCGCACGAGAGGCTCTCCATGATCGTATTCGAGAGGTTCTCCTGCAGACTGGGGACGACCACAACGTCGACGGCGCTATAGAGTGATACAAGGCTCACGTCATCGCTCAACGATCCCAGGTAGTAGGTCTCAAACCCAAACTCAGGGTCATTTTCGGGACGGCTGCTTCCGAAAA
>Ga0256834_1001092_pt1 | contig 18845 bp, 17 predicted proteins | sample 4281140metaG_FD_190536 | JGI IMG/M metagenome (GOLD analysis project Ga0256834, IMG submission 190536) | Hydrothermal vent microbial communities from East Pacific Rise, Pacific Ocean - 4281-140 | ecosystem: Environmental > Aquatic > Marine > Hydrothermal vents | place: Pacific Ocean: East...
CGCAGAGGAAATGGAAAAGGCCGGGCTGACGCCACGGCTGATGGTGGACTTCAGCCACGCCAACAGCCACAAACAGTTCAAAAAACAGATCGACGTGGGCCGGGACGTAGCCGGGCAAGTGGCGAGAGGCGATCTGCGCATCATCGGCGCCATGATCGAAAGCCATCTCGTGGGTGGAAACCAGCCGTTGACGCCGGGCAAGCCGCTCACCTTCGGGCAGAGCATTACCGACGCCTGTCTGGCATGGGAAGACAGCGCGCCCCTGCTGGAACTGCTTGCGGAAGCCGTACGCAAGCGCCGTCAGGGCTAGGGCCTGATATTGTTAACCCGGAAATGGCATTTCCCTAATCCTCCATAGCCGGAGCGATTGATTCAATCAGAAATCCGCCTCTGAACGGCAGTCCCGGCACGATCATCGGACGCCCGGGTGAAACATCCGGACTGGTTTTCCGACAGCCCTGGAAGGCGGCTACAAGGCGGTACTGTCTGTGGCGTCTGCTTGGGCGGTTTTCTCCGCCTCGGTTCCCGGTATGGGCGGCATCCGTTCCGAAAGCCGCGTGAGCCGGCGCTCCAGGCGGTGGTCATAAATTGCGGCATAGGTAAAGACCCGCTTCACATAGCCTTTTGTTTCCTTGAAAGGAATCAACTCCACCCAAATATCGGCGGCCAGGCGGGATTTGGGCAGCCAGCGCTTAACCCGGTGCGGCCCGGCGTTATAGGCGGCGGTTGCCAGTACGGGATTTTCTCCAAGAATGGAGAGCACGTCTGCGAGATAGGTGGTTCCCAGTTCAATATTGGTTTTCGGGGTAATCAAGTCCTTGTGTCTGGGAGGCCTCTTTTTCTTCAGCAGCTTTTTCGAGACATATCGGGCCGTGGCCGGCATGAGCTGCATCAGCCCCACGGCACCCGCAAAAGAGCGTACGCTGGCATTGAATGCGCTTTCCTGCCGTATTACGCCGTACACCCATGAGATATCCAGTTTGTTTTTCTTTGCGTAGTGTTGTACGTCCGGCTTGTGTTCCAGGGGAAACCGCAGTTCCAGGTCATCCCAGAAGCCGGATTTGGCCAAGGTGAAGATGGCCTGGTCGTGCCAATTCCAGGATTGCGCCAGTTCCGCGGCAACGATGTACTCTTCCGGGCTGAGATCCCGGGTGGCGAAACGCCACTCGCGGCGGGCGTCCACCCAGCGGTTCAGTGCCAACAGTTCCCTGGCCCTGGTTATCGCCGGGTCGTTGTGGATACTATCGGCAATGGCCTTGTCCACCCTGCTCTTGCCGGGAGCAAACTTGTAAGCCCCGCCAATGCGGTCGGCGGCGAGAAAGCCATAATAGCTGCGTTCGTCGGCCAGTTGCCTATACAGGGCATTTGCCCGCGATTGCTGGCGGGTTTGCTCCAGCGCCCGCGCCAGCCAGTACCGCCAGCGCTCGCTCTGCTGCTCATCCTGAGGCATTTGCTCGATCCTTGAGATCACCTGGCTCCAGTCGCCGTGCAGCAGGGCGGATTCCACCAATGCTTCCTGAAGCTTGCTGTCATGACCGCAGGGCCGGAGCGCAGAGAGGAATTCGGCGGCAACCGGGTCTTCATTGCGCGTCAGCCAAAGGGCGAGTTTGCGATTCACCAGGTGTTGATTCAGCGGGGAAAAGGGGAATCGCTGCTGTAGTTTCTTCCAGTAGCCTACTGCCGCCAACGGGTCTTTTCTGATCTGCCGGTAGGCGGCATCCACCAACAGGTTCTGGCGCTGGGGATGCGCCTTTTTCAGTGCTGGATCAGTCAGCGCCCGCTTCGGCCTGTTGTGGATCTTGATCCAGGTATCCACCCAGGGCCGGTCTTTGGCGGGAAGGGATTTCTTCAGGTAGCGGGCGAGTCCGGTCTGGCCCTTGTCCATGGCCAGGGCGATGCGCCGCCAGACCAGATCCGTGGTCAGCAAGCCGGCTTTACGCCAGGCCTGGAATACCGGATCGCAGGCTTTTGGCCTTGATTTGCCATGCAGCCAGATGGGTTCGACCTGTGAAAACGCCTGCTCTTTCCGGCCGGTATGAATCAGCGCCCGCAGATAATGGCACTGACGGCTGATATTGGATTGCGGGATGTAAAACCGCAGGTAACTCTTCCAGTCCTGACGTTTGGCCAAAATATTCAGCCAGCGGGCGCGCAGCAAGGCCGCAAGGGGGGTATCCTCGTTCTTTTCGAGAAAGCGGCTGACTTCGGCGTTTGTCGCCTTTCCCAGCGTACGCTTGAGTCGCGCGTACTCCAGATAGGGGTAGAGCGGATAATTGCGCAGCAGGGAATCCATGTTGTCAGGCAGGGATTTACCTGCTGCGGCAATTTTCTCCGCACCCAGAAACAGCTTGCGCTGCGCTTCCCGGCTGAAAGTATCGGCGCTGGCGTTCGCTGCCAGCAGCAGCAACAGCGTTCCGGCCAGGGTAATTCGGGTTGTTCTTCGCCATGCGGTCATCGTTTCGCGCCAAGCACTATTCGCCCTGAATACGGCATATACTGTTGCCGGGTCAATCATTCGCTGAGTTCCTGCCATTGGGGGTATCCCTGAAGTCAGTCTGTGAATAGATGCCGCCAGTATGGGCTACAATTCCCTCAATCCTGAATCCATGCGTTCGGGATCCATTATAGACGGTATTGCTTTTGGAGTTGTGAAATGACAGACAGTAACGACATGGAAGAAGAGATGACACTCAACAGCGGGATCGCCGCTTTTGAGGCAAAACATTTTGTGCGCGCCGTGGAGTTGTTGGAGCCTCTGGCGCATGCGGGCAATGCAGAAGCGCAGTACCGGATCGCCATCATGGCCCAGAACGGCCTGGGCATGGTGGAAAACCAGGCCCGCGCATACGAATACATGAAGGCGGCGGCAGAAGCGGGCCTGGCTTTCGCCCAGCATGGCTTGGGGTTCATGTACCTGGAAGGGGAATGCGTGGACAAGGATGGAGAAAAGGCGCTACAGTGGTTCATGCGCGGCGCCGAGCAGGGGCTGCAAGGCTCCATGACCACCATTGCCATGATGTATCAGGATGGCAACGGCGTGGATGCCGATCCGGACAAAGCCCGGGAATGGTTCCACAAGGCCGGATTTGATGAGATGTGAATGACCGGTTCCGCTGGCCCGCACTCCAGCCTGGCCCGGTTACACTTTGCACTCTGTCTGCACTATTCCGGCACATGCCGGAATCCAGCAGTATCAGGGCAGCGCCCCCGGCAACTGCTCCCACATTGCCCTGTCTTCACCCATCCAGGGACTCCTGCGCCGGGATGACGACAGGATCAGCGCTTCCTCGACTTTATTTCCCGGTGACCGGATGAAATATCCGGGCTGGATCAACCTCTGCCTGCTGCAAGAATTCCTGCAACAACGCCTGGTCTGCATCATCGAGTTGATGGAATTCACAGCCGAACCGATAGCTGTTTTGGGAAAGGCGGTGGCAAAACAGCACCCGGCATCGCGTCCGCAGCTCCCGGTTGGCGTTGGGCAGAGAAAACACGATATCCACATATACGCCAAAAACCGGGCCGGGCATTTTTCGTTCTTCGGGCATGATCCGGCATTGCGCGCCGGCGTCACATAAAAAATCCAGTCCGGTTTCCGATATTTGTTCGATAAGGACAGGTTGGGTGTTGGTGCCACGAACGCTCAATTGCGCCCGCAATGTCGTTTTTACACGGTGTAGATTATGCTTACAGGCATACATAGTAGCATCCCGATGTTCCGGCCCGATCCCGAACAGGAGCATGTAGTTCAATTTCGACCGGATAGCTTTTCCCGCGTCCGGTTCAATATCTCTGGGTCTGTCACCAGTTCGTAGAAACTGTTCTCGCTCTTCTTTACAGCGGAAGGAACCAGAAGTTTCCCTCCATCCCAGTGTTTGACCACACTCTGGCGTATGACCTGCCACCGGGTTTTTCCGGAAAGATCAGGAAACCGGCCAACATAATAGTGGTCGCTGGTATCCTTTCCGTAGCTGGACGCCTTGACCTTCTTCAACACCAACTCTTCTGTCAGGTGCTGGAATGCAGGCGGATCCAGCTCTATGCCGTTTACATTGTAGCGGTAACACTGGTTTTCTCCTGAGACGCTGTTGGCACTCCCTTCAACCGTAAAGACCTCTACGCCCCAACCCCGTTCTTCGGCGAACCCCACAAAGCCACGTCCCGTGCAGGAAGAAAGCCGATCAGCCTTGTTGATCGCAGGGGAAATGGTTATTTTACGCCCCGCGTCGAACAAATAGCAAGGCGCTTCAGCCACGTAGGAAATGCCGATTCCCAGCTCCAGTTCGGGAAGCTCCATTTGCCGGCTTTCCCGGTTTCGCCGCATGATCAGGTCAATGATGTCATACGCCAGCCCGCAGGCCCTCGCCACGACCTGGGAGGGGGGGCTGGATTGATCCAGGATCATGAGAATGACCGCATCCCCCTCGACAAATACCTTTTCGGCGCCATATTTCTGCAGCAAGGTATTGATGGGATCAAACAGGTTCTGGCTGAAATAGGCAGCCGGATTCAGCCCCTCCCGGAGCATGCTGGCAGTCAGCTCCGTCGAACCTCGCAGATCAGCCTTGAGGATGACATGCCCTTTGACCTCGGGGGCTTCCCCTTCCTGGTGCAGGGAAAACTCCTGCAACAATGCATTCGCCCGGGACAACGCCAAATCCTTTGGCTTCTCCAGCAGGCGTATCAGGTCCATGGCCCGGTACATTTCCCAGGACAGCTTCAGATCCCGCCGCAGGCTTGCATAGCCCTCCAGCATCTTGATCAGCCAGCTTCTGCGTTGGGCAGGCGAGGCCTGCTTTATTTCCCTGCGCATTGCATCCATGCGCTCGACATAGAGATCCAGGTCTGAAATCTCCTTGAATTGCTGCAATATGGGCAGCAACTCCTTCTTGCTGCGCCCGCCAAGCAGATATTCATAGAGAAGACGTAACGCGCCTTTTCGCCCCAGGCTACGATACAGGTCCGGCACCATGGTGCTGGCGAACGCCATTTCCAGCAGGCCGCTCTTGTGAAAAGTCTTTTCCAGCTCCTGCAGCAAATTGTCCTGGAACCGGCGCCAGCGCCTCTCATCCCAAAAACCGGGGCGTCCTCTTTCTCCATCCCCCCCCAGCAGCCAGGTCAGATTTCCCGGATCATCGAACCAGCTGCTCTCCAGGCGCTGGTACTCGGACTGGGACATGATGGCGCGCAGGTAGGCTTCCACCTGCGCATAGGCGGGGAAATCCCCTTTGTCACGACGCAGTTGCAGCGTGTTCAGGTCATCATTCTGTTCCCCCGACAGCCGCCGCACCGGGCAATCCGGCAGCCAGTTGCAAAATACATCCAATACCGTTTGTTCAAATGCCCGGAACATTTCCGGCTTGATCAGCAGGAAGGGGTAGATCTCGATAAAGGCCGCTTCATCACTCAGATCGCTCAATTGCAACAAGGGGTTGAACAGCATTTCCTCTGCAACCGGCCAGGACAGGGCGAGTACGCTTTTCCGTTGTTTGCGGCCCACCAGTTCCATGCTGTGAATCTGATCGATAAGCTCACGGCTCACAAGATAGCGCAACATGGACTGGTGCCGGCTGAAGCGCCACAGTTTTTCATGCCGGGAGACCGCTCCTCTTGCGGATGCCTCGCCAAGAAGGGAGTCTTCGTCCAGGTCTTCCCTGCATTCCTGCAATTGCTGGTCCACGCTCAGATAGACCTGTTTTACCACGGAAAGGATAAACAACTGGTACACCTCTCTGCGGGAAGATGTTCTGGCTTTCTGCGCCGTTACCATACTCAGCTTGTTGAACACTTCCTGAAGCTGCAAGGCGGCCGCTTCCTCCTCCCCCAGGAGTTCACTGCTGGAAGACATATGCAGCGTACGCATGTGCCGGGCCATGCTGGAGCGCACATTTGCCTCAATGGCCGCCTTCAACAAGGGCTCCAGGCGCACATCGATGCGCGCATTGTCCGTCCCCCTGGGAAAAGTATCCAGCCGCAGGGATTTCCTTTTCGGAACCGTCAATTCATCCTGCAGCATTTCTGCAGAGTTCTTGTCGATGGAACTACCAAGCACAGCCATGACTACTCCTCACAGGTTCAGCATGATCTGGTCTTCTGCCTCGAACCGGTTTGCCAGGGATTCGCCAAGCGCAGACAACCGGGATTCCACGGGGGAGAATTTCCCCTCCCGCATGGCGACATCGAACAAATCATTGAAATCCAGCGCCTGATCCGCGGCGCGCTGGATAACAGGCTGGTGCAGCTCCAGGACTTGCACGGCCATGGGGTGCTTTGCCGCGGAATGCACCAGCAGGTCATGGATCTCGAATTGCCACAAGGCGGCGTAGTCCATCAGCAGTTGGCAAAGGCGCGCCAATTGCTGCGCACGGTGTTCTTGCCCTTTGTCCCGGCAGGCGCTCACCGCCTGATAATAGGTCGCCAACAGCTGCTTTCGCTCCGCCAGCAGCTCATCGAGGGCATGGCGTAACCCCTGTTCTCCGTCTTTTCCTTCCATCAGTGCTCCATCCTCCTGGTTCCCGGGCAGTCGAAACAATTTACTCCATACTTTTTCAAGAGTCTAATCATTGCTTTATAATTGTCGAATCCGCAGCCGCCCAGCCGTCGTTTCCGTGAAAAAAACCGCACAAGTTCTCTTTTTGCTCCTGCTCATCGGGCCGGCAGGCGCCAACAACTGGAACAACGCCAGCCCCTTTGCAGAAATGATGCGTTTCATGTTGAGCATGTTTGAAGCAATGCGCCTCTACCAGGAATTTTCCGGGCATATAGGATATTCATCCGCCCCCTTTGGCTATCAGCATCCGCCGCCCTATCCTGCGCCACCTGGCGGCGCCTCTTTGCCGCCAGGTCAGCACAAACTGCTGGAAGGCGCCTGGGTCAGCGAAAACCATATTCTTCTGGCAATCAAACGGGGCTATGCCCGCATGTATTGGTCACGGGAGCAATACAGAAATTACTATGTGAAAATCCAGCCAGAGCATCTCCAGCTGGTTGACGCGGATACGGGACAGGTTCAGCAATTCGCGTACCGGTTACGGGACAACCGTCTGGCTCTTCGGGATAACCAGGGAAGGATGATCCGCTTCCTCCGTCTCGCCCCAAACCTTCCACCGCCCACGGGATCTTCAGGCAACTTTTGGGACCCTGGTGTTCTGCATTGGAATTGAAGGCGCTTTCAGCGCCCCCAAAAAGCGCCGGGCGGAAGTAGCCCCAGCAGAGTCTATTGGATTCGTGTCAACAGACCCTGGCCCGGGCTAGCCGATCAGCAAGCGCGCGCCCACTATCACCAGCAGCAAGGCAAACCATTTTTTCAGCACCGGAACCGGCAGGTTGTGCGCCAACCGTGCGCCGACAGGTGCCGTCAACACAGCAAACAAGCCAACTGCCGCGACTGCAGGCCAGTACACGAAGCCGGTAGATGACCCTGCCCCCAGATCCGCCCCCATGAGCATGAAGCCCAGGGTTCCGGCGACAGCAATGGGCAGGCCACAGGCCGCGGAAGTCGCTATGGATCCGGGCAAGGACTTTCCCCGCCAGACGAGAAAAGGCACGGTCATGGTGCCGCCGCCAATGCCCACCAGTCCCGAGACTGTTCCAATCACTGCCCCTACGGGAAAAAAGACAGCAGCGCCCTGTCCCTGCTTCTTTCCACGTCCGGGATGCAATCCCGAATACATCTGAAAGGCCACGGCCAACAAAAACAGGCCAAACAAGGTCTTGAGCAAGTCGGTACTGAACTGGGACGCCAACCAGGCGCCGCACAGCGCACCGAACATCAACCCCGGCGTCAGGCGCAATACGACGGGCCAGTCGATGGCGCCGCGTTTGTGGTGGGCCCACAGCGAAGAAAGGGCAGTGGGGACAATGATCGCCAGGGAGCTGCCAATCGCGACATGGGACAGGAAAGAGGGCTCAAGACCCTGCAGATGAAACAGAAACAGCAAACCAGGCACAATCACCAGGCCGCCGCCTACGCCCATCGACCCGGCCAGCACCCCGGCCATGACGCCCAGGACGGCATAGGCCAGAAGCCAGGTCACAGGACGACCAGGTTGTCCCGGTGGATCAATTCCTTTTCATCCCTGTAGCCCAGTATCCGTTCGAAATCATGGCTGGGTTTGCCGGCGATTTTCCGCGCTTCATCTGCAGAATAGTTGATCAGGCCCCGGGCCACTTCCCGCTCGTCCGGTCCCACGCAAACCACCATCTCGCCCCGGGAGAAGCTGCCATCCACCGCCGTCACCCCCACGGACAACAAACTGGAACCGGATTCCCGCAGCATTTTCACCGCACCGGCATCCAGCGTCAGTTTACCCCGGGCCTGCAACTGCGCCGCCAGCCAGCGCTTGCGCGCCGCATCCGGCTCCTGTGAAGGCACCAGCAATGTGCCCAGCCGCTCCCCTCGCGCAATACTGCACAGGGCATCTTTGTCCTTGCCCGAGGCAATGATGGTCGCTGTCCCCGAACGGGCCGCCAGCCGCGCTGCGCGTAGCTTGGTCAACATGCCGCCGCTGCCAACACTGCCCCCCGTATCACCGGCAAAGGCATCCAGACGAGGGTCATCCACCCGCGCATGCTCGACCAGGCTGGCGTCTGGCGATGTGCGCGGATCGGCATCGAACAGACCGCGCTGATCCGTCAGCAGCACCAAAAGATCCGCTTCGATGAGATTGGCTACCAGCGCCGCCAGGGTGTCATTGTCGCCAAAGCGCAATTCGTCATTGGCGACCACATCATTCTCATTCACCACCGGCACCACACCCAGGCTCAGGAGGGTCTGGAGTGTGCTGCGCGCATTCAGATAGCGGCGGCGATTGGACAGGTCGTCATGGGTCACCAGCACCTGGGCGGTATGGCGGCCACGACGCTGAAAACAGCTCTCCCAGGCCTGCACCAGTCCCATCTGACCAATGGCGGCGGCAGCCTGCAGTTCATGCAGGGTATCCGGGCGGCGCGTCCAACCCATGCGGCACATGCCTTCGGCCACGGCCCCGGAAGACACCAGCACCAGCTCATTGCCCTGCTCCATCCAGTCGGCCATCTGATCCACCCAGCCGCCAAGAGCCTGCCGGTCCAACCCGGCGCCCTCGGCGGTAAGCAGGGCGCTGCCGATCTTGACCACCCAGCGGCGGGTTTGGGGAATGTTCTCTCGGGTAATCATCAGGATCGTGTAGGGTCGTAGGGCGTCTCATCAGGCATGTCCGCCGCCGCCTTCTCCTCTTTGGCAAGGCTTTCCAAATGCTCCATCAAGGCGCGGGCCAGTTCATCCACGCCTTCACCGGTGATGGAGGAAACACCAAACACCGGCCCCCGCCAGTTCAGTTCTTTCAACAGCCTTTCCTTGCGCTGGTCAAATTCCTCATCCAGCAGCAGATCCTTTTTCGTCAGCACCAGCCAACGCTCCCGGTCGGCCAGATCACCGCCGTATTTCTCCACCTCGGCAATGAGCTGCCCAACTTCATCGGCCGGACGCTGGCTTTCATCCATGGGCGCAATATCCACCAGATGCAGCACCAGGCGGGTGCGGGAAAGATGCTTGAGAAACTGCAATCCCAACCCCGCGCCTTCCGCCGCACCTTCGATGACGCCGGGAATATCCGCAATGACAAAGCTGCGGCCCATGCCCATCTTCACCACGCCAAGATTGGGATAAAGGGTCGTAAAGGGATAGTCAGCAATCTTTGGCCGGGCATGAGACATCTTTGCAATCAAGCTGGACTTGCCCGCATTGGGCATTCCCAGCAGACCCACATCCGCCAGCACAATGAGTTCCAGCCCCAGGTTCCGCTTTTCCCCCGGCGTACCACTGGTGGCCTGCCGGGGAGCGCGATTGGTGCTGCTCTTGAAGTGAATATTCCCCAAGCCGTGCTTGCCGCCTCGGGCAACCAGCATTTCCTGCCCTTCCTGGAGGATTTCTCCGATGATCTCGTCCGTATCCAGATCCCTGACCCGGGTGCCCACGGGAACCCGAATATACAAGGAAGCGCCCTTGCGTCCATACATTTGCCGCCCCATGCCGTTCTGCCCGCGCTCTGCACGGTGCACACGCTTGTGGCGAAAATCCACCAGGGTATTCAGTCCTTCATCACCCACCAGGAACACATGGCCGCCATCGCCCCCGTCGCCGCCATCGGGACCGCCTTTGGGAATGTATTTTTCACGACGGAAACTGACGCAGCCATTGCCGCCGTCGCCCGCTTCCACCTTGATGATGGCTTCATCTACGAATTTCATCTGATCATTCTACCGCAAAACAAAAAAAGCCCCGCCAGGTGGCGAGGCTTCTTGCCTTGATTCCGTTTCTTTAAACGCGTATCAGGCGGGCACCACGCTCACGAACTGACGCATCCTGGGGCCTTTCTTCTCGAACTTGACGACGCCGTCACTCAGGGCAAACAGCGTGTGATCCCTGCCGCAACCAACGCCCACGCCGGCATGCACCCGGGTGCCGCGCTGACGAATGATGATGCTGCCCGCCTTGATGGCCTGGCCGCCGTAGATCTTGACGCCAAGACGTTTGGATTCTGAGTCGCGACCGTTTCTGGAACTGCCGCCTGCTTTCTTATGTGCCATGCTCTATTCTCCTCAGCCTGCGCTGATGCCGGTGATCTCAAGTTCGGTATACTGCTGGCGGTGTCCCTGACGCTTCAGGTGGTGCTTGCGCCGCTTGAACTTGATGATGTGTACTTTTTTGCCCTTGCCATGCGCCTTTACGGTGGCAGTCACCTTGCCATCCAGGTATGGCGCGCCAACCTGTACGTTGTCGCCATCGGCAACCATGAGCACTTTGTCCAGCTCGACGCTGGAGCCTTCTTCGGCATTGATTTTCTCAACCTTCAGGGTCATGCCCTCGCTTACGCGATACTGCTTCCCCCCGGTCTGAATTACGGCATACATGTCTGCATGTCTCCGGATAATAATAACTGTTAATACGGCCAGCAATAATGAAAGAGCCAGCAGAAAGACGCGGGATTTTAACCAGATTCCCGGACCAGGTCAAACAAATTCGTGGATTCTCCCCAACCCTTGGCAGAAGAGGCATTTCCCTATAGCATCAACATTCCCGATTCGATCTACTCCCCCTGGTATTGATGGAACTTTCCGCCATTCGCGAACTCATTGCCGACGACATGCGGGCCACCGACCTGCTGATACTGGATCGCCTCCAGTCCGATGTCGTGCTCATCAACCAAATTGGCCACTACATCATCAACAGCGGCGGCAAGCGCCTGCGTCCGATGATCGTCCAGCTCGCCGCCCTTGCAGTGGGCTATCAGGGGAACCAGCATATCAATCTGGCGGCTATTATTGAATTCATTCACACTGCCACCTTGCTGCATGACGACGTGGTGGATGGCTCGGACATGCGCCGCAGCAATGAAACCGCCAACGCTGTCTGGGGCAACGCGGCCAGCGTCCTGGTCGGTGATTTCCTCTACTCCCGCTCTTTCGAGATGATGGTGGAAATCCAGAACCTGCGCGTGATGGACGTACTCTCCCACGCCACCAACCGCATTGCCGAAGGAGAAGTGCTGCAGCTCCTCAACTGCAATGATCCCGACACCACGGAAGAGCAATACCTGGAAGTCATCACCCGCAAAACCGCCACCCTGTTCGAGGCAGGCACAAGACTGGCCGCCATCGTGGCGGAACGACCGGAATGCGAGGAACAGGCGCTGGCCGACTACGGCTTGCATCTGGGCATGGCCTTCCAGATGATCGATGACGCCCTGGACTACGGCTCTTCCGACGAAGACATCGGCAAGAATCTGGGAGATGACCTGGCCGAAGGAAAGCCCACACTGCCCCTGATCCGCGCCATCCACACCGGCAACAAGGAACAGCAAAAACTGCTGAAAACCGCCATTGAAAAAGGCGGCGCCGACATGGTCGATGAAGTCATGGCGGCGATTGAATCCACCGACGCAATCGCTTACACTGCCCGCCGTGCCAGAGAAGAAGCGGAACTGGCGAAAAAGGCGCTGGAAGCATTACCCCCTTCCGCTTTCAATAGCGCCCTGGCCGCATTGGCCGACTTCTCGGTGCAGCGGTCGATCTGACGTAAATCGGAGTGTAGCTCAGCCTGGTAGAGCACTGCCTTCGGGAGGCAGGGGCCGGAGGTTCGAATCCTCTCACTCCGACCAGTTTTCTTGTCGCGAGCAACCCTTCCCGTGCGGAAACATCCCAGCACATGCCTGGCATCGCCATGCAGAAAATCTTCGGGTCACGGAACCGCCATGGGCGCCCCGTATGCAGCGGGATCTTTTGTATTTCAGATGCGTATTGGCGCCGCCAGCCACTGGAAACCGCCCCCCAAGTGATTGGACCGCCAATCAATGCATGGTGGAGCTTCCCGGGCGCACGTTGCCAACCGCAAGGAAGCGCTGCAATTTCCGCTTGGCCAGAACCAGCGCTTCACAGGCAATATCCGGTACGGGGAGTTCATTGCTGTCCCGGCAGTAATCGATATAGCTGTTCCAAAAAGCGATTTCCTCCCGTAAGGATTCCTCCGCTTCAAGGTTCGCGCTGCCTTCGGTGTTTCCGGCTCTTCCCGCAGGCGGTCCGGAAGACCCGCCACCATCCATCTTGCTATTGCACATCCCAGCCCTCTTCTTTCAAGAATCATGATACGAGTCTAGCAACATCGATAAAACGCGACATTTACAAAACGCGCCAAAAACTTGACTCCATAGTATCATTGTGCGATCTTCCGGCAACCAACTGAAAAACAACATGAATTTCGATGCCTTTAAGCCTTTACTCACCCATGCTGGATCTTACGTTTCAGACTGCCCGATCCTATGGCGTGGATACTGATTCACTGATGAAGGAATACGGCATCGACGCCAAACTGGTCACCGACCCCAATGCGCGCTTTCGCATGGAGCAGATCGACGCGCTTTACGACCGTATTGCTGAATTGATCGATGACCCAAATTTTGGGCTGAAAGCGGTTCAATTTTGGCATCCCTCACAAATGGGCGCGCTGGGGTATGCCTGGCTGACCAGCGATACGCTACGGGCCGCATTCAAACGCTACGCCAGATTCTCCAAGGTTGTCAGCGATGCGGTTCGCCTGGAAATCAAGGAAACAGATGATGAATTGTCCCTTGATTTCCATTATCTGCAAAAGCAATCTTCACAAAAATTCCGTATCGATGGCGCATTGGCCACCTTGATGGCCATGACCCGCGCCAATGCCGGTTCAGATTTCCACCCCAAGGCGGTTTCCTTTACTTTTGAAGAGCCCGAAGATACCGGGCCATATTATGCGTTGTTCCAAAGCCCGGTAAGCTTCAGTGCCCCCACCAACCGGTTTACCATCACCCTTGAAGAGGCCGATGCGCCCCGTTCCTGTTCCAACATCCATCTGGCGCAACTCCATGACCAGTTCATGCTGGAATATGTCGCGCAACTGGACAAGGAAAACATTATCGAACGTGTAAAGGTCGCTATTACGGAAGAGCTGGCTTCAGGTAATATTTCCGACGCCCTGATCGCAAAAAAATTATTCCTCACGGAAAGAACGCTGCAACGACGCCTGCAGGAAAACGGCACCACCTTCAAGAAACTGCTGACGGAGGTCCGTATCGATCTGGCGGACAACTACATTCGCGACAGCAAGCTCTCGCTGAACGAAATATCCTTTTTGCTGGGCTTTTCAGAACTGAGTTCCTTTTCCCGCGCCTTCAAGAACTGGACGGGCAGCTCTCCGAGAAACTATCGTCAGGAAAAACGAGGCGAAAAGCGCCTCTGATCAAACCTGCCCCCAAATCTCCTGCAATATCTGTTCGATCACTGGCTCCTTTTCCATGTCGATACAAATCGAATGGCCTTGTTCTTGCGGCTCCAACGCCTTCCAGGAGCGGAACTGTTGCTCCAACACCTCCAGATCAGCATCGGAAACGCCTTTTGGCCTGCGCCGGATACGCTGACGCAGGGTATTCTTCGATGCGCGCAACTCCAGAATGGCATAGGGCAGGCGCCGCGCCGCCGCCAACGCCTGAAACGGCTTGCGTTGTTCCGGTTGCAGAAATGCAGCATCGACGATCACGGGAAACCCCGCCTCCAGCAGCATGTCTGCCAATTGCAGCAGCCTGGCGTAGGTTTGATCACTGGCCGAGCTGCTGTAGATTCCCTTGCCGAAAGAAGACTGGGCCCTGTCATTCCGGGCCAGGCCGAACAGGCGTTTGCGCTCCACATCGGAGCGAATGCGAATGGCGCCCAGTTTTTCCAGCAGCGCACCGGTCAGCGTGGACTTTCCCGAGGCCGACAAGCCCCGGGTAATCAGCAGCATTGGCCGCCGCTTACGGCTGCACTGTTCGGCCAGTTGCAAATACGTCTCAAGCTCCTGCCCGGCCACGATCTTGTCTTTCGCTTCAATACCAGCCTGGCTCGCCCGGATGGCGGCAACCTTCGCCCGCACCATGGCCCTGTAGGTCAGATAGAAAGACAGCAGGCGCATGCCTGCATAGTCACCGCCTATTTCGAGGTAGGCATTCAGAAAACGCCAGGCCAGTTCCGGCTGCCGGCGTTGCAGCAAGTCCATTACCAGAAAGGCAATCTCATTGACAACATCGATCCAGCGAAGATCGGGGTTGAATTCAATACAGTCGAACACCAGAGGCTGGCCGTCAATCCAGGCCATGTTGCGCAAATGCATGTCGCCATGGCATTCACGCACGAACCCTTGCGCCTTGCGCTGTGCAAAAACGGGCTTCATGGCGGCAAAACTTTCCCTGCTCCAGCGTTGGAGTTTTTTCAACTGTGATGACAACCCCGCCGTAGTGCACAGCGTTTCCAGTTGAGTAAAATTCCCGGCGACAGGGTGATAGACATGTTCGGGCGATCCATAGTTGCCGGAAGGGCCGGCTACTGAAACCTTGTCATGAAAATCCGCAATCAGGCGTGCAAAGGCGTTCATGTACCCGGGTTCCAGCCACCCCTGGTCAAGCATTCGATCCAGTTGCGCTTCCTGGGGAAACTGGCGCATTTTCACCGCATATTCCATCACCTCGCCCGTACCACCCCAATGCGGCCGTTCCACAGCACCCGTCACGGGAACGACATCAAGATAGTAATCCGCAGCGAGACGGCGATTCAAACGGACTTCTTCTTCACAATAGAAGCGGCGTTTTTCCAGGGTGGAGAAATCCAGAAAGCCCAGATTCACCGGTTTTTTGATCTTGTAGGCATAGTCTCCCGTCAACAGCACCCAGGAAATATGGGTTTCCACCAGACGCAGGCTTTTCACCGGATGATCAAACAGGGCGGGGCGCATCAATCGACTGATCAACAACGAAGATGTTTCTTCCATTTGGTCCATGGGCAATCTCTCTCGCCAGTCAATTCCGAATCAGGAGGCAGGCTCCCGGCATCATTCCATACTATTCCATGTACAATAATCCCAATATCCCCCAACTGCCAAGCATGATGATCGATTCCCGACAAATCACCGCCGTGATCCTGGCCGGCGGCCGGGGCTCACGCATGGGAGGCCGGGACAAGGGGCTGGTAAAACTCGGTGGCAAAACCATGATCGAACATGTAATCGCCGCCCTCGCTCCCCAGGCGGGAGGACTCATGATCAACGCCAACCGGAATCTGGCAGACTATCAGGCCCTTGGCTATCCCGTTGTCCGTGATGAGCTGGATGGTTTCCAAGGCCCTTTGGCGGGCATTCTCGCCGCATTGCATGTCATTCCCAGCCAGTACCTGTTATGCGCACCCTGTGACGTCCCCGGCCTGCCCGCGGATCTTGGCCAGCGCCTTGCAGCGGCGCTGCTGGATCAACAGGGAGAGATGGCGGTGGCGCATGACGGCAAAAGCCTGCAACCGGCTTTCGCCCTGATTCCCGTTGCCTTGCAGCAGGATCTGCAAGCCTGCCTGCTTCGCGGCGAACGGAAACTGCGCGCCTGGTGCAAGGCGCACCGTCTGGCCCTGGCGGACTATTCCGACCAGCCGGAATCCTTCGCCAACATCAATGACGCGGCGGAACTGCGCAGGTTCGAGGAAAAACAGGGGCGCTATACCCGGTGAGGGCCGGGAACCCGGTCCACCAGGGTTGGCAGAAACACCTCATTCACCAGAATCGGTTTTCCCGCATACAAAAACAAGGTGCGCCGCCCCCACAATTCCTCCGGCACCTCCCGGAGGTGGGACACGGCGGACTGAAAGGATTTGTGTTGAGGCAGGAAGCGGGCGATCTGCACCTGCTTGCGGCGGGTATGGGAATCGGCGAACAGCACCTTTCCCAGGGGCTTGTTGCGTAACTGCGCCAACTGCCTTGCCGCCCCCGTGAGGCTGCTCACCGGCATCAGGGTGCGGGCGAAAACCTGGGGCTCGTCATTGCACAGCAGCTCCACCTCCCGGATCAGGCAGATTTCACGCAACCCCAGTTGCAACAGACGGGTTTCGCTGTTCAGCGCCTTCCCCCAGCCCTGGAACCTGACCCGCACCCGGAAGCGCCCCTCACAGGCATCGGTGACCCGGCGGGTCAGGGAAGCAGGGTCTTTCAGCCAGGCATAGACCTGCTCCGGCACCGCCATGGCGCCCCGGGCGTGGACATCCATCCACACGGGTTCATGCAATGACTTATTGAATACGGAAGGCATGGGGCGCTGGAATTAACCTAGGATCCCAGATCCCTGCTGATACGCAACACCTCGGGAATGGCGCGCATACGCCGCAGCACCGCGGCCAGATGCCGCCGGTCCGATACGGAAATCAGCAGGTGCAAGCCCGAAGTCCGGCCATCGTGATCTTCGGTGCGGATATCGTCGATATTCGAGCCCATTTCCGCAATCGCGGAAGCAATGGTGGCGAGCATCCCCCGCTTGTTGTCCACATCCACATGCAATGCGGCCACGAATTCACCCTGGACGTCGTCCTGCCAGCGCACATCGACCCAGTTGGCATCGGATTTTCGTTCATCCAACACATTGGGGCAGGCCTGGTGGTGCACCACCAGCCCCTTGCCGGGATTGAACACCGCAAGAATGGGGTCCCCGGGAATGGGATGGCAACACTTGCCAAACTTCACCACCATGCCCTCTGTGCCGCGGATGGTAAGATCCGCCCCCGCCTCGCCGTCCTTGTCCAGGGAATCCACGGCCAGCAGGGTGCCGGCAACCAGCTTTACCATGCGGTTTCCCAGCCCGATATCGATGGTCAGCTCACGCAGGCTGTTCACCTTCAGTTGTTCCAACAGGGAAGGGATCTTGTCCTCCCGCAGATCCGCCAGGCGGGCGCCGTATTTTTCCAGCTCCCGTTCCAGCATGCGCCGCCCCAGCTCCGCCGCTTCATCTGTTTCCAGGCGTTTGAGAAAGGCGCGAATACCGGCGCGCGCCTTGCCGGTGACCACGAAATCCAGCCAGGCGGGATTGGGACGGGCATCCTCGTTGCTCAGGATCTGGATGGTCTGGCCATTGCGCAAACGGGAGCGCAGGGGAACAAGATGCCGGTCCACCCTCGCTGCAACACAATGATTGCCCACATCCGAGTGAATGGCGTAGGCGAAATCGACCACAGAAGCGCCCCTGGGCAGTACCTTGATCTGCCCCTTGGGGGTGAACACATAGACCTCGTCGGGAAACAGATCAACCTTGACATGCTCGAGAAATTCCGTGGATGTGCCTGATCCCTTTTGCACCTCCAGCAGGTTGCGCACCCACTCCGCCGCCGCCCCTGGCGGGAATTTTTCATCGCCGGTCTTGTAGTGCCAATGGGCGGCGATGCCCTCTTCCGCCACCTTGTGCATTTCATGGGTGCGGATCTGCACTTCGATATGCTGGCCATGGGGGCCGACTAGCACCGTATGCAGGGACTGATAACCATTGGCCTTGGGAATGGCGATATAGTCCTTGAAGCGCCCGGGCACCGGCTTGAACAGGCTGTGCATGGCGCCCAGCACCCGGTAGCAGGTATCCACATTGTCCACCAGAATGCGAAAGGCAAAAACATCCGCCACTTCATTCAGGGACAGATGCTTGTCCCGCATCTTTCTGTAAATGCTGAAAATGTGTTTTTCACGGCCACTGACTTCGCCCCGGAAGTCTTCCTGTTCCAGCCGGGCGCGTATGGTTTCCTCGATACCGTTGATGACTTCCTTGCGGTTTCCCCGCAGCTTGTTCAGATGATCCGTCAACACCCGGTAACGCCAGGGATGATAGGCCGCCATGCCCAGGTCTTCCAGCTCCACCCGCAGGCTGTTGATGCCCAGACGCTGGGCGATGGGCGCATAGATCTCCGTGGTCTCCCGGGAGATGCGGCGAGCCTTGTCCGGACGCATCACACCCAGGGTGCGCATATTGTGCAGGCGATCCGCCAGCTTGATGAGAATGACGCGGATATCCCGGGTCATGGCCAGCATCATTTTGCGGAAACTTTCCGCCTGGGCTTCGGCGCGGCTCAGGGAGCCGATCTTCGCCAGTTTGCTCACGCCATCCACCAGTTCGGCGATTTCCTCGCTGAACTCCTCGGCGAGCTGATCCTTGGCGGTGGGCGTGTCTTCGATGACATCGTGGAGAATCGCCGCCATCAGGCACTGGTAGTCCATGCGCATCTCGCCGAGAATACGCGCCACGGCGACAGGATGGCAGATATAGGGCTCGCCGGAGAGCCGTTTCTGGCCTTCATGGGCCCGGGCGCTGAACAGATAGGCGCGATACACCTCCCGCACCTGTTCGGGCGGAAGATAGGATTCGAGGGAAGTACACAGATCACTGATCTGGTAGCGGGGCGCCTGCCCTCCGTTGTGGCGGACAGGCGCAGCCGGTGGCGGTTTGCTTGCGCTATCAGCAGGCTGGGAAGTGGCCACCGGGGAAAGGCTTCTTAGATGGAACCGCCGT
>Ga0256834_1001094_pt1 | contig 18835 bp, 15 predicted proteins | sample 4281140metaG_FD_190536 | JGI IMG/M metagenome (GOLD analysis project Ga0256834, IMG submission 190536) | Hydrothermal vent microbial communities from East Pacific Rise, Pacific Ocean - 4281-140 | ecosystem: Environmental > Aquatic > Marine > Hydrothermal vents | place: Pacific Ocean: East...
ATGCTAGTCAAATATCTAGTCTAAACTTTAGCTTATATACCCATAACACACTGTAATATATCTATAATAAACGGCCTGTTGGCGGTATATTGCTAATCAGTAATCTAGTCATTTCACCATGGTTGATTCCCTCGGCAATAGCCTATCTACATCCATTGGCTCACGGTGGTTTTTTGTTGAGCCACAAATTGGCATGCCAGCACTACTGCGGGGTAGAAATGGTGACGGTATTTATGATGGTCTACCCTATTTTCTTGATGACTTGAGACCACAGGGCTTTTTTAGCGCAGAACAATCCAGCTGATCAGATGGTGCTGAGTTAATATCAAGCGTCACAATCCTTAGCCATCTCATAGGCAATAAGATCCTGCAATGTCCGCCCTTCAATCTTTGGATAAGCCTCGCCACTAGATGCTATCTTATCCATCCTATCTACTCGAAATATCCTGAACGCCTGCCGTAATTCACACCAGCCACCTAATGTCCAAACCACACCCCAGAAGAAGAGACCAAGAGGCCAGACGGTACGCTGCGAACACTCACCATCCTCTCTTCTGTAGTCAAATGTAATCTTTTCACTCGCCTCAATGGCCAGCCGGACTTGTGCCAATTTTGCAGCCACATCGGCGGGCAGTCGACGCATAGGGGAGATCAGCTTAGTCTGATCAATGTGGCGCTTCATATTGGCTGGCAGAACCGTTTCAACTTTGCTTAAGACCGAATCGGCCGCCTTAGCCAATTGAGGGTCTGCCCAGCTTTTGACAACACCAGCACCTAGAGCCAAGGCGCTGATTTCATCAAGCGTGAACATCAGAGGAGGTAGATCAAAGCTTTTGCGCAGCAGGTAACCAACACCCGCCTCACCCTCTATCGGCACACCTGAGAGGACAAGATCCTGAATATCACGGTAGATAGTACGTTCAGAGAACTCCAACTCCTCCGCCAACCATGCCGCTGTGGTGATACGGCGGCAGCGCAGGAGCTGGATGATCTGGAACAGTCGGTCAGCACGGCGCATATCAGTCGGCCCGCCTCTTCGGCAGGGTATCCAGAAGCCGCTTAAGAGGCTCCTTAATCACTACATTGATACTGAATCAGGTTCAGCGTAGCACCCTGTGGATCTTGAATGACACAGAAGTGGCCGACATCCGGTATCTCCCTTGGCGGCATAATGATCTTACCACCCAGCTCCTGCGTCTTTTTTATACAGAGAGCGATATCATCCACCGTCACATAGGAGCCCCACATCGGCGGCATTCCGGCAGCTTCCGTAGGTATCGCCATAATGCCGCCCAGCTCCTGTTCGCCCACCTTGACCATGCTGTAGGGCACCCCTTCACAGACAATATCCTCCATCGTCCAGCCAAGCAGCTCGCTGTAGAAAGCCTTGGCCGCATCCATATCGGAGGTCATCAGTTCATTCCAGCTGAAGGCACCATGTTGTTTCATTGGGTTGTTCATAATCATCTTCCTGTTCATTGATTGATGGTCACTGTTGAGCTGTTAGTATAAAACAGTGCTCCTGACACCATCCTGTCAGGATAGATGGAACTCCTTAGATTCTCATATTTTGGCTTTCAACCTGACATTCTGAGGTAAACGACATAGACTATTTATAACTCGGTCCAAAGAAGCGATACAGCCATGACAAGAAATACAATGAATCTCTATTCTGCTCTATGTAGCCTACCCATTCTGGCTTTTGGCCTTATATTCTCTCCCAGTGTTGATGCCAGGGGGGGAATGAGCATATTCGACGGCCCTCCTACAGAGGAGCAGTGTCGCAGCTGTCACGATGATCTCAACCAGTTTCCAATGTTGAACGATACTAACGCCAACCGCCATCATGTCCTGATCGGCACACCAATCCCTCCGCTATGGGAGTCCAAGGCTCCTGATGCATTCGGAGGGGTCGCCGGCGACCCTTATCAGTGCCAATCATGCCATGATATTCATTTATTAGAGACGGTCAGAAACTGCCTACAGTGCCACCCAGAGTGGAGGGTAACTGGAAATCCCATGCGCGGATATAATGTTCACCATGAGACTGAGACCTTTCAAAACCGCCAATGCAACGTCTGCCACAACCGCGGGGGAAGTAGTGGTGGTGGTGGTGGAATGGGCAGCGGCAGAATGGGCGGCGGCATGCGGGGCCGATAGTATTGCCATTGCGAGAAGCGATAGCGACACGGCAACGGCTGATTGCTTCGCTCTGTTCGCAATGACAATAGAGGTTTTCTCTAGATACTAGCCGTAAACCACTTTCGGTAACCAAGTGGCTAATGAGGGCCAGTAGGCGAGCATGCCCAGCATGAGAAGCTGGATAACAATGAAGGGCGCAACACCTCGGTAGATCTGAGCGGTGGTTACTTCCACAGGCGCAACACCGCGTAGATAGAAGAGGGCAAAACCGAAGGGAGGGGTCAAAAAGGAGGTCTGTAGATTGATGGCAATCATCACACCCAGCCAGATCGGATCAAGCCCCATTGCAAGTAAAATTGGACCCACAATCGGCACAACGACAAAGGTGATCTCAATAAAGTCGAGAATAAAGCCCAGTAGAAACATCACCAGCATCACCACCACCATGGCACCCACTACACCGCCAGGAAGACCGGTCAACAGATCAGTCACCACCTCATCACCGCCAAAACCACGAAAAACCAGTGAGAAGATTGAGGCTCCAATAAAGATCAAAAAGACCATGCTGGTCACTTTAGTGGTGCCCGCCATCACCTCTTTTAAGGTAGTGAGATCTAACTGTCGTTGAGAGATGGCAAGCAAAATAGCCCCCATCGCACCGACAGAAGCAGCCTCTGTTGGGGTGGCAAGACCGGTCAAGATTGAGCCAAGCACCGAGACAATCAGCAACAGAGGCGGCACCAGCACCTTCATTACTTGAATCAGCAACGCTCCCTTCTCAAACTCACGCTCCGCTTGTGGGATGGCAGGAGCCGCTTCAGGTTTTATAAAAGCAATCAGCAACTGGTAGAGAAGGTAGAGCCCCACCAACATCAAACCAGGAATCAGCGCCCCCACAAAGAGATCACCCACTGAGAGCGTCTCGGGTGAGAAGATACCCATATCGAGTTGTGCCTGTTGGTAGGCAGCTGAGAGCACGTCACCCAATAGCACCAGGATAATCGAAGGGGGGATAATCTGGCCCAATGTACCCGCCGCGCAAATCGTGCCTGCGGCCAGTGCAGGATCGTAGTTACGCTTCAGCATCGTAGGCAGTGAGAGCAATCCCATGGTCACCACGGTTGCACCCACAATACCGGTGCTGGCGGCAAGCAACATACCCACTAACGTGACTGAGATACCCAACCCACCTCGTACCGAGCCAAAGAGTGCGGCCATGGTATCGAGTAGATTCTCAGCAACGCGTGAGCGTTCTAACATCACGCCCATAAAGACAAACAGTGGCACAGCGATCAGTGTCTGATTGGTCATAATGCCGTAGAGCCGGTTTGGCAGTGCCTGTAGAAAGGCATCATCAAAGTAGCCTATCGTTGAGCCAAACCAGGCAAAGAGGAGTGCGGTGCCTCCCAATGAGAAGGCGACAGGGTAGCCGAAGAGCAGCACCAGACAGACGGCCAAAAACATCAGCAGTGGCATCACCATCTCTATCATTGGCGAATCACAAGCAGTGATCGTAAGACCATTGCCACACCCTGTAGGAGAAGAAGAGTCGCCATCACGAGAATCATCGACTTGAGTAGATAGACACCATCCAAGCCTCCCGCCTCTTGGGAGCTCTCCATCATCGACCAGGAGACAGCTACATAGTCCCAGCTAACAAAGAGAATGAAGCCGCAGACAGGCACTAATAAAAACAGCGTGCCAAGCAGATCAACCCACGCTTTGCCCCGCTCAGAGAATTTACCAAAGAAGATATCAACCCGCACATGCCCCTGATGTTTAAGGGTATAGGCCGCTCCCACCAAAAATAGCAGTGCATGCATATAGGTGATCGACTCCTGCATGGCGATCCAGCCGGTATCAAATAGATAGCGCAGAATGACTACCGCAAAGGTGGTGATCACCATAAATAGCGTCAGCCAGGAGACTAGGCGGCCAGTGAACTCATTGATCGCCTCAATGCCGTTGATCAACGGTCTGGCCCAGCTTTCAAATCGACTCATGGAGCAATCAGGGCCAGAGCATTTGGTAGTGATCAGCACGTGATGCACGATCACGCAAAATCCGACCATACTCCTCAGGGTCTTTGATGTGAGTCATCTCGCCTGGACGCGGGAACTGCTGGTCTTGCAAGCGTGAGAGCCAAAAACGCAATGCGCCTGCACGTAACATTACTGGCCAGAGCTGCTGATCTTGTTCTGTAAGAGGCTGCTCTTGATGGTAACTGGCAAGCAGTGCCTGGGTGCGTTTCTCATCCAGTGAACCATCACTCTTTTTACACCAGTCATTGACCGTAACAGCAAGGTCGTAGAGCAGATAGTCACTACAGGCGTAGTAGAAGTCGATAATGCCACTCAGTTGATCACCATTAAAGAGTGCATTATCGCAAAAGAGATCGGCATGGATCACGCCACGAGGCAGACCCTTACGCGACTGACTCGCTTGATAGGCCATCTCATCTCGCAGTTGCTGTTGATCATCTACAGAGAGCTTAGGCATCACCCGAGCGGCCACATCCGGCCACCAATCAGCGCCCCGGCTATTTTTTCGCTGCAGTTCAAAATCGAGACCAACCCGATGCAGCCGACCCAACGCCTGACCCAATGCAGCGCATTGAGCCTCATTGGGCTGACGAACGCCACGGCCGGAGAGACGCTCTACTAAAGCTGCCGGTTTACCACTCAATTGACGAAGAAATTCCCCCCGCTTATCAGCCATTGGGCTGGCACTCGGCACCCCCTGTTTTGCAAGAAAGGCCATCAAGTTGAGAAAAAAGGGCAGCTCTTCTGCGGTTAGAGATTCAAACAGAGTGAGTACATACTCACCTTCCGTTGTAGTGACAAAATAGTTGGTGTTTTCGATGCCTTCACTGATGCCCTGAAAAGAGCAGAGTGTACCAAGGGTGTAGTTCTCTAAAAATGATTCGAGCTGATCTTGCTCGACCCGAGTATAGACGGACATGGGTGCCGCTCAATTATTGCTGTTGAAAGGAGGGTTATTGGACAAATGATGAAGGTATTTCAGACTGGGTGCAAGTTGCTTATACTAAAATTAAAGGGTGACTGATCTTCTGCTCGTTATACACGAACGCCAGAGGTTGGCGGTAGTAGCAGTGCATCAATCTATTGAGTATGGATGCCAACAGTTACGGTATTTTGCTTTACTTGGCATGCATTTCACCCTGAAGGTGTGGCCTATGCGGCAGAATAAGGCTTTTTTGCGGGCAAAAAAAGCCCTCGGAACATCCTATTCCAAGGGCCAGTCGTCTTAGCTTGGTTGGCGAAAGCTTCGATATCCTATCAAAAACCTGTTGCAGGTTACTCAATCCCTTGGTTGACGACCTTGCACATCATGCCAGATATCATTGAATAGAGGGTGTAGGAAAAATCTTGTTTTGTTGTAGGAAAAGCCCTACAAACGACTAAACATTGGACTTGATCCCCCTCTAAAAAATCTGAAACAATACGCATTACGGGTTGTTGTTGTAGATAGCAACAGACTTTTTTTGATGGAAACAGCCACAGGTTACATCGGTTGGGGCGGATGGGATTACCGCAATTTGGAGTAGAGCTTTGGTATCAACAACAACAAATTTACCAACAGAGAGTGAGTTGGATGAGCGTAATGTTGCAGCTTGGTTAGACTCTATAACACCTGACCAGGATCAGCAGGTATTATGGCAATTAAAGCAGGCGTGTGAACTCGCTTTGCGAACAGAAGGGGGGCAGCTGCTCGCCTCTGGAGAGACGCGCGTGCGCCATGCACTCTCTGTTGCTGATATCCTTGCAGGCCTCAAACTTGACTATGAAACACTCGCCACCGCTATTCTAAATGGGGTGTTAGAGCATGATGAAGTTAGCCTTGAGGAGATATCAAGTAGCTTTGGAAAAACCACTGCACGCATGTTGGATGATCTGCAACGGATTAGTCTATTGGGTGGTTTTAGACAAAATGCTGAGACACACGATGAGGCAAAACAGGCAGAAAATCTACGTCGCTTAATGTTGGGTATCGCCGAGGATGTCCGTGTGGTGTTGATTGTGGTTGCTGAGCGGCTACATGTGATGCGTAATGCCCGTGCACTGCCAGATAAAATTCGCCGTCCACTGGCGAAAGAGACACAAGAGATCTTTGCTCCACTCGCCAATCGCTTAGGCATTTGGCAGATCAAATGGGAGCTTGAGGATCTCTCGCTCCGTTTCCTTGATCCTGATGCCTACAAAAAAATAGTTAGTCTATTGGATGGCCGTCGTTCCGAACGAGAGGCCTACATCAAAAGTGTCATATCACTGCTAAATGAGCAGTTTGAGGCAGTAGGTATTGTTGCTGAGATCACTGGCCGACCAAAACATATCTACAGCATTTGGGGGAAAATGCACCGTAAAGGGGTCGGTTTTGATGAGATTTTTGACCTACGCGCAGTGCGAGTGCTGGTTGAAAATATCACCGACTGTTACACCGTTTTAGGTATCGTGCATGGTCTGTGGCGTCATATTCCTGGTGAGTTTGATGACTATATCGCCACACCAAAAAACAATATGTATCAGTCGATCCATACGGCAGTTATTGGCCCAAATGAGAAGACCTTTGAGGTGCAGATTCGCACCCATGATATGCACAACCATGCCGAGTTGGGGGTGGCTGCACACTGGCGATATAAAGAGAATAAACACCACGATGCCGATTTTGAACGTCGGGTAGTTTGGATGCGTCACTGGCTGGAGTTCAAGGAGGATGAGGGAGCATCGAGCGACTCTGTTGATGAGCTGAAGAGCGAACTAGAGTCAAGCCAGGTTTATGTTTTAACACCAAAGGGAAAAGTGATCGAGTTGCCAAAGGGGGCAACCACTCTCGATTTTGCCTATGCCGTACATACTGAGGTGGGGCATCGCTGTCGTGGTGTGCGGGTCGATGGCAAGATGGTGCAGTTGACTCACCCGCTGCGTAGCGGTGAAACCGTTGAGGTGCTGACCTCAAAAGTAGGCAAACCCAGTCGTGATTGGCTTAGCTCACATTTAAACTACTTAAAGACTCGACGGGCGCGTAACTCTGTTCGTCAATGGTTCAAACAGCAGGATTATGAGGAGCATCTTGAATCTGGGCGAAAAAGCCTAGAGCGAGAAATTGTTCGTCTGGGTATTAGTGATCGCCCTGATTTAGCAGCATTGGCAGAACGCTTTAACTTTAAATCAGCTGATGATCTGTTGGCAGCCGTTGGTCGAGGTGAGCTGTCATCACTCAAGATTGCCGCCACTGGCGCTGCTAAACCCAGCTCGATTAAGAGGCGGGAATCACCGCTTGAAGTGCGTCCCATATCGAGCAAAGGAGAGGTAGTGGTGCAAGGGGTGAGTAATTTGATGACTCACGTGGCCGGCTGCTGTAAACCCGTTCCCTATGATCCGATTATCGGCTTTATTACGCGTGGCCGAGGGGTCACGGTACACCGGCGTGACTGTAGCAATGTGTCAGGTTCGGTTTTATCTGAGCCTGAACGGCTGGTAGAGGTGGCGTGGGGTGAACAGGCTGCAGGAGCAAATTACGCCGTTGATATTTGGGTTTTAGCCAATGATCGACAGGGGCTTCTCAGTGAGATATCAGCACTATTTACTGGGGAGAAGATTGATGTAGTCGCAGTAAATACAGTATCTAATCCGCTTAAAGATACCGCCTCCATGATGTTCACTATTCAGGTATTAGATATTACTCAGCTAAGCCGCATCCTGAATAGAATATCTCATATTCCTGATGTAACAGAGGTGAAACGGCAAATCTAAGTTAAATGTAGCGATAGTTGCCACCACATACCTAATTTAATGCCCTGCATACATCGCTTTAATCTCAGCCTCGTAACACTCCATGATTTTTGTACGGCGAGGTTTTAATGTCGGTGTGAATAGGCTGTTCTCAACAGTCCACGCTTCATCAATGATAGTTACCCGGCGAACGGTGGCGTAACCAGGAAATGAACGCAGTTGTTGACTAACTTTGGCCAATATCTGCTCATTGGTTAGATGCGTTTCCTGCTCAGGGTCGAGTACGATGAGTGCAACAAGATAGGGTTTACCTTCACCCAGAACCAATGTTTGTTCAAAGAGTGGATCGAGCTGGATCGCTGACTCCATATCTGCCGGTGGCACCTTCTCACCCGTGGAGAGAACAATAATCTCCTTTAGACGACCTGTAATATAGATGTGGTTGTTAGCATCAACCCGCACTTTATCACCGGTGTGCAGCCAGCCATCACTATCGATAATATCATCGGTTGCGCTCTGGTTTTTCCAGTAACCGAGCATCACACTTGGGCTGCGTGAGAGTAGCTCATCATTCTCACCAACCATAATCTCCACGCCAGAAAGTGGAGGGCCAACACTGGCGGGGATGTTGTCATCAATTGGGTTACAGGCGATAACAGGGCTGGTCTCAGTGAGACCATACCCTTGGACAATAGGGATGCCCAGGCCAATGAAAAAACGAGCAATATCGGGAGATAAAGCGGCACCACCCGAGACGGCAAAACGGAGCTTTCCGCCCAGTTTGGCTTGTACTTTTTTGGCCACCAGATGCTCAAGAATCGACCAGAGTAGCCCGCCACTAGCACCACCGGGGCGTTTCTGTTGATGTAAAAAGCATTTCCAACCCACATCAACCGTTTTATTGAATAATTTCTTCTTAAAGGAGGACTCCCCCTCTAGTTTTTTCTGTATCTTGGCGTAGACACGTTCAAAAATACGCGGTACTGAGACTATTATGGTGGGTTTGATAGTGACAAGATCTTCACCCAACAGAGGGATTGATCGGGCATAGGCGACACAAGCCCCTGTGGACATGGCGAGATAGTAGCCCGCTGTCCGCTCCAGCGTGTGTGAGAGTGGGAGAAAGGAGAGGAATTGATCCTCAGGATAGACATCAATCGTCCCCAAGCCCGCTTCAATATTCCACAACATATTACGATGGCTCAACATGACACCTTTGGAGAGACCAGTAGTACCAGAGGTGTAGACAATGGAGGCCATCGCATGGGTATCAGTGGTATTAACCGCTATGTCGGCTGATTGATCACTGAGCCATGTAGCAACCTGCACAGCATGGTCAGGTAACGCCTCCTCAAGCTGATCAAGTACCACTATTTTCTTCAGTTCAGGGAGGGGGTGGCTGATCTGTTGAATCGTTGTCCACTGCTCATGATCGCCCACCAACAAAATACGGGCGTTGGCATCTTTTAATATATAACCGATATTTTCGGCCCGATCATTGGTGTAGATCGGTACTGTGACTAACCCCAACCCCTGTGCTGCAATATCAAAAAAGACCCACTCTCGACAGTTACGCAGCATGAGTGCCACCCGCTCACCAGGTTCTAACCCCTCTTTGCTTAGGCTGCTTTGCCAGCGTCCGACTTGTTCGGCAGCCTCACTCCAGGTCATCTCCTCCCACTGTTTAGTGGCAGGGTTGTGCTGAATATAGGCCACCTTATCTGGTGTCTTTGCTACCCGCTCTCGAAATAGAGCCGGAATAGTATCGGCTTGCTCTAGGGAGATGGTATCGGGGGTTTTATTATGCATAGCTATCTCTATTTTGGTAGCAATCAGTGCCTAACAACCATATCTGCAAGTGGCGCTTAGCACAATAAGGAAAGCCCAGTATAAATCTACATTCAAATCGACTTATACAGGGCGGGTTACTCCAAATCATCCCAGCCAGGATCGACTTTAAAGCGCACACCATGCGCGCTGTTCAGCCTTTCAAGGCGCTGTTTCATCTGTGTAGTGCCACTGTCGCGGATGTATTGCATGGGGCCGCCACGGAAAGGGGCAAATCCAGTGCCAAATATAACGCCTGCATCGAGTAGGTCAGCATCCTCAACAACCCCTTCACGTAGGCAGGCAACGGCCTCATTTAGTAATCTAAAAATCATCCGGTCAGTAAGATCATCAGGAGACTTATAGCTATCGGGTAGCGACTCTTTTACTGCTTTGCCCTTCTGATAACGGTAGAACCCCCTGCCCGTTTTAATACCAAGGTTTTTATCATCAACCTTCTTCAGCAAGATGGCTGGAACGGTGACATCCATCGTCTCAGAGAGTTTTTGTGCAACAGATAGGCAGATATCAATACCGACGCTATCTGCGAGTGTGATAGGCCCCATTGGCATGCCAAAGCGTAGTGCCGCTTGGTCGATAGCCGCGGCAGGTACTCCCTCCTCCAATAGTACAACCGCCTCTAATAGATAGGGCATCAAAATACGGTTGACTAGAAAACCTGGGCTGCTGGTGACTGGCAGTGGTAGGCGATTGATGGCCAAAGCAAATGCAGCTGCACGGTGGGCCTCATCAGGTGAAGTTTGGCTACTGGTGACAATCTCAATCAACTGCATTTTGGCCACAGGATTGAAGAAGTGGATGCCAACTAGCCGTTCAGGTTTTTTCAATACAGTCGCAATTTGCTCAAGAGGGATGCTGGAGGTGTTGCTGGCCAACACAGCATCAGGCTTAGCACGTGCTTCAATATCTTTGAAGAGTGTTTGCTTGGCTTCAACATTCTCAAAGATCGCTTCGATAATGATATCGGCCTTCTCAACACCCTCACCTTTATGGTCTGGGATTAGCCGGTCACTTGCAGCCTGAATGAGGTGTGGCCGCTTCAGTTTTTTACTAAATAGTTTGTAAGCACGCTGCATTGCATTGCTGAGATATTGTGCTTCACGATCTTGTAGTGTGACGCGTAGGCCGCGTAATGCGCACCATGCAGCAATATCACCCCCCATTGCACCGCCCCCGATAACATGAACGTGACGCGGAGTGAAGTCAGCTCCTTTACCGAGTGACTTCATTCGCTCCTGAAGAAAAAAGACACGGATTAAATTTTGAGCGGTACTGCTAGTGAGTAGCTCTGCTACACCATGTGCTTCACTTTTGTACATGGCAGATTTAGAGCCACCATGCTGTTTCCAATGTTCAATTAATTTGAAGGGGGCAGGATAGTGTTCCCGATTGACACGTTTTGCAGTCTCCTTCTCCATCTGTTGAGCAAGTAGGCTGCGAAGTGGGTTGATCTTAAAAATTCGCTGGCCAAAGGTAGGGGTGTGGGGTGCAGGTTGCCGAGTGATGAGATCAACCGCTGCTTGCTTCAGTTGCCGCTCGGGGGCAATTTGATCAACCAGACCAATTTTCTTGGCAGCCCGTCCAGTGAGTGCGCGAGAACTGAGCATATTCTGCATGGCGACCATCGGGCCGAGCAGTTCAATACTGCGTACTGAACCACCAAAGCCAGGAAAAATACCTAGACGCACCTCAGGAAAACTGAGGCGAGTCGTCCCATCATCATCACGTGCGATGCGATAACGGCAGGCGAGTGCCAGTTCAAGCCCACCACCTAAGCAGTGGCCGTGGATCAATGCCAGTGTTGGAAAGGGGAGATCTTCAATACGTTGAAAGAGCGTGTGTACGCCCTTGATGTACTCTTCAGTTTCATTGGCATCACTACGCCCAACGAAGCCTTTTACATCCGCTCCAGCGATGAAACCACCCTTCTTATCTGAGATAAAAATTAGCCCGCGTGGTACTGATTTTTCAATCTCATTGATCTCATTGCCTAGCTCCTCCAACGCCTCATTAGAGAGGACGTTATTGCTGGAGTCGAGATGGTCAAAGTGCAGCCATCCGATGCCATTGTCATCCAGTTTATATGACCAATGTTTGCTCATGAGAGATTCTCCAGCAGCATGGCACCGCCCTGTCCACCGCCGATGCAGAGACTGGCGACACCATATTTTTTGTTGTTTCGTTGTAGTGTTTTTAGTAGATGTAACAGGATACGTGTACCACTTGCACCAACAGGGTGACCAAGGCTAATGCCTCCACCATCAACATTTAATATCTCTGATGGGATAGGGCTGTAGGCCTTCTCAAGCCCCAACGCTTCACGGCAGTAGTCCTTATCTTGCCAGGCAGCTTGGCAAGCAAGCACTTGGGCGGCAAAAGCCTCATTGATCTCCCAGTAGTCGATATCCTCAGTCACCATCTCATTGCGTTGCAATAGATCAGACATGGCATGAACGGGGCCTAAGCCCATTTGAGAAGGGTCAAGAGCTGACCATTGGCTATCAATTAGACGGCCCAGCGGTTGTAGTTTGTACTTTTTCACCATTGAGGCTGAAGCGAGTAGCAGCCATGCTGCACCATCGGTCACTTGGGCGCTATTACCGGCGGTTACTTTGCCCGTTGGACGATCGAAGACGGGGCGTAGCTTGGCAAGTTTCTCAATGCTGGAGTCGGTACGCAGACCATCATCCTGCTCATAGAGTTTGCCTTTGTTGTCGAAGATCGCTTCAACTTCATCAAGCCACCCCTCTTCAATCGCACTGCCAAGCCGTTGATGGCTGTTGACGGCAAATTGATCCATCATCTCACGGCTGATATCAAAACGATGGGCAATAATCTCTGCCGTCTGGCCCATTGATAGGCCGACAATGGGGTCACTCAGTCCACGCAGCAGGGCGATGATAATTTTAAAGTGACCAGGGCGTAGTTTAGCCAACTGACTAGCGCGCTGGGAGAGGTTTTTTGCTCGGCTCCAATCACCAAGCCAGGTGATCATTGTGTCATTGAGTAGAACCGGGTGGTGGCTCATCGCCTCCGTTCCACCTGCGAGTACTAAATCAGAGCGGCCAGTGGCGATATTGAGGGCGGCGCTATCGACCGACTGCATGCCAGAAGCGCAGTTGCGGTGTACCGTCCAGGCGGGCACTTTATAACCACAACCAAGACGAAGTGCCGCAATGCGAGCAATGTTGGCCTCATCAGGACCGGAGGAGACGCAGCCAAGTATCACCTCATCTAAGGCATCGGGCTCAAAGGGCTGTCGTATCAGTAGAGGTCGACCAGCAGCAATAGCGAGGTCGGATGCACGAAATGGCCCCGGTTTACCCTGCGCCTTTAAAAATGGCGTGCGACTACCATCGACCAGATAGACCACACGGCCCTTTAGGTTGCTTTTACTCATCCACTACTCCCCTTTCCCTTTGTTCTGATCCCAATGTGGAAATGCATCGACTTGAATCACCTCATTACGCAGGCGATTGGCCTCTTTTAATAGTTCAATATCATCTTTTGATATCACCCCAAGCTCGCAGGCGTGTTCTGCCAACTCATTGATGCCTTTGCCTTTGATCTGCCCCGCCCGTTTTGCTTGGCGTAGTGTCTTCTCTATCGGTGAGGCTGCTAGGGCGGCTTCAAAGGCACGCTCCAGTCGGCCAACAGTCTCGCTCTCTTCTAATGAGGCGTAGATACCACTGGTCAGCCGCTCTCTGGCATCACCTTTATTCAAAATAATACGTGCGGCCTGGTGATCGAGATGATCACTCGACTCATGGTAGGGCGTCCATGTGGGGAAAATCAGTATGCGTAAAAACCAAGAGAGCGGTTTGAACGGTAGGTTGAGCAGTAGACCGCGTAGCGCCTCTTGGATGTTGTAGAGCGAATCGAGCAGTGCCCACTTGACCAGTGGCAGCTCCTCCACCTTCTCCCCTTGGTCATGGTAGAGTTTGAGCACTGCGGAGCAGAGGTAGAGTTCGCTCAATACATCACCTAAACGGGCAGAGATACGCTCTTTGCGTTTGAGAGAGCCTCCCAGTGTCATTAGTGAAACATCGACCATGATAGCAAAGGCAGCACTCATCCAATTAAGCTGTTGAAAGTAGGATTTGGTTGGTCCTTTTACCGGCGAGTAGGAGAACTTACCACGCGTTAGGCCAAGCCAACTGACACGGGCAATGTTGCTGAGGACAAAAGCGACATGACCAAAAATTGCCTGATCAAAATCTTGCAGCGCCTGTTCATGGTCATCACTCTGTGCGGCAGTGAACTCCTTCAGCACATACGGGTGGCAACGAATAGCCCCCTGGCCAAAGATGATCATGCTGCGGGTGAGAATATTGGCTCCCTCAACGGTAATGGCAACAGGGATCGCTTGGTAGATGCGGCCAATGAGATTACGTGGGCCGAGGCAGATGCCGCTACCACCTTGGATATCCATCGCATCATTGGTCACCTTACGATAGCGTTCAGTAAGATGGTATTTGATGATGGCGGAGATGACCGATGGCTTCTCACCCTGATCAAGTGCGCCAAGTGTCATGATGCGGGCGGCATCCATCTGATAGGTCTTGCCAGCGATGCGGGCCAGTGGCTCCTCAATCCCCTCAAAATAGCCGATAGGTTGGTTGAACTGACGCCGTACACGGGCATACGCACCGGTATAACGGCAAGCTGCTTTACCCGCACCAACGGAGAGTGCAGGCAGTGAGATACCACGCCCTTCGGAGAGGCACTCGACCAGCATACGCCACCCCTGCCCCACTCCATCCTCTCCACCGATGATCCAATCAAAGGGAATAAAGACATCTTTACCCCGGTTGGGGCCGTTGTGAAAAGGGATGTTGAGCGGGAAGTGGCGTTCACCAATCTCAACACCAGGCGTATCACTGGGGATCAGTGCGACGGTGATACCGAGATTTTTTTCATCACCAATCAGGTTGTCGGGATCAAAGAGTTTAAAAGCGAGGCCGATGATGGTGGAGACAGGCCCAAGGGTGATATAACGCTTCTCCCAATTAAGCCGAATACCAAGAATCTCTTCACCCTCATAGGTGCCACGGCAGATAATACCGGAGTCAGGCAGGGCACCAGCATCACTGCCCGCTTGTGGGCCCGTTAGTGCAAAACAGGGGATCTCTTCACCACGGGCGAGACGAGGCAGATAGTGATTTTTTTGCTCCTGGGTGCCGTAGTGCAGCAGCAGCTTCCCTGGGCCAAGTGAGTTGGGCACCATGATGGTGACAGCAGCCGTTACACTACGGCTGGCGATCTTCATCACCACCGCAGAGTTAGCCATGGCAGAGAACTCAAGGCCCTCATACGCCTTGGGAATGATCATGCCAAACATGCGGTTCTGTTTGATAAATGCCCACGCTTCTGGTGGTAGATCGTAGCTACTCTGAGTAATTTGCCAGTCATCTAACATTTGGCAAAGCTCTTCTACCGGGCCATCCAGATAGGCTTGCTCCTCCTCACTCAACTTGGGTGCAGGGATCTTTAGCATCTTATCCCAATCAGGTTTGCCGCTGAATAGATCACCATCCCACCAAACGGTGCCTGCATCCAACGCCTCTCTTTCGGTGGTCGACATTGATGGCATCACTCTACGGAACTGCTTTAGCAGTGGGCTACTAATATATTTTTGACGCCATTTAGGTTTTGCGTAGAGCAGCACGCCGGTGAGGTAGATCAGAAAATAGAGTAGAAGTGTGTAGCCGCAAACAAGTCCACTCTGGCCGAGAGCGAGCATAAGCACAAGGGGGGCGATAATCCAACTCACTGTGCCTGCACGCGTGTAAGCCAGTATCCAGAGGAGAGCCACAGTGATTAAAAAGCCGCTAAATGTCATGGTTTTCTCCTCGTAAAGATGCGGAAACGCTGGATGATTGGCTCATCATTGGTCGGTTCATCTTCTATTGCCTCATCATTATTTTCAGCAAAATGAATATCCATTTTGCTGCTCTCTTCCTTTGTCAGGAGGGCGTTCTCTATTTCAGTCTGTTTTTGGAAATCTTGATGATCATCATTGTAGAGCACCTTATCACTGCTCCACGGTAGTTTGCGGTAGATACCCAAATCCTCCAAGCCGAGGAAGGGGTATTTGATGATGTCAAAATAGGGTGAAGAGTCAAAATCTTTGGGTGACATCAATCGTGGGTTACGCCGGTAAAAACGGATACTGCCATCAAGCCCCCGATCAATAAAAGGCAACACGGGGAAGTCAACCGAACCAAATGCCTCTGCGATAAGCGTGGTACAGACAGCATGCGTTGGCTCTCCCGCATTGTGTTCAAATAGTGAGGAGCGCCAACGTCTTGGCAGAATGGCCCAAGGAAATAAAAAACGCGCTAAATCAAATAGTTGCCTGACATCATACTTAAAGCCAAGATGTTTGATTGCATAGGTGGTAATGTGCTGTGCATCTGTGGGGGTTAGGCGGGTTGGGCGACAGATACGAATATGATCTTCACGATATTTGGTGATCGATGAGATGATGGTGCCCTCCCCCAATAGTGCCTCAATGATCAGTTGGTCACTGGGATGACCATCATAGGCGGCCGCAATTTTTTTCTGTATCTCCGTATCAGATATATCACTGATACGACCTAGGTAGAGCGCCGCATGTGTCCAGCTGCTTTGGGTGATCATTTTGATCACCTCACTGACACGGCTCCGCCCCTCAATTAGCAAGACATCACCCTGCTTCAACTCATATGAGAGGTGGTTAAAATCACAAAGTGGTGAGGCCTGTATAGGGCCATCACGCATCAACCAATCTGTTATTTTTGTTGTCAGCCATTGGGCAAACTGCTTCATCAAATTACTCTAAGATAACGGTCGTACTCATAAGTATAGACAGTTATATACGGAGTTTTATGGCGAGGGGTTAGAAGACTTTTTGTAACGAGCCGGCCCGTGAATTATTACTCAGCTTCCCATAAAAGCATGCTGATTATGTAATATATGGAGGGTAATCACTGGATAATTTTTTCTGTTTTTTATTCAGCATGACTCTTCTCCAAAGAGAGAATCGATTATCATAGGCACAATTCTCTTCCGTCAAAAGGACACACCTAGTGACCGCAAAAAACGCTTTTTACGCCCAATCGGGTGGTGTCACCTCTGTTATCAACGCATCCGCTTGTGGTGTGATCCAAACAGCCCGCCAACATAAAGATAAGATCGCTAACGTCTATGCGGGTAGAAATGGCATCATTGGTGCGCTGACTGAGGATTTAATCGATACCAATCAAGAGTCTGATGAAGATATTGCCGCACTGCTACACACCCCATCGGGTGCCTTTGGTTCATGCCGTTATAAGCTGAAGAGTCTGGAGAAAAATCGTCGTGAATATGAGCGACTGATTGAGGTCTTTAAGGCACATAACATCGGCTATTTTTTCTACAACGGTGGTGGTGATTCAGCAGATACCTGCTACAAAATATCTCAACTCTCCGAGAAGATGGGTTACCCCGTGCAGGCGATCCATATCCCCAAAACGGTCGACAACGATCTGCCCATTACCGATAACTGCCCAGGTTTTGGCTCCGTGGCCAAATATATCGCCGTCTCCACTCAGGAGGCCTCCTACGATGTACGATCAATGGCACTTACCTCAACTAAGGTTTTCGTACTAGAGGTGATGGGGCGTCATGCAGGATGGATCGCTGCCGCAGGTGGTCTGGCTGATGTGGATGACATTCCTGTCGTCATCCTCTTTCCTGAGATTGAGTTTGATCAAGAGAAATTTCTGACCAAAGTGGATAAAAATGTAAAAGAGCGCGGCTTCTGCACCATCGTTGTCTCCGAAGGAGCGCACTGGCCCGATGGCCGTTTCTTGGCTGAGCAGGGCACACGTGATGCCTTTGGTCACGCCCAATTGGGGGGCGCTGCACCGGTTGTTGCCAATATGATCAAAGATGCCTTCGGTTACAAATTCCACTGGGCGGTGGCCGATTACCTACAGCGCGCTGCACGTCACCTCGCCTCAGCATCAGATGTTGAGCAGGCTTATGCCTTGGGCAAGGCGAGTGTGGAGCTAGCTCTACAGGGGCACAATGCCATCATGCCAACCATCGTGCGTAAATCGAGTAGCCCTTATGTGTGGGAGATCGGTGAGGCACCACTCTCTGAGGTGGCCAATGTCGAGAAAATGATGCCTGCTGAGTTTATCAGTGAAGATGGTTTCAGCATCACCGATGCCTGCCGTGAGTACCTCACTCCACTCATCCAGGGAGAGAACTACCCTCCGTATGGTGACAATGGACTGCCACGTTATGTTCGACTGAAAAATGCAGCTGTAGAGAAAAAACTCGCTATATTTAAGCTTTAACACCCGGCTGTGGGGGCTGAAAACTGGATCGACGATATAGAAGGATTACCACCAGAGAATACACTTAAGAAGCCTCTGAATTAAGTCTGGTTGCACTAAAGCAAATGAATATCAGGAGCCTAAGAAAATAATCTTAGGCTGGAATGATGAAGAATTACTTATGTTCCTCTTAGTGGTAAAAGTATTTTGGCAGATTAAAATTGGTTGTAATGTCCGCCAATAGCAAAGATATAAATATATTTATGGTCATATTTATAAACAACTCGGTCTTTCTGACTTATTCGGCGAGACCACAGCCCAGAGAGGTTATGTTTCAATAACTCAGGTTTTCCTATGCCAGTACATGGATCGCCCCGAAGCATTTCTTTTAACAATTTGCAAAATGAATTATGTAGTTTTTTATCTTTTTGCCTAAGCTCTTCATAGATTGCCCATGTGTTACCTTCAAACACCAGTGATCTCATCCATTTCCCCAGTAGTAGGCGTATATCCAGTTTTTTTAGAGTGCGTTACCAGTGAATCAGCAATCTGCTTCATTAAGTGATTGTTTTGTAAAACATACAGTGTTTCCTGCTCCCGTGCCCAGTCCTCAGCACTGATAACAATAAAATCTTCACCACTTCTGCGAGTTACTTTTAATGGTAAATGCTCATTAACAACCTGTTCTACAAAGCATTTTAGATTGTCTCTGAATTTGTTTACACTTATGCTATCCATTGGTGCACGCCTCATATGGTACGGGTATGCCGTACAGTATAGATAAAG
>Ga0256834_1001095_pt1 | contig 18819 bp, 14 predicted proteins | sample 4281140metaG_FD_190536 | JGI IMG/M metagenome (GOLD analysis project Ga0256834, IMG submission 190536) | Hydrothermal vent microbial communities from East Pacific Rise, Pacific Ocean - 4281-140 | ecosystem: Environmental > Aquatic > Marine > Hydrothermal vents | place: Pacific Ocean: East...
AATCCCAAGAACTTTGGTGGAGCTGTTGATAGAAATAGAGTCAGAGCAGAAACGCTTATAAACACAAAAGGGAAGAAGCCAGAAGTAAAAATAATAGAAGTCCTTACAGGGAAACCAAAAACTCCAGAAAGAAAAGTATTAAAAACAGTAGAAGGAGTCTATACATGAGGAGATGAAAATTTTTGATTTGTTGATGTAGAAGGGCAAGAGAAAGGGTATTTTGTGTATGGAAAGAAAAAAAATGGAGCGAAGGATGGGGATAGTGTAAGAGCTGATATTGTGGAATATAATGGAAAAGAAGAAGGAATAGTCGTAGAAATACTCAGTGGAGAAACTACTCTTCTCACTTGAAAATACTCTGATAATGATAAGTTTGGTTTTGTACTTCCAGATGATAAATCAGGAGATATATTTATCGCAGGATCCAGGAAAGCAGATGCAGAAAATGGTGATACTGTTACTGTAAAGATAATCAAGCAGTGAGGAAGGAGAAGGGAAGGGGTAATAGTGGAGGTATTATAAAAAAAGAGATTCTTTATAAAGAGTCTCTTTTTTTATGTGTTCTTGATTACCTTCTCACTTTCCCTAATAACCTCAGTATCTCTATATATAACCATACTAGAGTAATCAGGAGTCCAAAACTTGCGTACCACTCCATGAATTTTGGAGCCTTTGCTTTAACTCATCTGTCTATGAGGTCAAAATCAAGTGCGAGGTTAAAAGCTGCTATCCCGACAATGAATATACTGATACCTATACCCATAGCCCCACTATCGTGAATATAGGGAACATTGAACCATCCAGTCATACTTCCTGCAATACTGATGAGATAGACGACCATGATAGCTCCTGTCGCCCCAGTAACTATAGCACGGAATTTGTTAGTCACTTGAATAACTTTGGTCTTGTAGAGAAAAAGCATGAGTCAAAAAGTAGCAAACGTGAGTGATGTTGCTTGGATAACGATACCAGGAAATTGGGACTCGTAAAAAGCAGAAATAGTTCCTATCACTACTCATTCTACTATAGCAAACGGAGTAGACAGATATGGAGACGATTCTTTTTTGAAACTAATGATTATCGAGAAAACAAATGCGAACAGTATAATAGGGAGTATATATGGAAGAAATAGTCACGCATAGTTCCATACTCCAATTGCTGAAAGTATGGTTATTCCTATAAGTATAATAGACTTATTAATAGTCCCTTGAAGTGTCATTACTTCATTTCACGTTCATTGCTGAGAAAAAGTATCCTCATTCATCATTGGGCTTGCCATGATTGTAATAATTAAAAAATATTATTTTTTCTTGAAAAATTCAGTTCTTAGAACCATTTTTCCTGATTCTATGAGGTCAGCATCATCTGTCAGCCTGATATTTTTAAATACATCACCACGTTTTATATCAGTAGCTCATTTTACTTTGAGATCCTTTGTTGCAATAACACTATCTCCAGAGAGGAGCGGGTTTCCATTACAATCTGTGACTTCAATAGAAGTATCATCTTCATCATCGAGAAGCCAGCTCATGTCTTTCTTCTTTTTAGCCATTTTTTCTATTTTAAAAAATACTTTCTCAAGATACTTCTTTTATAAGGAAACTCAAAATTATTTTGACAGTATATATAAAAAGTATATACTTCGAGTATATTATATAAATATTAATTATGCTTACTGAGAAACAACAACACGTTCTAGATACTATTACAGAATTTGCTCAATCAAATGGAAAGTCTCCAACAATTGAGGAACTCAAGAATATCCTGTGACAGAAATCAAAGAGGGGGGTGACTCAGTATTTGGAAGTACTCGAAAAAAAAGGATTTCTCACCAGAGGAGATGGATACAGAGGAATCAGACTTGGAAACTCTATCGGGTTACAAACCATCCTCAATATTCCTATTCTGGGATACGCAAATGCGGGAACACCTTTGGCTGTTGCGGAAGAAAATGACTATGGAACACTTCCTATATCCAAAAATATTATTTCCTGAGATGGAAAGCAGCACTTCGTCCTCAAGGTTGAGGGAACAAGCATGAATAACTGCAAAGTACAAGACAAGTTTATCGATAATGGAAGCTATGTTCTCATAAAAAAAGATGAAGTCTGACTCAATGAATCAGATCCGTTTCTTTTTATAGTTAACGGAGCAGCGACACTTAAGAGATTCAAAAAACAAGGACAATATATCTACCTCATGCCAGAATCAAACGACGAGACTCACAAGCCTATCGTCTTGACTCAAGATGATGATGTGAGACCAAATGGAAAGGTTGTAGATGTATTTAGCTTTTAGGTTTTTTTATGAGGATGGGAAGATAAAAAAGTGTTGATTTTTAGATTCATGTATATATTATACAACAATATACATTTAAACTATACTATGAATCTTGAAGTTTTACCTTATTCTTGAAAACCTTTGAATCCTTATGTTGTTGATGCAGATCAAGCATTTGATAAAATATTTGGTAATGAGGATGACTCCTGCTGTATTAACTCAAGTGTGAGATGGGATGCTGGACTTATAATAGCTAATGAAGTTAGATCTGATATAAACCATGCTTTTAATCATTTAGAGAGAGGGATGTAGGGGTAAAAATAGTTTTGCATTTTATTTAAAATATGTAGAATACAAAAAAGCGCTTGAGTGGTTAACGCCTACGATGCCAGGAGGAAGAAAAGATATAGTATCCTATTAGACCCTTCCAGAGTTCAATACCTCTGATATCAAAAATAAAATTAAGAATAAGCCTCGGTGGCACCTTTCGTAAAACAACGAACCGAAGCACATGAAATATTTTCGTGTGTTTTTTAAATACTAATTCATTTATTTATGTTAAGAACTCATAATTGTGCTGAACTGACTGATACAAATATAGGAGAACAAGTGAATCTTTGTGGTTGGGTGAGTAATAGAAGGGATCATGGAGGGATTATATTTATCGATGTAAGAGATAGATATGGACTGACACAAGTCGTATTTGACCCAGAAGATGACAAAGCTGCGTGGGAACTTGCGGATTCTTTTCGTAGTGAGTATGTTATCAAAATCACAGGAAAAGTAAGACCAAGACCAGAAGGACAAGCAAATCCAAACATGGTAACAGGAAAGATAGAAGTTATTACTTCGAAAGTAGAGCTCCTTTCGAAATCAAAAACTCCCCCATTTGAACTCGATGAACATGCAGAAGAGGCAAATGAAGAAATTAGGCTCAAGTATCGTTATCTCGATATTCGTAGAAAGAAAATTCTTGATTACATCAAGTTTCGTTCACGTATGACGACATTCTCAAGAAACTGGTTTACGCAGAAAGACTTTCTTGATGTTCAAACTCCTATTCTAGCAAATTCGTCTCCAGAGTGAGCAAGAGATTTTCTTGTCCCATCACGTTTACATCCAGGACAGTTTTATGCTCTTCCTCAAGCACCACAACAATTCAAACAACTTCTTATGGTGGGGGGAATAGATAAATATTTTCAAATAGCTCCATGCTTCAGAGATGAAGACCCAAGAGCCGATAGGCATGCTGGAGACTTCTATCAAGTGGATTGCGAGATGAGTTTTGTGGAACAGTCAGATGTATTTGATGTAGTAGAAGACTACCTTATAGATACAACAACAGAACTCTCGGACAAAAAAATCCTTACAAAAACTCCAGGAAATGATACTGTGAGAGAAGGAGGAAAATTCTTTACTCTGACGCACGCAGAAGCTATAGAAAAATACGGAACTGATAAACCAGATCTCAGATATGGTCTAGAGATGGTAGATGTACTGGATATATTTGCAAGAAGTACTAATGAGATATTTGCAGGAATTGCAGCTGATTCTCAGTGAAATAGAATCAAAGCCATGAAAGTCCCAAATGGAGATAATGTCTTTTCAAAAACTCAAATGAAAGGTTTTGAAAAATACGTCCGTCAGTTTGGAGCACAAGGACTCTGATATTTTCAAATGAAAGAAGACGGGCTCAAGGGGCCACTCAACAAATTCTTTTCTGAAGCAGATTTAGAAGAAATTGTGAGTAGGACAGATTTAGAGGTAGGAGATGTGATATTCTTTGGAGCATGAGAAAAGAAGCTTGTGTGTAACTACATGGGGAGGTTTAGAAACTATATTGCAGAACTCATGAAACTTGCGGATAGTTCAGAGATAGTGTTTTGCTGGATTACAGATTTTCCGATTTTTGAAAAAGACGAAGCAACTGGAAAAATAGACTTTGAGCATAACCCATTCTCTATGCCTCAAGGTGGACCAGCTGATTTTGATAAAGATGGAGACGAACTTCTCGACGTTATAGGATATCAATACGATCTCTCATGTAATGGATATGAGATACTTTCAGGAGCTATTAGAAATCATGATATAGAATCACTCGTTAAAGCATTTGAGAAAGTTGGGAGAAATGCTGAGGAAGTAAAAGAGAAGTTTGGGGCAGTATACGAGGCGTTCCAATATGGAGTTCCTCCACATGGAGGGTTTGCTATCGGAATGGATAGGCTCATGATGATATACCTCAATGAAGAAAATATTCGTGATATCTACGCATTTCCAAAATCAGGAAAGGCTCAGGATATGATGATGAATTCTCCTATACGAGTGGAGCAAGATCAACTGCAAGAACTGAGTCTAGAAATCACTGAAGAAGACTAAACAAAAAACTCCCGAAAGGGAGTTTTTTGTTTTATAATAGTTTGTTAGCTCCTAATACTGTATCATCGACTACTCGCGATGGAGTTTCTTCTCCTATGTTATTGAAATCTTGTATAAAATTCTTTATAATTTCAGGATTATTTATTATCAGGTTTAAACAATAGTGATTTGTACTCCCAACTTGAGGTAATTCTTTATTATAGCATAGATTTGCAAGCATTTTAGAACCACCTCTTTCAAAAATGTTTCAGTTTGATTGTTGTAATTTAGTTATTATCTCGTTTTTGCTTTTATCATACAAATCCTTACTTGTGGTTCTTTCCAGTAAAGGAAGTTCTTTATTTAACTCCTCTATTCTTTTAATAAAGGCTCAGACTTTTGTCTGTATCTGTATAATTGTCCCGATAGGTACATTGCCTTCTTTTTTGGAGTAAGAATACAGATGTCATATAACTCTTTTATACTCACTTAAAAAGGATTCTATGTTATCTATTTTTTCTTTACGATCATTATCGTTATTTGGTAAATTTAGATTCATTGAAGTAATGTTTGAATTATAATTTCTCTAGTGAAATATAACTATATTATAAAAAATAACTAATTCATTAAATAGTAAACAACCTATCAAAATGAAGTTCAATTCTATCAATAATACCTAGAAATATAGCATCATCAGTGTATATTCTTCGAGCTTCTTTTATTTCAAACTTTATTACTTCTATACTATTCCTCTGCTCCTTTGATAATTCCCAGCTTTTTCTTCCAACGTTTGCCTCAAGTTTTTCAATTCTTGAGCGAATAACAGCTAAGTGAGACCTTTTATTTTCTATTAAAAACAATTTTTGTAACAGAGGTATCAATCTTTTTTGGAAGGCAGTATCGTCAGGGTATGCTCTTTTAGTGTTATTTAGGGATGCAGATACGTTGATCTTATCTTGTTTATAGTTCTTACTAGATAGTAATCTGTCTATTTCTGAGTTTATATCTGAAATGATTTTTTCTTTTACAGAGTTCTGAAAATCAACATCATTCTCTATATCTGGGGTAAGTTCGGGGGTATTAAAAGATTCTGTCATACTATAATAATACATAACTATAGCTTTTACTTTATCATATATTCTCTTTCTTTACAAAAAACACTTCAGAAATATAATAGCTTCAATAATTTCTAGATACTTTGTATGCAAAGAGAACTTTCACTCAAAAAGATTAAATGGACTGATGGAGTAAAGATGGGAGATTCTGATATTGGGGAGCTTTTGACTGGATACGGGTTTCATGAACTGGATATCGAAGCTTGTATGGAGGAAAATCAGAGAGCAAGAATAGATAGTTATGATGATTATGCTTTTGTGATTCTTCATTTTCCAAAATACAACGCTCGTCTCAAAATATATGAACTCAATGAGTTTAATATATTTGTTGGAAAGAACTTTCTTATCACGCTCAAGGATTTCTCAGGAACCCATATCGACAAGATATTTGAAAAATACTCAAGTGTAAACATGAGAAATATGAAGAAAACCCATATATCTTCGGGTTTTATTTTGTATGAGCTTATCCAAGTGATGCTGGAGAAGATGTTCAAGGTGTGTGATAATATTCGCAGAGATATTAAAATTTTGGAGAAACAGGTATTTGAAAAATCGAGAAGCTCTTTAGTGCGAAGTATACTTATCAAAAAACGAAATATCGTTGTTCTCAAGCACATGCTCCAACCACAGATTACAGTACTCAGAACTCTGGAAGCACATATGAACAAGACTTTTGATAATGAGATAGAAGCGTATTTTGAAGATCTCGAAGACAAGATACAAAAAATACTGACGGATATATCAGTTCTCGAAGAATACATAGAATCAGTAGAAGATGCTTTTAAGTCTATGATCGATATCGAGACCAATAGTGTCATCAAGTTTCTCACTATATTCTCAGCATTTATGCTCCCACTTACACTGATAACGAGTTTCTACGGGATGAATATCACTCTTCCATATCAGAGTTCTCCAACTATGGTATACTCTTTTATGATTCTCAGTTTCTGCTGACTTTTGGCCGTATTTTTGTATTTTTATTGGAGAAGGAGATAGTGAATATTTTCCTCTTGCTTTTTTCAGGAAACTTATATAATCACACTACTTTATTTTTCATGAATATTTCTTAGACCTCTCGATTTTAGAGAGAACCTCAAGAGCGATGCCACGAGGAAGAAATTATGAATTGATATAATCATTTTACATTATGCTTGCAAGAGTCACCATTATTTGACGTCCAAATGTCGGGAAATCGAGTATTTTTAATATATTTACGGGACATAAAATAGCTATTGTTGCAGATGAAGCGGGAACAACGAGAGACATCACAGACTTTGAGTATACTGATAAAGACAATGATTTGAGCTACATTTTGGCTGATTCTGGAGGACTTGATTTTTCAAGTGAAGACGATGAAGTAGCTGTGGATATTATAGAAAGAACCAAGAGAGCGATCTCTGAGAGTGATCTCGTCGTATGGATTATCGAGTATGATAGATTTACAGCACTGGATGAAAGTATTTACAAGATACTGAAGAAAGAAGGAACCAAGGACTTTATCGTTTTAGCAAATAAAGCTGATAATGAAAATAAGACTATGGAAGCTTATTCTCTCGCAGGGAGAGGAGAACTAGAGTTCTTTCCAGTATCATCCTCTCATAGCCTGGGAGTTTCAGGAGTTAAGAAATACATAGCTGGATATCTCAGAGAAAAAGGCCTCAACTTCAAGATAGAAGAAGAGGATGATACTCTCAAATTGGCTTTTGTTGGTCGCCCAAATGTTGGAAAATCAAGCATCGTCAACACACTTGTTGGAAATGATAGAGTGATGGTAAAAGATATGCCAGGAACTACCAGAGATGCGATAGATACCAAGTTTACCTATAATGATACAGATTTCACGCTCATAGATACGGCAGGAATACGTAGACTCTCAAGAGTTGGAACTAAAAATATTGAAAATTGGTCAGTAATGAGGAGTGATAGGGCTATCAAAAGAGCGGATGTTGTTGCTGTTATTATTGATGGATTCGAAGGAATTGTTCAACAAGATCTTTCTATTATAGGGAAAATTCTTGAAGAAAAGAAAGGACTCATCATTGTCGTGAATAAATGGGATCTCGTTCTCGATAAACCAGGAGTTGATAAGACGACGATGATGCAGAGGTATATTACCTATCTCCAGGATAAGATAGAGTTTCTCCCATGGGTAGCAACGGTATTTACTTCAGCAGTAGAAAAAAAGAGGCTCACAGAAGTGATAGAAAGAGCCACAGATATATACACAGAGAGACAAAAAAGAGTAAAAACGGGTATATTTAACGAGTTCTTACAACAAGCGATATATAAACATTCTCCAACAGGAAACAAAAAATCACATAGTCCAAAGATATACTACGGATCACAAGTAGATACAGCTCCACCAAAGTTCATTATCAGTGTCAATAACCCGAATCAGTTTCATTTCTCCTACAAGAGGTATCTCGAAAATAAAATCAGAGACAACTTTTGATTCAATGGAACTCCGATACTTATTGAGTTTCGAGGAAGAGGGAAGTATAAGGATGTGGTTAAGTAAAAAAGGGTTTACTTACCTAGAATGAAAGGATTGTATATTGTAGATAACCTAAATCTTATTATTCATCTGGGGGAAAGAATTTTTCCATTGCTGGTTTATTGTTTTTATCTGGAGGGAAAAACCTCTCCATTTTTCAATGGAGAGGTTTCAATTCTTCTCGAGTTCAACTTATACAACTTTCTTGCCCATGTTTCAACATGTTATTCAATGCTTTCTTCTCTTCTTCGTTAAGTTCATTTTTCTCATTTTTTATCTTAAGTTCTGCTAAATCCATAGGTTCTTCAAGAATATAGTATCTATAATCCAACTTTTCCTCATCAGAAAGATTACCATAACTATCTTTCTTTTTGAGAATTTCTTCCATTTTCTTTTTCATCTCTCATTTATTTGATTCAGTGTTACGAAAACAGCCTTGCATAATACAATAGTAAAAAAATAAATTTCTCCTTGATTCGAAATCAAGAATATAACACCATCATATCATACTATAGCAGAGAGGTCAAAAATACGGACGTTTTTCTTGCACTCGCTTTTTTGATATTTTTTGTATAATAGAAGTATTATATTTTTCTATACATATCTATGAAAGAATTTTTCACGAGTAAGAAGTTTATCTATGGTATCATTACTGGAGTCTTAATAATCATTTTGTGAGTAGTAGGTGTTTTTGGATATAAAAAATACCAGGTATACCAGGCAGAAAAACAGGTTGCAGTTATTAATGATATCGTTGATGCAGGTATTACTAATAGAGACACATGTAAAATCGTACTTGATTTTGATAAGAGTCTGGTATCAAAGGATAATGAGTTTTTCAAAGAGACTACGTATGACGCATTTCGAGCAGACTGTGATAATCAGTACAACATCGCAAATGCTGAGATGAAGTTGGAGTTCTGCAGCGAGGTCATTAAATGACGTAAATGAAATTTTTCTGATAGATATATTGTACTGGATACTTTTTTTGATGTGCAGAAACAATGTAGCCTGAAATACCTCACAGCAACATTTTCAACGGGAAGTTTTTTTGATATAGAAAATGATTTCAAATCAAGCGTACACGTGAACTTCTCTCTTCCGTTTTTTGAGGATATCGTAGATACGCAGAGTGAAGAATTTCTCAAAAATAGAATAGAAGCAAAAAAGAGACTGGTAGGTCTCTTGGAAATATCCCCAAAGGTAGATTTTGATGAAGAGGATATCGTCCTCTATGAAAAGAAAGCTATTCTCGAATTCCCACTTGAACCACTCAAAGAGTATACTTTTTCCCTCAAGAGTTTTGATTCAGGGATAGAAGGGGAGAAGGTTAGGTCAGAGAAATTTGTCCTCAAAACTCCAGAAAACAAGTTCTTTGGATTTAGAATCCTGAAAAAGATGACACTTTTCCAAGATACAGCTTCTCCGAAGTTGGAACTCCTTTCTTATGATTCTGGCAAGACAAAAACAAAGTTCAAAATCTGTAGAATAGACAATGAAACTTACGCAAAGATAGAAGTATTTCAGTCGCAAAAGGGACTTGCAGAAGCAAAGAAGAAGTTTTTCACCTCAGGGATTGATAGCCTCAAAACTTTTGATTGTAAAGAAAAAGAAGTGAGTTTTACAACAGAAAAATCAGGAACTAAACTCCAAAAAACCACCTTTGACTTCACGGAAGAAATTGGGAATCCTGCAAGAAGTGGTCTTTATTATGTGACTTTTTCAGACCCAGAAGATAGAGTATTTAATGAGAGAGTTCAACCACCAGTATTTTTTGGAATTATAGATTCTCATATTACGATGAAAATTTCGAGAAATGGAGAAGCATTTTTCTTTGTAAATGATTTTTCTGGTAAGCCTCTTGCAAACCAAAACATCCGTGTATATGCAAATGAGTTTGTAGCAAAGGACACTCAGTGGAATAGAGAAAAGGGAGAATATGATGTGACGTATTTTTCTCCACTTGAAAAGAATGTATTTGGAACCTCTATTCTCTTATGAAAAACAGGAAGTGACGGAGTTCTCAAAGTAGATATGAAATGAAAAATAGACGATGTATTTGATAAAACTTTTGATTCTTGGGATTATGATTGGGATGGAAATTATAACTCATTTTTTATAACCTCAGCAAGTGATAGCAATCTGACATACGTTTCTTCGAAATGGAACGGAGGAATCTCTGCTTGGAATTTTGGGTATACACTCGGAGACAGTTGGTGGTATGGAGGAAATAGTGAAAATGCTGATGAGATACAACTCGAGAGATGGTCAGGAGAAGAATCTGTTCTCTATAGCCACACCTACACAGACAGGAAACTTTACCTACCAGGAGAGGAAGTACATATCAAATCGGTTGTGAGAAACTCTGCAGATCTATCTATTCCCAAAGGAAAAGAACTAACTTTCAAGGTAACAGATGCAAATGGAGATGATATTCTCGAAAAAATACTCAAAGTAAGTGAGTTTGGAAGTCTCTCAGAGAAACTCAAACTTCCATCTTCAGCTCCTCTTGGAAGCTACCAGATATATCTTTATGATGGAGACAGCCAAGTAGGGAACAGTGGTTTCTCGGTAGAGGTATTTAAAAATCCAAAGTTCAAGAACGAAGTTATGTTGAAAACAACAGGACTCAACGGAGAACTGATAAAAATCAAATCAACAGATGTAGAAAAAACCGACTGGGGATATGAGAGAAAAACATATACAGGAGACTTCAAGATACAGGCTTCGATTTCTTCTCAGTATTATTCGGGCTCTCCAGTGAAAAGTGGAGAGTATGACTACAAGGTCTATAAACAGTATTATTATGACAATAGTTATTGGGATGATTGTTATTATGGTTGTTACTGGGAACCAGAAAAAGAGTTCTACACCGAAGGAAAATGACATCTCGATGACAATGGAAGCGCAATTTTTGAAGTTCCTGTAGAGTTCAAATCAAACTATAGTGACTACAAATATATTGTTGAAGTAACAGTCAGAGATACAGCGGGAGATCAGATTTCAGGAACAAATTCTATTATCGCAAAACTCCCAAGTGAATTCAAGAGGTGGGATCCAAACAGTGGAGTGTACTTCAAATCAGAAAAGAGGTTTTATAAACAAGGAGAAAAAGTGACTCTCGAGTGAGGTCTCATCAACGGGAAATTTGGAGCAGACTATAACGACAAGTTTCTTCTCATTATCAAGAAAAAGGATTACAAGACTTCGTATGTTGATGATGTCAGAGGCTACAAGAGACCTGTTACTTCCGTAGAAGAAACAGTAGAAAAAATCTTCGAAGTAAATGATACCAACTTCAAACTTGGATCAGATGGAAAACTCAAGTTAAATTATACTCTCAAGCAAACCGGAGAATATGTATTTGAGTTTGGAAAGATAGACGATGAACTATTTTTCAACAGTAAAGACCTCATAGCAGAGTTTGAAAAGACGTGAGAGAAATACCTATCTCGAGACTTCTCAGGAAAACTTGAAGTAAACTGGGACAATTTTGATGCGCTTATTAGGTATTGCGATGAGAGCAAAGATGATTGCTCTGACGACAACCTCCTCAAACAATGGGGATGTTCAGAAAACTATATAGATGACACGTGCAGAGGAAAAGAAAAACAAACACAGATGTCCCAGAAATTCAAAGCGAGTAATCTCATTGATTCAGATTCGAGGAAGTATTTCACGCTCATATCTTATGGAGATGCAAACGCAAAAAATCCAGTTCAAAGTGATAATAAGATAACGGTTCTTTCAGAAAAAGTGAGTTACCATCTCTGAGACACAGCTCGTGTTCTCGTGAGACTCCCATTTAGTAAGGGAAAAATACTTTGGACCATAGAAAAACAAGGAGTAATAGAACACGAATATATAGATGTTCCTGGAAATACGTTTTTCAAAGAATTCAGAATCGATGACAGTTTTATACCAAACACATATATCGGAGTTGTTGCGATAGATACAGACTCCCTCTGTCCTCCGGACATCTCCCTCGCTGAGGGAGACAAGAACAATATTCCCCCTCAATGAGGGGGAGAAAGGGGGAGCTGCGTTCCAGAATACAAAGTTGGATATACCGAAGTCGTTGTTGATAAAACGGACAAGAAAACACAAGTTTCTATCACCCCAAACAAAAAGAAATACGAACCAAGAGAAGAAGTGATTCTGAACATCTCAGTCAAAGATACAAACAGAAGAGCAAAGAAATCAGAACTTACCGTGATGGTCGTAGATGATAGTCTCATTAGTTTGATGGGAAATATCGATATGAATACTCTTGAGAAATTTTATAAGAAACTTCCATTTCAGATTCAAACGAGTATCACCAATCTTGCGATGCTCAAAAACTATTATTTCTCACGTCAAGGAGTTGTGGGAGGAAGTGGATTTGGAAACTTCAAATGAGGAGACAGTGCTGTTTCGAGTAGAAGTATCTTCAAAAATACTGCTTACTATAATCCAAGTGTTATCACTGATTCAAACGGGAAAGCTACCGTACAATTCCTTCTCCCTGATAATCTGACAAATTTTCGAGTGATGGTTATCTCAAACTCCAAAGACAATTTCTTTGGGTATAGTGAAGACTTCATAGAAGTAAGAAAAGACGTCATCGTCGAAGACAGGACTCCACTTATTATCAGAGATGGGGACAAAATAGTGATAGGAGCAAATGTATTTAACACGACTGACAAAGAAATAGGATTCAAGGCAACACTGACTTCTCAATTTTTGAATATAGGAAAACAGGCAAGACCAGCAATGATTGGTCCTGGAAAAAGCGAATTTATCTCTTGGGAAGTAACAGCCACTCCTGTGAGTGAAATGGGACAAGAAAAAATACCCTACACTATTAGTATTCTCTGAGATAGTGCGAAACATAGTGATAAAATACAAGGAAGTATCGCAATAGCACAGTCTCCTGTACTTTTGCAAAATAACTTTACTTCTGAGAGTATTGCAGAGTGAAAAGCGAAAGACTTCACTCTCAAACTTCCAAACAATACCAATACAGAGAGATCAACTTATGAACTCTCTATCTCGAATAATCCTCTTGCAGGAATCGAGAAAATACTTTCTAGTCTCGCAGTATATCCGTATGGATGTATCGAACAGACGCTCAGTAGTACGATGCCAAACGCAGTACTTTCGAAGTTCCTCAGGATTCTCCCAGATCTTGGAGTATCAAAAAAGACCATAGACAAAAACCTCTCAGCAGGAATCGAGAGACTCAAGTCTATGCACTTAGAAAATGGAGGATTTGGATACTGGCAAGGAGACAGCTCAGCTGACCTCGCGATTACTCCCTATGTTCTCAGGAGTTTACTTGAGATACAAGAATCAGGAGGAAATATAGAAAAACAAATGATACAAAAAACAGCAGGCTATCTCGAAAAAAACTATTCAGGAGCAGCCGAAAATACACAAATAGAAATCCTCTGGGCACTTGCGAGACTCCACAGATGAGAATACAAGTGAGGGAAACTTACTCCTCTCTGACTTCAAAATCTCACAGACAGCTTTGATAGAACCAAGATGAGTAGACATGATCTCATTGCCTACACGTATGCTCTCGTGCTCGCTGATAGCAACAAATATAAAAACGTGATAGATGATAGTATCAAGATCCTCAAAGAAAAAATAAACAACAAAGAACAATACAATTATAGTATTCATTACTATGACGGCCTTGACGACAAAGCGATATTTACACAGATGCTTATAGACTACAGCTTTGATAGTTCGTATGTTTCTGAGCGTATTATGGAACTCTACGGACATGACTGGTCGAGTTATTATTATTCTACCAAAACAAAAAACGATGCGTTCCTCGCGTTTGCAAAATACATCGAAACCTATGGAAAAGACAACCTCAATACTCTCAAACTGACTCTAAATGGAAAGAGTAAGCAGATACAGATAGGAGAAGAACAAAACAGTTACAAAACAATCGTTCCACTCAGTGAAGTTCTCGAGAATGATCAGGTATCTCTTCAGATAGAAAACAAAAAAGGAACTCCATTTTTTGTAACTGCATCGATACATTCCTATCCTGCTGATCCACTCAAAGTTCCGAGTTATAGTAATGGAGTACAAATAAAAAGGGAGATATACGAGGTTACAGACGCAACAAAGCTCCAAGAGAAATGTAATTGGAGCAATGGAAACAGAACTTGTACTCAAGCATCTGGACTCACACTTCACAACTCTGATACTTTCAAAAAATGAACGACGTATAAGGTAAAACTCATAGCAACGTTTGATGAAAACAATCGCAGACAAAACCTCGTTATCGAGGATTATCTCCCAGCGAGTTTCAGGATACTCAACTCTCAGTTTCAAACCAACAGTATCGCAACATCACAAAACTCTTCCCAAAAATCATGGCAATGGTCTCATGTAGAGAATAGACCAGAAGTAGTCATGGCTCACGCGAAATACACCTGGGGAAATACGGCAACCTACAACTACTTCGTCGTTACCGACTTTGCTGGGAGCTTCATCTATCCACCAGTAACAACGTATATGATGTATCAACCAGAGACAAGAGCAAATGGAGAGTTCAGGAGGATAGAGGTGAGATAGGTTTTTTACTCAACTCAGCTCCCTCCGTCCTTCGGACACCTCCCTCCACGAGGGAGGACAAATAGTTAAGAACTGGAAGTAAAATTCCCCCTCGTGGAGGGGGAGAAGACTACAGTACAAAAAGTAGGGGGAGCTATAACTATGTAAAAAATAGAAGCTATGTTTGAAATTACACCAGAATTTCTAAAATCCAGAGGACTCATAAAGGCAAATAACAGATTACCTTATAATCCTAAGTTAAAAGAAAGAGTCAGAGAATTACGAAAAAATATGACAAAAGCTGAGAAAAAATTACGGTTTGAGTTTTTACTTCCTCTCTCTAAAAAAGCTCCCCCTCAATCCCCCTCAACTGAGGGGGAAGCGAACTCAAGAATTTGAGTGAGCAGGGGGAGTAAACTCAGGATATACAGGCAACGAGCTATAGATAACTTTATCGTAGATTTTTTTATTCCTCAATATAAGCTCGTTATTGAACTTGATGGAAACTCACACTATGAAGATGGAGCTCAAGAGTACGATAAGGAGCGAACAAAAATTCTAGAATGATATGGCTTGAAAATAATTAGATTTACAAATGATGAAGTGTATAATAGTTTTGAAGGAGTTTGTGAGAAAATATTATTTTATATAGATATAAAATTACATGGAAAAGAAATTAAAGACAGTTTTACTATGAGCTATAGAAAATAATAAGACCTGAAAGTTAAAAAGTATATTAAGAGAACAGCCAATAGTATATTTTTTATGAGAAGACTTCGCGGAGGAATATATGAAAAAGAGAAGAGAAAAGAAGATATTTTTACAATCACTTAGATTGACGCAAGATATTTTTGATACAAAACTCCATACAGATTATAAATGATATTTCAAAGAGGTAAGACATGTTTCTGTTTGATCAGATATCTTAAACTGTGATGGGGTATTTTTATGGGATAATAAAGTAGCTATTTTTAATATAAAAGATGAAAGATATGAACTTTATGATGATAGTAAAATATATAAAAAATACATAGAAATATTTGAGAAATACTGGAATAATGATTAAAAGAATAATCTTTATCACTTCCTTCCTCCTCACAGTACTCTTCCTCACGTACTGTTTTTACCCAGTCATCATCTACGATACCAAACTTTCCCAGCACGTAAATCATTCTCCAGCAGAATCATTGGCTCCGTGAAGGATATACCTGATTGATAGGAATGGGGAAGTAATAACGGACAAGATGTACCCAAATGGATACTATAAGTTTATAGATACTTCAGAGTGTTTTTCTCCCCCTCAATCCCCCTCAACTGAGGGGGAAGCGAACCTTGGTGAGCAGGGGGAGTTTTCTTGCAAATTCGTCCAAGCTCTTATTCAGGTTGAGGACAAGAACTATTATTCTCACTGGGGAGTAAATCTGCCAGCAAAACTGAGAGCGATAAGGGATAATTTCTCAGGAAAAAGAGTCAGTGGAGGAAGCACGATAACCGAGCAGTACGTAAAAAATAAGTATTTCAAGAATCACAAGAGAAGCTATCTCCAAAAGATGAGAGAAGCTGTCTTAGCTCTGTATTTCAGCCTCCCTCGTGGAGGGAGGTGGCTGAGCGAAAGCGAAGACGGAGGGAGTAAGTTCATTACTCAAAAAAATCACATTCTCAACATCTATTATCATGATGCGTATTTTGGAAATCACCTCTACGGAGTCGGTGCTGCGATAGAAGTATACTTTGGAAAAGAGAGCTTAGAGGATTTGACTGAGGAGGAGATAGTGATACTTTTGAGTCTCCTTCATAATCCTGGGATACAGTCTCTTGAGGAAGAATATTTCAGAACATACTTTGACCAAGTAAAACAGAGGCTTGGATATGATTTCAAGAGAACTTATACAGGAAAACTCCCACAAAAAAACAATATCGATAGGTTTCCATTTGTGACGCAGAACGCAAAAAAGCTCCCCCTACTTCCTGGACATAGTTTTCTCCCTCTCGATGAGGGGGAACTCTGAGTCCTCCCTCATCGAGGTAAGGTGAATTACGAAGTAAGAGAGGACACTCTGGAGTGGAGGTGTCCGAAGGACGGAGGGAGTTGTAGTTGAGTAGAAAGCACACTTTCTATCGATGCAGAACTTCAGCAATTCTCCAAAGATATTTTGAACCAAACCCTCTCTGAACTCAAGGGAAAAAATGTAACCAATGGAGCCATATTTGCGATAAAACCATCTTCATGAGAAGTGCTGATATACCAAGGAAGCAAGGACTTTTATGCAAGTGATATAGATGGACAGGTTGATGTCATCCAAGCTCGCAGACAACCAGGAAGTACCATGAAACCATTTTTGTATTTACTGGCTCTTGAATCTGGAGCAAACCCTGATGACTTGATACTGGATATAGAGAGCGAATACAACTCCTTTCAAGAAGGGAAAGTCTATATCTCAGAGAATTATTCTCTGAAGCAATACGGACTGGTACGACTCAAAAAAGCTCTTGGAAATAGTTTTAACAATGCCTCGGTGAGACTTGGTCGAGAACTCGGACTTCAAAAAGTGTATGAGTTTTATGAAAAATACGGCTTTGAATTCGATTTCTGAGCCGAACATTATGGTTATTCTCTCGTTCTTGGAAATCCGAGTATTCCTCTTGAGGGTTTAGTAAGGAGTTACGCGCAGTTGTTACCAGCGACAACTCCCCCTGTCTTCGTAAACTCAGACATCCCCCTCCATGAGGGGGAACAAGTTGACTTTCAAAAAAAACAAGAGTCTCCCTCATGGAGGGAGATGTCCGAAGGACAGAGGGAGCGTGTCAACAAGTTCCTCCTGTACGATATCCTTTCTGATTCAGATAATAGAGATGTGAGTTTCGGGGTAAATTCTATCCTCAATACCTCCATCCCCCAAGCTGTAAAGACGGGAACGAGTAGTGACTTCCGTGATAACCTGGTTCTATCATATCATCCTGACTTCGTACTCGGAGCTTGGATAGGGAACAATGACAATTCTTCTATGCAGGGAGTTACAGGTATCACGTGAGCTGGATATGTCTGGCATCAAATTATTGAAAAAGCTATTTCTCTTGGGTATATTTCTGACAGAGAGATTCCGCTTCCAGAATGAATTACCAATACTCACTATTGTCTCGATAGTAAGTGTTTCCGAAGAGAGAATATTTACTCAAGATCAGAGAAACAGTATGAATCGAGACTTGCAGAAGGAAGCTTTGCAAGAGAGGATGTGTATGAGAGTCTGAGTCAGTATGAAATTTCAAAGTTGGAAGAGTTATGAATAGAGATGAGGTAGGGATGTTTCTCAAAAAAGTCCTTGAGTTTTGAGAAAGAATCATAGACTAGAGAGAATTTACTATAAGAAATATGTTAGATAAGAGAAAAACTGAAGTAAAAGAAATAGGAAGAAAGAAATACTCTCAGTTTGAGAAGAAGCTTGATAGCTTTATTGTGAAATCAAAATTTACTATTCCGCTATTTTTTGTGCTTCTTTTGATTATTTTCGAACTTACTTTTAGTGTCGGGAACTTCTTTGCAAATCTTGTTGATACGTGAGGGAGTTTTTTGTTTCATCTGACAGGAATCGAGAATAGATTTATAAATGCTGTTTTTTGAGGAATTATGGGAGTTCTCATATATATTCCAAATGTGTTTATCTTGTACTTTTTTCTCTACCTCTTACAAGACTCAGGAATACTTCCGAGGATATCTTTTGTTTTTGATAAAATACTCAAAAAACTCGGATTGAGTTGAGATGGTTTTCTCTCTATGTTTTTAGGATTTTGATGTACAATTCCGGCTATTCTCTCGACAAAAACAGTAGAGGATAGAAAAGAACGAGTTTTGACAATTATGATGCTTCCGTTTATTAGTTGTAGCGCAAAACTCCCAGTGTTTGTTTTACTTATATCAGCATTTATTCCAGCATATTTACAGTCTCTTTCTCTTATAAGTGTGTATGTATTTGGGATTTGTATGTGAGTGTTTTCCAATTGGATTCTTGTATTTTTCCTCAA
>Ga0256834_1001096_pt1 | contig 18815 bp, 18 predicted proteins | sample 4281140metaG_FD_190536 | JGI IMG/M metagenome (GOLD analysis project Ga0256834, IMG submission 190536) | Hydrothermal vent microbial communities from East Pacific Rise, Pacific Ocean - 4281-140 | ecosystem: Environmental > Aquatic > Marine > Hydrothermal vents | place: Pacific Ocean: East...
GCAAGGCAACGTTGGTGTCGTGTAAAAATTCCGACAAAAAATACGGCATCCAGTTTCCGCCCATATACAACATCCATCCCATTTGTTGCAATTCGCCTTGCGATCCGAAGATGAAAAAATCTCTGGAACTTTCGGCCCAAGTACCGGTTGAAGAATCCCAATAAAACATGATGGCTTCTATAGGGTTGCCGTTGGCATCGAAATTATATTCGTATTTATAATTCGGAATCCAAGATTGGCTTGAAGTACTGTAGCCGTAAGCTTCCTGAATTTTTTGCGTGGACGAAGGGTAACTGTATTGATATTTTATCGATGATAAATAGACACCGCCACTCGTGTCATAGACTTCTTCAAGGTATTCGATGATATCCCCGTTTGCATTATAAGTATAGGAATACTTTGAATAAGGAATCCAAGAAGACGAAGGTGTATCGTAAGTCAGTATTTCATACACCTCAAGCAAACCGGATGCATTGTAAGCATACGTTAACTTTTTGTTGGGCATCCATGTTCCGGATCCCGAGTCGTAATTGTTTATGATTTCATAATCTTTTTTGCCGTTACTCAAATAATAGATATCGATTTTACTGATGGGCATCCAAACGCCGGTGGTTAGGTTTTTAATGTAAAAAATCGTTTCAATCGGATAACCCGTAATTGCGTCATAGGTAAATTCTTTTTTGGTCTGCGAAGTAATGTTCGACGAAGCGTCGTATTCGGTTTTTTCTACCAACACTTCTTGTCCGAACTGATTGTAGGAAAAGGATTCCGCTTTAATCAAATTATTTGCAGCATCAAACGTGTTTCTTACCGTAAGAACCTGTTTGTTGGTTCCTTGGGCGTTGACCGTCCAAAGCACGAGCAGTGTGATGTGCATCCAAAAGAAATAAATAATTTTTTTCATAGCGCAATAATTTTAAGATTAATAGCACCTCAAAAATAAATACCGCGCTTAGTTCTCAAAAGGGGTGTAAAACATAAAATGAATTTGATTTGCTAAAATTTGTGTTTGGTCGGACGAGATAAAAAAAATCCCCCGCTTTACAGGGGGGGGATTCTCATGCATAATTTTCAAGAGCCGGTTAAAACCTTCCGTGCTTGTGTTCGTCCTGCCATTTTTTGAGTTCGTCCCATTTGCCTTCGGCGGCCATTTCGGCTTGGAAAGGCCAACTTTCGGGATTGTGCACTTTGTAGGCCGGACCGCCTTTATCCAAAATGTCTTGCAGGAAGCTTACATCGGTTTGAGATAGCTGATCGAACGTGTAAATACCCGCATCGTATAGCATTTGTTGGATTTTAGGGCCTATGCCTTCTATTTTTTTCAAGTCGTCTTTGCGGGTGGGCCCGGGAGGTGGTGCAATGCCTAATCCTTCCGTGGATTTGGAACGGCTTAAGCAGGCTTTGAGGTCCTCGCTCAATTTTCGATTTTCACTTTCAAACATTTTCAGTTTATTCTCCAACAGTTCGTATTGATGTTGTAATTCGCCGTATTTGGTTTCCCATTGATCTCCGGAACTTTTGGCTCCGAGAAAATAGCGTAGTAAATAGCCCAAGATGAAGGCTACCAAAAGCATTAAAATAATTTCGAATGCGGCGGTTTCTTTTCCGTATGATTCCGCCGTTGAAAAAAGTCCGCTTACTAAGATATTCATAATGATGGGTTTTAAGAGATTATTGAATAATTTTTATTTCCACCCGGCGGTTCAATTTTCTGCCTTCTTTGGTAGCGTTGTCCGCTACGGGATTTTCCTGACCGCCTGATTTTACGATAATCCTTTCTTTAGCGATTCCTTTACGCATAAGAATCCTTGCAATGCGTTCGGCCCGTTGTCGGCCGAGCCATTTGTTGGACTCGGGCGTACCGATGTTATCGGTATAACCGGTAATTTCCACTCGGGCATCCGGATTTTGCTTGAGTGTTGTTACCAGTTCGTCCAAATATTTCAGAATCTCGGGATTTCTGATTTCCCTTTTTGAATTAAACGGAAAATAAATCAAGGTTTTTCCGGCTTTTTCTTTCACATAGTCGTTATCGGTAACCCAAGCAAAATATCCTTCAAAACCGTTAATGAAATGCTGTCCGCCGGGCAAGTCGCCGTCCAAAAGCCGGGATGAAGTTACAATCTTGTCTTCGGGAATATGGTCTTTCAATAAGGCTTTTACGGATTCGGCTCTTGCCAAGCCCATATTTTCATATCCTTCGGGAACGGGTTCACCGGACAGATAGGGCCCGGTGATTTGAACTTTTTTTCCTTCCTTTACCTTTAAGGCAAGAGATTGCACGTATCGGTTCCATTCCATACTGTCCTTGATTTTCGGAGAGATATCGGACAAGTCGTATGAAATGAGTTCGCGTTCCGCTACGACGGCTTGTTCTTCCGTCGGGGATTCGGCTTCGGGTGGCGGTGCTTTGACTTCCTTATGCGATGTCCGGGTACAGAAACCTTTGATTTGACAAACATACCAATAGGTACTTCCCGCACTCCATAGCACAAAAGCCGCTAGCACCGCAAGGGGTTTGGCTTTCATATTACTGATTTTTTCGGTGTGATAAATATATAAAAAAATATTAAACCTTTGACTTTATGTATTTTAACTGATACGAAATCATTCATAAAACCAAAAAAGAAATACGCTTTACTTCCGGTTTGCAACGGTGATCCTCCTACACCGACGTGTAGTTTTCGGGCCGTGAAATACAAAAAATCCCGCCGAAGCGGGACAGTTGAAAGTTAAAAGGATAAGGACTAAAAAAACCTGTAACCCAACAAAATACCAAACGAACTATTTTTGGTAACATTATCTTTATCGGGAACAATATCCGATGTACCAGCCAAATAAACGATACCCAATTCAAAATTTTTGTATAATAACGAAGTTTGTAGCATGAGTCCCATATCCCCCGACTTGAAATGACTATTGGAGGAACTGCCGAATTTCAATTTTTCGGTATTACTGCTTTCTCCGTTATCCACTTCCAATTCACCTCCCATGGCAAAACCCAAATACATTCCCAATGACGGCGCAATATACACCTCATCGGCAATCTCGATATTATATTTGAGCGCTACCGGAAAATACAGATAATTGATTTTAAATGTCCCGGTTAAATCAAGTTCCTTTCCGTCACTTGATATCCCCCCTTCGCCTTCTGTTAAGATCTTTAAGCCTTGCCGGATGAAAAGAAGACCTCCTTTGAAAAACAAATGGTCCGCTACTTCGTAATCATAATTTACTCCGAAATTGACACTCTTGATCGGATAATGACTGATAAAGGAAACGTTGGGAAGCCTTTCTCCTTTTTCCCATGATTTGAATTTTGATACGTTAAATCCTAACTGAACACCGAAACCTTGTCCGGAAACCACCATGAAATACAATAAAGCAATTGCGGTAAGTAATGTCTTTTTCATAATGCATTTTTTCTGCAATTTTATTGCCTGCGGCGGAATTCATCCAAAGGTTTATGAAAATAGCACCGGAATGTCTGATTATTGTTCTTTATTAAATGAAATCCGGAACTGGACCTTTCGATTTGTTACCCGTCCTTTTTTTCTGCTTATTAGCCGGACCCTCCTGCAGGTTGGTTATCGGGTTCTTACGAAAAAAATCATTAAAATCACCATAAAAAACAAAAAACCGCCGCGAGGGCGGTTTGTGTGACGAAGTATTAATTTCCGTTTTTATCGGCGTTGGTCGATGGGAACGAACTTTCTGGGAGCGCTTCCCAAATACAATTGTCTTGGACGTCCGATAGGGTCGTTGTTTTCGCGCATTTCTTTCCATTGGGCAATCCAACCGGGCAAGCGTCCGATGGCAAACATAACGGTAAACATTTCCGTAGGAATACCCAAGGCCCGGTAAATAATACCACTGTAAAAGTCCACGTTAGGGAACAATTTTCTGGCTTGGAAATATTCATCGTTAAGTGCGGCTTCTTCCAATGTTTTGGCGATGTCTAACAACGGGTCGCTGACTTTCAAATCGGCCAACACTTTATCGGCATATTGCTTGATAAACCGGGCACGCGGGTCGTAGTTTTTATACACACGGTGTCCGAATCCCATCAAGCGGAACGGATCGTTTTTGTCTTTGGCTTTATTGATGTATTTCTGCACGTCGCCGCCGTCTTCTCTAATTTGTTCGAGCATTTCCAACACCGCTTGATTGGCGCCGCCGTGTAGCGGTCCCCACAAGGCGGACACTCCTCCCGAGATGGCCGCAAACAACCCCGCATGTGACGATCCTATCAATCTAACGGTAGAGGTGGAACAGTTTTGCTCGTGGTCGGCGTGAAGGATGAGTAACTTATCCAAGGCTTCGGCCGAGATTTCATTCACCTTATAAGGTTCCATGGGTTTTTCAAACATCATCTTCATCAAATTGCCTGTATAGCTCAGACTGTTGTCCGCATACGTCAGCGGCCAACCGTTGCGCTTGCGCATAGCCCAAGCCCCCAAAATCGGGAATTTCCCCATCAAACGAACAATGATTTTATAGAGTTCTTCTTTATCGTTAAAATCGAAATTCACCGGATAAAACGCCGTCAAAGCGCTTGTCATCGAGGATAAAATTCCCATCGGGTGCGCCGAACGGGGAAATCCGTCGATGATGTTTTTCATCTCTTCGTTTACAAACGATTTGTCTTTGATATCGGCCACAAATTTCTCGTATTGTTCTTTCGTAGGAAGTTCGCCGAAAATCAACAAATAAGCTACTTCCAAAAAATTGGATTTCTCGGCCAGTTCTTCTATGGCATAACCGCGATACATCAAAACCCCTTCTTCGCCGTTGATATATGTAATTTTACTAACGGTTGACGCGGTATTTTTATATCCGGGATCCAGAGTAACCACGCCTCCAGAGTCGGTACGGAGTCTTTTTATGTCGATGGCTTTGTCGCCCATGGTTCCGGTTCTGACCGGGAATTCCATTTCCTTACCGTCCACGTGTAAAACGGCTTTTTCGTCTTCGATTATATGTGTGTCTTTCATAGTTATTGGTTTTTAATATACGATTTCAAAACTTGTGTATCCCTTCGGTGCGATTGTTTCCGAGTTTACTTCTTTTACTTCTGCCAAGGGTGAGCCCACATGAAGCCATTGTTTAAACGCTTCGATGGCTCCGGGAGATCCTTCGGCTTCCACATAGACACTACCGTCGGGTTCATTCCTCACGATTCCCGTCAATCCGAGCGCCGTAGCTTTGTCCCGGGTGTGTTTTCTAAACCAAACCCCTTGAACCTTTCCCGTGATTTTTGCTCGTATTGCGGTTTTCATTTCATTAACAAATATAGTTCGAAACTTGGCCAAATTAAATGATGAAAGGCAGTTTTATTCGGTTTTTTCGGTTTGAAACACTTTAATTTCAAAGAGTTTATCCCAATTTTTACCCGTTACAAAAATTGTGCCCCGTTGCTTATGGTAGGCTATGCCGTTCAGTACATCCAAAGCGGGATGTTTTTTTACTTTCTTCAACAAATCCGACAAATCGATAACCGCCTCCACTTCTCCGGTTTCGGGTCGAATGACCGCCAATGCGTTTTTCATCCAAATATTGGTAAAAATTCTCCCTTCCACCCATTCCAACTCGTTAATTCTCTTAATCTTATGCTTGTGGGTATATACATTGAAATAATCTTTCTCTTTTAATGTTTCCGGATCAAGGATCCAAATTTTTTCCGTCCCGTCGGATTTGAAAATCAAACTGTCATTATGGCACAATCCCCAACCTTCCTTGCTGTTATCATAAGCGAATTCCCCCAATCGATTAAACGTTTTATCAAAAACAAAACCTTTCTTGTTTTGCCACGTCAACACGACAATACTGTCGTTCCAAACGGTAAGCCCTTCGGCAAATACGTTATCATCAAAAGCATATTTCCGAATCACCTTTCCGGTGGTAAAATCCACTTTTCGTAATGAAGATTTGCCATACTGACCGGTACTTTCGTATAAGGTATCGCCTTCGAATTCCAAACCTTGCGTAAAGGCTTCCGTATCGTGCGGGTATTCGGCTATGAGTTCGTAATCCCATTTGACCGGCGGTTCGGACGCAAATAAAGTGAAACGACGCTTGATATTTTGTTTGCTTCCGTCGTCAAAAGTAAAAACGAAAGTAATCTCGTGCTTGCCCAAGCGCAATCCCATACGGCCGGGAAGCACCACCGTATCCGAAACTTTCGCACCTCCCCCCACACTTTCATCAATCTTAAATACGATTTTCTTCACCCCCGATTCCCGGAGATTTTCAAAAACAATGACGGGAGGTTGATTCAAATACCACGCCTTTGGAAAGGCTTTGAGGGTGACTTTTTTTTCTTTACAAGCCGACAATCCGCTCAATAAGGTGAAAACCATCAAAAGTCTTAAAAAAATTTTGTTCGTCATCACTACATTTTTGGAGGTTCAATTTACAATTTTTTGATGAGGTACCGCCAGGGTTTGTCCTTCCATTCTTTGGCATAATCCACCCCGATTCGCGGTGTTCGGATAATTTCACGAGGCGTTATGTTCGATTCTTCCACCCAAAGCCCCGTTGTTTTTCCGACGGGTTTTCCGTTCAACCGTCTGTCAACGTAAAATGCACGTGTCAACTTTCCGGGCCCGTCGGTTCTATCCTGCAAATCAACAAATTTTCCGCCTTTCCTTACTTGCGGAAAAATCACGCCTCTGATCAACACGGCCGCCGGAAAATCTTGCGGCATAGTGGTAAAATTGAGCATTTCATACATGCCGTAAATAAGATATACATAGATGTTACCGCCTTCGGCAAACATGATTTCGGTGCGCGGAGTCTTGCCCTTGGAACAATGGCAGGCCAAATCGTCCGGGCCGTGGTAAGCTTCGGTTTCGGATATGATGCCCCTGTAATATTTCCCGTCGATTTCCCTATACAAGTATTTTCCCAACAAGTCCCGGGCAACCTCACGCGTATCGCGAACGAAAAAACTTTTATCCAACATAGGTCGCAATTAATTTTTCCACGAGCGGCGGCACACCTTTAACGGCCGTTTCCGGAATGATTTCCAAAGGATTGTTTAAAGAAATACCGGAGGGATGCGGGTCGATATAATATACCTTGGCGCCGGGCTTCAGTTCATATACCAAGCCCGCCGCGGGATACACTTGCATACTCGTTCCTACGATGATGTATATGTCGGCTTGCCTTGTAAGGCGTGATGCTTCGGTTATGGCGGGCACAGGTTCGCCGAACCATACGATATGCGGACGTAATTGCGCACCGTCTTCGGCCAAATCGCCCAAGTGAAGGTCGTCTTCCCAAGAATAAATTAACGACGGATTCTTTTCGCTACGCACTTTTTTCAACGCTCCGTGCAGATGCAACACGTTTTGGCTTCCCGCCCGTTCGTGCAAGTCGTCCACATTTTGCGTAATGATGTAAGTGTCGAAATATTTTTCCAATTCGGCCAAAGCTTGGTGTGCGGCATTGGGACGGACTTCTTTCAGTTTTCTGCGCCGTAAGTTATAGAAGTCCAAAACCATTTGCGGATTGCTCCGCCACGCCTCGGGGGAGGCTACTTCTTCAATACGATATTGTTGCCAATATCCGCCCGAATCCCTGAAGGTGGGAATCCCGCTTTCTTTACTGATACCGGCACCGGTTAATATTCTGATGACGGGTTTGTCGGTCATATATAATGTTATGATGATGCATAAAGATAAAAAGAAAAAGTGAAAAGCAGACCTGTAAGCCGGATTCTGTCGAGTCTTGCCATTTATCTGGGACTACGGTTACCCGTAGCCTCTAGCTGCCTACCCACCGGCTCGGCCGGGCCAGCCTCAAGCGCCGGTATATTTGGCATTGCACCGCCTAGAGTTTAGCCTTTTCACTACAGCCGAACTGTACCTGGTTTCTGTGCCACTAGTCCTCTTCCGGCCTCTGCCGGAAGGACGGGTGTTACCCGCTAGGCCGCCCTGTGGTGTCCGGACTTTCCTCTCTCCGCTCGGGAGAGCGGCAAGACAGTCTGCTTTTCACCGGACGTTAATATAACAAAAATCGTGCTAAAATGCAAGTGCTACCGACAGAAATCGGGGGATATTTCCCGACAAAACGCCCGCCTACGGGTGCCCAACAATTTATTTGAATGCGCAGGGGGTTATTTGCCGAATGTTTGTCGTTTGAACAAGCGTGGACAAAATATGACACATATGTTGTATTCCGGGCAAAATTCTCAGGCATTCATATATGCTTCGTACCGAAGCGAAGCCATATATCAGGGCTTTTCAAATTAAACGTAACTTTGCAAAAAAATAATGCATGATTAAAAAGTTGAAGAAAACCAAAATTATCGCCACACTGGGACCGGCCGTGGAAAGTTATGCAATCAAGAAAAAAATGGTGGAAGCCGGTGTTAACGTGTTTCGGGTCAATTTTTCTCACGCGAATTACGATATCGTCAAAACTCAAATAGATCATATTCGTCAAATCCAAGACGAACTGCAAGTCAACGTAGGTATTCTGGCCGATTTACAAGGGCCAAAACTACGCATAGGCCGGATGGAAGACGAGGTCCGCTTGGAAGCGGGCGATAAATTTGTGCTGACTACGGAAAATATTGTAGGAACGAATAAAAAAGCTTATGTCAACTACGCCCCCCTGCCCGGGGAAGTAAATCCGGGAGAAATCATCCTGTTAGACGATGGAAAAATTCAATTGGAAGTAGTGGCTTCCGACCGGAAGAAAGAAATCGAAAGCCGGGTAATCCAAGGCGGTATTTTGAAGAGCAACAAAGGCATAAACCTTCCCGACAGCACCATCTCCATTCCATCCTTAACCGAAAAAGATTTAAAAGATTTGAGCTTTATCACGCAAAATGACTTCGATTGGTTGGCATTGTCTTTTGTGCGAAAAAAAGAAGACGTATTGGAATTAAAAAAATATTTGAAAAACCATTTTAATTCCGACTTGCCCGTCATAGCCAAAATCGAAAAGCCGGAAGCGGTTCGCGAAATCAAATCCATCGTAAAAGTGTCGGACGGCATTATGGTGGCTCGCGGCGACTTGGGTATTGAAATGGATATCGAAAAAGTTCCGGTCATTCAAAAACGCATCGTCAGGATGGCGCGCAAGCAGGCCAAACCCGTAATCATCGCCACCCAAATGATGGAAAGTATGATCGACAACCTGATTCCCTCCCGGGCCGAAGTCAACGATGTGGCCAATTCCGTTATGGACGGTGCCGATGCGGTAATGCTTTCGGGGGAAACTTCGGTGGGAAAACATCCGGTGGAAGTGGTAAGCCGTATGTCCGACATCATTTTACGCGTGCAAAATGCGGTGAAATATGCCGGCAAACAAAGAGCGCAATCCAAAAACGACCCGCGATTTATCTCGAAAATGATTTGTTATTACGGCGCCGAAACCGGCACGGAAATCAACGCCAAAGTTATAACCACACTGACCGTTAGCGGATTTTCGGCCGTTCAAACGGCCATGCACCGTCCCAAACCTTACGTTTTTGCTTTTACCCGAAACAAAAAACTGCTAAACCGTTTGGCCTTGTACTGGGGCGTGTATTCGTTTTTTTACGACCGCTTGGTAAGCACCGACGAAACCATTAAAGACATTATCGATATTTTGAAGAAAAACAAAGTGGTACAAAAAGGAGATTTTGCTGTAAATTTAACTTCCATGCCGGTCAACGAGCAAGGCATGGTCAATACGTTACGTATTACCCAAATTAAATCCTAATGCACCGGGAGATCGAAAGGAAATTTTTGGTAAAATCCGGCCGTTGGAAGCAAGCGGCGGTACGACGATTTCATATCAAACAGGCATACTTGAGCTTCGGCCCTCCTGTAACGGTTCGTGTAAGAGATAAAGACGGACAAGGCATGTTAACCGTTAAAGGCGAAAGTCACGACGGCGGAATTTCACGTCGCGAATGGGAAAAGAAAATTACGATGGAAGATACCGGAATTTTATTTCAATTGGCACAAGGCCGTATCATTGAAAAAATCAGGTATGAAATCCCTTGGGAGGATGTGATTATTGAAGTGGATGAATTTATCCGACCGAGAAAAGGCCTTGTATTGGCCGAAATCGAACTCAAAGACGAAAACCAACCGCTAAACTTACCGGATTGGTTGGGAGAGGAAGTAACCGGAAAAAAAGAATATTACAACGCATACATAGCACAATATGGCTAAAACAAAACGTATTTATTACTGCCGGAATTGCGGCAATCAATTTTCGCAGTGGATGGGACAATGTCCCGCTTGCAAGGAATGGAATACCATCGTGGAAGAAAAGGTTTCCAAGTTCGAAGCCAAGCGAGGTGTCAGGTTAAACGATGATGCCGGAGCGCTTGACTTAGGTGAAATAAAGGCGGATAGCACTTACCGCATTCCGACGGGAAACAGGGAATTGGACTTGGTATTGGGCGGCGGATTGGTGCCGGGTTCCGTCATACTCCTCGGCGGTGAACCGGGTATCGGTAAATCCACATTGATGTTACAAACCGCCCTTCAAATGCCTTTCAAAACCTTATATATTTCGGGAGAAGAAAGCCCGGAGCAAATCAAAATGCGCGCCGAACGGCTGGGATTGACCCGCCCGGGCATAAAAATCTATCCGGAAACCGATACGCACCGTATCTTTAGCACCGTCAAAAAGGAGCAACCCGACATCCTGGTAGTGGATTCCATTCAAACGCTTTTTTCCCCGCGCATCGAATCGTCGCCGGGGAGTATCGTTCAAATCCGGGAATCGGCGGCGGAACTCATCCGGTTTGCCAAGCAAAGCCGTACGCCGGTTTTTATCATCGGTCATATAACCAAAGAAGGTGTAATTGCCGGACCGAAAATTTTGGAACACATGGTAGATACGGTGTTACAATTCGAAGGCGACCGGCATCATCAATACCGGATATTACGCAGTTTGAAAAACCGGTTCGGAAGCACATACGAAATAGGCATCTTCGAGATGACCGCCGAGGGTTTAAAGGCCGTTGACAACCCGGCGGGAGTACTGCTCCACCGTTCCGGAGAAAATTTTAGCGGCACCTCGGCCGGGTTGGTGGTGGAAGGCATCCGGAGTTTTCCGGTGGAAACACAAGCTTTGGTGAGTCCGGCCGTATATGGGACCCCCCAACGGTCGGTGACGGGATATGATGCCAAACGGGTAAACATGATTTTGGCCGTGCTGGAAAAACGCGCCGGATTACGCCTAAGCGACAAAGATGTTTTTCTCAACATTGCGGGCGGTATCCGCATCACGGATCCCGGATTGGATTTGGCCGTAGCCGCTTCGATATTTTCTTCCTGTCACGACTTGCCGGTTCGTTCGCATTATGCCTTTGCCGGCGAAGTGGGGCTTACGGGCGAAATCCGTCCCGTAGCCCGCATCGAACAACGCATCGGGGAAGCGGAAAAAAGCGGATTTGAACGTATCTTTATTTCCGCCCATCACAAAATCAACCCGGAACTTTACAACATCGAAATCACCGGATTAAAATCCATAGAAGAAATCAACGGAATCGGTTAAACGAACACCAAGCAAAAGCAACTTACATGGCGTATTTAAACCTGTCGTCGAACTTCAGCTTGTCCCGCACTTCCCGCATCGCACGGGCGTAGAGTTCGAGCTGACGAAGGGAATATTGCATACGTTCGAGCAGTAGTTTTTCTTCGGCCGAGAGGCTTTCTTCATTAAATTTTTCGTGAACGAAACGGACAATCGTATGGTCGGGAATGAAAACCCATTTGTTGTTTTTATACACGTATGAACGCATGTCCGTCACCGGGTATTGGCCGTTGATTTCGGAACTTACGGAAATCAACCAAACGGGTTTATGTCCGGTTTCTTTTTCACCGAAAAAAAGAGCAAAGTTTTTTATAGACGGAGTTGCACCGCCGTTCCATTCGGGAACCACAATGATATATGCATCGGCTTTTCGGACTTGATTTCTTAACGGAGCCAAGATTTTCATCCATTGTTCTTCTCCTCGCCAAACGCCTTCATCCCACAAGGGAATACCGGCTTCGGCCAAATCCAACAGTGCGATATCCTTAAATCCGGAATGCTTTTTGACCAAACCCGATACCACATCGGCAACTTTTCTCGATTGGGAAGGATTTCGATGACTGGCCGAAATAATTAATACATTCATCGCTTAGTATTTTTGGTTTCGGGTAAATATACCAACTTTTTGGTTTTGAAGAATTCCTCGTCAAAATAACCCGACAGCGGAATAACTTGCGTTCGGGGAAAGTTTTTTAACTCTTCGGCCAAATCACCGCCCTTCAAATACAATATGCCGTTTGGCATTTTATGTTTGTTTTTTTCGCTTATATTTTTCCGTGTCCAAGCGTAAAATTTGTCCATTCGGGCAACCGCCCTGCTCACGACAAAATCGTATTTACCGTGATGTTTTTCGACACGAATCCGTTCGGTGGTCACGTTTTTTAACTCCAATGCATCCGTCAGGTATCGAATGGCTCTTATTTTTTTATCGATGGAATCCACCAAGTGAAATCGGACTTCGGGAAAATATATGGCCAAAGGCAATCCGGGAAAACCACCGCCCGTTCCTACATCCAAAATGTCACTTCCGGGCAAAAATTGGATAAATTTAGCGATGGCTAACGAATGTAGTACGTGTCGTTCGTAAAAATGATCAATGTCCTTGCGTGAAATCAAATTGATGCCGTCGTTTAAGGGACGGAACAATTCGCCGAGCTTGACAAACGTTTCGTATTGCCTGCCGGTCAGGTCAAAGTATTTGCTTAATATTTGCGCGTGATTTATCCGCATATACAATAAAAAAAGATATGCAAAGTTAATATTTATAAAGTAGATAAAATTGCTTATATTTGCTCTAAATACGTGTGAATTATGAACGAAAAGCCTGTCCGCAAAACCGATGAAGTGGATTTGTTTACTTTTTTTTCCGCTTTGGGTAATGTTTTTAAATCGCTTTTCAATTTTTTTAAATCCATTTTGATTTTTCTGTTCGACCGCATCGTTTTTGTGCCTTACGTTTATTTCAAAAAGTTCAAACGCATTGTGTTGCCATTGTTCGGTTTGGCCTTTGTTTTGGGATTATTGGCCGATTTATCCAAAAAAGACCTGTATAAAGCGGAAGTTTTGCTATCGCCTTCTTATGACAGCGGGAAAGAACTTTATTCACAAATCGAATATCTCAACAGCCTGATCGCCCTTCAGGATACCAACAAGCTGGCCGAAATATTAAACATTTCACCCGGAGAAAGCGCATCTTTGATTCAATTCAAAATCGCCCCCAATTACAACGAACGCATCAATATCAAGTATTTTAACGAATACGTTTATTATCTCGACTCGCTTGCGGTGGAAAACATTTCATACGAATCATTCGTTCAATCGCTTACAAAACAACAGTTCGACTATCCTCAACATGTTCTGGAAGTTATTTCCGACATGCCTTCGGTCTTCGGAAAGCTCAATCCTTACTTCAATAACTTATTGGAAGACAACGAGTTGTTCAAAAAACGGCGGGATCAATTCATCGCCACACACAAGTTGCTTTTGGAACAAAACCTGCAAGCCCTCAAACAAATCGACAGTTTGCGAAGCGCCGTGGATGTCGCTATAAAAAACTCGGCCAACGCCGAAAACATTCCCGGCGGAAGTGTAATCGTCGGCACTTCCAAGATAGAATTTCCCGAAACCAAATACGATTTGTTTCAAAAACGAACCGAACTGCTCAACTACATCCAATCCATCAAAAAAAAGCTGAGCGACGAAACGGAAATTCTTAAGATGAACTCCACATTTCCCGAAATCGGCGAACCTTATCAACCGTTGCGCAGAAACTTTATCTTGGTTTTCCTGTTCGGATTGGCGGTTCTGTTGATCACCGTGTTCAACTTACTCGAATTTATCATTTACTTAAACAAACGCTACGAAGCAACCAAAAATCAGACTTGAACCTGAATGAAAGTCATCAAAAAAATTTTCGACCGTTGCTTTTTGCTTCAACCTCAAATCCATCCCGACCACCGGGGGTTTTTCTTTGAATTTTATAACCGGAAAGCATTTCTGAAAGCCACCGGCTTGGATATGGATTTCGTTCAAGACAACCTGGCCCGTTCCCGGTTCGGCGTTTTGCGCGGATTTCATTTTCAAAAACCGCCCTACGAACAAGCCAAATTGGTAAGTGTAATCAAAGGAAAAATTTTGGACGTTGTCGTCGATATACGTCCCGAATCGCCTACGTTTCTGCAACATTATGCCGTAGAACTTAACGAACAAAACCGCTATCAGCTCTTTATCCCCAAGGGATTTGCCCATGCCTATCTATCCCTGGCCGATGAAACGTACGTCTTTTACAAAACCGACGCCTTTTACCACCCCCAAGCCGATTCCGGATTCCGTTTTGACGACCCCGATGTCAATGTAAACTGGCCTATCGATATCCGCCGTATGATTGTGTCCGAAAAAGACCGGAACTTAGCCTTCGTAAAAGACATTTTCGGATGAAAACCGGAAAAAAAATCAAGCTTCTGATTACCGGCGCATCGGGACTTACGGGCAAAACCGCCACCGAATATTTCGGCGCCCTAGACCCTTATCAAGTCATTTCGCTTACGCGAAAAGATTTGGACATTACCGACCGGAAAAAGGTTGAGGAAAGCATTAAAACATTCCAACCCGATTATATTTTGAACTGTGCCGCCTATACCCGGGTGGACCAAGCTGAAGCTGAAAAAGAAAAATGCTATGCCGTCAACGTAACCGGCATCGAAAATCTTGCCCGGGCATCCTTAGAAACGGGAAGCACCGTGATTCACCTGTCCACGGATTATGTGTTTGACGGTACTAAAAAAACACCCTACTGCGAAACCGACCCAAAAAATCCGATTTCCCATTACGGCTTGACGAAATCTTTGGGCGAAGATAAATTGCAGGAAATCACCCGAAAGCATTTTATCATCCGACCCGCTTGGATTTACGGAAAATACGGAGACAACTTTTTCACCAAACTCTTGACTTGGAGCCATCAAAATCCCGTTCTCAAAATAGCCGATGACCAAACCGGAACGCCCACTTATGCCGGCGATCTGGTGCAATTCATCCGTTTCGTCATCGAAAACGCCCCGGATCAATTCGGTATATATCATTTTACCAACGAAGGTCAAGCCACGCGTTACGAACAAGCCGAAGAAATTTTGCGCTTGTTAGGACGGACGAACCGCATCATACCCGTTGCATCGTCGGAATTTAATCCTATGGCCCGGCGTCCGGCTTACAGCGTATTGAGTAAAGAAAAAATCAAAAAACTTTGGCAATACCCGGTGAAACATTGGAAAGAAAGTTTGCGTCAATTCATAAAAGAACACTATGATAACAAAAGTTGAACACATCGGCATCGCCGTATCCGACCTGGACCGGGCCGAAAAACTTTTCGAACAACTCTTGGGCGTTAAACCCTACAAACGCGAAACGGTAAAAAGCGAAAAAGTAATTACTTCGTTCTTTAAAACCGGCGAAACCAAAATAGAATTATTATCCGCCGCCGATGACGACAGCGTAATCAAAAAGTTCATCGAAAAAAAAGGCGAAGGGGTTCATCACATTGCATTCGCCACCGACGATATCGAGGCGGATATGGAACGGCTTGCCAAGCAGGGATTTCAATTGCTTCAACAAAGGCCCAAGCCCGGCGCCGACAACAAGTTGGTGGCATTTATCCATCCCAAATCGGCGGGAGGCGTGTTGGTGGAATTGTGTCAGGACAAAGATTGAATCAAGATAATTTACCTTTCAAGTACGGCACCATCAAAGAACGACCGTGTTCAACCAAGGCTTCGGGTGTGCCTTGAAAAATCACTTCGCCGCCCTTGTCACCGCCTCCGGGACCGAGGTCTATAACGTAATCGGCCGATTTGACGATATCGGGATGATGTTCGATAACCACGATGCTATGACCTCTTTCCAAAAGCTTGTCGAAGGATTGCAATAAGGTCTTGACATCGTGAAAATGCAACCCGGTGGAGGGCTCGTCAAAAATGAAAAACACGTGCCCGTCCGCATGACCTTTGAGCAGATAAGTAGCGATCTTGAGCCTTTGCGCTTCACCACCCGACAGGGTGGAAACGGGTTGTCCCAAAGTCACATATCCCAACCCCGCTTCCTGCAAGGCGCTCAGCTTTCCGGAAATGTTCGTTTGTCCGTAAGTTGCAAAGAAATCCACCGCTTCGTCCACACTCATTTCCAAAATGTCGTGAATGTTTTTTCCTTCAAATCTCACTTGCAGAACATCATCTTTAAAGCGCTTACCGCTGCAGGCCTCGCAAGTAATTTTCACATCGGCCATGAACTGCATTTTGACCGTAACCGTTCCTTCGCCCTTGCATTCTTCACACCGTCCTCCCGGCACGTTGAAGGAAAAATGACGCGGTTGCATTCCGAAAAGTTCGGCTCTTTTTTGCGAGGCCATAAGCGCACGAATTTCGTCATATACTTTGATGTAGGTAGCCGGGTTGGAGCGAGACATCCGGCCTACGGGATCTTGACCGATAAGTTCCACCTCGCCGATGGTTCGCCATGCGCCTTCAAGCGCATCATGTGCGCCGGGCACCGGACCGTGTCCGTAAATTTTCCGGTGTAATGCCGGAAACAAGGTTTCCGTTATCAAACTCGACTTACCGCTTCCCGACACGCCGGTTACCACCGTTAAGGTATGCAAGGGAAAACTAATATCGATATTTTTCAAATTATGATGGCGGACGCCTTTGAGATAAATCTTGTCTTTCGAGGTTCTTCTTCGCCCGGGTACGGGAATACCGAGTCGGCCCGAAAGATATTGCCCGGTGAGCGTTTCTGATTGTAAAATTTTTTGAAAATTGCCTTCGGCCGCCACTTCCCCGCCGAAAGTTCCGGCAAAAGGGCCCAAGTCGATAATGTGGTCTGCCGCTTTGATAATTTCTTCGTCGTGTTCCACCACCACCAATGTATTGCCTTTGTCCCGGAGTTGTTTTAGGGTTTGAATCAATTTGTTCGTATCCGCCGGGTGCAGTCCGATGCTCGGTTCGTCCAACACGTAAATAGCTCCGGTTAATCCGCTACCTAACGACAAAGCCAAACGGATGCGCTGCACTTCTCCACCCGACAGGCTATTCATAGTGCGATTCAGATGGAGATATCCCAATCCTACGTTCATCAAAAAATTCAAGCGGTTTTTTATTTCTTTCAAAATCCTTTCCGCTACTTGTTTTTCGTAAGAAGAAAGCTGTAATTCCTCGAAAAATTTCACCAATTCTTCCACCGGCATTTCCACCAAATCGCCTATGTTTTTATCACCCACATACACATAAAAGGCCTCCTTACGCAAGCGTTTGCCAAGACAAGCCGGACAAACGGTTTTGCCCCGGTAACGCGAGAGCAGGACACGGTTTTGAATTTTGTAGGATTTGCTTTCAACTTTTTTGAAAAAATCATGGATTCCGTCAAAATATTCGTTTCCTTCCCACACGAGGCGTTTTTGGGCTTCGGTCAAATCTTTCCAAGGCGTGTGTACCGGGAAATCGAACTTATGTGCATTGCGCACCAAATCGTCTCTGTACGAACTCAATTTTCGTCCCGTCCAAGGAGCCACCGCACCTTCGTAAACGGATTTAGCGGGATCGGGAATTACTTTCCCGGGATCGATACCTATCACACTTCCGTAACCTTCACATACCGGACAAGCACCGTAGGGATTGTTAAAACTGAACAAATGTACCGAAGGTTCGGGAAATTCCATGCCGTCGGCTTCAAACTTATCCGAAAAATCATAGCGTTTTTTAGTCGCCCAATCGGTCAAGGTCAAGTATCCGCGCCCTTGAAAAAAAGCCGTTTCGACGGATTCGGAAATCCTGTTTAGGTAATCATTGTCATTTTGCACAACGATACGGTCGATAATCAACTCGAAATCCCGAGGAATTTCATTTCCGGGCAGTTCCAACAACCGATCGATGTCCCATATTTCATCTCCGGCCAAAATCCTGCTGTAATTTTGATTTTTTAAAATTTGTAACACCTCTTTCGGCGAACGCTTGGTCTGCGGTAATTTAACGCTCAAAATCCATCGCGAACCTTCCTGCCGGCGGGTTAAAAAATCCAAAACATCTTGAGTCGTATGCCGGACCACCGGTTTGCCGGAAACGGGGGACACGGTCTTCCCTATTCGGGCAAATAATAATTTCAAATAATCGTAAATCTCGGTAGCCGTTCCCACGGTGGAACGTGCATTGGCCGATGCGGTTTTTTGTCTGATAGCCACCGTAGGTGCCAAATTGCGTATGGCTTTGACACGAGGTTTTTCGATTTTTCCCAAAAACTGACGGGCGTAGGTGGAAAGACTTTCAATATAACGCCGTTGACCTTCGGCATAAAGGACATCATAAGCCAAACTCGATTTACCGCTACCCGATAGTCCCGTTATGACGGTAAATTTCCCGAGCGGGATTTTTACATCAATGTGCTTGAGGTTGTGTTCGTGTGCGTCGAAAATTTCTATGAATTCCGGGCGAGGCATATTAAACGTAACGGATTTTGCAAAGATATGTTATTTCAACGGCAAGAGAAAACCCGGCGAATTGCCTCTTCACGAAAAGTCATTATAAATAACAAACCAAATTCTCCAAGCGTATTATCATTAAAAAAACTATTCACCACTCACTAAATTCCTCCAAAAAATTACTCATTGTCAGTTGAAATCGGTTTCCGTATCTTTGTGGTTATCAAAAAAACGGCTATGGAAAATTTCCACGACTTCGATAAAAAATGGCAACAATATTGGGCCGAAAACAAAACCTTCAAAGCTTACA
>Ga0256834_1001097_pt1 | contig 18804 bp, 18 predicted proteins | sample 4281140metaG_FD_190536 | JGI IMG/M metagenome (GOLD analysis project Ga0256834, IMG submission 190536) | Hydrothermal vent microbial communities from East Pacific Rise, Pacific Ocean - 4281-140 | ecosystem: Environmental > Aquatic > Marine > Hydrothermal vents | place: Pacific Ocean: East...
ACCTATGGTCGCCATGGCAAGGCTTGGTACAGTGATATTAGTGTTCTCCACTTCGGTTGATGTAGTTAAAAGAGTATCATGAGGGTGTTGTGCCAAGAGTAGGCTATCTGTATATATAGCATTTGCCTGCTGCAGCTCAACCTGGGCGCTTAAGTCACTGGTAGATAAGTATATTTGTACTATGGCCGCTGTCATTAGTACTAGGAGTACGACACTTATAGATGATTCAAGTTTATTTAGCCGCATTGCATACAAGTATACTCTGCCCAGAGAGGTGGTACATGTGTTTTCCACAAATATATAGTATAGTGTGTGCAATGAGTATAAAGTATAATGATATATTAGAAACAGTAGAGGACGAGGGTGTTAAGCTACAATCATACTACGGCAAGTACCTAGTGAACTCTTATAAAGAGGCCTTGGAAAGGGCAGAGAGCATGGACTTTACTGGCGGAGTAAGAGAAGACGGCAAGGAGTACGGTATGCTATTTAACTCTAAAGAGGAGTTCGATGACGAGGTTAAAGGTAAAGATTATCCACTGGCCATAGTGCCAATGTTTTAGTTTAAGTGTTAGTATATAATATATGCAAAAGTTAAAGACACTAACTCTATCACTAATAATAGGTTTAGCATTGGCAGGCACGGTTACAGCCGCAGCAGTATGGCAGGGCACATCATGGATAACAGACGGGGCCACAATATCAGCATCCAAGATTAAGTCGAACTTAGAGCATATGTACAACCAATTAGGTCCAAGTCATACCGCTTCCTATGCTACAAACAGTCGCTATGGGTATTTTGAAGGTAGGCGACTAGACGGCACTAGAGGTTTTTATTTGGGGTATGGTGATGGGTTAGGCTTAGTTAATTTACGTTTAGATAATGCCAGCAATCTTAATATTAGCGGTGGTAATGTTGGTATAAATACTAATACTCCCAGCAGTAAACTAGAGGTGGCTGGTAACATAGAGGCAGACAGCTATTGTGATAGGAACGGTGCAAATTGTAGTACCGCATCAAATATAGTAAGTATAGGTAGCACAGTCTCTCCTGCTTCTACATCGTGCTCTGGGTACACCCTTAGTCCATCAAATGTTGTTATCAGTGGAGGTAAGTATGGTGTTCAATATAGCTATAGTAGAGTGAGTGGTTGTACAGTATATACATATACACGTACATATAATGGCGCATGGGGTAGCTGTAGTACAGGTGCTATAGATAACTGTCCTAGTAATGGGGGTGGTGGACAAGGAGGCCAATTTGATGGAATCTAAGGTTATTTAAATTTAAAGCCATACTATTTTGCTCAATCCGTGACTTTTTAAATACGTATTAGTTTTAGAAAATGGCCTAGAGCCAAAGAACCCTCGGTAAGCAGATAGTGGTGATGGGTGTGGAGATTCTAGTACCAAGTGCTTATTAGTGTCTATCAGCGCCCTTTTACTCTTAGCATAGGCACCCCATAGTATAAAGACTACGTTCTCTTTCTTATCTGAGATAGACTTAATAATATAGTCTGTGAAATCTTCCCAGCCAAAGTTTGAGTGACTTGTCGGCTGATTTTTTAGTACGGTTAGTGTCGAATTAAGCAGGAGTACTCCTTGCTCAGCCCAGTCTGTTAGGTCTGTATTAGTGCGGCTTATGGCCATGTCCGCATTAAGTTCTTTAAATATATTTACCAATGATGGAGGTGCTTTAATTGCAGCTGGAACAGAGAAGCTAAGCCCGTGAGCTTGTCCAGGGTTGTGGTAAGGGTCTTGGCCCAATATTACAACTTTAACGTTATCAAAAGGTGCCTGAGCAAGAGCATTAAAGACTAGTTCACTGGGTGGGTATACTGTTTTGCCTTTATCGCTGTAGTCTTTACCTACTAATTTTATAGTGGTCTTAAACTCAGGGGAGTCTGTATAGCTACTAAGTACAGCTTGCCAAGACTTATCTATGTTTACTTGCATTAGCATTATCATAGCAGATTTGCTATTATTCAGCGATGTCTACAGAGAGAAAAATAGAGAAGACGCCTATAGCCTTAAGAGAAGAAGATGTACTTAACTTTTGGGACAAAGAGGAGATTTTTAAAAAGAGTATAGATAAGCCTGCTGGTAAGGAGAACCCAGAGGAGTTTACATTCTATGATGGTCCACCATTCGCTACTGGGTTGCCACACTACGGGCATTTGCTACAGAGTTTTGTTAAAGATGCTGTGCCTAGGTATAAGACTATGCGTGGCTATAGAGTAGAGCGCCAGTGGGGTTGGGATTGCCACGGTTTGCCTATAGAGAATATAGTAGAGAAAGAGTTGGGGATATCCGGCAGGGATGATATACAAAAGGTAGGGATTAAGAAATTTAATGATACTTGTCGAGGAAAGATATTTGAGTATGCAGAAGTTTGGGAGAAGGTTATACCACGCATAGGGCGCTGGGTTGATATGGACAACTCATATAAGACTATGGATGTTAATTTTATGGAGAGCGAGTGGTGGGCATTTAAACAACTATTTGATAAAGGTCTTATATATGAGAGTCACCGTACTATGCATGTGTGCCCTAGGTGTGAGACTACACTGAGCCAGAGTGAGGTTACAGAAGGGTATAAAGATATTAAAGACCTTTCTGTTACAGCAGAGTTTGAGCTGGTAGATGAACCAGGTACATTTATCTTGGCATGGACTACTACCCCATGGACACTCCCAGGTAACGTTGCCTTGGCTGTAGGCGCAAGTATAGATTATGTAACTATAGAAAAAACAGACCAAAGCGATGGTAGGCTGGTGAGATTTATAGTAGCCAAAAAGCGTTTAGGGGAAGTATTTGGTAAAGATGAATATAAAATAATAAAAGAGTATAAGGGTGAGGAGTTAGTAGGCAAATCGTATAAGCCGTTATTTGATTATTATGCTAACGATGACTCTCTAGAGAACAAGGAAAACGGATGGAAGATTTACTCCGCAGACTTTATCTCTGATGAGGACGGTACGGGTATTGCTCACGAGGCACCTGCATTTGGAGCTGAGGACATGGAGCTAGCCAAGGAGGTGGGCCTGCCATTTGTACAGCATGTCGATATGGCCGGCAACTTTAAACCAGAGGTTACAGATTTCCTCGGGCTTAATGTTAAGCCTAAAGGCGACCACATGTCTACAGACGTAGCTATGATAAAGTGGTTGGCACACAACGGCAAATTATTTAGCAAGCAAAAAATAGAGCATAGTTACCCTCACTGTTGGCGTTGTGATACTCCACTACTCAATTATGCTACTGGCAGCTGGTTTGTATCAGTAGAGAAAATTAAAGATGACCTACTAGAATATGCTAAGGGTATTAATTGGAGTCCAAAACATATTAAAGAAGGCCGTTGGGGCAAGTGGCTAGAAGGCGCTCGTGATTGGTCAATCTCCCGCAGCCGCTTCTGGGCTAATACTATGCCTGTATGGAGGTGTGATAAGTGTGAGGCACAAGAGGTATTTGGCTCTATATCCGAGCTAAAAGCACGGAGTGGTATAGAGGTCGCGGACCTACATAAAGATGTGGTAGACGAGGTTAAGTTTAAGTGTGAGGATTGTGATGGAGAGATGAGCCGTATACCAGACGTACTAGACACCTGGTTTAATTCAGGCTCTGTGCCATACGCGGCGCTGCATTACCCATTTGAGAATGAGGGTGAATTTAAAAAACGAGTGCCAGTAGATTTTATAGCAGAGGCTCAAGATCAGTGCCGTACATGGTTTTACTATCAGCACGTACTCTCTGGTGCATTATTTAAAGGTAGAGCATTTAATAATGTCGTAACTACAGGCATGGTACTAGCAGAAGATGGCAAGAAGATGAGCAAGAGCCTGCAAAACTACCCAGACCCAATGTACATGATAGATAAGTATGGAGCAGATTCTATGAGGCTATATATACTTAGTAGCCCAGTGGTAAAGGCAGAGAACCTGGCATTCTCAGAGAAGGAGGTCTTAGAGCTATCTCGCAAGGTGTTTGGCAGGCTTGTTAACGTCTATGAGTTTTATGAGCTATATGAAGGTGCAGTTAAGCATAATGACTCTGCTGACAGTGAGCATGTATTAGACAAGTGGATAATATCTCGACTACGTAAATTACACGGTGAAGTGACAGATTCTATGGAGGCTTATGAGCTGGACAAGGCAGCGAGAGGTTTTGATGAGTTTGTAGACGACTTGTCTACATGGTACCTGCGCAGGAGTCGAGACAGATTCAAAGGTGATGATGAGGCCGATAAGAAGGCGGCACTTGAGACTACTCGGTTTGTCTTGCGTAAGTTAGCTAAACTTCTTGCCCCATTTGCTCCCTTCCATGCAGATTGGCTATGGCTTAATGTGAAGAGGAGTGATGACACACAGAGCGTACACCTTACTAATTGGTGTAGCAGCCGTGACTATGACGAAGTGGCACTAGAGGAGATGGCTCAGACGAGAGTCTTAATAACTAAAGCCTTACAGGCTCGCAAAGACGCAGATGTAAATGTGCGTCAACCTCTTGCCTCTGTCACCTTTAGGCATACAGAGATGAGTACAGAGTTGCGTGATGTTATGGCAGACGAGTTAAATGTTAAATCAGTATACTTTAGCCCAGAGGCAGACTATGAAGTGGGTCTTGACCTAAAGATAACACCCGAGTTGGCAAAAGAAGGGAGGCTAAGAGATATAATAAGAGAGATGCAAAAGGCACGTAAAGATGCAGGACTAAAGGCTGGTGAGTATAAAAGTGCTGTAGTAACAGCCTCACCAGAGGAGAAGGGTATTATAGAGGAGTTTACCGCAGACATAACTAAGCAAACATTTATAGACTCTATTACATTTGTAGAGGGTGACCTTTCTATAGAAATTATATAACAATAATATGAGTCACAGTGTGTATACTACCGACGCTATAGTATTGCACAGGGCAACACCAGGCGAGGCAGACACAGTTTTGTGGTTGTTGACCCAAGACCTAGGACTTGTGATAGCTAAGGCACAGAGCGCACGTAAAGAGGTGTCTAAGATGAGGTCACACTTACAGACACTGTCTGTCTTAAGAGTGTCTCTCGTGCGTGGCAGGTACCAGTGGAGGGTAACTGGCACAGAGTTGCACGCAGGTGTATTACTAGGCTCTAGTTCATCATCTCTATGTGGAGAGGCTGCGGCTGCATTTGCTCGAGTGGCTAGTTTTGTAAGAAGGATGACTGTAGTAGACCGCTCTGTAAATTTATACGACATAGTGTTAAAGGCACATGTTGAACTCTCTGCCACAGTAGATAGCACTGACATAGTTGCTGTAGAGCTTATGGCTATAGCAAAGATACTTGTAGAGCTTGGTTATCTAGATCAGGCAGCGTTGCCTACGAGAGTTGACTCCATCTCTTCTAAAAATAAACTGACAGCAGATGTTAACAAGGCACTCAATGAGAGCCACCTATAGTACTAATAGCCGTGCTATACTTGTAATATGGGATCTGAAGAAGAGTATAGGCAGACTAAACGTGAGGAGTTTGGCAACGGGGGTAACATCAGCAAATTGCGCCGTCGTATGTATTCAAGAGCAAGAAAGGGCTTTTTGCCATGGCGTCATCGTCGTAATACTAATACACAAGCCGCACTAGCTAAGTCAGACTGGGAGTATGATAAAGGGGAGCCGACCAAGAAAAAAGATAACCCAAATTACCAAGGGTATACAAAGCGGGGCGTCAGTGGCTTACTAATATTTTCATTAATATTTTTTATTATCACTCTCATAGGTTCAGTTTCGTATCTATTTTTAATAAGCGGCAGTACTACAAGTAGAGAGATTGACATATCTATAGAGGGTAGCTCTGCTGTAGCTGCCGGTGAGGTATTAGAGTTGCAGGTGCTGGTTACCAATCGTAACGATACTGCCTTAGAGTTGGCAGATTTAATAATAGAATATGCAGATGGCACTGTGTCTCCTGTAGACTTTCGCACCCCGCTGCTCGGTGAGAGGATACCACTTGGTCTTATAGAGCCACGCAGTGCAAGGAGAGGCGCTGTACGAGCTGTCATCTTCGGTAATAACGGTGATGCACAAGCAGTCAAGGTTGAGCTGCAATACCGCTTGCGTGGCTCAAGTGCCATACACTCAAAGAAGGTTAGCCATGCCATCATTATATCTAGTGATGCAATGGGAGTTACAATAGACTCTGACACAGAGTTGACACCAGGACAGTCAATGCCAATGTCAGTGACTGTTAAGTCATACTCTAGTACCGTTATAAACGGTGCGTACTTAGATGCGTCTTTGCCGTTTGGATTTACTATAATAGACAGCTCACCTGCGCCAGTGGAGATAGTAGGTGATGACAGTAAAGACGTACGTTGGATAATAGGCTCATTGCGCCCAGGCGAAGAGAGGGAGGTATATATATCAGCTAGTGTAGAGGGGCAGGTTGGCGATGCACGTAGCATACAATTTACTGCTGGGTCTGGTATTAATAAAGACGGCACAAGTATAGGCTCAGACAGGAGTGTAACAATTCTAGCCTCTAGAGATTTTGTAGTGAATATTAAGCGACCATTTTTGGAGGTGTCACTTCAAGCCTATGGTGGCAACCTTAGTGACTATGCGGCTAGCTCAGGTGAAGAGCTAGAGGTTGTGGTCAAGTGGCACAACAATCTTTCAGTGCCTATTAATGATGCCTCGATTAAGGTTATTCTTGATGGGTCTGCACTAAACAAGACACGAATAAACTCTGGGCAAGACGGCTTTTATAGGTCTGTAGACAGTCTTCTGTTATGGGATTCTAAGACTACCAGAGCAAAATTGAAAGTTATAAAACCAGGAGGCAAGGGAGAATTTAAATTTAGACTCACGCCGCTAAGTGCACAGTACCTAGAGAAGTTGCGTAAGCCGTATATCACTTTTGCAGTGCACGTCTCGGGTAAGCGGCTAAGTGAAGACGGGGTACCAGAGAGTCTTAATGAAGATGCATTATACGAAGTTAAGGTTGGCACAGACGCAAGACTTAGTGCATACGGACTTTTCCGCTCTAGTCCATTTGGTGCACTAGGGCCGATGCCGCCTAAAGTAGAGTACGAGACTACCTACGCCGTAGTATGGGAGGTTTCTAATACTACCAGTGATATAGATGATGCTATAGTCAGGGCAGAGTTACCTCATTACGTGCGATGGGTGGGCCTAACATCACCTGCAAATGAACAAATTATATACAATAAAGTAGACCACACACTTAAATGGCACCTTGGTAAAGTTAAAGCAGGTACTGGTACTCTCAATAGAGAGCCGAGGAGTGTATCATTTGCGGTGGGCTTGGTGCCTAGCTCCTCTCAGCTCGGCTCTATACCAGAGCTAGTGCGCAATCAAGTATTTGAGGCTGTAGATAGCTATACTAAAGAGCCAATAGTATTTGATGTAGAAGCCGTAGACATTAGGATTACAGAAGATAGTGGCTTTCAGAGTGAAGACTCGATAATCACAGAGTAGTTGTTAGTTTATTATAGTTAGTTTATAGTTACCAGATATGAATGATAAAAAAACAATGGAGCAGATAATCTCCTATGCAAAACGTCGAGGGTTCGTATTTCAAGGTTCTGAGATATACGGAGGCATGGCAGGTGTATACGACTTCGGCCCTTATGGTGTAGAGCTTCTTAACAATATTAAGAAATCTTGGTGGCGAGCCAACGTACAGCTTAGGTCCGATTATTATGGCCTAGATTCTGCGATGTTTAAGCACCCTCAAGTATGGGAGGCTAGTGGGCACACGAGTGGCTTCTCTGACCCAATGAGTGAGTGCAAGAGTTGTAACACAAGGTTGCGTGTAGACAAGGCACTAGAGAAGGTGGGGGTAGCTGCTGACGAAAAGATGAGCGAGGATGAGATAAATAAGCTATTTGACGACAATAAGAGTAAAATAAAGTGTACAAAGTGTGGTAATAGTGACTTTACTCCTGCCAAGGCATTTAACTTGCTTGTTAAATCTAACTTAGGCGACTTTACTAACAAGGGGGAGAGCCCTGTGTACTTACCAGGTGAGGCATGTCAGGGTATTTATCTTAACTTTAAGAATGTAGTAGACTCTATGCACCCTAAGATACCTTTTGGTATAGCACAGATTAATAAAGCCTTTCGTAATGAGATATCACCAAGGAACTTCTTATTCAGAACAAGAGAGTTTGAGCAGGCAGATACGCAATACTTCGTCAGGCCAGAGGAGAATAAAGAGGCCTTTGAAAAGATTAAGGAGGATAGGTGGAGCTGGTATGTAAATGACTTAGGTATTAACCCAGAGAACATGAGGTGGAAGCAGCATGACAACTTGGTGTTTTATGCTAAAGATGCGTGGGACATTGAGTATAATTATCCTACATACGGTTTTGACGAGGTGGAGGGCATACATGACCGCTCAGACTACGACCTCTCTGTGCACAGTAAGGCATCAGGTGTAGATTTATCATATGTAGACCAAGTAGCAGGGGAGAAGTATATACCGTGGATATTAGAGACATCTATGGGGCTTGGCCGAATATTCTTGGCAATACTGTCAGACGCTTACACCGTGGAGGAGATGGACGGCGCAGAGCGTACTGTACTTAAGTTGAGTCCAGAGTTAGCACCGGTGAAGGTTGCAGTGTTACCACTGTTAAAGAATAAGCCAGAGCTGGTAGAGAAGGCTAAGGAGGTATTTACTATGCTTAATAAAGTTATGGTGTCTGAGTATGCAGAGACCGGTACGGTAGGTAAGAGGTATAGGAAGCAAGATGAGATAGGTACGCCACACTGCGTTACAATAGACTTCGATACTTTGGAGGATGACACAGTAACCCTAAGAGACAGAGACAGTGGAGAGCAGAAAAGAGTAAAAATAGCAGAACTACTAAACGGTTTGGCTTAAACACCAGTACTAAGTGCACGGGTATTTTCTTTTGCATTTCGGTGTAATTAGCGTATTATTTGAGTAAGTTTTAAGCTTTTAAATATATATTATGAATAAAAATGTAACTATTAACATAACCGCAGGCAGTATCATTAAAGTGCTTGTGGTGCTTGGTATTGCTGCATTGCTATGGTTCTTGAGAGACTTGGTACTAATACTCCTTACTTCTGTGGTGCTAGCCTCTGCTATGGAGCCTGCAGTGCGTACATTTATGCGAGCCAAGCTGCCGAGGGTCTTCTCAGTGCTTGTTGTCTATATTTTGGTAATAGGTATGTTTGCAGGGGTTATATATGCCTTCGTTCCGGTGCTTTTGCAGGAGACGTCAGGGTTGCTTAAAGACATACCGAGTATCACAGAGGTGCTAAAGTCAGACAACAGCATAATAGCAATGTTGCCAGAGGGGGCTAGCATAGACAACCTACAGTCTGAGCTTGGTGGAGTGATTAAAAACTATTCGTCTAATGTATTTGCATTTGTTAACACTATATTCGGCGGTGCATTTACGTTCCTTCTGATAGTCATATTCTCTTTTTACTTTAGTGCACAAGAGAGTAATGTGCGAGACATGGTGCGCATAGTAGTACCTAAAGACAGTGAGGAGTACGCCGTAGGACTACTTGAGCGTTCACAAAAAAAGGTGGGCTTATGGATGCAAGGCCAACTCTTGTCGGGTCTTATTATAAGTACGTTGACCTTTTTAGGACTTACTATACTTGGTGTTAAATATGCACTGTTACTATCTATGATTGTACTATTGTTTGGCATCATCCCTGTGTTTGGTATTGTATTGGCGACTATACCAGCAGTGGCAATAGGCTATGTGTCTGGAGGTGTAACGATGGCTCTACTTGTACTGGCATTGTACTTAATAATGCAGCAATTTGAGGGTAACCTTATATACCCACTTGTTGTGACTAAGATAGTAGGAGTACCACCACTTATGGTAATGCTCTCTCTTATTGTTGGCGCTCAGGTAGCAGGCTTTTTAGGTATACTACTCTCTGTGCCACTTGCAGCGGTACTACAAGAGATAGTTGCAGACTTAGATAAATGGAAGCATGAGCAAGCCTAAGTCTCTTTATATCACTACGACTCTACCGTATGTGAACTCAGACCCACATATCGGTTTTGCACTAGAGATTATACAAGCTGACGCTATCGCCAGACACAATAGGCTTATGGGGCGTGAGGTATTCTTTAGTACAGGTACAGATGAGCATGGGCAAAAGATAGCCCAAAAGGCAGATGAGTCTGGTAAAAGTAGACAAGAGTATGTAGACCACTACGCTGGTGAGTTTAAGAAGCTCAGTGGAGTACTGGACTTGTCTATAGATAACTTTATACGTACCACAGACAAAGCTCACGAGGATGCTGCCCAACATATATGGCAGTTGTGCGACAAGGCAGGAGATATATACAAGAAGAAGTACAAGGGTCTGTATTGTGTAGGGTGTGAGGCATACCTTAAAGATACTGACATGGTAGATGGTAAGTGTCCGAACCATCCGAATACCGACCCTCAAGAGATAGAGGAGGAGAATTACTTTTTTAAACTTTCCAACTATCAGCAATATCTAGAAGATTATTTAGCACAAGACGGAGTAATATTACCAGAGTGGCGCCGCAAAGAGGCCATTAAGTTTGTGCAAGATGGCTTAGAAGACTTCAGTATCTCAAGAGACACCACCCGCATGGATTGGGGTATACCTGTGCCAGGAGACTCTGAGCACGTGATGTACGTATGGTTTGATGCCCTTACTAACTATGTGTCTACACTAGGCTGGCCAAGCGACGACGATGGCTATTTTGATAAATTTTGGGTCAATGGTGATACTTTACAGACCGCAGGTAAAGACCAGGTGCGCTTTCAGTCTATAATGTGGCAAGCAATGCTTAAGAGTGCAGGGTTACCAGCCACTGGGCGAGTGCTTTACCATGGCTTCATAAACAGTGGGGGGCAAAAAATGAGCAAAAGCATAGGCAACGTAATAAGTCCATACGAGATGGTAGAGAAGTATGGTACAGAGGCGACCCGTTATATATTGCTACGGCATGTGCACACATTTGACGACTCTGATGTTACTTGGGAGCGCATGGATGAATGGTACACAGCTAACTTGGTTAATGGCTTGGGCAACTTAGTGGCAAGAGTTATGAAGATGGCAGAGTCACACTTAGGTGAGCCTATAGCACGGCCAGAGGCCGATAGTTTTGACACGGAGTACCTCGAGGCCTTAGACAGTTATAATATACAAAAGGCCTGTGACTTTATATGGAAAAAGGTTGGTGAGTTAGACGAACGCATAGCCAGTGAGCAGCCGTTTAAAGTTATTAAGGAAGATGAGCAGAAGGGTAGGGAGATGATAAGTGAGCTGGTGCACGATTTATACATAATAGGCCGCATGTTGTACCCAATACTCCCAGAGGCAAACAAAACAATAAAAGCAGCCGTATTAGCAAACAAAAAGCCAGAGAATATGTTTGGGCGATTAGAGTAATTTCATGGAGGAATTAAAATATATAGACACACACAGTCACATACACTTTAGTGATTTTGATGCTGACCGTGAGGAGATGATGGCCCGCATGCAAGAGCAGGGCGTTGGTACTATTGCTATCGGTACAGACTTAGAAACGAGTAGGCAAGTGCTAGAGCTTGCGAGTAAGCACAGTAATATCTGGGCATGTATTGGTCTGCACCCTAATGACCATGATGAGGATTTTAACAAAGATTCTTATAAAAAGTTATTGGCAGGGTACGGCGATGATAAAAAGCTTGTGGCGATAGGCGAGTGCGGATTAGATTACTTTAGGATGAGTCATGTAGAAGAGGGTGGGGCAAGTGCACAGCAAGAGAAGGATAGACAAAAAAGTAATTTTAAAGCTCAGATAGAGTGGGCCATAGAGCTTGAGCTGCCATTAATGTTGCACATACGCTCAAGTGAGGCTTCTCAAGATGCGCATGACGATGCGTTAGAGATATTGAGTGAGTATAAAGCCAAATATGACGACAAGCTTAAGATACACAGCCACTTTACTACATTTGGCCTGGAGCTTGGTAAAAGGTTTTTAGAGCTTGGTGCCACGTTTGGCATACCTGGAGTTGTCACGTACAAGAGTGCGCCAGAGTTGCAAGAGTTAGTACAGTTCTTGCCGCTAGAGAGCATTACAGTGGAGACAGATGCACCATATGCTGCACCAGTGCCGCACAGAGGCAAGCGCAATGAGTCTGTGTTTGTAGTAGATATCATAAGGTACATCGCAGAGCTAAGAGGCGAGAGTGAGCAACTAGTACAAGAGCAACTCCTTAAAAACTCAAAAAGAGTATTTAAGCTATTATAAGGTGCTACATGTATATTATATTGACATAGATCTTCATCTGATGTAGCCTTTTTGTAGATTATAATCATAGAGAGGAATGTCCCAATGCAGCGTTATAAAAAGTTAGACTTAGATAAAAATTTCGAGTATTTAAAAAGTATTAAGAACCTATTTTTTAAACCTCCATATAATAAAAACTTCTTTGTTGAGCCGTGGAACAATAAACTACCGCGAGTGCGCTCAAAATTCAATGAAGGGCGTTTGTTTTTCTGCACAGGAGACAAAAGTCTAATGGAGATGTTTGTGGACAACCGAGGTCATATACACCTATATGGTGCATATAATTATATGACTGTAGTTCAGATAAAAGCGTATGGCACAGTGGAACCAGCGAAAAGTGTTTCCGAGATTGCGAAGGCCCGTGAAGTAATGCAGCTAAACCTCGAAGGCTTCGACTTGGTCAGTTTATTGCATGCGAAGGAGGGTTATGATCTCGACGAGGAAAAGCGCATTATTGACACTGGGAAGATGTTCATTTTTACTCCTAAGTCCTTGTTCTATAAATATTACGAGCGCGGTTAACTGTAGTTACGCTCCAGCACAAAATAACCCCACGATATCATGTATCGTGGGGTTGGTTTATGGAACTGTTGATATTAGTGCCTAAAAGTGCTAATCTTGGGCCATTAATAGTTAATAATAAATTTATTTTATGGAAATAAATGATGAGCGCCGAGTTTATGAGCTTGGCTACCACATGGTATCCACGCTCACCGAGGAGGAGCTACTTAAAGAAGTAGACGCACTCCGCGGTGCTATAAGTGATTTAAAAGGTAACTTCATATCTGAAGGAGAGCCAACACTTATAGATTTAGCTTATACTATGTACATTGGAGAGGGAGGTAAAAATACTAAGCACGATAAGGCACACTTCGGTTGGATGAAGTTTGACATCGAGCCAGGGCAAATAAACCACTTACAAAAAGAGGTTATAGACGAGAACAAGAACATCTTGCGCCACTTACTTATAAAGACTGTAGCCGAGGATACAAGGGCACAGGTTAATCTTGAGGAGTTGAGAGAGGTAAAGAGTGATGAAAAGCTCGCACCAGCACCAAAAGTAGTAACAAAAGAGGAGGATACCGCTTCTAAGGCAGAGACTTCTGATTCAGATAAAAAAGAGGCAGCTAAAAACCTAGATGACACTATAGACCAACTTTTAGAAGAGTAGTGTATACTGAGTAGTATCAATTAATAATAATTATATCTATTATGTATATCAATAAAGTATCTTTATATGGTAATTTAACCCGTGACCCAGAGCTTAAAGCACTACCTAGCGGAACGCAGGTTGCCAGCTTTGGCATGGCAACTAACCGCACCTTTAAAGACAAGGACGGTAAGAAGCAAGAGCAAGTAGAGTTCCATAATATCTCAATGTTTGGCAGGCAAGCAGAGGTAGCGGCGCAGTACCTTAAGAAAGGGCGCCCAGTCTTTGTAGAGGGTCGCTTACAAACAAGGAGCTGGGACGATAAAGAGACAGGTAAAAAGATGTACCGCACAGAGATAGTTGTAGATAACTTTCAGTTTGGCCCACAAGCAGGCGGAGAAGGTGCTAATACTACTAAATCATTTAGTGGAGACAGTGCATCAGAGCCCAAGCCAGCAGCAGCTAGTGCAGGTAAGGTAGAGTACCCAGACGAGGATATTAACCCTGACGACATACCTTTCTAGATTAATAATTTCTCGGCAAGTTCGAGGTAAATAAAACTAAAATGACAAAACAAACAGACTTTTTCAAAAAGCATGGAGTAGAGCACATAGATTATAAAGACACAGAGATTCTAGGTAGATTCTTAAACCCGCATGGTAGGATTTTGAACAGGCGAGTCACTGGGCTTACAGCTAAGAACCAGCGTGCAGTTACAAATGCAATTAAGCGCTCTCGCTTTATGGGGTTGATGAAGTACATCATCAGCTAACAGTTAAAACTAAGAGCAAAATAAAACCCTTATGGAGATAACTTTCCATAAGGGTTTTATTCTTATAAAAGACCAGTGCTTAAGAGTGGCTTTTGTCACACTTGTCACCTTTGCAATCTTGGCATTTGTCTTTAGGCATGCACGCACCCATTGCTCCTTTTAGGTTGCAAGCTCTCTTTTTCTGAGCGTGGTAGGCTGTAAGAGTTGTCGTTACAATAGTGATACCTACAGTAAGCCAGAAGGGTATGCTTGTAACATAGTTTAGTATAGGCGTTACCACGTCTTGCCCTATAGCAAGTGCTGGCAATGCTTGTAGCAAGTTTATAGTTAGGCTCGTTAGTACTAACGTTAAACCTAAGTAAAGCCCTTTTGTGATGTTAACAGTGTTGCCAGTGAAGTACCACTTAGACGCACAGTGGACTATGCCTATAAGTAATAGCACCATCACGGCTTGCCATACATAACCCATAGTTACACTTGAGCCAAGGAATGGGCCAAATATATTACCTATCACACTTACTAATGCAAACTGTATAGCAAAGACTAGTAAACCTGTTCCGATTGCTTTTCTAATATTCATAATATAATTTTATTAAATAATAATTGATTAATGTTATTTTACCACTCGCTCGCTATACACACCAGTCTCAGTATTCACACGTAGTATGTCCCCTGCATTTATAAACAGTGGGGTAGTCACCTTAAGACCAGTCTCTAGTACTACTACCTTGTTGCCGCCTGCAGATGTGTTACCTCTGATATTAGGCGGAGCCTCCGCTACTAGCAAGTTAACTTTGTTAGGCAGCTTGATAGATATTATATCGCCATAAAACCTAAGTGCGTCTATCACAGAGTTATCTACTAGGTAGTCTAGCTTATTACCAAGTACTGTAGTATTCAGTGTAAACCTGTCTCTTGGATTGTTAGGGTCACAAAACATGCTCTCGCCTTTATTGGTATACAAGTATTTAACTGGAGTAGTTTCTAGGTCAGCCTCAATGATTTTATCTGATTGAGAAAATGTCTTTTCAACTGTGGCACCACTACGCAGGTTGCGCATTTTGGCTGTATTGTGAGGCTTCTGTCGTTGTTTCTTTACTACACCACTTGTCCACACAACTTCAAATGGCTCATTGTCTATAGAGAGTACTTTACCTGGTTTAATGTCCGTATAGCTTATCATAAATGTCCTTTAGAATGGATGTCCGTTATATCTTAGGCCTCTTTTAAGGCTATTTTGATGTCCTTTAGAATGGCGTTTGATGTCTTTTTGTTTTTCTGTAGATATTTACGTGCTGCGTCATAGCCTCGGCCAAGCTTCTCTGTCTCTGCACCTTTCTTGTTTGGGGTGTAGCTATATGATGACCCGCTTTTAGCCACGATATCGAACTTTTCTCCTAGTGCTAATAGCTCACCCTCGCGGCTGATACCCTCGTTGTACATGAGGTCAAACTCAGTCATCTTAAATGGTGCAGCTACCTTGTTCTTAACAACCTTAACTCGGTGTCTACCGCCCATTACGTCTGTACCTTTTTTAATCTGTGCTATGCGTCTTATGTCTAGGCGTACACTTGTGTAAAATTTTAAGGCCTTACCTCCTGGAGTGGTCTCTGGGTTGCCAAACATAACGCCTATCTGCATACGTATCTGGTTAATGAATATGACTACTGTTTTACTCTTGGCGACTATACCTGTGAGCTTGCGTAGAGCTTGACTCATTAGGCGTGCCTGCTTACCTACGTGGTGGGCACCCATATCACCCTCTATTTCGTCCCTTGGTGTAAGGGCGGCTACAGAGTCTATGACTATCACATCCATCTTGCCAGAGCGTACTAGGCTCTCTACAATCTCCAGTGCTTGCTCTCCGTTGTTGGGTTGAGAGATGAGCAGCTCATCTAATTTTACTCCTAACTTCCTAGAGTATTCTGGGTCCATAGCATGCTCTGCATCTATAAAGGCACATAAGCCACCTTTTTTTTGAGCTTCGGCTATTGTATGCAGGGCAAGAGTTGTCTTACCAGAGCTCTCTGGGCCGTATATCTCGATAATCCTGCCGCGTGGCAGGCCTCCTATCCCTAGTGCCCAGTCTATACCTATTGATCCAGTAGAGATAGCATCTACGTCTACCTTTGGCTTCTCACCTAGTAGCATTATCGCGTCGTCTCCGAACTTAGTTTTTATAGCATCTAGAGCACTCTCTAGTCCGCTATTAGTACTTCGTGGTTCTGCTTTTTTCTTAGCCATGTTTAGATTTCGTTATGAATAATTTTTAATTATGAATTACTAAATCTTAATCCGCTAAGCTCTTTTTCTAGAAAAGTTTAGCGGGCAATTTGCTCAGTTGCTGTCGTTAGTAACATTTTTTAATTGTAGCACATCATCCGTGTCAGGTGTATAGATGACCTGCAGCGTCTCACTTGTGCTGTGTCCAAATTTATCTTTTGCGTCAAAGACGAAGATGTTGCCACCTACAGAGAGCAGCATCTTCTCATTAAAGACACCCTTGTCTGTCACTAATATTTCTCGGTTGTTTAACTTTAACTCAGTTGCATTTATCGCGGTGCCGGTTATCTCTATTACTTGAGACTTAACTGTTATGATACCTCCTGGCACATCTAGAAGCAGTCTAGGGCCGTAGATGATAAAGCGTGCAGTATAGAGCACATATCCCAGCACAACCAATATGAATAGTATAAATATTGTAGTTAGTATTTTTTTATTCTTCATATTTATTCTTCGTTAGCTTCTTCGGTAGGTTGCTCTAGCACCTCGCGTGGCTTGCTGCCATCAGCTGGGCCTACGACACCACGCTCTTCTAGCATATCCATAAGTCGTGCTGCACGGGCATAGCCTACACGCAGCTTGCGCTGCAGGTAAGAGGTCGACCCCTTACCAGCCTCCATTACTACTCTCTTAGCCTCGTAGTACATATCGTCTTCTTCGTCGTCCGCGCCACTCTCAAACACTGATGCTTCAAAGATGCTTGGGTCGTTGGCCTCTGTTAGGTCTATCTCGTCTTCCAGCTCATTCTCGTAAGACTTACGTAGGTATTCGGTAACTTTCTTTACTTCTTCTTCAGAGACATATGGTGCTTGTACGCGTATAGGCTTACTCATCTCTCCAGATAAGTAGAGCATGTCTCCAGAGCCTAGCAACTTCTCGGCGCCCCCCATGTCTAAGATAGTGCGGGAGTCTATCTGTGAGGCTACCTGCATTGCTAAGCGTGTGGGTACATTAGCCTTTATCAGTCCTGTGATTACTTGTACGCTAGGGCGTTGAGTGGCAAGTACTAAGTGTATGCCTACAGCTCGGCTCATCTGTGTAAGGCGCACTATTGCAGACTCGAGCTCTCTTGGGTAGGCCTGCATTAGGTCTGACAACTCGTCAATAAAGGCGACTATGTATGGCATCTGCTCTGGCATCTTGGAGTCGTCGCCTTTCTTCTTTGCCTCGTTCTTTTTCATTGCTGGCGCAAGCACGTTCTTGTGGTAAGAGTCTATGTCTCTTACAGCCTCTGCCTGCAGTACGTCGTAGCGTCTATCCATCTCTTTTGCTAGCCACTTAAGGGCAAGTATAGCCTTCTTAGCGTCTGTAATCACTGGGGTAAGTAAGTGAGGTATCTTGTTATACAGGGTGAGCTCTACACGCTTAGGGTCTACCATTAGTAAGCGAAGCTGGTTTGGGCCAGAGCGATAGAGTAGGCTTACTATAAGGTCGTGTATAGTCACAGACTTACCTGCTCCAGTGGCTCCGGCTATCAGTATGTGTGGCATCTTAGCTATATTTACAAAGTGTGGCTTACCGGCGATGTCTCCACCAAGTGCAACCAGTAGTGGCTTATCTGAGTTTGCATACTCTGGCATGGTGAACATTGAGCCAAGTCCGAGAGTTGTCCTAGAGGTGTTAGGGACCTCTATACCCACCAGTGCCTTGCCTGGGATAGGTGCCTCTATACGTACTGGGCTGGCAGCCAGTGCTAGCTCAAGGTTGCTCTGTAGTCCAAGGATCTTGGTCAAGCGTACCCCTTCGGCAGGCTTGAGTGCGTACCTTGTCACTGTCGGCCCTATAGATACCTCATCCATCTCTACAGAGATGCCGAAGTTCTTAAGGGTTCGTCGTATTAAGTTAGCATTTGCCTTTACGTCTCCTACAACAGGCTTGCCTGAGTTTTTCCTTAATATAGACATTGGTGGTGGAGTATAGTCGCCACCTACTATAGTCTTTACGTCTATTGCCATGTCTTCTGACTTGGCGCTGTCGGTTGATGTACCGTTTGATATGCTAAAGATACTTTTCTTCTTAGTCTTTTCATTAGGGTTTTGTGTCGCTGCCTTTTCGTTAGTTGCAGCTTGTCCAAGAGGGGACTTAATCTTCATTTTACTCTGTGTACTCTCTGGTGCCATGTCCTCATCCGAGTCATCCTCTCCAGTTAGCTTTTTCTTAAACGGCATATAAGGCTGTGTATCAAATATAACAAGTAGAGATATAAATATAAGAGCAGAGAGTATAAGTACAGTAGCTGGGGTAGCTAACCATGCTAAGAGTGGGGTAGCCAGCAGTGAGCCTACTAAGCCTCCACCACCT